>ERZ888423.205-NODE-205-length-64097-cov-32.558165_pt1 | contig 64097 bp, 72 predicted proteins | sample MGYA00520523_ERZ888423 | MGnify/ENA primary metagenome ERZ888423 (study PRJEB32303, sample SAMEA104408611) | aquatic metagenome | biome: Brackish water; feature: Pelagic; material: water | place: Baltic Sea | collected 2014-06-08T10:24:00 | depth 30,27 m ... | reverse complement strand
GGTCTGGTATGTGGTCTGGTATGTGGTCTGGCATGCAATCTCCTATTTGAGGATGCCGGCGGCCTGCAGCCGGTCGATGACCGATTGCTGGAAAGCGAGGGCGCCGGAGCGGTCGACCATCCTGCCATCCGGCGTGCGGTTGGGTTCGGCGTGGCGTGCGGCCTGGTAGCGCCCGGCGAAGGCGGCTGCGGGAATCCTCGACAGCGTATTGGTCATGCCGGTCCTGCGCCTCGCCTCGCGAAGCGCGCCGAGGTCGATCAGTGCGTTGGCGTTCAGCGTCTCGCCGGTGCCGGCTTCTGCAAGCGCGCGGCCATACGGATCGATGATGATCGACATCCCGTCGGTCGATGCGGCGGGGACAGGCGTGCCCTGGATGCCGGCGCTGTTGGCGGAGACGACATAGGCCATGTTCTCCACGGCGCGCGCGCGCTTGCAGATGTGTTTCGGTGTAAGTGCCGGCGCGCCGACTTCCGAGGTCGGGTGAAGCAGGATCTCGGCGCCGGAGAAGGCGGCCATCCGGGCGATTTCCGGATACAGGATTTCTTCACTCGCGATCGTGGCGAGCGCGCCGATTTCGGTTTCGGCAACCGGGAAGATTGCCTCTGCGCCGTAGATCTCGAGATACCGGTCCCAGACATCATAGGGGCTCGGCGCATAGAGCGAGATCAGTCGCCGGTACCTCAGCACGGTGTCGCCGTTCGGGGCGTAGACGACGTTGGCCTGGAAGTAGAGTTCCGGAAAGTTCGGGTCGGTTTCGTAATGGTTCGAGCACAGGAAAGCGCCGGCCGCCTGGGCGAACGCGGCGAGGCGGTCCTGGAAATGACCGGTCATCGCGATCGCGGCCTTCGCCCGCCAGGCCTCCCGGCTCTCGGCCATGGGAAAGCCGGTCATCCAGTATTCGGGTAGCACCACGAGCCTGACATCGTAGCCGTTGAACCCTTTGAGGAAGCCCCGGGCGGCGAGCACCTGGGCCTGGACACGGTCGGCCGAGCGCAGCATCCGCGCCTGCGCCTCCTGCGGGTCGGCATCGCGGTTGACGGCGTCGCAGCCGGTCTGGAGCGCGAGAGCTGTGTAGCGCATCATTCTATCCTCAGGCAAAGGCGGCGACGGCGTCGCGCGCCGGCAGGATCTGGAGGCCCGGCAATGCCTTGAGGCCGGCGAGCAGGTCGTGCAGGGCGCTTATCCTGAACGGGAGCCCTGCCACGTAAGGGGTGAGCACGAAGGCGAACGCGCCGGCGCCCTCCCGGCCGAACAGCGACAGGTGCGAGCGGCCGGCTTCGACGATCTGCTGCGCCCACTGGTCTTCCGACTGGGCGCGCTCGACCAGCAGCCTGAAGTCCGAGAGTTCATTATAGTTGGCCAGCGCCGTCACCGGCCCGTGCGGCGTTTGTAGCGTGAGCGGGCGCATGTCGGCTTCCCAGTCGAGGCAGATGGAAAAGCCCGCCTGAGCGAGCAGGCCGGGCGTGCGGAAGCTCTCGTTCCGGGCCGGGCTCATCCAGGTGACGGCGTCCGGCAGGGCGAGGCGGGTCTCGTCGATCAGGGCCTGCTCCTCGTCTTCCGCAAGGCCCTCATGATGGATATGCGCGGTCGAGACACCGTGCGCTGCAAGCTCGTGGCCGGCTGACAGGACCGCCTCGATCAGCGCGGGGTAGCGCGAGGCGACCCTTGCATTGGCAGCGAACGTGGCCGTTATGCCGGCCTCTGCAAATGCCCTCAGCAGCCGGTAGACCCCGACCCGGTTGCCATAGTCCCGGCTCGTGTAATGGCGCAGGTCCGGGTAGGGCGTGACCATGGCGCCGGGGTGCCTGAAGGGCTTCATCGGCGGATCAAGGGGAAAGAATTCGAGTGGCACGATGATCGTCGCCGCCGCCTTCAGGCCGCAGGCGGGTTCGCGGCGCGCGCGCAGCGCGGCCGGCTCCCATCCGTAGAAGGGATTGTCCATACCATGCCGGCGCGCCGGATAGTCGAGATAGTCGCCGGGAAGCGCCATCAGGCCCCCGCCTCCCGTTCCGGGCCCGAAAAACCGGTCCCCGGCCTTGCGCCGCCGCGCGCCGCAATATCGGATATCGCCATGTCCCAGAAATTGTCGCGGTAATATCCGGCGATCTCGGCGCCGGTTGCAAACCAGACATCGTCGCGGTGGGCGCAGATATGCTTGAGGGCCTCCTCGAAGGGCGAGAGGCGGTGGGGCTGGCTGACGAGGTAGGCGTGAAGGGGAATGCACATCACGGTTCCCGACTGCTCGCCCTCCTTCAGCAGCTGGTCGAAGTGGCGTTTCAGAATATCGGTATAGCGGTCCGGGCTCCATCCCTGTACGGAGTAAGCGATCACGTCGTTGACTTCCAGGCTGTAGGGCAGCGAGACCAGCTTGCCGGTCCGGGTCTTCAGCGGCTGGGGCTGGTCATCCTGGAAAAGGTCGCAGCTGTACCAGAAACCATGTTCGGCAATGAGGTCGAGGGTTCTCTCCGTATGGGTGAGGGCCGGCGCCAGGTAGCCACGGATGCGCTGGCCGGTCGCGGCCTCCACGGACCGGATCGAATCGGCAAGCACGGCGCGTTCCTGCGCTTCGCTCATGTCATAGCTGAAACGTGTATTGTAGATGCCGTGGGAAAAGAATTCCCAGTTACGCGCTGCGACCGCTTCGATGATTTCGGGATGGTGATCGATCAGTCCCACCGACAGCGAGATGGATCCGCGAAGGCTGTACTTGTCGAACAGGTCCATCATCCGCCAGTGACCGACGGTATTGCCCCAGGTGCGCTGGGAATAGCCGGTGACATCCGGATTGCCCCGCGGCCAGGGTTGCCGCTTCGGGTTCGGCGGCGGATCGAATTCGTAATATTCGATGTTCGGCGCAATCCAGAAGGCGAGTTTCTTTCCGCCGGGCCAGGTGATTTTCGGACGGCCTTCATAGGGCCAGTAATCGTAGAGGTTCGGGTCTGAGAAGGTCATGGTTCATACCTCGCGATCCAGTCATACACTTCCTGGACCGCAACCACATCCGCGTACTTGATCAGCAGGTCGGTGAGGTTTGCAAAGTGATAGCTCTCATGCTTGTCCGCGACGCATTCTATCGGCACGATCGTGCGGTAGCCGTGCGACAGGCTGTCGACCGCGGTTGCGCGGATACATCCGGACGTAGAGCCTCCGGTGACGATCACGGTGTCGACCCTGTGCCAGACAAGGAAGCTCGCCAGCCGGGTTTCGAAAAAGGCGCTCGGCATCCGCTTTTCATAGACGGCGTCGACGGACGTATCGATCTCGAGACGGTCATCGAACTCGTGGCGTACGCTTCCGGCCCGGATATTCTGCAGGGAGTCCGGTGTATTCGTCCGTGTGCCCCATACCCCGGCATCTGCGGCGCTGTCCATATAGGCGACGCGGGTCCAGACGACCGGCAGGCCTTTCGCCCGGGCGGCCTTCGAGACCGCATTGATATGCTCGGCCTGGCGCGGATCCGTGATATAGGCGGTGTTCGGAAACAGGTCGGGGCGGGTATAGGCTTTCTGGGGGTCGACATTGACAACCGCGATCCTTGATCCGAAGCCGAACCTCGCGCGCGCCGGATTGGCCAGCGTTTCTTCAAAGATCTGCCGGGCTGTCCGGTCCGAGAGGGTCATCGTTGTCTGGGTCGGGTAAGCGCTCATCGCCGGAAATTCCTCACTTGCCATGTCAGCGCCCTTCAAATGATATATTCTTTGGCAGGCGTCGAGCCGTAATGCCGGTTTTTTCTTCGGGAGCCTGAAATGAAGCCTGTCCTCTTCGCCGCGGCGAGCCTTGCCCTCACCGGGTGTGCAGGCCTGCCGGACACGCCGGCCCCGGAACAGGGCGGTGTCTACATGATCGTTCTCGGGAAAGTCCTTGACCGGCCGGCCTTCATGGCTGGCTACGCCGCCAGGCTGCCGCCCTTGTATGAAAGGTATGGCGGCCAGTACGTCGCGGTATCGGGCAATCCCGGCGTGCTCGAGGGCGCGCCCGGGTTCGAAAGTGTCGTGATCGCCAGGTGGCCCAGCGAGGCGGCGGCCCGCGCCTTCTGGACGAGCCCGGAATATGTCGACCTTATCCGCGCGCGCACGGACAATAACTGGGGCGAGTTCACCGTCGTGCTGGTGCCGGCCTTGCCTGCTCAGGCGGCACCTGCGCCCGGCCGGAAGGCAGGGGCGCGCAAACCGGAATAAAACTTTGACCGGACATATTGTCTGACGGCGCAAAAGATATATCAATTGACGGGAACGGCAGGGTAAAGTCCCGCCACGTCCGGAGGAGATTTAAATGCGTTTCAGAACATCACTTTGTGCCAGCGCCGGCCTTGCTGTCCTTGCTGGCGGCCTCGGCGCCGCCCCGGCCCTTGCCCAGGCGGGCGACGACGAGGACGCCCGGCGCCTCGGCGCAGTGACGGTCACCGCCCAGCGCGTCTCGGAAAACCTCCAGGACGTGCCGGTGGCGGTGACGGCGCTGAACGCCGAAGCGCTCGAGGACAGGCAGGTCGCCGACCTGCTCGACCTGCAGGCCCAGGTGCCCAACATCAACATGGCCACCAATACCGGCACCGCGAACGCAGCCCGCATCTTCCTGCGCGGCGTCGGCGAGGACGAGAGCCGCGGCGCGGTCGACCAGGCGGTCGGCATCTATGTCGACGGGGTCTATGTCGGCCGGTCCGTCGGATCGCTTTTCGACGTCGTCGACCTGTCCTCGATCGAAGTGCTGCGCGGGCCGCAGGGTACGCTCTACGGGCGCAACACGATTGGCGGCGCCATCAAGCTTACCTCCGTACGCCCGCAGTTTGAAAACTCGGGCGACGTGCGCGCGACGGTCGGCAACCAGGGCCGCTATGACCTGCGCGGCACAGGCAACCTGCAGCTTGCGCCGGCCACTGCAGTCCGGTTTACCGGCCTCTTGCGCGAGCGCGACGGTTTCTTCGATCTTAACCCGAACGGCGCCCGCAGCGCCGAGGGCCGCGAAGATCTCGGCCGGCTTCATATCTTTGCCGCGCGCGCCAGCCTGTATACCGAGTTTTCCCCTGACTGGTCCCTGCTTGTCGCGGCCGACCAGTCGCTCGACCGTTCGGACCCGGTCCCGGATTCGGCTGCGCCCGGCAGTGACGCCGACAACAACATCTTCACGATCGAGCCGATTGGCGCGACCGTCTGCGGGCCCACCACCACGGCGCTCGGCTGTTTCACCGCCTATGACCAGCGCGCCCAGTCAAGGGGCGTCTCGGCAACCCTCGAAGGCGCGTTCGGCGGTCTCGCGTTCACATCGATCTCCGGCTACCGCGAACTCGAGGACCGGCTGGTGACGCGGATCGGTTTGCCCTTCAGTCAGCAGACCGACCAGTCGCAGTTCAGCCAGGAGTTCACGCTCGGCCAGTCGGGAGAGGGCACGCTGGACTGGCTGGTCGGGGCCTTTTACTTCACCGAGGACCTGACGCTCGATTCGGTCTTTGTGTTCCCGTTCGAAATCGACACGTCGACCGATTCAGTGGCCCTGTTCGGCCAGGCGACCTATGCGCTGACCGATGCGCTCGGCCTTACCGGCGGGCTGCGCTACACCGATGAAAGCAAGGAATTTGCAGGCGCCAACCTCGGGCTTCCCTTCAGCCGGACTGACACTGCCGATTACGAGAATGTCAGCTATACCATCGGCGCCGATTACCGGTTCTCCGAAGCGATGCTCGGCTACCTGAAATACGCAACGGGTTTCAAGTCGGGTGGCTGGTCGCCGGACGCTTTCAGCGGCACGGCTGTCTTCCTGCCGGTCGAAGAAGAGACCCTGAATTCCCTCGAAGCGGGGATCAAGACAGACCTGTTCAACAATACGGTTCGCCTCAACGCGGCCGCCTTCTTCAACCAGTATGAAGGCCTGCAGATCGGCGCCACGGTTCCCGGTGTCGGCTTCACCCGCTTCAACGTCGATGAAACCGAGATCATGGGCCTGGAAGTGGAAGGCGTCTGGCAGCTTACGCAGAACCTCCAGCTGAACGGCAATCTCGGCCTGCTCAGCGCCGAGTATACCGCCATGAACGGTGACCAGGCTCGCGGCCTGACGAATAACGGCGCCGGCTGCCCTGCGGGCATTGTTGCCTCGAACAATTCGCAGATCATCGCCTGCGCGCTTGGCCTGGAACTGAAGAACGCCCCCGAATACAAGGCAACCCTCGGGGTCCTTTACCAGAGGCCGTTCGCCGGCGGAGAACTGGTCTTCTCAGGAGATGTCAGTTTCGAAGACGAGACCTGGAGCCTGGTGGCCAATTCGCCGGCGCATGCGCTGGTCGATGTGCCGACGCTCGCCAATGCAAGGGTGAGATACGTCTCGGATGCGGGCTGGACAGTTGCTGTCTGGGGCAAGAACCTGACCGATGAGGCATATTACCGCGCAACTTCCGCAGGCTCGTTCACGACCTATGCGTCGGAGCCGCTCACCTTCGGTGTGGACCTCGGTTACCGGTTCTGAACCGGTGCCGCGCGGCCTGATAAACGCTGTCTTCTGCGCGTCGCTGGCGGCTCTTCTCGGCGCCTGTACCCTTCCAGGTGCAGGCTCCGGGCTCCAGCTGCGCCCGGAGGCAGATGCCCCGGCGCCTGATCCGGTGCCTGATCCGGCGCCTGGTCCGGTCCTTGATCTGGCCCCCGGTCCGGTGACCACCTCGCCCTGGATCATGGCGACGGCCAGTGTCTCGGATATCGGGCGAACGGCGCAATTCTTCCAGGAGATCGGCGGCTATGAACGCGTCGCCGGCGGCCGCCTGCAGGACGGGGAGCTTTCCGCCCACGGATTGCCGCCAGGTGCGGCCGGTGAGGCGCTCATCCTGCGTGCTCCGGGCTCGGTCGGCGGCCTTGTCCGGCTGGTCCGGTTCGAGGACGCCGGCGCACGCGTGCCCATGCGCCCCGGATCGCGCGCCTGGGACACCGGATGCTACTGGTCGCTGATGGTGCGGGCGCAGGGCCTTGATGCGATCTACACCGATGCGATCGACCTCGGCTGGTGGACCCATACCCCGGTCACCGATCTCGACTTCGGCGGGTCGGTGCTCAAGGTCGTCGTGTTCCAGGGCCCCGACGGCCTGCAGGTACAGGCCTACGAGCGCATCTCGCCGCCGCTCGAGGGGTTTACGCCTTTCCAGCGGCTCAGCCAGCCGTTCAACATCATGCAGATGTCGGCAGACCGGGAGGCCGCGCGCCGCCTGATGGAAGACGTGCTCGGCTTCAGCCGGTTCTGGTTCGGGCCGCCCTATGTGGAGCAGCAGCCGACGGACATGCCGCTTGGCATTCCCCGCGACCTGACGACCGAGATCCCCTATAAGGCCGGTATATTCCATCCGGTCCCAGGTGAGTACGGCCGGATGGAATATATCGAGATCGACGGCCTTGAGGGGAAGGATTTCTCCGAAAGGTGCCATGCCCCCAACCTTGGCTGGCTTTCGGTGACCTATGAGGTCGGCAATGCCGAAGCTGCCCGCGGCCTCATCGTCTCGCGAGGCGGCGAGATTGTAATTGATCTGTTCACGGAAGACAGGATCGGCGTCGGCGAGGTCCGGGCCTTTGCCATTCGCTCGCCTGACGGCGCCCTGATCGAGTTTGTCGAACGCCTCTGACCTTCCGGGCCTCGTGCGGGGGGGCGGCGTGAGGCGCGCCTCCAGTCCGCCTCCTGCGCCAGGTCCGGCGCGGCGCCCGGCACCGCGCAGCCGCTGAAGGACCGGGAGGAGGAAGGCGAGGACTTAGGTGACGAGGACGAGAACGAGGACAAGCCAAGGCGCGGGAAGCGCGTGATCCGGCCCGGCGATGGCCCCGGCCGGAAGATCCGGTACATGGCTTCGGCGTCCTGCAGGTTCGGCGGCCAGCCGGTTGGCGCGGGGAGAGTTCCCGGAGCGGATGCCGGGCGCCTCTGACTGTTTCAATCTGCCGAGGCAAACTGATTGTCTGTGCCAGGAACACGGTCAGCCAGGACAGCCAGTGCCGGATTTCCGGCCGGCGTGTCTGTGCTTCAGGGAGGGCAGCCTTCCGGAAAACATCCCCTGAAGTTCAGCGCGGCTGGCCGGCTTGCAACTCAGCGCACAGGCGGACCGTTCTGGAACGCATCCCAACGCGTGTCGCGCCAGTCTGGCTGCGGGCGCTCAAGTGCGACCTCGAACACCAGCGATTGAAGCGTCACCTTTCCAGCATCGCGTACCGTCACCTCGGCCAGATAGACACCTGGCTGCAAATCTGTTGGCAATGCGAGCCGCCACAGGCGGGGCGAGCGGTCGGCCACGGAGCCGGTGGGCTGCGGCGGGCGCGGGCCGGTCGCCACGCGGGAACCGCCAACCAGGCCTTGTGCGCGAGCATTCCCCGAGCGGCTCTGAAGCGCGGTGCGCGCGACCGAGAGCTGACGCATTGCCGCCCAGGGATCTGAGTATTCTGCGCCGATAAGCGGCGCGTCGCCGCGCGCCGTCTGAGTGCGCTGCATGGCGACAGGCTGGCCGCCGTTCAGCGCCGCAGTGACCTCGGTTCCCGTTGCGCCGGCCCAGACGTTTGCGGTGAGCCAGACCCCGCCCGCGAGATCGCCGGGCGTCAGCAGCTTCACATCCGGAAGGTCGTTGATCGAAAGCGGCGGCACGGGATCGCGCGTGTCGGCAGGCTCCGCGCGCCAGGCGACGATTTTATCAAACCAGTCTCGGAAGCCAGGCGTGTTGAGTGAGAGCGACACTTCGCTGTCGCGCGCGGGACCGAGCGGTACAAAGTCGAGATCGTAGGTCTCTCCGGACACCGTAAAGACAACATACCCGCGTGGTTCGCCAAGACGACCGAGCGACATCGGCACGCCGTCATAGCCGAAATCGCCATTCCACCAGCCGCCGGACGTTGCCCCTGCAATCACGTGCGGGAAGGGTAGCGCCCCCACGCCCACCGCGCCGCTCCAGCCTGAAAAGTGATCGCCCGGCCGGAAAACCTCAATTGTATGGGTATGGCCGGAAAAGGAGATCGCCGGGCGGTCTGCGATCAGCTGGTGAATGTCGGCGAGATTGTCGGTCTGGTGTTGAGTAGAGGTCTGGTCGACGAACGAGGCAAAAGGGATGTGGTGGAGCAAGACGATGCGCCGATCTGGCGGTGTCATTTCGACGAGGCGCTTGAGCCAGGTCATCTGCGTATCGGTGACGCGGCCGTTATAGGCCTTGCGCCCGCCGGTCACGCAAAACTCCCTGCCCGGGCGTTCAGCATCCTCTTCATTGCACGGATAAACCACATTATCGAGCGCAACATCAAGCGCATCACCAATCTCGAAGGCGTAATAGGCCGGAGCGGCAAGGCGGCGCCAGCTGTCGGCGGAATCGGCATCGGAATCGGCGTCGAAGTCGAAATCGTGATTTCCATGCACAAAATATTGCGGGGTCTGCATGGCGGCGCCGAGCGCCTGCAGTCTCGGCAGGAGGTCGAGATCGTCGCCCACCACGTCGCCCACATAGATCGCGCAATCGCGCTGCACACCGCTGGTGACAATATCTGCTACAAGGCTGTCGCGCAGATAGCCAAGCTCTGAGTTGTTGTAGGTCTGGCTGTCGCCGATGATGAGGCACGAAGTGTCTGGTTGCTGCGGCGCCCGGATCAGGGGGAAGTTAATCGTCCCGGGGGCAGGCCCGGTGGGCGCCAGCCCGCCGTAGCGCAGCCGCTTGGGTGAACCGCCGGGTTTGTGTTCGTAGGCGAACTGGGGGACCCAGGCCGCATTGGTCGGCGTGCGCCAACCGCTGGGCTGGATGACAAAGACCGACATGTCTGCCCGTACCGGCAGCCGGTAGGCGCCCGAAGCGTCGGTGCGGACGATATCAAGGCCGTTGGAAACAAGCACGCCCGGCACGGCCGTTTCGCCAGACTGGCGTCGTCCGTCGCGATTGGTATCGTCGAACACATGGCCGCTGATTGTACCGCGCGGACTGCCATCGCTTCTGATTACCTCGATGTCCGCAAAATACGGCTCTGTCGCCGCTGCCTCTGCCTGCTCCGGAACGTTCTGCTCAACCGGCGCCATGGCGCAGCCGCTTAGGAGCAAAAGCGTGACAGAAGGTATGAGGTGGAAAAGACATCCCGTTGTCATTGTTAATGTATATCATTCATTTGCTGCGGTTGCGTGAAGGCGCGCCCGGTTTCCGCGTCAGTCGCAGCGCCTTTGTGCTGAAGGCAATCGCCAACTTCATGAGCGGCTGCGAGAGGGCCCCCTCTGTCAGTGTGGTCTTAAGGACAAGCCATCTGAAGCGCGTAGCGTTCGCGGTTCCGGAGCGCATCCCATCACGACCAGGGATGGTCCGGCGGACTGCGCGGAGCCCGTAAGCTGCCGGTTTTCTCCGATCCCCGGATAACCGGGCAGCCGGTCCGGGGCATAGGCGAGCCGGCAGACCACACGTGCGCCCGCCGCGGGTGCGACCGCGCCGGGATGCCCCCAGAAGCGCAGGAGGCCGGAGGATGCCTGACGGGTCCATTGGATACTCACCTGATCGGGGACGGCCGCCCCTCGTCCGTGCCGGGGCTGCCTGCCCATGCAGTGATCGCCAAAGGGTCGATCACCCGGTCCGCATCAACATCGCCCGGGGCTCCAGGCGTCCATCTGCGGCGCCCTTCCTCCTGACCGGTGCAGGCCGCGAGCGCCTGCTCCCTCACCCGGCCGCGCGGGCGTTCGAGCCGCGCCGCCACCGCGTCAAGCGTTTCTGCCAGTGCCAGGGGCGTGTGCGCGGTCAACGCTTCCGTCTCAGCAGCCATATTCTTGCTTGTCGGTGATCCGTTTGCCTTGCTGCTTCACACGATAGTCCGTCTCTGAACAAAATCTGCTCGCCCTCGCCGGCTGCCGGGTCTTCACCACGGGCGCTCCAATGACCGTCTTCGGCGAAGTCCGGCCTGGCTCCCACAAGGCGGGCAAATGACATGATTGGATCGACCTGGTCGGTACCGGAGTTAGACGGCGGGAGCGTTGGCCCATCCTGGCAGATGATCAGGCCTTTCTTCCGGAAGCGAAAGAGTTCTAAAATGCGACCTCTCAGCCGGAGCGGCTCCAGGCTTGACGAAAGCGGTCAACATCATTTGCGAGCACGCGGCTTCGTGCCCGACGGAGCGACCCTGAATGACTAGAGTTCAACTTGCCCGCGTGCTGCTGATTGCAAGCATACTGTATGTCATCGGATTTTATTTCGTCGGCGCCGCTATAAAGCCCGGCTATTCTCAGCTTTCCAACTTCGTCAGCGAATACAACGCGACGGGAACGCCCTGGGCAGGTGCGCTCACCTATGCGGGTTTTCTCACCACCACACTTTTCTTGTCAGCTTTCTTGTTCGCCTGCGCGCCGCTTCTGCAGGTTTCCGGAGCAAGCCGCATGGGTCAATGGCTTCTATGGTGTGTGCCAGCATCGTACTTTCTCGCCGTGGTCGCTCCGTGCGATGCAGGCTGCCCGCTCGAAGGTTCATTGAGCCAGCTCCTGCACAACGCTTTCGCGATCATCGCCTATTTCGGCATGGGCGCCAGCATTGCCCTGCTGTCCTTCGCTCCGGGGTTTCGACCGTTTCCGGTGCGCCGCAGCTTCCTGTTTCTATCGGGTATCGCCTTCCCACTTGTGTTCTTCGCGATGGTCCGGCCTGAGCTGGAGCCCTGGGGCGGCCTGTTACAACGCTCACTCGACATAGCGCTCGCCACGTCCCTGATTCTTGTGGTGTGGACACTCCCTGGGCCACGTCAGCAAGCAAAGGTGCGCACTCGGTAGGCGCGTGGCAATTCGCAGCGCGCCAGGTTTTCGGCGCACTCGCGCTGAGTGGCCGGGAGGAGGCCCCTGCGCCAGGGGGCAAGTGGCCGTGGGTTCGTCCGGGAAATGCGCAGGGGTATGGATATGCCGCGGGGCCGCCTGGCTCAGCGCCGGATGCGGATTTTGCAGGAAGTCAGCATCGAGTTCGGTCAACCCGAACCCTTTGGACAGCTTGTCCGCGTTATCACCGGCTTTCAGCCGCTGAAATTGCATTCGTCAGAAAACAAACAGAAATTGTGCTTCAGGCGCTTCTGCTTTCTGCAACCCGCCCGGCGCTTGACGGTTGATATGAATTCGAGTACTTTGTATTTTAAAGTACTTGAAGGAGACAAAAGAATGACTGCGCCCGGAACCCTCTCGAGTGACCTCGCCTATGTTCGTGACCTCGCCGAAGCGGGCCAGAACGCCCCGCTGCTCGGCGGACGCTTCCTCGTGATGTGGGGCGGGCTGGTGTCGCTGGCCTATGTCGGACACTTCCTGATCGCGAGCGGCGCCTTTGGCCTCACGCCATCCGCCTACGGGATCATGTGGCTGGGATTCGGGCTTGCCGGCGGCATCGGTCAGTTCCTGCTTGTCTCGGCCCTGCGCGGCAAGCCGGGTGGCGCCTCTACCGGAAACCGGGTCCAGGGCGTCCTCTGGACCACGTCGGGTATCTTCCTGTTTGTCTATTTCGCGGGGCTGATGGCGCGCGTGTTCTTCACGGGTGAAGGCATCGAGGGCTTTTACTGGTCAGTCCCGATGGTGCTCGGCCTCTACGGCATCGGCCAGTTCGTCACCGGCGCCGTGACCGGCAGCTCGGCTCTTAAGTTCGCCGGCTTCGCCGCTTTCGCCGGCGTGCTCGCCGCGACCTTCCTGACGGGTACGGAATACATCTGGCTTGTCGGCGCAGCCTCAGCCTTCACCGCGGTGTTCATTCCCGGCCTGTTGATGATGCGCGCCGAACCCTCTGAAACCGTCTGACCGGAGGCCCGGCGATGAGCGAGGACAACCCTTTCGACCATAACGGCATCGACGATGTTATCCACGGACGTCTCCGCCTCGGCGTCATGGCTTACCTGTCGGCTGCCAGCCCCGCGATCTTCGGCGAACTGCGCGACAAGGTCGGCGCCACAGACGGCAACCTGTCGACCCACCTGAAGAAGCTGGAAGAGGCAGGGTACGTCACGCAGGAAAAGCGCTTCGTCGGCAAAAAGCCCCAGACGCGCGTCTTCCTGACAGACAAGGGCCGCAAGGCCTGGATACTCTGGATCCAGCGGATGGAAGCCATAATGCGGGCAGCGGAATGAGGATCACGGCGAGTTGAGTTGAACCACCGGGCCTGCCTGTGCGTATTGCAGGCATGACCCAGTTGATCTTTTCCCGCCGCCTCTTCCTCGCCTCCGGCGCCGTGGCCGTTCTCGCCGCCTGCTCCGGCGGCACACCCAAGGCCAGCGCCTCCTCCCCGTCCCAGTTTACCGATGACGAGTGGCGCGCGCTCAGGGAAGAAGACTGGAAAACCCGTCTGTCTCCCGGAGCCTTCGCCGTGCTGCGCAAGCACGATACCGAGCGTGCGTTCACCTCGCCCCTCAACGACGAAAAACGCGCCGGTACTTTCCACTGCGCGGGCTGCGACCTGGCGCTCTTCCTGTCCGACGTGAAGTTCGACAGCGGCACCGGCTGGCCGAGTTTCTGGGACTTCATTCCGGGCACGCTCGCCACCAGCATTGACCGCAAGCTCTTCATCGCGCGCACGGAGTATCACTGCGCCCGCTGCCTCGGCCATCAGGGCCACGTCTTCGAGGACGGCCCGCCGCCGACCGGCCTGCGGTACTGCAATAACGGTGTCGCGCTGACCTTCAAACCCGCCTGATGGGACTCCCTCTCGCCGCCCAGGCGAGGGGGAGTTCCAGTCAGTAGAAGACCGACGCCGCCAGGAAGGCGAAGAAAAAGCCGATTGCATAAAGCGCAACGCTCAGTCCCCAGACAATCCAGCTGACCTGGCGTGCCCGCGCGCAGGCGGCTGCCTGCGCCTTGTCAGCCGGGCAGGGCAGGCTGCGCGCGTGCCATTGCCAGGCGCCCGAGACGAGCAGCAGCACACCTGCCACGCCAAACACCAGCGCCTTGTTCCTGCCAAGCCACACCAGCTGCGGCACCGCTTCGATCAGCCCCGCCATCACGGCCCCGGCTCCAAGGCTGACCAGCAGCGCCGGCAGGGCGCAGCAGATCAGCGTGCCGGTGGACGTGAACAGCGAGAGAAACGCCGGCAGCGTACTCGGCGGGCGGATTTCATCGGTGTCCGTCATTTCGCGGCATTCCGGTCAACCGAGACCAGCGAGTATCCGGCCTTGCGGATCAGTTTCCCGAGGGCGGCGTCGTCCAGCGATCTGCCGGGCTTCAGGTCAACGCGAACCTGTCCCCTTGAGAGGTCGACATGGACTTTCTGCACGGCCTCGTCCCTGCCGACGATCTTGCGGATCGACTGGGCGCAGAAGTCGCACACGAGGCCGTTCACTTCGGCCATCAGGATTTCGCCGGGTGCAGGTTCGGCCATGGCGGACGTCTCCGGAGAGGCAAGAGCGGCTGGCATCGTCATCGATACCGCCGCGGCGAGAGCGAGAGTTTTCAGGAGTTTCATGAGATGGGTCCTTTGAGAATAAGTGTATCAGAAGCGCCAGGTCCAGTTGAGCAGGAATTCTTCCTCCTCAAGCGTGTAGCCGGCCTCGACGAGCAGGGGGCCCTTGAAGAAGCGCAGCAGCGGCGTCACCGTCACAGGCTCTTCCGCTTCCGGATGGTTTTCCACCTGCACCATGGCCCAGGTATGGAGTTCGCCGAACTCCGCCACATAAGGCGCAACGCCCAGCCGGGCGGCGTGCGAAAGGCTTTCATCCGCGCCGAAGTCGCGTGCGCGAACGTCATAGGAGACGAACACCCGCCGGGTTTCCCAGTCCGCAGCAACGCCCGCAAAACTGCCCGGTTCAGTCTCCCCGTCCCCGAAGGGGGCGACGGCGCCGGCGCCCAGCTTGAGGTAGAGATTGCCCTGACTGTCCGGTGCGTTCCAGCGCCGGACAAGCCGGTTGTACTGGAGGCCGGTAAAAGTCTGGTCCATGTCCTGGTTCTGCTCGACATACAGCCCGATGGAATCGGTTGCGGTCGGCGAGTAGTGGGCGTGCAGGGACGAGTACATCCCGTTATTGTCCTGCATCAGCGTCCAGCCGCCTTCATAGGAGACGGGCCGGGCGCTGGCAGGCGCGGCAAGCGCTGCGAGGGCAAGCCCTGCAGCAAGGTATCGAGGGGGCATGATGCCGGTCCTTTGTCCGAAGTTGATCCAACGTCTGCGCAGGATCAGGCTTTCGGCGGACGGGGCTCCGGAACGAGGGTGCGCGAGGCGGTCCGTGCCTCCAGCGGGAAGTCAGGCGCTTGGGCGAACACAAACACGCTGGACCCGGATAATGCAGGCGACGGCAGGGCCGTCAGCACACCCGGGCAGCAGCAGCCGGCGTCCGTATCCGGATGGTCCGGCGCTGCGGGTTCAGGCGCCGCCATCCTGTCGCAATGGGCATGGGCGTCGGCAGGGGCCGCAGCCTCCGCGGGCTGGCGTTGCATGCCGCAAGGCCCGGCGTGCGCCGACAGGCCGCTGGCCGCGATCAGCCAGAAGCCAAGACACAGGAGGAGGGCACGGTTCAGCATCCGGGCGGAAAATGGCCCTTCGCCCGCTTCCGGTCAATGCCCGCGCTACTGCGCTGTCCAGCCGCCATCGATCGAAAGCTCGGCGCCATTGATCGAATCTGCTGCCGGCGAGCACAGAAACGCGGCAAATCCGGCGACCTGCTCGACAGTTACGAATTCCTTCGTCGGCTGGGCCGCCAGCAGCACATCGTTCTTCACCTGCTCTTCAGTCATGCCGCGCGCCTTTGCCGTGTCGGCGATCTGCCCTTCCACCAAAGGCGTGAACACATAACCGGGGCAGATCAGGTTCGCCCGCACGCCTGACGTCGCCCCCTCCAGCGCGGTCGTCTTGGTCAGGCCCGACAGGCCGTGCTTGGCCGCCACATAGGCAGACTTGAACGGCGAGGCGACCTTCGCGTGGGCCGAGCCCATGTTCAGGATGCGTCCCCATTTCTTCGATTTCATGTGGGGCAGGGCGAGGCGGGTCGTATGGAAGGCCGATGAGAGATTGAGGGCGATGATCAGGTCCCACTTGGCGACCGGGAAGTCCTCGAGGGGGGAAACAAACTGCGTGCCCGCATTGTTGACCAGGATGTCGACGCCGCCGAAGTTTGCGGCGGCCTGCGCCATCATCCCTTCGATCGCCTCGGCTTTCGTGAGGTCGGCGCCCGAAAACGCGGCTCTTACTTTATGATCCCTTTCGAGGCCCGCCCGAAGCGCTTCGATTTCCTTTGCGTCACCGAAACCGTTCAGGATCACATTGGCGCCTTCGGCGGCAAGACGGGTGGCGATCGCCTTGCCGATCCCGCTGGTCGAGCCGGTTACGAGGGCGGTTTTTCCCTTGAGCATGCGATGTGTATCCTTGAGGCGCGGTTGGCCAGTGGGCAGGTCATGGGGTAGGGACGGCGGGTCGCTCTGGCAACCCTGATCAGATTATCCTGCATTAATAAAAAGAGTACGGGTGAGCGATGCTGTTCGGCGGAGAAGTCAGCGCCTTTGATGCGGCGTTTCCGCATTTTCTCATATCCACCGGCGCGGCGGGGCTGATGCTTCTCATGGCGTCGACGGTCTATGTGCTGCTGACGCCCTGGAAGGAACTCTCCCTCGTGCGCTCCGGCAACACGGCGGCGGGCGTCGCCCTCGGCGGCGCCATCATCGGCCTTGCCATTCCGATTTCCTCAACGCTTGCCTCCTCAATGACGCTGCCGGGCCTGCTGATCTGGGGCGCCATCGCACTGCTGATGCAACTCATCGCCTACCGCGTCGCGGACCTCATCCTGCGCGATATTCCGGGACGCATCGCCAAGGACGAGATCGGCGCTGCCACCGTGCTGGCCGCCGCTAAACTTTCCGCCGCCCTGATCCTTGCAGCTGGCCTCTGGGACCCTGTGCTGCAGAGGTTATAAAGGCCTGATGCGATCGTTCGACTGGCTCATCTATGTTGGCGCGCTGGGGCTGATGCTCGCAGTGATCTTCGCGCTGTCACCGAACGCAGATGCCCCTGCGCCGGCGCCGGCATCGGAGTTTGCTGAAGAGTTTGCCGAAGAGATGGGCCCGCTGCTGCCGGATCCTTCGCCGCTCGATGAAATGGTCCTCGTGCAGGTCGGCGAGCCGCAGAACGGCATCGGCACCGCCTTCGCCCTCAACGAAGAGGGCGACTGGCTGACCGCGCGCCATGTCGTCGAGGGCTGCGCCGAGGTCACGCTCGAAGTCGCTCCCGGAAACTATGTGCCGGTCGCCGCGATCGCAGTGGATGACGGCCACGACCTCGCGCTTCTCTCCACCGGCCGCAGCCCGCACCCGGTGACCCTTGAACTCGCCTCGCCCCTCAACATTGGCACGAAGGGTTTCGCAGTCGGCTTCCCGCAAGGCCAGCCGGGCGAGCTTGCGACTGAACTGGCCGGGCGCTCGCGCCTGGTCACACGGGGCCGCCGGGAAGGGGATGCGCCGATCCTCGCCTGGAACGAGATCGGCCGCACGGAAGGGCTGAATGGCACGCTCGGCGGCATCTCCGGTGGGCCGATGTTCGATGCCAGCGGCGCGGTGCGCGGCGTGGTCATCGCCGAAAGCCCCCGGCGCGGCCGCATCTACACGGCTGCGCCCCAGGCGGTGAACGACTTCCTGACGAAACTCGGTGTCGAGCTTCAGCCCGGGCCTGCCGATCTGTTCGAACTCTCCGGCTATGGCACACCTTCCGACAATGCGCGGCGCAGGTTACAGGTCGTCAAAGTCACCTGCGAGGTAGTCCCATGAGCGATTTCGCATCCCGGCTCACCGACGGTGTTCGCCGTCATGGCCCACTCTGTGTCGGCATCGACCCGCATCCCGGCATGGTCCCCGCGCTGTTTGGCGGCGACACCGCGCGCGGCCTGGAATACTGGGGCCGTGCCCTGGTCGAGGCCGCCGCCGGCAAGGTTGCTGTCGTCAAGCCGCAGGCCGGGTTTTTCGAACGCCTCGGCCCCGGCGGCATGGCCGCGCTCGCGTCGGTCAGCCGCGCCGCGCGGGAGTCCGGCCTCCTCGTGCTGATGGATGCCAAGCGCGGTGATATCGGCTCGACCGCCGAAGGCTACGCCGAGGCCTACCTGTCCAGGGGCGCCTTCTTCGAATCCGACGCCGTCACCGTGAACCCCTATATGGGCCTCGACACGCTCGAGCCATTTGCAAAACGCGCCGAAGAGAACGGCAAGGGCATCGTCGTGCTGGTGCGCACCTCCAATCCCGGCGCCGCCGATTTCCAGATGCTCGATACGGGCGGCCAGCCCCTCTACATGCGCGTTGCCGAAGCGCTCCGCCCGCTGACCGACCGGCTGATGAGCCCCTGCGGCTGGTCGAACCTGATGATGGTCGTCGGCGCCACCGCCCCCGAGGAGGCGCGCCGGGTCCGCGCCGCTGCGCCGAAAGCCACCTTTCTGGTGCCCGGTTACGGCGCGCAAGGCGCTGCTGCCGCGCAGGCCTGCGCCGGCCTGATCGGCGGGGAGGGCGGCATTGTCAGCGCCTCCCGCCTCGTAAACTTCCCCAAGGCCGCCGAGGGCGCGCAGACAATCGACACCTGGCAGGCCGCCGTCGAAGCTGCCATCCTGACCGCCCGGGACGAACTGCGCCTCGCGGCCCACGCCTGACCCCGCTCCCGCCGCGTCACACCTCGACATTTCCCCGTGAATAGCTACTCTGCGCTTCGACAGACCCCGCCGCACATCCGGACGGGGCGCCGCTTGGGAGGCTTTCATGAACATCAGGAACTTGCGCAGCTGGGCAGGCCCGGCGCTTCTGGCCGGAACGGCCCTTCTGCTTGCCGCCTGCGGTGATCGCCAGGCACGGGTCGCGGAGCCGGAAGGCTTTGCCGCCGTCGATACGGCGCGGATTTCCGCCGCCAGCGCGGCCGATGAATGGCTGACCTATGGCGGCACTTACGACGAGCAGCGCCACTCGAAGCTGAGCCAGATCACCAGGGAGAACGTCAGCCAGCTCGGCGTGGCCTGGACCTATGACCTCGCCACCAACCGGGGCGTCGAATCGACGCCTATCGTCGTCGACGGCGTCATGTACGTCACCTCCGCCTGGTCAGTTGTCTACGCGCTCGATGCCAAGACCGGCGCCGAGAAATGGGTCTACGATCCCGCTGTCGACCGTGCAGTCGGCGTCAAGGCCTGCTGCGACGTCGTCAACCGCGGCGTCGCCGTCTATGATGGCAAGGTCTATGTCGGGGTCATCGATGGCCGCCTCGAAGCGCTGAATGCAGAAACCGGCGAAGTGGTCTGGAGCAAGGTTACCGTCGACCAGTCGCTGCCCTACACGATCACCGGCGCCCCGCGCGTCGTGAACGGCAAGGTGCTGATCGGCAATGGCGGCGCCGAACTCGGCGTGCGCGGCTACCTCTCCGCCTACGACACCGGCTCCGGCGATCTCGTCTGGCGTTTCTACACCGTCCCGAACCCGGCCAAGCAACCGGATGGCGCAGCCTCCGACGATGCCTTCGTGAAAATCGGCAACGTCACCTGGGGTGACACCGGCGCCTGGACCACCGATGGCGGCGGCGGCACCGTCTGGGATTCGATCGTCTATGACGAAGTGAACAACCAGATCATCTTCGGCGTCGGCAACGGCTCGCCCTGGAACCGCACGTTCCGCGACCCGTCCGGCGGCGACAACCTCTTCCTCTCCTCGATCGTTGCGGTCGACGCCGAGACCGGCACCTACAAATGGCACTTCCAGACCACGCCCGGCGACAACTGGGACTACACGGCCACGCAGACGATCATCCTCGCAGACCTGCCGCTCGGTGAAGGCGGCGCCACCCGCCGCGTCGCCATGCAGGCGCCGAAGAACGGCTTCTTCTATGTCGTGGACGCCGCCACCGGCCAGTACATCTCCGGCGACGCTTTTGTGCCTGTGAACTGGGCTACCGGTCTCGATGCCAACGGCCGCCCGGTCGAAGTCGCCGCCGCCCGCTATGGCAAGGAGCCCTTCCAGCAGACGCCCGGCCCCCTCGGCGGTCATAACTGGCAGCCGATGGCCTACAATCCGGATCTCGGCCTCGCCTATATCCCGGCCCAGGAAATCCCTCAGGCCTATGCCGAAGACCCGCGCTTTGCCTCTCGCCCGACCGGCTGGAACACCGGCATCGACTTCTCGGCCGGCGTGCCGCCCATCGCCCCGCCGGAAGTCGCCAAGATGCTCCGGGCCAGCCTCAAGGGCCGCCTGATCGCCTGGGACCCCGTGGCCCGCAAGCCCCGCTGGACGGTCGAGCACGAGAACGCCTGGAATGGCGGCGTGCTGTCCACCGCCGGCGGCCTTGTCTTCCAGGGCCGTCTTACCGGCGACTTTTCCGCTTTCGACGCGGCGACCGGCGACAAGCTCTGGACGCACGCGCTGAAATCCGGCGGCGCGTCCGGTCCCGGCACCTACATGATTGACGGCGAGCAATACGTCACGATCACGACCGGCTGGGGCTCGGCCTTCGCGCTCGCCGCCGGCTTCGCCTATGACGAAAAGGTCTCCGGATCGGTCGGCAAGGTCGTCACCTTCAAGATCGGCGGCACCCAGGAAATCGCGGATACCGGCCTCGCGCCGATCGACGCAACGCCCAAGGCGCCCGCCTTTGGCAGCCTCGCGATGATCTCGGAAGGCACCGTCCATTACGCGCGCAACTGCACCGTATGCCACGGCCCGCTTGCTGTCTCGTCCGGCGTGCTGCCGGACATGCGCTGGTCGGCCATCTCCGGCAACAAGGACGCCTGGAAAGGCGTCGTGCTGGACGGCAACCTCGCCGCCAACGGCATGGTCTCCTTCGCCGATTACCTGACGCCGGACGAGGCGGAAGCCATCCGCGCCTACGTGCTCACCCAAGGGCACGCAGCCGTGAAAGCGGGTGGCGGGAAGTAGTCCCGAACCCCCAATCGGCAGTAGCGTATGGGCCCGGACAGGTTTAGTCTGGGCCTATGCACATGCTGATCGGTCTTCTCGCCGTCCTTACCGCCATCGGTGTCTGGGCCTGGCGCCTCCGGATGGCGAAGCGCGGCCTCGACGTAGCCACCGATATTGCGAAGACCGTCGCCAGTGCGCCGCGCCGCCTCGCGTTCAAGTACAGGATGGGGAAGGGCGGCCTCGGCCTGATCGACGATCCGCGGGAAGCAGCTGCCATCATGCTGATGCAGGTCGCGCTCGCCCGCGGCGGCCCGCTGACGCCGCTTCAGAGCGATGTCATCGAAGCCGAGATGTGCGAGCATTTTCAGTACCTGCCGAGTGAGGCCGAAAACCTCGCCGCGCACGCCGCCTGGGTCTCTCAATCCTGCCCGCCCGCCACGGTCACGATGACCCAGCTCAGCAAGCTGATTGTCAATGCGCCCCAGCTCGGCCCCAAGGAAGTGATCGATCTCGACGCGATGCTCGTCGCGGTCTCCGAAGCCGAAGGCGTGCCGACCCGCGCGCAGCTCGCCCTGCTTCAGGTTTACCGCGATCTGGCCGGCCTGAAGACCTGATCTTGCACCGCCAATGCGGCTGGTCTAGGCGGAAGAATGAGCTACGCCGCACGGGTCTGGAACGATAACTGGATGAATTTCTCCGTGCTCCGGCACGGTGCATTTGACGGGTTTCTCGTCACGTCGAAGAACTCCGGGACCCATTGGGTAAAGTACATGCTTGCGGTGGCGCTGGCCGACACGCACGGCATCGATCGGCCCGTATACTTCTCCGAAAATGCCGTGCGGCCCTTTATCGGCTGGCCGAAGGACAACCCCGTCTTGCCGCCATTGCCGCGTCTCGCCTTCAGCCACACGATCCCGCACCAGCTGGCCGACTGGGGCTGGGCGAGGCGTCTTGGCCGCCTGCCGCCCTATGCGCTCTGCGTGCGCCATCCGATGTCGATCCTCGTCTCCCACCATGCCAAGTGGGAATACGACATCCAGGTCGACTGGCTCGAGTACCTGAAGGGCGATCCGGACGGCAAACGCTACCGCTGCGATCTCTACTGGCTCGCCCGCTTCTGGAACCGCTGGGGGGAAGTCGAGGCCGCGTATCCGTCGTCGATCCTGCGCGTGCACTACGAATCCACCCGCGCCGACCCGCGCGGCACGCTGGAAGCCATCGCCCGTCACTGGGCCATCGCGCTCACGCCGGAAGCGCTTGACGCTGCCGTAGCCGCCGGCACCAAGGAAGCGATGGCGCTGAAGGTCGATCCGGAAGCTGAGCCCAACGTGCTGCAGAACCGGCAGCAATCGCTGCAGGAACTATTCTCCGGCGAAGCGATGGACATCTATGCCAGCCGCGTACGCGAACTCTTCCGCTACGACCTCGGCTACGATTTCATGACGCCGCCTGCGGTTTGAGATAGCCGGTTGAGCGCCCGCTCCCGCCCGGGCCATATCTGATCCACCACGGCTCGAGCTTCGCCTGTTCCTCGAGGGCGCGGAACAGCGGGTCTTCCAGAACAGCCGCCGAATACTCTGCCGCCGCGCCGCTCAGTGGCAGGCCGTAGGTGCGAAACCGCGTGACGACGGGCGTGTAGAACGCATCGGCCGCTGACCAGGCCCCGAACAGGAACGGGCCGCCCGATCCATACCTGGCCCGCAGGCCTGACCACATTGTCTGAAGGCGCGAAATGTCTGCCTCCAGCGCCGGCGTCATGTCAGGGGCTGGGTGGCGCGAGCGGATGTCCATTGAACAGGCCTGCCGGATGGCTTGAAACCCCGCATGCATCTCGCTGCTGACAGCCCGCGCGACGGCGCGTTTCTCCGGCTCCAGAGGCCATACGGCGCCGGGCGGGGCCCATTCAGCGATGAACTCGGTGATCGCGAGGCTTTCCCAGATCTCGGTCCCGTCCCAGATCAGCAGGGGCACTTTGGCCGTCGGGCTGAGCGCTTTCAGCTGCGCGGTTGTCTCGGGGAAATCCAGCGGCACGATGACTTCTTCGACCGGCAGGTTAACTTTCCGGGCCACCAGAAGCGGCCGGATCGACCAGCTTGAGTAGTTAAGATTACCGGAAACGAACTGTCTCATGCCGATTTGCCCTCACCTATTGCCCAACGGGTCTCGTTTATTGTCACTTTTCCGAAGACGCCGGCCTTCGAGTAGGGGTCGGCGGCGTTGAGCGCCCTGGCGGCCGCCAGGCTCCCGGCTTCGATCAGGAAGACCGAGCCTACCATCCGGCCTTCGGCGTCCAGCAAGGGCCCCGCCATCCGGACGACCGGGCCGAGCCCGCCTGCCCATTCCAGGTGTGCCGGCCGGGCGGCGGCCCGCAGGGCTGCCCCGTCCGTTTCGTTATCCAGGCAATGCAGGCAGAAAAGCGCCATGACGAACCCTCCTTCTTCGTGTTTTGCCCGCTATGCCACAGGCACTTTGCGACGACTATGGGTGTGGTGAAGGGTGCTGCCGCCCCGGAAATACCCGGCCTGCGAGTGGACGCTGAACGGTATATTGATTATTCAATCATTCTGTGTAAGATGCGTCGATGACCTCGACTCCGACCGACGATACCCGCAAGCAGATCCTCATGGCCGCCGTGGAGCGTATCCTCCACTACGGCTATTCGAAGACAACGATGGCGGAGATCGCCCGCGACTGTAATATGTCCGCCGGCAACATCTACCGGTTCTTCGCGTCCAAGCTGGATATCGCCGAAGCCATGGCGCAGAAGTTCAATGAGGAATCCTACCTCACCTTCTCCCAGATCGTTGCCCGCAAGGACACCGCCGCCAACCGGCTGCGCGAACTCTTTCACTATGACCTTGCCCGGACTTACTCGGCGATCGAGGACGAAGCGAAGATCCTCGAAGTGGCCGAAGTGCTCAGCAAGGAACGTCCGGTCTACATGAACGACAAGCTCGCCCAGGAGCGGGTTTTCCTCGTCCGGATCATGGATGAAGGCGTCGCTGCCGGTGAATTCCGCCCCCTCGCGAATCCCGACGAGACGGCTGAGATGTGGCTGTCCGCCCTGATGAAGTTCCGGTTCCCGCAGCTCTTCTCGAAGCTGACCCTGCCGCAACTGCAGCGCGAACTGGACGGCGTGATGGACCTGCTCCTCGCCGGCCTTTCGCCCGGAGCCGCGGTTCCTGCTGCCTGGGACGGGATCACTCCCCGGGCCGGCGAAGTCTGCCCGGTCACCGGCAAGCTTCTGCCCGCCGCGGCACTGAAGGCTGATTAGTGAATAAAAACGATTTTGTTCATTGACCATCGTTCAGGGCGGTGCTATATGAGGCTCATGGACGGCAGCAGTTGCCTTCCAGCAGTCCAAAGAGCCCCGCCATGACCACCTCTTCCCGCACCGAAGCCCGCCAGTCCCTCATCTCCTTCCTTGCTGCCGTTCCGGCTGCCCTGCTCACCGTATGGGCGACCTTCGGCCTCGCCAACTTCGTCGTCTGAACGTGACGCGCCCTGCCGCTGGCCGGCAGGCGCCAGACACCCGCACCCGGCGCACCGTCCCTGACGCGCACTTGCGGGTTTCTGCCGGGACCTGAGGCTTCCCCCAGCCCATCAGGTCCCGGTTTTTCTCTGCCCGAATTCTGAAATTACGCCTTGGCGCCCTTTTGGCCGCCGCCATAGACCGGGGCGCTCAGCGCCGCCGCCTCGTCCAGCGGCCAGCGTGGCCGCGATCCGGCGTCCAGTCCGTCCGCACCGGCCAGCATGCCCGCCGCCATACGCTCTGCGCCGGCCAGCGCAATCATCGCCGCATTGTCCGTGCAATGCCGAAGGGGAGGGGCGATGAGGCGCGCGCCATTGGCGCTGGCGGCTGCCTCCAGCGCAGCACGAATCGCCTTGTTCGCCGCGACGCCGCCCGCCACCACGAACCGCGTCTCGCCGCCGCCAGCGTCAAAGACCGCCAGCGCCCGCGCAGACTTCTCGCTGAGCACATCGCAGATCGCCGCCTGGAAACTCGCGCAGATGTCGGCCTTCTCGGCCTGCGTCTCGGCGCCCTGCGCGACGCGCGCGACCGCCGACTTCAGCCCCGCAAAACTCATCTCGAGGCCCGGACGGTTCAGCAGCGGGCGCGGGAATTCATGCGCCCTGGCATTCCCCTGCGCCGCCAGCCGCTCCACGGCCGGGCCGCCCGGAAAGCCAAGGCCCATCAGCTTCGCCACCTTGTCGAAGGCCTCGCCGACCGCGTCATCGATCGTTGAGCCGAGGCGGCGATAGTCTCCCAGTCCGCGCACTTCCAGGAACTGGCAATGCCCGCCGGAGACGAGCAGCAGAAGATACGGGAACGGACAGGGCCCGGCCAGGCGGGGGGAGAGGGCATGGCCTTCCAGATGGTTGACAGGAATGAATGGCACGCCGGCGGCCTGCGCCACCGCCTTGCCGGTCATCAGGCCCACCAGCACCCCGCCGATCAGCCCCGGCCCGGCGGTCGCCGCCACGCCGTCGAGCGCGCCATACCCGATGCCTGCCTCGGCCATGGCCTTCGCCACCACGGCGTCCGCCAGCTCAGCATGGGCCCGCGCGGCAATCTCCGGCACCACGCCGAGATAAGGCGCGTGCTCTTCCAGCTGCGTGCGGATCACGTCGGAGAGCAGCGTTACCTTGCCATCCTCAAGCCGCAGCACCGCCGCGGCGGTCTCGTCGCAGGAGGTTTCGATGCCGAGGATGGTCAGAGGGCGGGTCACGCGGGGCGTATAGCGGTCCGCAAGCCTGTATAGAAGCCAGCTTCGCAGGGCCTGCGACCCATTGCGTCAGATTCCATTGAACTGCGAAAGCCTGTCTGACGCCTTGGCGCAGACATTCCCGGCCGAGGCGACAGGGGCGTTTCGACATGCACCGGAAGGGCAGTGTTCCGCAATTGCGCAAGCCGCGCCGGACACCGGTCGCGCCGGGTCCGGCACGTCATGGCAAGCTGAAGTTTTCGCGTCACTGTCCTGGATTACGCGTCTTGCGCCGGCCGCTCGGGAGCTCTGCGACCCCCGTCTGCAGGGTGTTGGCCCCTGCCATCCCTCTTGCAGGCCTGGTCGCTGCAGAACGTCCCGCTGGGCGACATCAGGCGACAATCATGATGGCGAAGCACGCGCCATCCGTTGATGGAGCGCCTTTATACGTCTCATGGCCTGATGGTGACAGCGGCACGATCGCTGGCCGCCTATTTCGTCTTTACGGAGTGGACGCGCCTGAGGGCAGCCGATCCTGCGCGCAGTGCGCCGCACAGCGGCTTCGGGCGGTCGAGGCGCGTTCTTCAGTCCGTACCCTGACGGATGGAGGCGCTGTCGAGATCAGGAAATCCCGCGGCACCGATAAGTACAATCGTGACTTGCTGTCATTTTCAGCTGACGGGCGTGACATTGCTTCGTCTCTGGTCGCCTCCGGCCATGCAAAGCGCTGGAACTCCGAGGCGGGAGAGATAAAGCCGCGCTGGTGCGCAACCTAATCCCCATCCATCCGCAGCGCGGCCACAAAAGCTTCCTGCGGAATTTCGACCTTGCCGAACTGGCGCATGCGTTTCTTGCCGGCGGCCTGCTTGTCCAGCAGCTTGCGCTTGCGGGTGGCGTCGCCGCCATAGCATTTCGCGGTCACGTCCTTGCGCATGGCACTGATCGTCTCGCGCGCCACGACGCGGCCGCCGATGGCGGCCTGGATCGGGATCTTGAACATCTGGCGCGGGATCAGGTCTTTCAGGCGTTCGCACATCTGGCGGCCGCGCCCTTCGGCCCGGTCGCGGTGCACCAGCATGGCGAGCGCGTCCACCGGCTCCTCGTTGACGAGGATCTGCAGCTTCACGAGATTCTCGGCGCGGTGGCCGATCAGGTTGTAGTCGAAGCTCGCATAACCGCGCGAGATCGATTTCAGCCGGTCGTAGAAGTCGAACACGACCTCGTTGAGCGGCAGTTCGTATTTTACGCAGGCTCGTCCGCCGACGTATGAAAGTTCGGTCTGCACGCCGCGCCGGTCCTGGCAGAGTTTCAGGATCGAGCCGAGATATTCGTCCGGCGTATAGATCGTCGCGGCAATCCACGGCTCGCGGATTTCCGAGATGCGCACGACGTCCGGCATGTCGGCCGGATTGTGCAGCTCGATCTCGGAGCCGTCCGTCATCGTCATCTGGTAGACCACGCTTGGCGCGGTCGCGATCAGGTCGAGGTCGAACTCGCGGCTGAGGCGTTCCTGGATGATCTCGAGGTGGAGGAGGCCGAGAAAGCCGCAGCGGAAGCCCATGCCGAGCGCAGCGGAGGTTTCCATCTCCCAGGTGAAGGAGGCGTCGTTGAGGCGCAGCTTGCTCATCGCGGCGCGCAGGTCGTCGAAGTCGCCCGCGTCCATCGGGAAGAGACCGCAGAACACGACCGGCTGAACTTCCTTGTAGCCGGGCAGGGCCTTGTCGGTGGGCCGCTTGTCCTCGGTGATCGTGTCGCCGACCGCCGTGTCGCCGACTTCCTTGATCGATGCGACGAAGTAGCCGACCTCTCCGGGGCCGAGGGCGTCGGTCTCGGTGAGCTTCGGATTGAAGGTGCCGATCTTGTCGATCTCGTAGACGCCGCCGGTGCGCATCATGCGGATCGACTGCTTCTTCTTCAGCGCGCCCTCGTGCACGCGCACGATGACGACGACGCCGAGATACGGGTCGTAATAGGCGTCCACCAGCGCGGCCTTCAGCGGCGCGGTGACCTCGCCGCCCTTCGGCGGGGGCAGCTGGGTGACGATGGCTTCCAGCACGTCCGGAATGCCGAAGCCTGTCTTGGCCGAAATCTCGACGGCGTTGGCGGTGTCGAGGCCGATGATCTCCTCGATCTGCTCCTTGACGCGCGCCACATCGGCGGCGGGCAGGTCGACCTTGTTGAGGACGGGGACGATTTCGTGGTTCTGGTCGATCGCCTGGTAGACGTTCGCCAGCGTCTGGGCCTCGACGCCCTGGCTGGCGTCCACCACCAGCAGGGAGCCTTCGCAGGCGGCGAGGCAGCGGCTCACCTCATAGGCGAAGTCCACATGGCCGGGCGTGTCCATCAGGTTCAGCGTATAGGTCTCCCCGTCATTGGCCCTGTAGCTGAGGCGCACGGTCTGCGCCTTGATGGTGATGCCGCGCTCCTTCTCGATATCCATCGAATCGAGCACCTGTTCGCTCATTTCGCGGTCGGTCAGGCCGCCGCAGGCCTGGATCAGCCGGTCGGCGAGGGTCGATTTGCCATGGTCGATATGGGCAATGATCGAGAAATTGCGGATTTTGTCGCGTGGGGTCATGGGCGGCATATAGCGGGGCCGGCGGGCGGCGGGAAGTAGCTGTGCGCGGGGCAGGGACACTGGCGCCGCCGGGCGGCGCGGCGTAAAGGTGCGGGGCTGGAGTGAGGAGGACTTTCCATGAGACTTTTGCTGGCCGGATCGGCCGTCCTGGCGCTCGGCGCCTGCTGCCACACACCCAGGATCGCTGCGGACGGGACTGCCCCCGCCGCTGCAGAGGAGACCGCCGTGGAGCCGTCAGACTACCAGCCGCCCGAAATGCCGACCGCCGAGGAGGCCGCCAGGGCCGCTGCCGACGCCCAGGCCGCCGCCGAAGCCGGTGTTGTCTATGCCGGTATCGACAAGAAGGGCGGCGAGGTGGCGCTCAAGGTGGGTGAAACGCTTCGGATCGAGCTGCAGTCCATACCGACCGCAGGCTATATATGGACGCTGGATGAAGCACCGGATTTCATGACGCTTGCCGGAGAGGGTGGCCGTCCGACCGATCCGGCGCATCAGAACCTGCCAGGCTTTACAGGCGGCAATCATTATCTCTCGTTTGATTTTGTCGCGACGTCGGCGGGCAAGGGCAAGTTCAGGCTGACCGAAGGCCGTCCCTGGGAATCCGACGAGCCGCCGAGCGACACCTACGAACTGACCGTCACGGTCACGGAGTAAGCCCCGCCTTGCCCGACACCCAGCCCGTTCCTGCCAAGACCGGCATCACCGATGAGGGCTATCTCACCGATTGCTGGTACCTGGCCGCGCCGTCCGCGCGCCTCAAGCCGGGCAAGCAGGAGCGGCTGATGGTGCTGGGTGAGCCGGTCGTTGTCGGCCGGACGCCTGCGGGTGAGGCCTTCGCCCTGCGCGACATCTGCCCGCACCGGCTGGTGCCGCTGTCAGCCGGCAGGCAGCTGGAGACGAACGGCGAGTGGACGCTGCAATGCCCGTATCACGGCTGGCGCTTCGGCACCGATGGGGGCTGCCGCCTGATGCCCAGCCTGACCGAGGACAGCCCCTACGACCCCACGAAGGTGAAGGTCCGCCGCTACCCCGTCCACGAGGCGAACGGCGCGGTGTATCTGTATGTCGCGCACGATCCGCGCAGCCTTGCAGCGCCCGCCGTGCCGCCGCCGTCCTTTGGTCCGCTCCCGGACAAACCCGGCTTCATCATCGAGGATGTGTTCGAGGCCCACATGGACGACGCCGTCGTCGGCCTGATGGACCCTGCGCACGTGCCCTTCGTGCATAACCAGTGGTGGTGGCGCCCGCCTTCGGTGGGCCTGAAGCTCAAGGAAAAGCCTTTCGGCCCGATCGAGCGCGGCTGGGCCATCGAGCGGCACGCGCCTTCGTCGAACTCGAAACTCTACCGCTGGGTCTTCGGCGGCAATGTTCAGACGGAGATCTGTTTCCAGCTGCCGGGCTACCGATGGGAAATCATCTCGAACGATACGGCCCGCCTCCTGACGCTCACGTGCCTGACGCCCGAAGCGCCCAAGAAAACCCGTATCACCCAGTTCACCTGGTGGACCGGCGCGCCGCTGCTGCATCTCGCCGTGCCGGTGGCCAAACGCATGGGCCGCAAATTCCTCGCGCAGGACGGCGAGATGGTGGACCTGCAAAATCAGGGCATGGCGCACCAGAAGGCGATGCTCTGGATCGACGACATCGACGTGCAGGCCAAATGGTACCAGCAGCTCAAACGCGAATGGACCGCCGCCCGCACCGAAGGCCGCAGGTTTTCAAACCCCATCCAGCCCCGCACGCTGAAGTGGATGAGCTGACGATCTGAACAGCATATTCCGGCCTGCCCCAAAATAGCCTTGAAAAAATGTAACGCAGGACACTGGCCGGAAAGATCATTCGTTCCAAGTGTTGCCATGCGCGACGCGAAGCGCGCCTCCCGAGTACCTGCCAGTCACCAAAAGGAAGTTCCACATGAAGTTCAAACTGTTCGCCGTCGCGGCTGTCAGCGCCTTTGCGCTCGCCGCCTGTTCCCCTGCCGAAACCGTCGCGACCGAGCCGGCTGTTGTCGAAGAAGTCGTTGCCGAACCGGTCGTCGAAGAAGTCGTCGCACCGGCCACGATCGTCGACGTTGCCGTCGGCAATCCGGATTTCTCGACGCTCGTCGCGGCCATCACGGCCGCCGGCCTCGGCGAAACGCTCGCCGGCGAAGGCCCGTTCACCGTGTTCGCGCCGACCAACGCCGCGTTTGCAGCCCTTCCGGCCGGCGCGCTCGACAGCCTGCTGCTGCCCGAGAACAAGGACCAGCTGACCGCAATCCTGACCTACCACGTCGTGCCGGGCATGGTGATGGCGGCCGACCTGCCGGCGACCGCGACCGATGTCGCCACCGTCAACGGCGCAATGGTCTCCGTAGTCGCAGCCCCGGAAGGTGCCACGGTCAATGGTGCCAAGATCACCGCCGCCGACGTGGCCGCCTCGAACGGCGTCATCCATGTCATCGATACGGTCCTGCTGCCGTAATAATCAGCCTGCCAGAGGCTGAAATGCGGGGCCGCGATCCTTCAACGGGTCGCGGCCCTTTTTTCGGGCTGAATGAAGCCAGCTGATCGGGATCAACTTAGTTCCTTCAGAAAGGGTCGGGGATATTGCCATGATTGCCATCGTCCTGAAACGTCTTGTTCTGCCCGTCCTCGCGCTGATGCTGGCGGCCTGGGCCCATGCCGAGGAGCCTGCGCCCATGCCCGCCTTCACCGTCATCGCCGAATACGGCGCTGCCGAAATCCGTGCCTACGCGCCGATGATCGTTGCCGAAGTGACGGTCGAGGCGCCGTCGCTGGCCGAAGCGGCGAATGCCGGGTTCCGTCCGCTGGCGAACTACATCTTCGGCGGCAATGCGCCCCGCCAGAAGATCGCGATGACCAGCCCGGTCACCGCCGCGCCGAAGGGCCAGAAGATCGCCATGACCGCGCCGGTGACAGCGGCCGGGGCGCGGGATGCCGGAAGCTATGATGTCCGCTTCATCATGCCGCCCGAATGGACGATGGAGACGCTGCCCGCGCCTGCCAATCCGGATATCCGCCTTGTGCCGGTGCCCGGGCGCACCGTTGCGGCCTACCGCTACACGGGCGGCGATACGCCGAAGAAACGGGAAAAAGCCGAAACAGTGCTGCGCGCGTTCGCGGACGCAGGCGGCTATACGGTGACGGGTGAGCCCGAATGGGCCGGCTATGACGCGCCCTTCGTGCCCTTCTTCCTGCGCCGCTATGAAATCATGCTCGCCGTGGAGCCCGCGAACAAAGAGTGAAACTGCAAGCTGTCTTTAACCCTTCGCGCTGCTAGGGTGGCGCGCATGAGCGTCCCGATTCGCATCCTCGGCATCGACCCCGGCCTCCGTCATACCGGCTGGGGCATCATCGAGCAGACCGGCATGCGCCTCTCCCATGTCGCCCACGGCGTCATCTCGGCGGCGACCGACATCTCGATGGCCGAACGCCTCGCCGAAATCTTCGAATGTGTCGGCGAGCTCGCCCGCCACCATGGCCCGCATGCGGCCGGGGTCGAGGAAACCCTCGTCAATGCCAACCCCCGCTCGGCCCTGAAGCTTGGCCAGGCGCGCGGCGCTGCGATGGCCGCCCTCGCGATGGCCGGCGTTCCGGTTGCCGAATTCGCGCCGCGCCAGATCAAGCTGTCCGTGGTCGGAACAGGCACGGCCGACAAGGACCAGGTCAAGTTCATGGTCCAGCGGCTTCTCCCGCGGGCAGGGGAGATGAAGCTCGACGCCGCCGACGCGCTCGCCTGCGCCATCTGTACCGCGCACCACCTGCCGCCGCCACTGCGCAACCGGGGCGCCGCATGATCGTCGGGCGCCTCACCGGAGAAGTCGGCGCCATCGGCCTCGACCATGTGCTCATTGACGTGAGCGGCGTCGGCTATGTCGCCCTCGCCGGTACGCGCCTTCTCGCGCGCCTGCAGGCGGGGGACCGTGTCACCGTGCAGGTCGAAACGCGCGTCACCGAAAGCTCCATCACCCTTTTCGCTTTTGCCACGGACGAAGAACGCGCCTGGTTCGTGCGCCTGCAGGATGTACCCGGCGTTGCCGGAAAGTCCGCGCTCGCCATCCTCGACGGCCTTGCGCCCGCCGAGATAATGGACGCCATCGCGCTCGGCGATTCCGGCGCCTTCACCCGCGCCAGGGGCATCGGCAAGAAACTCGGCGAGCGCATCGTCACCGAACTCGCGGGCAAGGCGCCGCCGATGGGCCGGTTCGGCAAGTTCGAAACCGCCGCCGTCGCGGGCCTCGCCTCGCAGCCTGTCGCCGCCAGCACCGGCCCCCGCGCCGAAGCCATCAGCGCGCTGACAAATCTCGGCTACACCCCGTCCGAAGCCTCCCGCGCCGTCGCCGCCGTGGCCAGGGAAGGCAGCGCCGATAACGTCAGCGCCCTCGTCAAGGGCGCCCTCAGGGAACTCGCGCGGTGACCCGCAAGGACTCCCTCGCCGATTCGCAGGCCCAGGCGCCGGACGCGCTGGACCGGGCGCTGCGTCCCCAGACGTTCGAGGACTATGTCGGCCAGCGCAAGGCCAAGTCGAACCTGAAAGTCTATGTCGATGCCGCCCGCGGGCGCAGCGAGGCGCTCGACCATGTGCTCCTCTTCGGCCCCCCCGGCCTCGGCAAGACAACCCTCGCGCAAATCCTCGCGCGCGAGATGGGCGTCGGCTTCCGCGCGACCTCCGGCCCGGTCATCGCCAAGGCCGGCGACCTCGCCGCGATCCTGACAAACCTGGATCCGAACGATGTCCTCTTCATCGACGAGATCCACCGCCTGCCCGCGATCGTGGAGGAAATCCTCTATCCTGCGATGGAAGACTACGCGCTCGATCTGGTGATCGGGGAAGGCCCCGCCGCCCGCTCCGTGCGGCTTGATCTTGCGCCCTTCACGCTCGTCGGCGCCACCACTCGCGCGGGCCTCCTCGCGACGCCCCTGCGCGACCGGTTCGGCATTCCGATCCGTCTCGATTTCTACGAACCCGAAGAGCTTGCCCGCATCGTCATGGCCGCTGCCCGCAAGCTCGGTGCCCCGATCACGCAGGAAGGCGCCACCGAGATTGCGTCGCGCGCCCGCGGCACGCCGCGCATCGCGCTGCGCCTGCTGCGCCGGGTGCGTGACTTTGCGGACGCCGAGGGCCAGCCGATCGACAAGCCCGCCGCTGACCGCGCGCTGAAACGCCTCGAGATCGACAGCGACGGTCTCGACGCGCTCGACCGGCGCTACCTCCACGCCCTCGTCAAAACTTATGCCGGCGGCCCCGTCGGCGCCGACACGCTCGCCGCCGCGCTCTCCGAAGCGCGCGACGCCGTCGAAGACGTCATTGAGCCTTACCTGATGCAGAAAGGCTATGTCGCCCGCACGCCGCGCGGCCGCGTCGCCGCCCCGCTCGCCTATGAACGCCTCGGCCTCAAGCCGCCGAACGGCCAGCAAAGCGCTCTGTTCACGGACGAGGCGTAAGCCTGGTCGAAGAAAGCTGTTTCTCGGGCGCCGTCGCCTGACGCGCCGCGAGCCCCGGCCCGGCCGGGCACTGTCACTGCCGCACCTGCCGGAAAACCCCTTCGGCCGCCTTCGCGACCATTGCCCGTACGCCGCGCGCGGGCTTTGCCCGGACAAAAGGCGCAGACATCGTCGCCCATATTGAAACGGCGCCCGGCAAGCTGCACTATTTCTGCCCGAAGTGCGGCTCGCATCTGATGGCCGAGTGGGCGGCGCAGGACGCCGTGATCCTGCGTGTCGCCAGCCTCGACACGGCGCTATCGGCAAAGCCCGCCGTGCATATCTGGACGAGCCATAAGGCCGCCGTCTTTGACTTTGGCGACGGTCTGCCGCGCCTGCCCTAAGGCGTCCCGAAACCGGCTTGATCGCCGCCGCAGCTGGTCTAGGTTCGGCCCTGGAGACATACGCATGACGCCTGAAGACCCGAAGCACCGCGCTCACGCCCACTTCAACGGCGGGCTTGATGCCGGCGGGGTGCGCTCCCTCGCGGCGGAACTGGCCGCCGCGAGAGGCAAATCCGGTCCCGCCGCCCGCGCCGCGATGGCCGGCCTGCTCGCCCGCACGGCCTTCCTTGAGCCCGACCGGACGGGTGAGATCTACGACGCCCTCGCGCTCGGCTGGCGGGGCAGGCCGGTCAAGGCGGCGGCGCTCAGCACGCTTGCGCTCCCGCCGGGCGACGTCCCGCCGGGCCTGTTCGATGCCTGGTGGTCCGTCGCGGAAGACTTGGCCGCCGGCAGGCTGGACGCGCTGGCCGTGACCCAGAGAACGGCCGCCCTCGGCGGCAGGATGCCTGCCGCGTTTGAGGCCCGGCTCGCCGCCATGTCCTACCTGTGGCCGGGCGTTCCCGAGATCGCAGACCGTCCGCTCCCGGAACATGTCCGCCTTGAGGATCTCGCCGCCTGCCCGCCGGGCTCGCTGGGCCGCGCCTTCCATGATCTGATCGTCGACAACAAGTTCGATCTTGAAGTGCTGGACCGGGAGTCAATCGGCCTGTCCCGCCTCAGCAAGCCGCTCGATTATCTCAACACCCGCATCCTGCAGGCGCATGACCTCTGGCACATCACGGCCGGCTACGAGACAACCTCGCTGCACGAGCTGGCCATCTCGGCCTTTCAGCTGGCGCAGTTCGGACATTCCTATTCCGCGCAGTTCCTGGCGGTCTCGGCGGCGGTGGGCGCGCTGGCGCCGGCCTTTGCCTATCCTGTCCTTATGGACACGATGACCAGCGCCTGGGTTCACGGGCGCGAGACGCCGCCCGTCATCACGATTGAATGGGAATCGCTCTGGCATCTTACACCCGACCAGATCCGCGCAGCCTGCGGCATCCGTCCCTACCGGCGCCCCTGGCGCGCGGACTTTCTGGAGACCCGCCGGCCACTCGCCGATTCCCTCGCCATCCTGAAGCGTTCCCTCGTTCCGCAGCGCGCCGCCGCGTACTAGGCAGGCGGTCGCATCCCCCACAGCGCGCCGATCAGCCCGCCCTTGATCCGTGGCAGGGCGATCAGCACCGCGCCGACCGCAAACGTGCCGAACCCGGCCAGCCGCATCCAAAGGGGCCAGTCCTCGCGGCGCGCGGCGATGAAGGTCAGCGCCGAAAGCAGGGGCCCCAGCAACAGCACGGTAAGCCAGGGCGGCCCATCCCCGGCCTCGATCCCACCCGTCGCCGCGCCGCACACGCTGCACCCCGGCGCCTGCTTAAGTTAGCCCGCAAACAGCCGCCCCTTCCCGCAGGCCGTGCAGCGTCCGCGCAGCCCGCGCAGGGCCGCGATCCGGGAAGGGGAAACAGACATCGATCGCACCCTCGCACGAATCGCGCCGATACTGTAACCGGGGTGCCATGAGCATGGACTGGGACGAGATCGAAACACATGCCGGATTTGCCGGCGCGCGGGCGCGGTCGCAAACCGGACTGCGCCCCATCCCCGAGAGGGTCAGGCCTGATCCCATCAATCCGGACCGCCAGAGGAAGATCGCCGAACGAACCCTGATCATCTTCTTTTTCCTGTTCGTCGCCACCTTCATGACGCTCAACATTCTCCTGCCGGACTCGGTCGGCTGGGTCGTGCTGAGGTTCCTGCTCATTCCGGTCCTGTTCATCGGTTACATGGCCGCCGGCCTGTTCCTGATGCGTGGCCCGCTTGCAAAGCTTTTCGGCGCGGCGCTGGCGCGCCATGGCGTGAAAGCTGATGCTATGACCCATATATCTGCGCCCCTCGGCCTGACCTATGTGCCTGCGCCCGGCGGCGCGCCCAAAGGCCTCGAATGGCTGGCGCAGCAGAGCTGGGCGCCGGCCATCCTGCGCGAGGCAACCCGCAGCCTGAATGCTTCCGGCGGCATGGACGGCGCGGTCGCCGCCGCGCGCGGGTCCGGCCTCCTCGCCCCATCCGGCACCTACGTCATGGGCACGCCGGAGCAGAAGGCGAAGTATCACGAGCAGACGTCGGGGATGGTCCAAATCGAGGACGGGTTCGAAGGCCAGCGCGCCGGACTTGCCTTCTCAATGTTCGAATGGGTGGAAAGTGGCGGCGACTCGGCGGATACCTGCCATCTCGTCATCGTCCTTGCCGCCCCGGTCCGCCTCCACGGCGTCACCCATCTGCGGGCCCGCAAGACCGGCTGGCTGCAGGACCCTGACGGCACCCCCCTGCAGGACGTGGATCTTGGACCCAGGGCATTCGATTCGCTTTACAAACTCAGGTCGTCCGACCAGGTCGAGGCCCGCGCCGTCTTCAATCCTGCGGTCATCGAGCGCGTGATCGCCCTCGCGCATGGCGGCCCGTTCCGCGCCGTCGCCACCGCCGGCCATCTCGTCTTCGACTTTCCGAGCGAGACCAACCGCTTCGGCCTGATCGACCTGGTCACGGGCGAATGGGGCGATGACACGATCCGCCAGACCCATGCCGATCTCGCCGAAGCCCTCGCCCTCGTCGACGCCCTCGGCCACGCCTTCATGCTCGCGCGAAAGTCGGGTACGGGCGCTCCATGACCCTGCCGCCCCTCGACGCCCGGAACTTCGACGCCGCCCGCCAGCACTGGCTGCCCGTGCGCGTCTATTACGAGGACACCGACTTCACCGGCATGGTCTACCACGCCAATTACCTGCGCTTCTTCGAGCGCGGCCGCTCCGATCACCTGCGCGATGCCGGCGTCTCGCACCAGTCGCTTCTGGCCCGCGACGACCCCGCCGCCTTTACGCTCACCAACGTCAACGTCACCTATCGCCGGCCTGCCAGGGTCGACGACCTGCTGCACATCCGCACCCGCTATCTCGGCATGGACGGCCCCCGCATCCGCTTCGCGCAGGCCTGCCTCCGGGACGGGGAGCTGATCGCCGAAGCCGAGATCACTGCCGTGATGATCCATGCCGACGGGCGCCTGCGCCGTCCGATCAGGGAAATCGCGGAGCACCTTGAAGCCTGGCGCTGGCAGGCGGGCTGACCTGCCCGGAAAGGCAGCGTCCGGCAGCCATTTCGGGGCGCCGGTGGTTAACAGTCTGCCACGAAGCCTTAACCCTTGGGCGATAAGGCATATCTGACTGCGCAAAACCCGGCCCGCGCCGTGTTTCTGCCGGATTCGGGCTGGAAAGAAGGTCGGGAAAGATGGGTTGCCCGCGCATTGCTCCGGGCCGAATCCCTGTACCGCCGCACACGCGGGCGCGACGCGCCCGGATGAAGTTTGGGAGAGACCTCGTTCATGGAAAACGAATCCATCGGCAACGTTGCGACGAGCAGCGGCTTCTCGCTGATCACGCTGCTCGGCGAGGCCGATATTATCGTCAAGCTGGTGCTGGTCGCATTGCTGCTGGCCTCGATCTGGTCCTGGATCGTGATCGGCGAGAAGCTCTTCTCGCTCGGCGCCCTCAGGAAATCGGCCCTCGCCTTCGAGGAGGCGTTCTGGAATGGCCGCGCCGGCGAGTTTGACCTGCGCCCGGGCCAGGGCGGCAGGGACCCGGCCTCCCGCGTCTTCGTCTCCGCCGCCCGCGAATGGCAGGATGCCGGCAAGTCGCTGGCCACCCCCGCCGAAGCCTCCGCCATTGTGATGCGGGCCGAACGCTCGATGCGCGCCGCGGTGGACCGCGAACTCGGCCGCGCCGGCAACGGACTCTCCATCCTGGCCACCATCGGCTCGGCCTCGCCCTTCATCGGCCTTTTCGGCACGGTCTGGGGCATCATGAACGCCTTCCTCAGCATCGCCGAAGCGCAGGACACCAGCCTCGGCACCGTCGCAGGCCCGATCGCCGAAGCCCTCTTCGCCACCGGCCTCGGCCTGATTGCGGCCATCCCGGCGGTCATCTTCTACAACAAGTTCACCGCCGACCTTACCAGGCTCGGCGACCAGCTCGACAGCTTTTCCCAGGATGTCCTCGTGCGCCTGTCGCGCCGGGCGTCCGACGCGACGCGGGACTAGGCCGAAATGGGCGCTCACCTCGGTTCAGGCGGCAATGGCGGACGGCGCGGCCGGCGCGCCCTCAATGCGGAAATCAACGTCACCCCTTTCGTGGACGTGATGCTGGTCCTGCTGATCGTCTTCATGGTCACCGCCCCGCTGCTGATCCGCGGCGAGGAGGTCAACCTTCCCAAAACAACCTCCGCGCCCCTGAAGTCCGAGGCGAATGACGCGCCGCTGACGCTCTGGGTGCGCGCCGACGGCACGGTCCTCGTCCAGCAGACGGAAATCCAGACCGAAGACCTCGCCGCCCAGCTCACCGCCATCGTCGGCGAGGGCTATGACAAGCAGGTCTACCTCTATGCCGACCAGGACGTGCCATATGGCCGCGTCATGGAAGTCACCGCTGAAGTGCGCCGCGCCGGATACACGCGCATGTCCTTCATCACCGAACAGAAACGCTAGGACCGGAAGGAGCCTGACCGCACCATGCTTCGCGGTTTCACCGTCTCGGCCCTCGTCCATGCCAGTGTCCTGGCCATGGCGATGATCTCTTGGCCGCCGGCCGGTTCCGAGTGCGACGAGGCGATCGGGAAGCTCCGCCGCGAAAATCCGGGCATCCGCGCCATCGAGATCGTCGTCGCCCTGCCGCAATGCGCCAGCGTCGCCGACCTGCCGATCGACTTCGAGGATGTCGGCCTCGTCTCGAATGTCAGCGAGTTGCGCAAGGCCCCCGAACCAAAGGAAGAGGCGCTCCCGCCTGAGCCTGAACCGGAAGTCGAGGAAGCCCCGCCGGAGCCTGAGCCTGAAGCGGCCGAACCGGAGCCCGAAGAGGCCGTGCCCGATCCGCGCGCCGCAAAGGAGCCCGAGCCGAAAAAGCCGGAGCCCAGCAAACCGGAACCGAAAAAAGCCGAGCCTCTGATCAGGAAAGAGCCGCCGAAGAAACCGAAGGACGACGACCTCGCCTTCCTCGATGATTTCGACAAGGCGCTGCAGGACAAACGCCAGACCCGCCCGCGCACCACGCCGCAGGAAGCCGCCGACCGGCCAAACATCGGCAATGCCAGCCGCGACCGCGAAGGGGCAGGCGAGCGCACCGGCAATACCGCGTCCCTGCAGGCCTCGCTGCGCCGCCAGATCGGCTATTGCTGGCGCGGCATCGAGGACCTGCCGGAAGAAGACCAGATCGATGTCGAGATCGGCGTGAAGCTCAAGCTCGACGGCACGCTGGACGGCAACGCCGAACTCGTCAGCCCGCGGGCGCGCCCCGTCGGCCGCTCCGGCCTTGCGGTTGACCTGGCGCTGCGGGCAGTGCGCAAGTGCGAGCCTTACAAGCTGCCGGAAGATTCGTATGAACAATGGAAAGACATCGTCGTGACGATCGGCCCCGCCAGGGGCTGAGCGCGCGCTGCAAACAAAAGGAGTCTGAAGGAATGACACATCGGGCCATGCTCTACCTGCGGCGGTTTCTCGCCGCTGCCGTGATCGCCCTCGGGCTGGTCGCCCCCGCCTCAGCGCAGCTGCGCGTGCGGGTCGACGAAGGCAACTTCCAGCCGACCCCCATTGCCATCCCGGACTTCCAGGTCACCGGCGCCAATGCCGATCTCGCCAGGCAGATCGCCGAAGTCGTCCGCGCCGACCTCGCCTCCACCGGCCTGTTCGACCTGCAAAACCCGGCCTCCTTCATCCAGCGCGATCTGTCGATCAATGCCGAGCCGCGCTTCGCCGACTGGAAGATCATCCGCACCGAGGGCCTCGTCGTCGGAACCTTCGAGGAACTGCCCGACGGCAAGGTTGCCGTCTCCTTCCGCCTCTGGGACGTCTATGGCGGCGAGCTGATGCGCATCAACGGCGAGCCCGGCCGCCGCCTCACCACCACGCCTGAGAACTGGCGCCGCATCGCCCACAAGATCGCCGACTCGATCTATACCCGCCTGACCGGCGAAGACCCCTATTTCGACACCCGCATCGTCTACATCGCGGAAACCGGCCCGAAGACCGAGCGCGTCAAGCGCCTGGCCATCATGGATTCGGACGGCGCCAACCAGCAATACCTCACCTCCGGCCGCTCCACTGTGCTGACCCCGCGCTTCTCCCCCTCGGCGCAGGAAATCACCTACATGTCGTATGAAGGCGGCAAGCCGCGCGTCTATCTCTTCAATATCGAGACCGGCCGCCAGGAACTGCTCGGCAACTTCCCCGGCATGACCTTCTCGCCCCGCTTCGCCCGGGATGGCCAGTCCGTCCTGCTCAGCCAGGCCCAGCGCGGCAATACCGACATCTATATCATGAACCTGCGCACCCGCGAGTCCGACCGCCTGACCGACCATCCGTCGATCGACACCTCCCCTTCGATGTCGCCGGACGGCAAATCGGTGGTCTTCAACTCCGACCGGGGCGGCACACCGCAGCTCTACATCATGAACACCGACAGATCGAAGCGCACCTGCCCTGGCGGCGGCAGCGACGTCGCCTGCCGCATCACCTTCGGCAAGGGCCGTTATTCGACCCCCGTCTGGTCCCCGCGCGGTGACCTGATTGCCTTCACCAAGCAGGAGGGCGGCAGGTTCTATGTCGGCGTCATCGGCATCGATGGTAAAGGCGAGCGCCTGCTGACCGAGGCCTATCTGGACGAAGGTCCGGACTGGTCACCCAATGGCCGGGTCATCGTCTATTTCCGCGAAGCCCGCCCCGGCGCCAGCCCGCAGCTCTGGTCGGTTGACCTCTCGGGCCGCAACGAGCGTCGGATGGTGACCCAGACCGACGCATCCGATCCGGCCTGGTCTCCCCTGCTCCAATAGGGGCGCATTACGACAGTTTAACCAGGCTGGGGCCGCGCAACCGGCTTGAAACGGCCGAAAATGCAATGTTTTTGCCTGATATCGTCTGCGTTTGGATTGCTGTCGCAATTCGGTCAGACTATGTTGTTAACACTCAAACTCAACATGGGCAGGTATTTTTGTCTCCCATCAGACCCGAGCATCGTCCAATCCTTAGGAGCCCCGACACATGCATACGTTCCTTAAAGTCACTGCTGCCGCAGCGCTTCTGACCGCGGGCGCTTGCGCCTCGCCACCGGCGCCTGTGGAAGAGCCCCCTCCGTTTCTGGAAAAGGCCGAGCCGGTCGTCGAAGAAATAGTTGAAGTCGTTGAAACTCCACAGGTCATCGAACCCTCGATCACCCCCGGTTCGCTGGAAGACTTCCGCGTCAACGTCGGAGAGCGCGTCTATTTTGACCTCGACCAGTACCGCCTCGACACCGAAGATCAGGACATCCTGAAGCGTCAGGCTGCCTGGCTCGCCTCCTACCCGGACATCCGGATCCTCGTCGCCGGCAATGCCGATGAGCGCGGCACGCGCGAATATAACCTCGCCCTCGGCGAGCGCCGCGCCAACGCGGTGAAAGAGTATCTCGTCAGTCTCGGCGTGTCCGCTTCGCGCGTGGACACCGTGTCCTATGGCAAAGAGCGCCCGGTCGTGGCCGGCTCGGACGATCAGTCCTGGGCTCTCAACCGCAACGGCTGGACGCAGATCGTTTCGGGCGCCACCAGCTAAAGAGCGACGTTCCGAGAAGTGGACACCGGTTTTCGGAAAAACGTCGCGACCAGCTAAAAGCCACCCATAACTGCGAAAGCAGATGGTCCAGAACAGCCGGGCGCCATAATTTGGCCCCGGCTGTTCCTTTTATTGTGCTGTCTGCCTGTTTGCGTATCGACGTAGGATTCCCGCCATGTTGAAAGCTGCCCTGACAAGCCTGGCCGTTGCCGGCCTCCTGGTTGTCCCCGCCACGTCGCAGACCGTGACATTGCCTTCGCGCGGCGCACCGATCACCAAGGGCGTCACCACAGGCGACCTTTCGGTGCAGGTCGACCAGGCGCGCCAGAGCGCGGCAGACCTGCTCGTGCAGGTCAATCGCCAGCAGGATGAGATCAGCAGGCTCAACGGCCGCGTCGAGTCGCTCGAATTCCAGCTCGGCCGGGCAACCGAAGCCAACGAAGAACTGCTGACCGACAACGAAACCCTGGCCCGCGACGCGCAGGCGATGCGCCAGACGCTTGACCGTCAGGCCCTCGCCATCGCCGGCATTCAGGTCATCCTCGGCATCGAGCCCGAACCGGTCACCGATACCTATTCCGGCGTGGATCCGGCCGGTCAGTCCTATGCGATGTCCGCGCCGGCCTTGGACGATCGCGGCGTCGACAGCCCGGGCCCCGCCCAGCTCACCTCCGGCAGCGGCCTGCCCGAAGGCTCGCTCGGCACTCTCTCGGCCAGCCAGTTGCCAGGCGAAGCCGGCGCGCTGTTCACCGAAGCCAGGGCCCGGCTGATCCGGCTTGACTATGCCGGGGCGGAAGAAGCCTTCCAGGCCTTTATCGACCAGTTCGGCAAAGACCAGCAGGCCGGCGAGGCCCATTTCTGGCTCGGCGAAGCGCTGCACCAGCAGCAGGCCTATGCCGAAAGCGGCGCCGCCTACACCACGATGATCCGGTCCTATCCGGATGACGTGCGCGCCCCCGACGCCCTCGTCCGCCTCGCCCGCGCCATGCGCTTCCTGGGCGAAAGCACGAAGGCCTGCACCGCGCTCGATACGCTGCCGAAGCGCTATCCGGATGCCTCCAGAGTGGTGCGCGACCTCGCCGCCGTCGAGCGGACCCGGTCCGGGTGCGCAAACTAGACCTGACCTCGCGTTTTGACGCGGCGCTTGGCGCCGTGCCGGAAGATTTCGCCGGGGGGCCTGTCGGCCTTGCCGTCTCCGGCGGCAGCGACTCCCTCGCGCTCCTGCACCTCGCCCACCAATGGGCACGCCCGCGCGGGGCGAGGCTCCTTGTCCTGACGGTCGATCACCGCCTGCGCCCCGCCGGAGCGGCAGAAGCCGCAGGCGTGGCGCGTCTCGCGGGCGAGCTCGGCCTCGCCCATCGCACACTCGCCTGGGACGCTCCGGTCGCGCGCCAGTCCGCCGCCCGCCGCGCCCGCCACGCCTTGCTGGCCGCGGAGTTGAAGGCAGCGGGCGGACATCTCCTGCTGACCGGCCACACCGCCAGCGACCAGGCCGAAACCGTGCTGATGCGCGCCCGTCAGGGCTCCGGCTGGTACGGCCTTGCCGGCATGCGCGCGCTGTCGCTGTCACCGGTCTGGCCGGAAGGCGAAGGGGTCTGGATCGCCCGCCCGCTGCTGGGTGAGACGCGTGAGGATCTGCGGGGCTGGCTTGAAGGGCAGGGACTTGGCTGGAGCGACGATCCGTCCAATGACAATCCGGCCTTCGAGCGCGTCCGCGTCCGCACACGCCTCGCCGCAAGCCGTGTGCTGAGAGACCGCACCCTCGTCTGCCAGCAGCACTTTGCCGGGCTGCGCCGCCTCGAAGACGCGCTCCTCGCCAGCTGGCTCGGACGCCATGTGCATATCGGCGCGGATGGCACCGTCATCGCCCACCTCGCGGGCCTTGCGCCCGAGCGCGCCGCGCGCGGGCTGGGCATCCTGCTGCAATGCGTCGCCGGCCGCGAAACCCCGCCCCGGTCGCAAGCGCTGCTGGACCTGGCCGCCCGCAGCCTTGCCGCGCCGGCCTTCCGCGGTGCCACGCTTGGCGGCGTCCGCCTGCGGCCTTCCCGGGCCGGCCTGAAGCTCGCGCCCGAGTCCGGCGCCCGCCTGAATCCGCCGTCTCCGGAGGCCCTGGCCGCCCGGATGAACGCTTTCCGGCACCTTTTTATCACTTCTGCGCATGATTTCGTCGCAGGCGCAGGAAAGGAGTCGTTTTTGGAGGGGTTGCCCCCTATCTTCGCGTACAACACCGTTTCCATTATGCGAGACCTGCCATGAATGTTCGTAACCTTGCCGTCTGGGGCGCGCTCGCCCTTCTGGTGATCGGAATGGCCGTGATGATGGGGGGCAACCCCGAAGTCGCCCGTGCCAAGAATGTCCGGCTTTCGGAAATCTACACCATGGCCGAACAGGGCAAGCTCGCGGACGCCACCCTCGGCGACACCAAGCTGGTGGTCACCACCACCGATGGCCAGAAGCTGATCAGCGAAATCCGCCAGCTCGACATGACCACCGAGACGATCCTGCGCGACAACAACGTGCCTTTCAACGTCGAAGCCGATGTTGGCCGCAACAATGTCGCCTCGGTGCTGGTCTCGCTGCTGCCGATCGTGCTGATCGTCGCGTTCGTCTTCTTCATGATGCGCCAGATGCAGGGTGGCGGCACACGCGGGGCGATGAGCTTCGGCAAGTCCCGTGCGCGCCTCCTCACCGAGAAGCATGGCCGCGTCACCTTTGACGACGTCGCCGGCGTCGACGAGGCCAAGGAAGAACTGCAGGAAATCGTCGAGTTCCTGCAGGACCCGTCCAAGTTCCAGCGCCTCGGCGGAAAGATCCCGAAAGGCGCGCTGCTCGTCGGCCCGCCCGGCACCGGCAAGACCCTGCTCGCCCGCGCGGTTGCAGGGGAGGCGGGCGTGCCCTTCTTCACCATCTCCGGTTCGGACTTCGTCGAAATGTTCGTCGGTGTCGGCGCAAGCCGCGTGCGCGACATGTTCGAACAGGCGAAACGCTCCGCGCCCTGCATCATTTTCATCGACGAAATCGACGCCGTCGGCCGCTCTCGCGGCGCCGGCCTCGGCGGCGGCAACGATGAGCGCGAGCAGACGCTGAACCAGCTGCTTGTCGAGATGGACGGCTTCGAAGCCAACGAAGGCATCATCATCATGGCCGCGACCAACCGTCCGGACGTGCTGGACCCCGCCCTGCTGCGTCCCGGCCGTTTCGACCGCCAGGTCACCGTCGGCAATCCGGACATCATCGGCCGCGAGAAGATCCTGCGCGTCCACATGCGCAACGTTCCGCTCGCCAAGGACGTCGAGACCAAGACCATCGCCCGCGGCACGCCCGGTTTCTCCGGCGCCGACCTTGCCAACCTCGTCAACGAAGCCGCCCTCCTCGCGGCCCGCCGCGGCAAGCGCGTTGTCGCGATGGCCGAGTTCGAAGACGCCAAGGACAAGGTCCTGATGGGCCCCGAGCGCCGCTCGATGGTAATGTCCGAGAAGGAAAAGGAACTCACCGCCTGGCACGAAGCCGGCCACGCGATCGTCGCGATGAAAGTCCCCTCGGCCGATCCGGTCCACAAGGCGACAATCATTCCGCGCGGCCGCGCCCTCGGCATGGTCATGCAGCTTCCGGAAGACGACAAGCTCTCGATGTCGAAGGTCGAGATGACCTCGCGCCTCGCCATCATCATGGGCGGCCGCGTCGCTGAAGAGCTGAAGTTCGGCCTCGACAACGTTACGGCCGGCGCTGCCTCGGACATCCAGCAAGCCACGCGCCTCGCCCGCGCGATGGTCACCCGCTGGGGCTATTCCGACATCATCGGTCCGGTCGATTATGGCTCGGACCAGGGCGACGTGTTTCTCGGCCAGCAGCTGATGCAGTCCTCGCACATCTCGGAAGAGACCTCGCGCAAGATCGAGGAAGAAGTCCGCAAGCTGATCGAACAGGGCAAGGTCGATGCGCGCCGCATCATGACCGAGAGCCGCGCCGACTGGGAAGCCGTCGCCCTCGGCCTGCTCGAGTATGAGACGCTGTCGGGCGAAGAGATCGCCAACCTCATCAAGGGCACGCCGCCGAGCCGTCCGGATCCGTCTGAAGACGATGCCGGCCCGTCCTCCTCGGTGCCAGTGATCGGCAAGCGCAAACGCCCGGGGATCGATCCCTCGCCGAACCCGGCCTGAGGCAAATCCGGCCTTTCCTCTGAAGCCCGCCCTGACTAGGGTGGGCTTCATGCCGTTCCGAACCGCCCTCGCGCCCGCTTTTGCCCTCCTGTTCACCGCCTGCGCGAGCGCGCCGGCGGAGGCCCCTTCCGCATTCGAGGCGGCGATTTCGCCGCTGTGCGGGAAGGCGTTCGAAGGGCGGATTGTCACCACAGATGCCGCCGATGATGACTGGCGCGCCCAGAGGGTCGTCATGCATGTGCGCACCTGCGATGCCCGCTTTATCACGATCCCGTTGCATGTGGGCGAGGACCATTCTCGCACCTGGGTACTGATGCAGGTCGGCAACGAGTGGGAACTGCGCCACGACCACCGCCATGAAGATGGCAGCGAGGATGTGCTGACGCAGTATGGCGGCTTTGCCGCGACGCCTCGCGATGCCCTGCGCCAGGAGTTCCCGGCTGACCAGGCGACAAAGGACCTGTTCGACCGGGAGAATATCCCGGTCTCGAAGTCCAATGTCTGGGCCGTCGAGATTGATGCCTCCTCGAGCCTCTTTGCCTATGAGCTGAGGCGCCCGAACCGTTTCCTGCGGGTGGAGTTTGATACGTCAAAACCGGTTGCCGCCCCGCCCACGCCCTGGGGCTGGCCCGAACTGGACTAGGCCGGGGCCAGCCGGAAGGTCCGCCAGCAGATCGTCCGTAAGCTGACGGATGAGCTGGCGAGGCTGGGCCGGTTGTCGCTAGCCCCGCTCCCGCTTGCGGAAGTTCGCAAAAGTCTCATTCAATACCATTTCAGGGACAACTGTCGCTTCACCTGAAAATGAGCAGCCTTTCAAAAACGTAGGTGCAAAGCCGGACTTAAAAAATATCGCTAAGCAAGATGCTGGCGTCGATGAAAACAGTTGTCATGCGCCCGGCCCCTCTGCGCAGGATGCCGATGCGTCGCACTTCTGAGGGTAGGGTAAACTACCCTGGGCGGGGCTGACGCCATGCTGATTCTCAGTCATTCCGGAATGCTGAACTGTTTCCAGTTTTCCTAATGCCTGAAATGCCTCATCCCAGTGAATACCATCGCCAGCCCCGCCTCATCCGCTGCAGCGATGACTTCGTCGTCGCGGATGGAGCCGCCGGGCTGGATGATGGCGGTGGCGCCGGCGCTGGCGGCCTGGATCAGTCCGTCTGCGAACGGAAAGAAGGCGTCCGAGGCGGCGACGCAGCCTTTTGTGCGCGGGTCTGGCCAGCCGGCAGTTTCCTGCGCGTCGACGGCCTTGCGGGCGGCGATGCGCGCCGAGTCGATGCGGCTCATCTGTCCTGCGCCGATGCCGGCGGTGACGCCGTCTTTCGCATAGACGATGGTGTTGGACTTGACGTGCTTGGCGACGCGCCAGGCGAAGAGGAGGTCGGCGAGTTCCTGCGTCGTCGGCGCGCGCCTGGTGACCACTTTCAGGTCCGCGGCGCGAAGGCGTCCCGCGTCACGGTCCTGCAGCAGGAATCCGCCGGCGACGGTCTTGGCGAAGATACCTTTTGCGGAGGGGTCGGGCAGCCCGTCAGTGATCAGCAGGCGGAGGTTTTTCTTCTTCGCGAAGATCGCTTCGGCCGCGGCGTCGGCTCCGGGCGCGATGACGACTTCGGTGAAAATGTCGGTGATGACTTTTGCTGTTTCTTCGTCCAGCCGGCGGTTGAGGGCCACGATGCCGCCGAAGGCGGAGGTGGGATCGCATGCGAGGGCGGCGCGGTAGGCGGTGATGATGTCCGGGCCCAGAGCAACGCCGCAGGGGTTGGCGTGCTTGATGATGGCGACGGCGGCGGTCTCGCTGCCAAGCTCGCCGATCAGTTCATAGGCGGCGTCGGTGTCGTTGATATTGTTATAGGAGAGCTCCTTGCCCTGCAGCTGGCGCGCGGTGGCGACGCCCGGGCGCTTCTCGCCGGTGACGTAGAAGGCGGCGTTCTGGTGCGGGTTTTCGCCGTAGCGCAGGGATTGCTGGAGGCGGCCGCCGATGGCCGCCCAGTCCGGCGCGGTCTCGCCGTTCTGCTTCGCGTACCACTGGGAGATCGCGGCGTCATAGGCTGCAGTGCGCGCATAGGTTTTCGCGGCGAGGCGGCGCAGCGTGGCGGGGGAGACTTCGCCTGAGGCGTCGAGCTCGGCGAGGACAGCGGCGACATCGCCCGTGTCGGTGCAGCAGGCGACGAAGGCGCCGTTCTTGGCGGCGGCGCGCAGCATGGCGGGGCCGCCGATGTCGATGTTCTCGATACAGGTTTCGAAGTCGGCGCCGGAGGCGACGGCGGCCTCGAAGGGGTAGAGGTTGACGTAGATGAGATCGATCGGGGCGATAGCGTGGGTGCGCGCGTCGGCGACGTGGGAGGGGTTGTCGCGCAGGAAGAGGAGGCCGCCGTGCACGGCGGGGTGGAGCGTCTTGACGCGGCCGTCCATCATTTCCGGGAAGCCCGTGAGGTCGGCCACGTCCATGACCGGGAGGCCGGCCTCCTTCAGGGTTTTCGAGGTGCCGCCAGTGGAGATCAGGTCGGCGCCGTGGCTGCGCAGGCGGGTCGCCTGGTCGATCAGGCCGGTCTTGTCGGAGACGGAGATCAGGGCGCGGCGGATCTTGAGGGGGGCGGTCATGGCGGTCTCCGTGTGGTCCGCGCGGCCTATCACGGGGAGGGTGCGCGTCAAGACTCGCGGACGAAGGCCCAGCGGATGGCGTTGGGGGGCTGGCTGCCGTCGCCGTTGGGGTCGGCAAAACCGGACAGAACGATCTGCTCGGGCTGCTCGACGATGCCGCGGGCGAGGTAGACGGTCTTCTCGAGGCGGGCGCCCTCGTGGCTGGTGCGGAAGCGCCAGACGGTGCCGGTGTCGCAGAACAGGCGGATCGCGTCCTTGCCCATCATCGCGGTGCAGGTGGGGTGGAGGTGGAAGCGGATCTCGAAGGGGATGAACTTCTTCTCGTCATTGAAGGCCTGGGCGACGGGGCGCACGAGCGAGTCCTCGCCGGTCAGCCGGTCGCCCTCGCCGGAGATGAAGATACGGCGGCGGTGGAGCAGGCCGTAGGCGGCCTTGTAGCCGGCGTGCTGGGCGTCGAGCCAGATCTCGGCGGCCTCCTCGAGGCGCTTGGCGGCAATCCCTTCCGGGCCGATCAGGGCGCGCAGCCTGGTTTCGTCATTGGCGATGAAGCTGGCCGAGTCGCGCCCGCCGAGGGTGAGGGTGGAGTGTGCCGAGGTGCGCCGGACCGCGGCCTGCCAGTCGACGTTGACCTCGGCGGAGTAGCCGCAGGAGGTGACGATGCGGGCGGGGCCGTCAGAGAGCTCGAAGCTGAGGGCGCCGGCGCGGGCATGGTCGCCGAACGGTCGTGGCGGGGCCTCGCCGCAATCGAGCACAAGACGCAGGCCGCCCTTCTCGACTTTCTGGAAGCCGGACTTCGGCGCGAACATGAACTTGCGGGGCGGCGCGGGCAGGCGCGCGAGGACGGCGTTCACGGCTTCCGGACGGGATTCGTCGCCGTCATGGAAGGTGTTGAGGGCGCCGTCGCCGGTCTGGAAGAAGGCGAGCATGGCGCCCATGCGGGCGATCCACTTGTCCAGCCAGTCGGGCACCGGCCGGTTGGCGCGTTGCAGGGCACCTGCGAGCGTCTGCAGTTGGATCAGCGACGAGAGGATGTGCGCGGGGCTGCGGGTGACATGGCCGCCGTCGGGCAGGATCTGCGCGGTGCACTCGGATTCGAGACGCTCCAGCGCGTCACCGAGGCCGGAGCCGGCGCGCAGGCAGAGGGCATTGGCGACCAGCACGACCGCGCCGAGCCAGCGCGATTTCGGATCGTGCGCCGCGCCGACCGTTTCGTGGACGTAGCGCAGCTGGCGGGCGAGGGCGTCGAGGCGGGCGGTTCGGGCCTCGACAGGGCCGGCTTCGAGCAGGGCGGGGCCGCCGCGCAGCCAGTTCCAGCAGCGGCTGGTGGTCGGCTCGAGGCGCCACGCGAAGCCGTCGAACTTGCCGAACCTTTGCGTCCAGTCATCGGTGAGGGCGACGGCGCGGGCGCAGCCGGCCTCGCCTTGCGCCATCAGGTCGCAGACCCATCCGAAGCGGTGGATGCGGTCGGCGAAATGGCGCGACGGCATTTCGGTGGCCCAGGGGGACTGGCCGTGTTCGAGGACGATGCGCTGCTGGCCGATGCGCCAGATGTCGGCCATCAGCGCTTCGCCGCGCCGGTCGTCCGGGGGCAGAAGATTCTCGAGGTGGAGGCTGAAGGCGTCCGGGCCGTGGCCGGTGAGTTTCAGCTTCTGGAGCGTGGAGACTTTCGCGTCCTCGCCGGACACGCCGCGGAAGCGGCGCCAGAGCGCGGCGTCATCGCTGCTGGTCCGGGTCCGGTCGGCCAGGAAATCTTCGCTGCTGTCTGACAGGTCCTTGCCGTCCAAGATGACTGCCCGTTCAAACCCGGACTTTCGGGCGAAGGGCCCGGATATTCTCCGCATAGGCGGCCGGGCCGCCCTGGAAGACGGCGGAGCCGGCGACGATGGCGGTGACGCCCGCGGAAATCGCTTTCGGCGCGGTCTCGGCATTCAAGCCGCCGTCGATCTCGAGGATGATATCGCGCCCGGTCTGGTCGATCATCCTGCGCAGCTGTTCGGTCTTGCGCAGCTGACTGTTGATGAAGCTCTGACCGCCGAAGCCGGGGTTGACCGACATCACCAGCACAAGATCGATATCGTCGATGACGGGCTCGATCACACTGGCGGGCGTGCCGGGGTTCAGCGCGACGCCCGGGCGCATGCCGGCGGCGCGGATCGCCTGCAGCGTGCGGTGCAGGTGGGGGCCGGCCTCGGGGTGCACGGTGAGGATATCGGCGCCGGCCCTGGCGAAGGCGGTGATGAATGGGTCCACCGGCGCGATCATAAGGTGCACGTCGAACGGCTTCTTCGTGTGCGGGCGCAGCTTCTCGATGACCGGGGGGCCGAAGGTGAGGTTCGGGACGAAATGGCCGTCCATCACATCGACATGGATCATGTCGGCCCCGGCCGCATCGATGGCGCGGATTTCCTCGCCCAGCTTGGCGAAGTCAGCCGACAGGATGGAGGGGGAAATCAGGACCGGAGACATGAGCTCATCCCTAAAAGGGAACAGCCGGCCGCACAAGGCAGCCGGCTGTCCGTTTGTTGTGGGCCGGGCCGGATTTACCGGGTCCCGTTCACCGGGGAATGAGCTTCCAGCCATCCGCGCCGGCGATGGCGCTGACCGGGGTGCCTGGCTGGATGTAGAGGTCTGCGCCCTGGATGATCTCCTTCACTTCGCCGTTGTCGAAGCGAACGATATAGGCGTAGCCACGCTGGGTACCGACAGCCTTGCCGGCTGCGTTACCGGCGATGCCGCCGATAACTGCGCCGCCGATGGCGCCGGCCGTCTGGGCCTTGTCGCCGCCGCCGAGCTCAGAGCCTGCGAGGCCGCCGAGGACGGCGCCGGTGGCGGTACCGATCAGCGAGCGGTCAGGCTTGATCGTGACTTCGCGCGCCGAGGTGACGACGCCGGTGTAAACGGTGGAGGCCTGGCCGACCGATCCGGTGCTCGCGGTGCCGGTGCCGTAAGAGTTTGCACAGCCGGAGACGGCCAGTGTGAGGGCAGCCAGCGCGCCTGCAATCGCTTTACGCGTGGCCGATTGTGCAGAAAGCTGCATCATCATTCGAGTTTATCCTTTCGCATTGCATACCTGCGATGGCGCCATGTAGCCGCTGATCGCCTGAATAGGATGTGAATTGTCGGACAGAATTGCGTTCACTTTGGGGCGAGCGCCAGCCGGGCGATGTAGAAGGCATCACAGTCGCGCGCAGGACCGGGCAGGGTCAGCACGTCGCCTTCAGGGGTGATGCAATCCCCGAAGCCGGGGCATTCAGCGGCCGAAACCGGCACGCGGACAAGGCTGGCGCGGGTGAGCGCGGCGTTGACCACATCTCGCCCCTCAGCGGCGATCGGCGAGCAGACGCAATAGACGAGCGTGCCGCCCGGGGCGAGCAGGCGGGTCGCCGCTGCCAGCAGCCGGGACTGCACGGCGGGGAAGCGGGCAACATCCGCCTCGGTCTTGATCCAGGCGCCTTCGGGGTGGCGGCGCAGCGTGCCGAGGGCGGAGCAGGGCGCGTCGAGCAGGATCTTGTCGAACGCCGCCTCCGGTGACCAGGTCTCGCCATCGCCGACGATGACTTCGGCGGTGAGGCCGGTGCGGGCGAGGTTCTCGCGAAGGCGGCCGAGGCGCGGGGCGGAGCGGTCGAGCGCGGTGACGGCCGCGCCGGTGGCGGCCAGCTGCAGCGTCTTGCCGCCGGGCGCGGCGCAGAGATCGAGCACACGCTCGCCCGGTTTCGCGGCGAGCAGTTTCGCGGGCAGGGCGGCGGCCTGGTCCTGCACCCACCAATGGCCTTCGGCGAAGCCAGGTATCTCCTCGATGGCGCCGCCGGGCGCCTCGACTGAGCCGGAGGCGAGCAGCGGCCCGCCGATGAGGGCCGAGAGAGCAGCGGGATCGCGGGCAGCGGTGAGGTGCAGGGCAGGCTCGCCCCGCTGGGCGTTCGCGAGCGCGCGGGCGCCGTCCGTGCCCAGACTATCCGTCAGCCGGACGCGCAGCCAGGCGGGCCAGATGTGCTCGGCGGGCAGTGTTTCGCCCGGCGGTGTCGCTTCCGAGACGCGCCGGAGCGCGGCGTTGAGGAAGCTGCCGCCGGATCGGGCGCCCCTGGTCAGGCGGGCGGCGTCCACCGTCGCATTGACGGCGGCGTGCGGGGCCACATCGAGGAACCAGACCTGCGCCGCGCCGGCGCGGATCAGCGCACGGATCTCGATGCCGGTGGCCGCGAGGGGGCGCGACAGGAACGGCTGCACGGTCTCGTCGATCCAGCCGAGATGGCGCAGCGCTGAGGAGGCGATGGCGCGGGCGAAGCCGCGGTCGGAGCCTTCGAGCCCGCCATAGGTTTCCGACAGTTCCATCGCCTCGTCGAGCGTGCGGCGCTTGTCGAGCGTCAGGTGCAGGAGTTCAGCCGCGGCCAGCCGGGATTCGGCGCCGCTCACGCAGGATGGCCGGTGCGGATCAACCCCATGGGCCTGCCGTGCGGCGGGGCGCCATGTCCGGGGCGCGCGACGCGGTCACGCCCATTTCGCCCGCCAGGCGGCGAAGGGCTTCGACGCGGTTGGCGGTGGAGGGGTGGGTCGAGAAGAAATTGTCCGGCCCGCGCCCGTTCAGGGGGTTCGAGATGTACATATGGGCCATCGCCGGCGAGCGCTCCGCATAAGGATTGATCTGGGCGCGGGCGCCGCGCTCGATCTTCTCCAGCGCCGAGGCGAGCCAGAGCGGGTTGCCGCAGATCTCGCCGCCGCGCGCATCAGCGACGTATTCGCGCGAGCGGCTGATCGCCATCTGCACGAGGCCGGCGGCGAGCGGGGCGAGGATCATGATGGCAATGCCGAGGACGGGGTTCGGGCGGCCTTCGGAATCGCGGGGACCGAAGAACATGGCGAAGTTCGCCAGCATGCCGATGGCGCCGGCGAGCGTTGCGGTAACGGTCATCGTCAGCGTATCGCGGTGTTCGACATGGGCGAGTTCGTGCGCCATGACGCCGGCCACTTCCTCGCGCGTCAGCATGCTGAGGAGGCCCGTGGTGGCCGCAACGGCGGCGTTGTTCGGGTCGCGGCCCGTCGCGAAGGCGTTCGGCTGGGGCGTGTCGATGATATAGACTTTCGGCTCCGGCAGGCCCGCGCGCTCGGCCAGCCGGGCAACATCCTGGCGGAAGGCGCGCAGCATCGGATTGGACGTATTGAGCGCCACTTCCTGCGCGCCCTGCATCCTGAGGACGATCTTGTCGGAGTTCCACCAGGCGAAGACGTTCATCGCCGCGGCCACGCCGAAGGCGATCAGCATGCCGGCGGCCCCCCCGATGAGGTAGCCGATGCCCGCGAAAAGGGCGGTCAGCATGGCCAGAAGGACAAAGGTTTTGGCGGTGCCCATGGGGCGGTCGTCTCCATTCGGTTGCGGCGTTGTAGCATGCCGGGCGGACATTGCCTCCGGCGAAGCCTATATGGGAAACTGTAAATGCAACGGGAAGAGCCCCATGACCGAAAACGCGCCTGTGATCTCAGCGCAAGAGGCTGCCCGGCGCGCGGCGCTGCCGGAAGCGGCGCGGCGGGCCCTGGAAGAGGCCGATGCGCGCCAGGCGGCGGACGCGGCCCTCCCCAAGGACGAAAGCGGCGGCCCGAAAGGTGTCGAGCCCACGCGATATGGCGACTGGGAACGCAAGGGTATTGCGTACGACTTTTGAGGGCGGCTGGAGCCGGACAGCCGCGATGGCGCCCGATCTCAGCCTGCGTTCTGGTTCGCGGCGCTCAGCGTGTCGGGGTCATAGACCGGCGGCTCGGTGCCCCAGTCGATCATGATCACCTTGTCCGGCGCATCTGCCAGTACACGGAACGTCCTGCCACCGGCCTCGGATGGCCCGGGCGGGCCACAGGGCAGGCTGGGCTCTTCCGCCTCACCGCTGATGAATTTGCTGTAGGCCAGGGCTGCCTCGCCGGTCGGCATCAGCACGTGATCATCATGCGAGCCAGGCTCGATCTCACACGATTCGGAACCGGGTGAGGCCGCGCGCACGGCGTCGATGACTGCGCCGATGGGCGCAGCTGCCGGCTTGGCAAAGAACCGGATCACCGGCGTGCGCGTCACAGTGCCATCGGCGCCGGTCTCCTCGCGCTGGAAGCCGGGCAGGGTTTCGTCGGCGACAAGGCGGAGGTTGGGGCAGGTGTAGCTCCAGATCGAGATGCCGGACGATACGACCTCGCCCCAGGTACAGGTCGCGCCGTGCATCTCTGCGATGCTTTCCCGCGGCGCAGGCACTTCGGCATCAGGGACCGAAATGGTCTCGGGGGCGGGCGGCGCCTCGCTTTCCGGCGCGGCGGGCGGGGGAGGCGAGCACGCCGAGAGCAGGATTGCGGCGATGGCAGCCTGGCTTTGGCGCAACACTTGGTTCTCCCCGGTTCAGGTGCTTCGGCCTCACGATCAACCGTGCCGTCGCGTTCCGGCGAATTCAAGGCGTTCCGTGCTCCGCGCAGGCGAAAGCGGGCTGACCGGCGAGCGCTGAGCGCGTTTGCCGTCACACCGCCTTGTGCGCGATCAGGCTCCTGGCGCCCGAGATGATGGCCTCTTCGGCGGTGCGCGGCTGCCAGCCGAGGACGCGTTTTGCTTTCTCGTTCGAGACATTGCGCTCGCGGTTCAGTTCCGGGATCACCTGCTTCACGGCGGGGTTGATGTTCGCCATCAGTTTCAGCACCCAGCCGGGCAGTTCGCCCTTCGGCAGTTTCTTCTCGTAGGCGGCGGGTATCTGGCCGCGCAGGGTGCTCGCGACTTCCGAGAACCACATGAACTTGTCGGCGACGAGGAAGCGCTCGCCGGCGGCGGCGGGGTTCGTCATCGCCAGCACATGTGCCGAAGCGGTGTCACGCACGTCGACAATACCGAAGCCGACACGCGGCGTGCCGGGCAGCTTGCCGGAGAGCAGCTGGGTGAGGATTTCGACCGAGGCGGAGAAGTCCCGGCTCATCACCGGGCCCAGCACGGCGGCGGGGTTGATGGTGGTGAGTTCCAGGCCTTTGCCGTCGCCGCCCACGTATTCCCAGGCGGCGCGCTCGGCGATGGTCTTGGAGCGCGTGTAGGCCGTGTTGTCAGCGAGGTTGCCGGAATTCGACCAGTGTTCCTCGGTCAGCAGTTTCGGGCGCGCGTCGCCCCAGCCATAGGCGATGGCCGCCATCGAGGAGGTCATCACGACGCGCTTGACGCCGGCCTGCTTTGCCGCCGTCAGCACACGGATCGCGCCGTCGCGGGCGGGCGTGATCAGCTCGTCATGATCCTTGGGCAGGTTGGCCGGGATCGGGGAGGCGATATGCTGGACATAGTCCATGCCCTGGCAGGCCTCGGCCCAGCCTGCATCGCTCGACAGGTCTGCGGCGCGGATGGCGATACGGATATCCTTGCCTGCGTAAGCGCTCAGCGTCTTGTTGAGGGCGTTGGCCTTGGAGGCGGAACGGGCCGTGCCGGTAACCTCGTGCCCCGCCTCGACCAGCTGGTGGATGACATGCCCGGCAATGAAGCCGGTAGCGCCGGTGACGAGGACTTTGGCCATGAGGGTGCTCCGTTTTGTAAACACTAAACAATCTGTTTGGTGTTCACAAGGGGTTGCGTCGCGCGCGGCAGCTGAAACAGGCGCTGGCGCGATGACGCTGAAGTCGGCCATCGCGGGGTTCAGTTTCCGCTCAGCCTGACGGGAGTGCCTCGCTGAGCAGTTCAAAGACCTTCTCGTTGTCCGCGGGTGAAAGGACAAGGATCACTTCAACGTCGCAGCCCGGGGTTTCGAGAAAGGCCGGGCTGTAGCCGAACTGCGCGATGGCGGTGTCGCCGCTTTTGAACACGGCGGTGATCACGGAGCTGGCTTTGCGCGAATTGGGGTCGTGCGTTTCGCCGGCCGCGATGAACCATCCGTCCACGCGCTCAAGGAGGAAGGCTTGCAGGGCCGCGATCCGGGCGGGGTCGCGCAGCGTGAGGCGTGGCTCCGGCGACCGGCGATCGCGGTTGCCGTCATAGATTTCGACGGCGCTGACCGGCTCGCCCGAGAGCGCCCTGAAATCCAGCGCGTCACATTGGGGCGGCGGTCCTGCGTCTGTGCATCCGGCCGCGAGCAGGCAGAGTGCGGCGGCGAGAAAGCCGCAGCGGGATTTCGCAGAGATCTTCGGATCGGTCATCAGAACAGCTTCGCAGGCTCGAGAGGTTTTTTCTGGTTCAGGAGGTGCTCGCGCCAGGTGATGTAGAGGGTCGAGACGACGATGATGCCGGCGCCGGCCCAGACGAAGGGGCCGGGCAGGGCGCGGATCATGAACCAGTCGGCCGTCGCCCCCATCGGCAGACGCAGATAGTCCATCGGCGAGAGGAAGGACGCGTCGCCCACCGACATGCCCTTGATGAAGCAGAACTGCGCGACCACGCCGAAGAAGGCCATCGACAGGATCAGTCCCCATTCGGCAAGGCTGGGCGAGGCCCAGACGGCAAGGGCGGCGGGCAGGATGAACAGCGACGAGAGCAGGTTGGCCCAGATCAGCAGCGCCAGCGGTGAATGCACCCCCGTCAGCGATTTCACCAGCACGATGGTAAAGGCGAAGCAGAGCGAAGACAGGATCGCGAACAGGCTGCCGATACTGAAATGCGTGCCGCCGTCGCTGCCGAGCAGGGCCGGCACCAGGGTCATCACCAGAACACCGATGAAGCCCGCGATCACGGCGCTGGTGCGGTGCACGCCGACTTTCTCGCGCAGCAGGAAGACGGCCAGCAGGGTGACGAACAGCGGCCGTGTAAAGCTCAGCGCGTTGAACTCGGCCAGCGGCAGGCCGAACACCGGCCAGATGGCAATCAGGCCGAAGACGAACCCCGCCGAGCCGATCAGGCTGCGGGTGACGAGGGCGCCAAAGCGGGCGGTGTGCAGCCTGACCATGCCGAGGAAGATGAACGGCGAGGCCAGCAGGAAGGCAAAGAAGCTGCGCCAGAATGCGAGGAAGACGGGGTGTATGTCAGCCGTGATTTCCTTGGCGAGCGCCAGATGCAGCGTGTAGCCCATGCCGGACACGATCATCCAGAGCGCGCCCTGAAGATTGCCCGACAGCGGCCTGCGCCGTATTGGAGGGGAGGGGTCATTGCTCATGCCGGATTTTTCACCCGAGGATATCGACGAGATCGACCGGCTGTGGCGCAGCCAGGCGTGGGATCACATGTGGACCGGGTGGGCGGCGGCGGGTGAGCGGCCGGGGACCGTCTGGATCTTCCGCACACTGACGCACTGGCGGCGCTTTCCCCTGACCAGGACAGAAACAGGCTACGCTCTCAGTGACGACCGGGGCAACCTCTTTCGGGAAGCTGTGACCCTGGAAGACCTGCTGAAAGCGGTTGAGGCGGTGCCGCAACTGCCGGATCCGCCGCCCTAGGATCGAGCCGCGGCCTGCGCAAGGCGAAGCTGCTCGGCCTGTTCCGGCGTGATGCCGAGTGCGTCGAGCACCGGGCTGTTGGCGGTCTCGTCCCAGCTGTGGCGCGGGCCAACCGTGATGCCGCCATCGACGAGGAATTCCCCGCCGGTGATGAAGCCGGCGGCGTCCGAGGCGAGGAAGGCCGCCATCTCGGCAATGTCGGTGCCGCGGCCGGTGCGCCCGGCAGGCTGGATCCTGCCGCCGCCCTGCGCCAGCATCTCGGCCATCTGGTCGGCCTGTTCGCGGGGCAGGCCGAGCGAGGCCCCGAAGATCGAGGTGGCAATAAAGCCGGGCAGGATCGCATTGACGCGGATCTTGTATTTGGAGAGCTCGGCGGCGGCGAGCTTCGAGAAGTGCGCGACGCCCTTCTTGGCGACCGAATAGGTGATCGGGGCATAACCCGCCGAGACGGCGCTGATCGAGGACGTGTTGATGATCGACCCGCCCTTCGCCTTCATGTGCGGAATGGCAAACTTGGTGCCGGCGAAGACCTGCTTGAGGAGCAGGTTCATCGTCTGGTCGTAGCCATCGAGATCAAGCTCCTCGACCGTGGTCGGCGTGCCGCCATGGCCGGCATTGTTCCAGACCACGTCGAGAGAGCCGAAGGCTTTCGGCGCTTCGGCCATGATCGCTTCAAGCTGTGCGAGATCGGTCACGTCGCAGTGCACAAAGCGCAGCTTGTCCTTGCCGAAGCGCGTCTCGAGGGCGCGCCCCTTCTCGTCCTGGATGTCGCCCGCGATGACCTTTGCGCCCGCCGCGATGAAGACCTCGACGCCCGCGAGACCAATGCCGCTCGCAGCGCCTGTGATGACTGCCACTTTGCCCTTGAGATCTGCCATGTATTACTCCCGTTATGCCGCGACATGCGCTGGCCTTCCGCAAGGGGCGTCAAGGCCCTGCCTCTCTCCTCTCCCGCGAGCAGGAGCGTGCAGAGGCGTCACTTTTTCTTCAAGCCGAACCTGGAGATGAAAATCCCGTCCAGCACCCGCTTCGGCAGGCGGGTGGCGATCGTAAAGTTGGTCAGCTTGTCCGGCACCGGCGCGTAGCGCGCCTTTGGCTTGCGGGCCGACAGGGCGGTCTCGATCACGGCGGCGATCTTTTCCGGCGGCAGACCGGTCTGGCCGCCCCTGAACATCGCCTGCTCGAATGTTTTCAGGGACGCTCCCCAGTCGCTTGTCGCGTAGGCGCCTTCGGCATTGTCCTTCTCGGCCTTGTCCCAGATCGGCGTGCGCACCGCGCCCGGGCCGACGGCGATGGCATCAATGCCGTAAATCGCGAGCTCCCGGCGGAGCGTGTCGGTCATCGCTTCGTTGGCATGCTTGGTGGCGGTGTAGGCGCCGAGGAAAGGCGAGGCGATCCGCCCGCCGACCGAGGTGATCGTGACGATCCGGCCTGGCGGGCCTTCGCGGGCGGGGTCGGAGCCGAGCAGCGGGAGCATCGCCTGCGTGACGCGCAGCATGCCGAACACGTTGACCGCGAAGTGCGCTTCGAAATCCTTCAGCGGCTGGATGCCCAGCGGGCCCATCCTGGCGATGCCGGCATTGTTGACGAGGCCGGCCAGGCGCCGCTTGCCCAGAGCGGCGGCGATGACCGGGACGGCGGCCTCGACCTGCTCTGGCTTCGCCACGTCCAGCTTGATCGGCCTCAGATCACCCGCCGAGCCCTCTTTCAGGCGCATGCCGTCCGAATCGGAGCGCACACCGGCGAACACGGTCCAGCCCTGCGCGCTCAGGTGGCGGGCGGCGGCATAGCCGATCCCGGTGGAGGCGCCGGTGATCAGAACGGTGCGGGTGAAGGCAGGGGCGGTGAGTTCGGTCATGTTCCCCTATACGCGCAGCTGCGCCTTTAGTTTTCAGTTTTTTTCGCGCCGCCCTCGATCACCGTGAGGTGAGGCTTTGCCTTGCGCAGTGCAGTGACGTTTCCGGCGCCCGCCAGACCGGCCACGGGCACGAGGGAAGGGCGGGATTTTGGCGGCGGCGGGGCTTCGGGCGGCGGCGCCGGGGGCTCGGCCAGACGCTCGGCCTGGCGCTCGGGCGGGGCCGGCATGCGGTGTTTCTGGCCCATCGGCTTCCTGGCCCCGAAGCTCCCGGCCTCCTTGCCGCGCGCTTTCTTGTCAATCTGCTTGAGTTTGAGCTGCTGCAGACCGGACAAGGCCTCCCCGTCAGCGCCCTTCATCGGGTCCGAGAAGGCGGAGCCGTATTTTTCGATCCTTCCCTCGACTTCTTCCAGGAAAGCGACCTCCCAGTCGGTCAGAGGCGGGCCGAGGCCCTGCGCCGCAAGATCAGCCGCCCGGCGCAGCTTTCGCAACGCGGCGCGTTTCCTGCGCTCATCAACCTCCCTGGCCATGGCGCTTTCCTAAGGCGATTTGGGCGGCGCGCGCAATCTCAGGCTTCGCCGAGGGCGATCAGGTAGGTTTCGAGGATCATTTCCTGTTCGTCGCGCTCGGCCTTCTCGATCTTCCGTAGACGGATCACTGCACGCAGGGCCTTGGTGTCGAAGCCGATGGCTTTTGCCTCGCCGTAGACTTCCTTGATCTGCTCGGCGACCTCTTTCTTTTCCTCTTCCAGTCGCTCGATCTTGGCGACGGTCTGGCGAAGTTTTTCCCGGGTGGTTTCGTCGATCTTGGTGATCTCGGCATTGTCGGCCATGGCGGGTCCTTTCCGGGGTTTTCAGGCGAAGGCGAGGCTCTTAGCGGGTCTCTTCGGCAAGCGCCAGACGCCGGATTGCCTCTGCCACCGCTTCGCCCTCTCCGTGATGCGGCATGTGGCCTTCATGCGGCAGGGCCACCAGTTCCACGCTCACCTGTTTCTTGAGTTCGCCGACATGCAGCTTCGGCGAAAGTACGGTGTCCTGGCTGCCGGAGAACACGGTGATCGGCACCTTGAGTTCCGGGTAGCGCGCCGACTGGGCGCCGAGTTCGTCCTGCAGGAACTTCACGTCGCGCGCATTGGCGCGGAAGTTTGCCGGACGAAACAGCAGTCCGATCGCGGAATTCTCGAAATAGCCCTCCGGCGCCGGCGCCGGCCGGAACACGCTGCCGATCCCGCTGCGCACCTGCGTCGGGCCGACGAGGGGCAGCAGCTGGCTGAACGCCGTGCCGAGCAGCGGCGGGGCGGCGAGATTGTTGTACCAGGTCGTGCCGCCAGCGCCCCAGTCATGCGTCACCGGCGCCAGCAGCACGAGGCCGGAGACGAGGTCCGGCCGGTCGAGTGCAAGGCGCAGCGCCACCGCGCCGCCGAAGGAGTGGCCGACGATCACAGCCTTTTCGCCAGCGGCGAGCGCGTCCAGAACGCCTGCCATCTGGCGTGCCTGCAGCCCCAGCTGCTCGGCGCCGTCGAAGCGTGCCGAATGGCCATGGCCCGGGCGGTCCGCCATCAGGATACGCATGTCCGTGTCGAGGCGCGGCGCCAGTGTCCAGGTGAACTCGCGCGCATTGGCGCTGGCGCCGTGGATCATCAGCACGACCGGGCCTGCGGCGCCCTGCTTCAGCACGTGCACGTCGCGCCCGTCCACCGGGACCAGGGTGCCGTTTGCAGGGTAGGCCTGCTCGACGCGGGACGTATACGCTATGCTGGTCACGCACGCGCCAAGCCCGAGCGCGCAAACCGCCGCTGCCATCACCGTCAACATGCGTTTCAAAGCTCCTGTCAAAGCTCCTGGCCCTCGGCCTGCTTGGCGAGCCGGTCGGCCGCAAAGCGGGCCTGCGGCATGAGGGGGTAAATGATGAGCGCCTCGCGGTAGCTGGAGAGGGCTTCCTTCTCGCCGCCCAGAGACTCCAGGATCACGCCCATTCCGAGCCAGGCCCCGAAATGGCGCGGCTCCAGCTTCAGGGCCTCGTTGAGGTCACGGAAGGCTTCCGGGTAGTTCTCCTGCATCAGGAAAAGGCCGGCGCGGCGATGGTAGGCCTCGGCATAATCCGGCTTCAGCAGGATCACCCGGTCGAGCAGTTCGTGCGCGGTAGCGGTATCCTCGGCCTCCAGCGCTTCCAGTGTCCGCTGCATCAGCAGGTCAACCGTCGCCGATCCGGATTCCATCCAGGTCGCCCAGATGTCGGCGGCGACATCGGCGGCCTCGGCTTCCTCAGTCGCGGCCTTCAGTTTGGCGAACATCTCCTCTGTCGGCGCCGCTTGGGCAGCCGGCGCAAGCCAGATCAGGGCGGCAGGGAGGAGACGCTTCAGCATGCGCGCAATATGGCGCGGCGCCACCCCTGCGGCAACGCCCGCACTCAGACCCTAGAGAAGTCCTTCAAGGATCAGTGCCCGCTCAAGCCCCGCAGCGCCCCGGAAAAGGTGGGTCCGGAATCCGAGGGCATCGGCGGTGGCGACATTTTTCGGCACGTCGTCGATGAACAGCACTTCGTCAGGGGAGGGCCCGCCCATCCGCGCCAGCGTATAGTGGAAGATTTTCGGGTCCGGCTTGATCAGCTTGATCTCGCCCGAGACCACTACATGCCGGAACCGCGACAGCACCGGGAAGGCCTCGCGCACCTCGGGCCAGACTTCGGCGGGCATGTTGGAGAGGGCGTAGAGCGGCCGACCGCTGCCGGCCAGGTTTTCGACGAGGCGTTCGCTGCCCGCGATACAGCCATCGAACATTTCCATCCAGCGCCCTCTCCAGGCGCGGATCTGGCTTTCATATTGCGGAAATTTAAGGGTCAGCGCGGCGGCATTGTCCGCGAAACTGACGCCCGCATCATGCTGCGTGTGCCAGTCCATGGTGCACACGCTCGCGAGGAAGCGCTCACATTCGGCGCTGTCACTGAAAATCTGGCTATAGAGGCGCGCCGGTGACCAGTCGAGGATCACCCCGCCAAGGTCGAACAGGGCGATACGGGCTGCCATTCTGGCGCCTCATTGCCTGTTCATCACAGGCTCAGCCCTGCTTTGCTTTGAAGCGCGGATCAGTCTTGTTAATGACATACACCCGGCCTTTACGGCGCACGATCTTGCAGTCGCGGTGACGCGACTTCAGCGATTTGAGGGACGAACGGACTTTCATGGGTCTGGCCTGGTGCGTTTAGGAATTGGGAAAGCGGAGCGCGTAATGAATCCGGATAGACGAGTCAAGGACACGTGCTGCGCCCCGCAGCCGGAAAAAGGGATCGCCGCTATGGTTATTGCAGGTTGGACGCGCTCCAGATGGCTGCTGACCGCAGCCGTTTGCGGTCTTATGGCGTCCTGCGCCAATGGCCCGCCGCCCACGCCGTCGCCCAAGCCCGGCGTCGAACAGCCCCCCGCGCCCGAAACCGGACCGGTCCGCTACACAACCTCCGGCCATGCCGCGATGGACGCCTGGCGCGACGATTTCTCCGCCCGCGCCACCGGGGCAGGGCATGACCGGGCGCTGGTGAAATCCCTGCTGGACGCCATCCGCCCCCTGCCGCTCTGGCTCGGCACCGAAGTGCAGAGCGCGACCGCCCCCAGCGCCCAGGCCGAATTTGCCAAGCCCATCTGGGAGTATCTGAAAGTGCCGATGGGCAAGACCCGGATTTCGTCCGGCCAGGCCAGGCTCGCCGCCCTCAGCCCGACGCTCGCCGAGATCGAAGCGAAGTACGGCGTGGACCGGCAGGCGCTGGTGGCGATCTGGGGCATGGAGACCAGCTATGGCAGCTTCACCGGCAATGATGACGCCGCTAATGCGCTTGCCAACATGGCGGTCGAAGGCCGCCGCCGGAAATTTGCCGAGGACGAGCTCTACGCCCTGATGACCATCGTCGAGCGCGGCTATGCGCGGCGCGACCAGCTCGGCTCCGGCTGGGCCGGTGCGATGGGCCACACCCAGTTCATGCCCACTACCTATATCGCCCACGCGGTCGACTTTGACGGCGACGGCAAGCGCGATGTCTGGAAATCCGAAGCTGACGCATTGGCCTCGGCGGCCAACTACCTGGCGCGCTCCGGTTATGTGAAGGGCCAGCCCTGGGGCCTCGAAGTGCGTGTGCCGGCTGACTTCGATTACGGCCTCGCCGACGGCAATGAGCGCCGCATGGAAACCTGGACTGCGGCGGGCCTGACCCCGATCACCGCCGCCGCCTTCGACACCAGGGGCGCCGAATTCGGCGAACTCTGGGTGCCCGCCGGGCACGAGGGCCCGAAATACCTGCTGTTCAAGAACTTCAACGTCTTCAAGACCTATAACCGCGCCGATTCCTACGCCCTTGCCGTCGGCCTCTCGGCCGATGCGATCATGGGAAAGACCGGCCCGCTGACGCCCTGGCCGACGCACCTGATGCCGCTGACCGTCTCCGAGCTGCGCGACATGCAGCAGGCCCTCAACGACCGCGGCTTCGATGCCGGCGTGGTCGACGGCATCGCCGGCCGCCGCACCAAACTCGCCCTCGCCGGATTCCAGAAGACGCAAGGCCAGATCGCCGACGGCTATCCGACCAGGCAGATGCTGGTCATGCTGCAGGCGTCGGCGGTGGGGACAGCGGGGGCGGTGACAGCGGGCGCGAACTAGGGGCTACGAT
>ERZ888423.204-NODE-204-length-64405-cov-28.156193_pt1 | contig 64405 bp, 63 predicted proteins | sample MGYA00520523_ERZ888423 | MGnify/ENA primary metagenome ERZ888423 (study PRJEB32303, sample SAMEA104408611) | aquatic metagenome | biome: Brackish water; feature: Pelagic; material: water | place: Baltic Sea | collected 2014-06-08T10:24:00 | depth 30,27 m ... | reverse complement strand
GGGGGGGTGGGGGGGGGGGGGGGGGGGGGGGGGGGGGGGGGGGGGGGGGGGGTGGCGGCGGTGGCGGTGGTGGGGGAGCAGCGAATTCGAAGCGCAGACCGATGGTCGCCGTGTGATCTGTATAATCACCCGTGTAGTTTATGCCGCCATGTTTTCCGCCGAATTCCAAGTCTGCAACAGAGAAGTACTTGTAGCCGAGATCGAGGGTGAGGCGGTCGTTGACGCTGAAACCGACGCCCGCGAGGCCCTGGTAGGCCATGCTGGTCGCCTTGTCGTCGAAACCGTTGCGTGCGTTCAGGACCGGCGCCGTACCTGACACCCGGTTCGAGGCCTTGGCATTGATGCGGGCACCGCCAATTCCCAGGCCGATATAGGGGCGGATAGCCCCGTCCTTGTTGAAGTCGTACAATCCGTTGAGGAACAGGTCCTGGACGGCCAGGTAGCCATCGGGCGCGACCGTTGCCGCAGGAGCCGGAACCGCCCCTGAGATGTTGCGCGAGGGCTTAAGATCGCCGGTGCGGTAGCCAAGCGCGGTTTCAAAACGCAGGCCGTTTTCAAAACCGTAACCTAATCCGACGCCGGCGCCGAGCACTTCCGTCGTGTCCGAATCACGGGCGAGGGCTCCCCGGGTGTTTGCGACGGCCGGGTCATGGTCAAGGCGACCATCAAACGAATACTGCAAGTCGGTACGACCATACCAGCCCTCAGCATGAGCAGTGAGGCCGGCAGACGCAAGAGCGGCTGCGGCAGTCGCGCACATAAGAGTTTTATTCATATTCAATCCCCTTCTGTGTGCCGGGGGCGGGATTGCCCTCGGCCGCAGGATGATGCGGGTGACACCGCGTCGTTGGGTGTTAATTGGTTTTTTTCGAATCCGCGAGCGAAATCGTGGGGAAAACAACGGCTTTCCACGGAAAAGTCCGCCCACCGCGACCCTTTTGCAACACGTGCATTTACCTGCGCTGGTCTCAGGTCTTACTGCCCGAAAGGCAAACCTGTAAAGATGGTACCGCCTCCCCGGCTTGAACGGGGGACCTCTGGTTCCACAAACCAGCGCTCTAACCAACTGAGCTAAGGCGGCAATCGGTTTCCGGCATACAGGCGAGGGGCCCTCGATTCAAGGCCGCGCGCGTGCCGGACAGATGATTCTCAGACCTTTACGACCTGATCGAATTCCAGGTCCACGGGCGTGCCACGGCCAAAGATCGATACGGTCACTTTCAGGCGGCTGCTGGCCTCGTCGATTTCCTCGACGGCGCCCTCGAAGCCCTGGAACGGGCCATCGTTGACCTGAACCTGCTCGCCGATCTCGAAGATGATCCGGGCCCGGGGGCGTTCGGCCGCGACGTCGGTCGACTTGCCCAGGATCCGGTCGACTTCGCGCTGGCGAACCGGAAGCGGCTTCTTGCCGCCTTCGGCGCCGAGAAAACCGGAGACCTTCGGGGTGTCCCTGACCAGGTGGTAGATATCGTCGGTCAGCTGGGCCTTCATAAGCACGTAGCCGGGGAAGTAGCGCCGTTCGACGGTCTTTTTCTTGCCGCGGGCCACCTCGACCACTTCCTCGGTCGGCACTTCAATCTCTTCGATGAGGTGGGCCAGGCCCTTGCGTTCGGCCTGCTCACGAATCGTGCCGGCAACCTTCTTTTCGAAGTTCGAGTAGGCGTGGACGATATACCATTTGGCTTCAGGCATGGGCCGAGAGCGCTCCTGTTGATCTGGATTCGCGGAAAGCACCCTCAGGCACCCCGGACGAAGTTCACGAACATCGTTATGACGGTATCGGCCAGGAAAAGGAAGATTGCGATCAGGATCGACATGATGATCACGAAGATCGTCGCCTGAATGGTCTCCTGCCGGGTGGTCCAGGTCACCTTGTTGCCTTCCGCGCGCACCTGCGCGAGGAAAGTCAGCGGTCCTACCGCCTTTTTCTTCTCTTTCGGCGCTTGCGGCGCCCTGGTCGGCTTTTCGGCCATCATAATCACTCGTTTTTCAAAGGCGGGCGATTAGCCCGTTTACAGGCGCGCGTCCACGGAAAATGTGCAGGATCAGGCGCTCGCAGCCGATGTGGGCATCCCGGCCCTCCAGGCAAGGGGGCAAACGCTTTGCCGCCTGGCAGGCGCCAGCCCAGACTCTGCCCAGGCTCTGCCACGGGGCGAGACTTTTCTTTTATAAGTAACCCTGACGTCTCAGCGATGCAGGCATGCAAGCGCTCAGGCTGCGAATGCTCCGGCGTGCGAAAGCGACTGACTGCGTGCGCCAGACTTGACGCCAGACTGGACGCCGGAGACGCCGCTTGCCTGCGACACAACCATAAAAAATGATAAGTGTTCGCCATCCCGCGAGAATGCTTGATCAGCGGATGGGACCAAAACTGCGCGCCGGAATACCCGGAATATCCACCATGACAGCGAAAAGGCTGCCCGACAGGGGCCGCGAGTCCAGCTGCGGGAAGCTCAGTCCGGCCCGCGAGGTCGTAATGAACAGGGTCCGCATGTCCTCACCGCCAAGCGCGCACCCTGTCGGCAAAGGCGCGGCGAGCACGATGACCCGGTCCACTTCGCCGTCAGGTTTGAACCGCACAACCCGCGACGCCCCATGCAGGCAAGTCCAGAGGCCGCCCTCCTGATCAACCGCCGATCCGAACGGCATTCCGCCCAGTTCATGCGTGAACGCGAAAGTCCGACGCCCTGAAACAGAGCCGGTTTCGGGGTCAAAATCGTGCGCGAGGACTTCGCATTCGGCCGAATCGCAGGTGTAAAAGGTCCGGCCATCCGGCGAAAACTCGAACGTCCTCGACATCATGACGGACGGCAGACGGATCGGCGAAATCGTCTTGTCCGGCCCGTACCTGTAGTAATTGCCGGCTGGCTCACGTCCGGCGTCGTCCTCGGTGGCGAACCAGAAGGACCCGTCCGGCGCAACGCCGCCATCGCTGGTGCGGTTAGACCCTGGCTCACCCTCGACAACCGATAAGCGATCGTAAACTTCCGTCGCCGGATCAAAGAACCCGATCTCCCGGTCCGCCGCCATCAGGAGCAGGCCATCAAACAGGGCGATCCGGCTCGGCCGTACCGGAAGTTCGTAGCGCCGGGTGTTGCCGGTGCGCGGGTTGTAACGGTGCAGCTTGGCGCGCTTTTGGTCGACCCACCACAGGAAACCTTCAGAATGGCTCCAAAGCGGGGACTGGCCGATGAGGCATCCGGTAGGCGCAACGCATTCAGGGGCAATGATCATCGAAGGTCAGGCTTCCTCACCGGTCATAGCGCGCCTTTATCCTCGCCGAGCAGTCCGGCAAGATCGGCAATCTCGAACAGGCCGTCCTGGAGGGCTTCAGCCGCCGAGGTTTCCTCGACATCCGCGCCAAGGGCGTCCAGGGCAAATCCATAGGCCTCGAGCAGCGGTCCGTCGGCGACCAGCAGGACTTCGTCACCGGGATCATAGTGCGCCGCTACGTCCGCGCCAATCATCAGGCCCGCCAGCGCCGCTGCCTTGTTGCCGGCCGAAAGCGAGCCTTGCCGGATCGCGGCCTCCACCGAGAAGACCGGCGGCGAGTCGTCGGTATCAAGGGCGCGTTCGACCCAGTCCCTGAAGACCTTCATGTCGAAGGACTGGGCGCCGGCCCCGTTCAGCGCCAGCGTGCCGTGCGACAGCAGCAGGTCGCGCAGTTCCGCGGTGATTTCGGTCGAGAACTCCAGCACCCGGCCATGCTCGACCACGCAATGGCGGGTATGGTGCCCGGCGATACAAACCGAGCCGTTGGCCTCGTCCAGGCCGAACAGCACCGTTTCCGCGCCGCAGGTCAGGTCCGGCGGAGAGAGCTGGCCGATCCAGGGCACAAGGTGAATGCCCGCCTGCAGGCCCAGATGGCTGGCCAGGTGGGTCAGCGGCAGGGGCGCATTCAGCGAGGCATTGCCTGCGAGAGACGCGGATACATCCCCGCAACCGATGACCGCAACCTCCGGAGAAAACCCGAGCCATTCGGCCAGATGAAACCGTATCCGCCCCGGCCAGTCGCGGTGCCCGGCGACCGGTTCCTCGCGCGTGTGGAACGAGGACAGGATTTCGCCGTCGCCGTCGAAGGCCCAGGCGCGCAGCTGCGTGCCAGCCCATTCAGTTCCGATCAGCGCCAGCTTGTCCTTCATACCCTCACCTTGCCGGCACCGGGTCCGGCGAACAACGTGTTTGGAGATGGTCTCCCGTCTCGCGGCTGGCGGCCCGTGTCAATTGCTGGTCCCCACAGGCGGGCGCAGGCGCTTGCGCAGGCGCCGGGGCCACGGCAAGACGAAGGCGAGCACCGGAGTGGCGCATGCAGCCTGAAACAGACCGAACCGAAGCCGCCGCCATCGCCTTGCGCGAACTTGCCCGGATCATGGCGCAGCTCAGGGATCCGGTCTCGGGATGCCCCTGGGATCTCGAGCAGGATTTCGCAACGATAGCCCCCTACACGATCGAGGAAGCCTACGAGGTCGCCGATGCGATCGAGCGCGCCGATATGGGGGAATTGCGCGACGAACTCGGCGACCTGCTGTTCCAGGTGGTGTTCCATAGCCGGATGGCGGAAGAGCAAGGCGCGTTTGCGCTGGCGGATGTGGTGGCCGCGATCAATGACAAGATGATCCGGCGCCATCCGCATGTCTTCGGCGATGAGGCAGACGCACGCTCCGCAGACGAACAAACTCTCGCATGGGAGACAATGAAAGCGTCAGAGCGTGCAACGAGGGCTGGCGCAGGAGCCGCGCCCAGCGCACTGGACGGGGTAGCGCGCGCCCTGCCGGCCCTGCTGCGCGCCGAGAAACTGCAGAAGCGCGCTGCGCGGACCGGATTTGACTGGACCGAAACCCCGCCTATTTTCGAGAAACTTGAGGAAGAAATCGCCGAAGTCAAAGACGCGATCGCCAGCGGCGATGCGGCCGCAGTTGAAGATGAAGTGGGCGACCTGCTGTTTGTCGTCGCCAATCTCGCCCGGCGCCTGTCGGTTGATCCGGAACAGGCGCTGCGCAGGGCGAACGCAAAATTCGAGCGCCGCTTCCGGGCGATGGAGCAGGCGTCAGAAGCCGATTCGCTCGAGTTCGCGTCGCTGACGCTGGATGAGCAGGAAGCTTACTGGCAGCGGGTCAAGCAGGCCGAACGCGGTTAGCCCGCTGCCGGAAGCAGGCCCGGGAATTCGGCTCTGAACTGACCGAGGCGTTCGGCAGAGAGACGCACGACCAGGTGAGCTGCGCCGTTATCTTCGGTCCGCTCGCCGGTTACGTCGCCGTTCTGGTGGAGCCAGGCGCGGGCGCGGCCCGCTTCGGGTGCCAGGATAAGTTCGATTTCCTGCTGTCCGTGCAGCAAGGATTTTTCGATGAGCCGGAGCAGCGCTTCCGCGCCCTCGCCGGTCAGCGCTGACACGGCAACCGCCGGCACTTCGGTTTCGGAAGCCGCGAGGTTCTTCATCGAGTCCGAACGCCCGGGCAGCATCGCGTCGATCTTGTTCCAGGCTTCGATGACCGGCGGCAGTGTCATGCCGGATTCTTTTTCGAGCCGTTCGAGTACGGTCATCACGTCACTCGCCTGCTCGATGTCCGCCGCGCTCGATCGGTCACGGACATGAACCAGCAAATCTGCCTGCAGGGATTCTTCAAGCGTAGCCTGGAAGCTGTCGATCAGGTGGGTCGGCAGGTCCGAGATGAAACCCACCGTGTCGATCAGCGCCGCTTCGCCGAGCGAGGGAAGCTGAAGCTTTCGGATCGTCGGGTCGAGGGTCGCGAAGGGCATATCCCTGGCGAAGACGTCGGCGCCGGTGAGGCGGTTGAACAGGGTCGACTTGCCGGAGTTGGTATAGCCGACCAATGCCACGACCGGCGTGCCGGAGCGGCGCCGGCCGGCGCGCTGCACGGCGCGGGTGCGTTTGACTTCATCGAGATCGCGCCGGAGGCGGATGATCCTGTCATCCAGCATCCGGCGGTCCGCCTCGAGCTGGCTTTCGCCCGGACCGGACAGGAAGCCGGAGCCGCCGCGCTGGCGCTCAAGGTGTGTCCACGTGCGCACGAGGCGCGAGCGCTCGTACAGGATGCGCGCCAGTTCGACCTGCAGCCGGCCCTCTTTCGTGCGTGCCCGCAGGCCGAAGATTTCTAGGATCAGGCCTGTCCGGTCGATAACCTTCATGCCGAGGCGCTTCTCGAGATTGCGCTGCTGAACAGGGGTCAGGGCGCCGTCGATGACGGCCAGCGTGCAGTGTTCGGCTTCAAGGTCAGCCGCCATACGGTCCACGATGCCGCCGGAAAGCAGGAAGGAGGGATTGACCTTGCGCACCTGGTCCGGCCGGACAAAGCCCAGCTGGCAACCCAGCGCTTCAACGAGGCCTGAGGTTTCTCTCAAACGGTCCGGCGTCGGACGATCCGCTGGCGTGAACCAGGGGATAACCACGCCGGCAATCTCCGGCGCCGGAAGGCGGTCAACAAATTTCTCGGTCAATCCGGACTAGTCTCCGTCCGTCTCTTCGTCGAAAAGCTGGACAGGTGCGCTCGGCGCGATGGTCGAGATGGCGTGCTTGTAGACGAGTTGCGGCGGGCGACCGTCACCCCGCAGCAGTATACAGAAGTTGTCGAACCATGTGACAACGCCCTGCAGTTTCACACCATTTACCAGGAAAACAGTGAGGGGCGTGCGGGACTTGCGAACGGCGTTGAGGAAAGTGTCCTGCAGGTTCTGTTTCTTGTCAGCTGACATGCGCTTTGCTTTTCCTGCTGGTGTTTTTGTTATGTCCCCGAGCTAAGTCGTTTGCTGCAGGTGCGCAAGGGTCAGCCCCGCCAAAAGCTCAGTGAAAGGGCAGGTAGCAAGGTCAAAATCTCCAGCCTGCCCAAAAGCATGGCAATGATCAGGAGGATTTCGCTGGCCGGGCCCAGATCTGTGTCAGACCCGGCAACCAGTCCGCCCGAGGAGGTCAGCCCGCCGATCGAGAGGCGGATGGCGTCGTCAAAGCCCAGCCCGGCAAAGCTGAAGGCGATCAGAAACATGAAAACAGCCAGCACATAGGCGACGAAGTAGACCCAGACCCCGATCACGCTGCGCTCATCCAGTTCGCGGTCCCGGAAACGGAAGCTGACAAGGGACCGGCGATATCCAAGTTGCTGGAACTCCTGCCCCGCCCTTTGCCCAAGCACGATCACCCGCGCCAGCTTGATTCCGCCAGCTGCGGCCAGTGCCGAGCCGCCGACCAGACACGGCATCACATAGACCGTCAGCGGAATGGCGTCAGCTGCGCCGGGCGCACCCAGCGGAATGCCCGATGTCGAGAGGGTCGCGATCGACCAGCCGAGCGCATCGCCGGCTGCGAGCCCGGCAATCATTGCAAAGCCCGCAAAGAGAACCGCAAACCCGGCGAACACCACGATTTCCGGATCCTGAATGATCAATGCCCAGGCGCGGCGGCGGAGCGGCAGCCAGAACGCGAGACCGAGAGAGCCAAGCAGGAGCCCTGTTGCCAGCACGACGCAGACCGCTGCCGATGCCGGCGCCAGGTCCAGTGCGCCGGGATGCACGAGCCCGGTCGTGATGACGCTGACAGCATCACCGAGCGCCCTGCCCGGTTCGACGCCCAGCACGAGCAGGGCGACGAAAATCAACAGGACGCTGACCCCGATCATCAGCGATACCGGCCCGGTGATCCGGGGCATGGCATCGAAGAAGCTGCTTTCGGGCAGCGTGAAAAGCACGGTGCGGTGCACGCCGGGTCCGCCAAGGTTCACCGCTGCGAAGACGCCGGCGGCTGTTACGATAGCCGAGAAAGCACCGAGCAGGTGCAGGGCGCCGCGCCAGTAGATCAGGCTTGCGGGCCAGTCGTCTCCCGACACCCTGATGACCGAATGGCCGGTCGTGGTCAGACACGCCGCAGCCTCATGGATGGCGGTTATGACCGAACTGTTGGCGACGCCGAACACAAACGGCAGGGACGTCGCGAGCGGTGTGAGCAGCCACCAGAGGATCACGACGGCAAGGCCGTCCGAGGGGCGCGCCTTGCGCTCCGGCCTGGGGGTAAGCAGCAACACGCTCGCGGCGGCGACCAGAATTCCCATGGCTGTGACGCCGAGCGAAACGACCTGCTGCGTCTCTCCCGCCACCACCGCAATGACGCCACCGCATATGCCTGCACCCGCCACGATCAGCATCAGCAGGCTCAGGACACGGGCGACGGACGCGTAATTCATGGATCAGAAATAGTCCGGATTGACCCGGAAGAACTTCTCGACGCTGCGAACCATTTCAGCTTCGTAGAAGATCACGAGATGGTCTTCGGGCCGCACGATGACATCGGAACCGGCCATCAGGATCTGGTTGCCGCGCAGCACGGCAGCGGCGGTCACGCCCTCGGGCATGTCGTCATAGCCGAGCGGCTTGCCGATAAGGGACGACGACTCCAGTGTCACGCCCTCGGCGACTTCAGCAAGGCCGTCTTCCAGGGACTGGAGGCCGAGGATCCGGCCGCGGCGCATGCGGAGCAGGACTTGCGAGACCGTGAGGGCGCGGGGGTCGAGCACAGTGTCCACCCGCATGTCGGCGGCGAGGCTGGCGAGTTCGGGCGCATTGATCAGCGCGAGCGCGCGCTTGGCACCGGCGCGCTTGGCAAGGTTGCTGATGAGGAGGTTCGTCTTGTCATCATCCGTGATCGCGATCACGAAGTCCGCCCGGTCAACGCCGCCTTCGGCAAGGATGTCCGGGTTGAGACCGTCGCCCTGAATCACGATGGAGCGCTTTACCTGAGAGACGGCCTTGTTGGCCCGCTCGGCGCTGCGCTCGATCAACCGTACACGGATGTGGCTTTCTTTCTCGAGCACCTTGGCGACATGCAGCCCGACATTGCCGCCGCCAATGATGACGACGTGGTCGAGGCGGCTCTGGTCGCGGTTGAAAATCGAGGTGAGGCGTTCCGCATGTGTGTCCAGGACGGCGATATAGGCACGGTCTGCGGGCTTCAGCACATCGCGCCCGCGCGGGGCGCGGATTTCGGCCCCGCGGCCGATGCCGATGATACGGGCCGAGAGGTCCGGAAAGACGCCGCGCATCTGGTCGACCGGGAGGTCGATCAGCGGGTTATCAGCGCCGATTTCGAAGCCCAGCAGCTTGAGTTTCCCCCCCGCAAAGGCTGCGCTCATGATCGTACCGGGCGTGCGGAAGCGCTGGAGGATCGCGTCCCCCACTTCCGCTTCAGGCGAAATGACCATGTCGATGGGCAGGCCTTCGCGCGAGAAGATGTTCTTCCAGGCCGCATCAAGGTAAGACCCGTCACGCACACGCGCGATCTTGAACGGCACTGAGAAGACTGTGTGGGCGATCTGGCAGATCACCATGTTGATTTCATCAAAGTGGGTGACAGCGATGATCATCTCGCAGTCCGCCGCACGCGCCCGCTTCAGCACATCCGGGTGCGCGGCGTGACCGACTATGCCGCGCACGTCGAGATCGATCGAGACCTGATCGACCAGATCGGCGTTCTCGTCGATGATCGTGATTTCGTGCTTCTCGCGCGCAAGGCGCCGGGCAATACCCTGCCCCACGCGTCCGGCGCCGCAGATCAGAACGTGCATCTGTTCAGCCTTTCAGCCCGGGTATCAGCTATCGTGCCGCACGCCTGTTGTTATGCCCAAAGCCTTTAATTTTCGGTGGAGGGCGGAGCGTTCCATACCGATGAATTCAGCCGTCCGCGAGATGTTTCCGTTAAACCGCGTGATCTGCAGGCTCAGGTATTCCCGCTCAAATTGCTCGCGGGCATCGCGCAGCGACAGGCCAACCAGGTCGGCCGAGCCGGACTGCGCGGCGGGCGAGGCGGCTGAGCGGCCGGGATCGCGCGGCAGTTCGTCCACACTGATAGGACGGGTCGAATCGGACGGCGAGAGAATCAGGATGCGCTCGACGAGGTTGCGCAGCTGGCGGATGTTGCCCGGCCATTCCATGGACTGGAGCACTGCGAACGCCTCCGGGGTAAAATTGCGGCAGGTGAGACCGGAGGTTTCGGCGATGCGCTCGCAAAAGTAGCTCGCCAGTTCCACGATGTCGTCCCGGCGCTCGGACAGCGACGGAACGCGCAGGGGCACCACACTCAGGCGGTAGAACAGGTCTTCGCGGAAATTGCCCTTCTCGATTTCCGCACGCAGGTCTTTTGTGGTGGCCGCCATCACCCGCACGTCCACGCTGACGTCCGACCGGCCACCGACACGCTGGAACCGCTGCTCGGTCAGCACCCGGAGGATCTTGTTCTGCGTGCCGATGGGCATGTCTGCCACTTCGTCCAGCAGCAACGTGCCCGTGTGGGCGCGCTCGAACAGGCCGACCCGGATCGTCCGGCCCTGCGAATCCTCTTCCCCGAACAGCGCATTCTCCATCTGGTCCGGCGCAATCGTTGCCGCATTGACGACGACGAATGGCCCTTCCACACGGGTCGAACTCTTGTGGATCAGGCGCGCCGCCAGCTCCTTGCCGACACCGGCGGGGCCCGAGATCAGCACGCGTGAATTCGTCGGCGCGACCTTCTCAATCGAGGCCCGCAGCGTCGCCGCCGCCTGGCTGTTGCCGATCCAGCGCTCTTCATCACCGGCGCGGTTGCGCAGCGCAGCGTTTTCATAGCGAAGGGCTGCAGATTCGATCGCACGCTCCACGACCAGCATCAGCCGGTCCGCCTTGATCGGCTTCTCGATGAAATCGAACGCGCCGCGCCGGATGGCCGCGATGGCCGTCTCGATATTGCCGTGGCCGCTGATCACGATGACCGGCAGGATAGGATCGATCGACTTCAGGTATTTCAGAAGTGACAGCCCGTCCATGCCGCTGCCCTGCAGCCAGACATCGAGGATCACAAGACGCGGCGTACGTGAACGGACCTCTTCCAGAGCGCGCTCCGCCGTGTCGGCGGTGCGCACTGAGTAACCCTCATCGCCGAGCACGCCGGCCATCAGTTCCCGGATATCAGGCTCATCATCTACGACTAGAATGTCCAGTGCCATGGCCCGTTTCCTCTACAAACTCAATGATCCGGGCAGACGCCCGTTATCGTGAACCAGCTCGCCCTCAGTCGTGTCGACCGCCTGCATGGTGAGCGCGCCATTTTCCGGAAGCTGCACGCGCACGCGCGCGCCTTTCAAACCGTCCGGCCGGTTCTGAAGCGAGATCGAGCCGCCATGATCGGCTATGATGCGGTTGACGATGGCCAGACCAAGGCCGGTGCCCTTTTCCCGCGTGGTCACGTAGGGCTCCAGCAGCCGGTTTCGCACTTCGGCGGGAAAACCCGGCCCATTGTCTTCAATGACGATCTCCAGCCCGCCCGCGTCGTTGGACAGGATGATGCGGATATGCCCGGAGACGTCGTTCTCGATCGGCAGGCCTTCGATGGCTTCCGCTGCGTTCTTCAGAAGGTTGCCGAAAGCCTGCGCGAGCAGCCTTTCGTCACCGAGGAATGGCGCCTCTGCGAGGCCTGTCTCGAATTCGACTTCGATGTCCGGCGATACCACACTCTGGGCAAAGCTCGCGCCTTGAAGCACAGCGCGCATGTCGAAAGGTGCGATGCTCGGCTTCGGCATGCGGGCAAAATTCGAGAATTCCTCGACCATCCTCGCGATCTCGTCGACCTTGCGCAAGATCGTCTCGATGCAGCGGTCGAATACACCGTCGGTATCATCAATCCTGGAAGCGTACCTGCGGCGAAGCCGCTCGGTCGACAGCAAGATCGGCGTCAGGGGGTTGCGGATCTCGTGCGCGATCCGGCGCGCCACATCGCGCCAGGCCAGCTGGCGCTGCGCCGAAATCAGCCGTGTCGTATCGTCAAACGTGAGCACGCAGCCGCCGGTCGCCTCCGGCGCTGACTTCAGCCGGATGCTGCGCAGCTCGCCGTCCCGCGTCAGTTCGAGGCTGGCGTCCACGGCAGCGTTGCGCTCGAACGTATCGCGCACGATCCGCTCGAAGATCGGCGCCACATCAGCCAGCAGGGCGCCTTCCGGCACCTCCTCCAGCCCCAGGATTTCGCAGGCCGACCGGTTAGCGAGCGTGATACGCTCTTCCCGGTCCACGCGGACCACACCCGCGCCCAGCTCTCCCAGCAGGGTCTCCACGAAGCGGCGCCGGTCTTCCTCATCCTTGCGTGCACGGATGAGGGCATTCTGCTGACCGGAAAGCTGTTGCGTCATCGCGTTGAACGAGCTGCTGAGCGCGTGGACCTCGTCTACGGGGCCACTTACGGGCACGCGCACCTCAAGGTCCCCGTCCCGCACGGAATGCGCCGCCGAGGCGAGGCGGCCAATCGGCCCGGTGATCCGGCCAGCCGCTTCAAGACCCAGGCGGCCCGCGAGCAGCAGAACCAGGCCCACGATCTGGGCATACCCGATCACGAAGATAGCCTGCAGGCGGCCGCTGTTGCGCTTGGCGGCGTTGTATTCCTCAAGGGCCGTCTCGGCCTCGCGCAGGGATCTTGCGGCGTTGCGGTCGAACACTTTTACCGCGTAGATATACCCGTCGACCGGTGCGGAAATCCGGATCAGCGCGGTCGCAATGCCGCGCCCCTCGTAGAGCGTGGTCGCCACCGCGCGCCCATCCGCTTCCTGGAACGCCGCTTGCGGGGGAGACAGCAGGATTGCATCCTGCACGCTTGCTTCTGCGATAAGGTCCACGCCGTCAGGGCCAAGAATGGCAATCGTCAGGAATTCCCGGATCGCGAGTTCGGAGCGCAAGCCGTCAAAGAACTCGGTCGACGCAAGGGCGGCGACTTCCGGCGCGCCCGTGCCCGCGAGCGATTGGTCGACCTGCTTGGCGAAATTTTCCACGTCCATCGCGGCCAGGCGCATGTCGGACTCGAACTTCGTCTGGAAGTTGTCGACATATGACCGGAAGATTTCGGTATTCTTCTCCATCAGCTGGTCGACGCGCTCGCCGATCCAGCGGTCGAGCCCGCGCGTGATGAAGGCGCCCATGAACACGGCGACGACCAGCGAGGGGATCAGCGCCGAGAAGCCGAAAAGCAGCACGAACCGGCGGGCCAGCCTGCCGCCGCCGTCATTGCTGTCGCCGCGGATGGCCAGGTATTCGCGTACGACGATCACCGCGAGCACGATCAGCAGGACGAAGTTCAGCCCGAGGAGCCAGGGCGTGGCGCCGGCGGTCGGATCATTTGGCGCGGCGCCGGATATCGCTATAAAAGTCGCAAACACCGCGACAAGGGCCGCGATGATGAAAAGGCCCTCAAAGAGGGCCCAGCGGGCTTTGGTGGTCGTAGAACTTATAGCTGTCGACACGCAATCCGGCTCAATAAGGGCCCCGGCTCCGTTGCAACCCAGACACACAACACGCGTCCTTAAAGCAACACTGATGCATTAAGGACACAGAAAACGGCGTCGTCAATCAGTCTTCTGCAATTGCAAGCGCATTGATCTTCGCGCGCAGGGTATTCCGGTTCATGCCGAGGAGCTGCGCCGCCTTGACCTTGTTTCCGGAGGTCACCGACAGGGCAAGCCGGATCAGGGGGCGCTCCACCCGGTCGATCACCGAGCTGTGCACCGTCGAATCGCCGCTCTCTCCGCCAGCTATGAGATCGCCCATGACGTAGCGGTGCAGTAGCGCCTCGACTTCGGCTTCAAAGCCGGCATGGCCACTCGCCTGCTCGGAGGCGCCCATGCGCATCTCGCGCTCGACATCCATCAGTGTGATCATCGTATCGGAGCTGAGCACCGCAAGGCGGATCACGAGGTTCTCGAGTTCGCGCACGTTGCCCGGCCAGTCATAGGCAGCCATCAGGTCGAGCGCCGTTTTCTCGAACGTGCGGGCCGCAAGACCCTGGCGCTGCGCGCGGATCAGGAAGGCGCGGGCGAGTTCCGGAATGTCTTCCTTGCGGTGGCGCAGCGGCGGGATCGCGAGGCGCATCACGTTCAGGCGGTAGAACAGATCCTCGCGGAACCTGCCCTCCTCGACCAGCTTGCCGAGATTGCGCCGGGTCGAGGCGATCAGGCGCGCACCGCCCGCGTCGCGAAGCAGCTTGACCAGTTGCGCCTGCGCCTCGGCGGGCAGATCGCCGATCTCGTCGAGGTAAAGCGTGCCGCCTTTAACGTGCGCCGCGCCGTCCGTGCCGTTCGCGCCGAACAGGTCGCGGCTGATCTCGGCGGCCGGCATGGCGGCCAGGTCAAGTCCGATGAACTTGCCATTCCTGGAATGACCAAGCTGGTGGATCGCCCGCGCGGCGAGCTCCTTGCCGGTACCGCTTTCGCCTTCGATCAGCACGGTCAGGTCCGTGTTCATCACCTTGGCAATCAGGCGGTAGACTTCCTGCATCGCATCGGAGCGTCCGATCAGGGGGAGCCCTGCGTCCTGGACAGCCTTCTGCGCTTCCGGATGGATCAGCCGCTCGGCGCTGGGCGAAGACTTCAGGGCACGGCGCACGAGGCTCGACAGCACGTCAATATCGAACGGCTTCGGCAGGTAATCGAACGCGCCGTGCTCGGCCGCCGAGGCGGCGGTGAGGATAGTGTTCTGGCCGCTCATCACGATAAAGGGCAGGTCCGGACGCGCCAGCTTCATTGAGGGCAAAAGGTCAAAGATCGAGGTGTCGCCGAGATAGACGTCGGTGACAACGACATCCCCTTCCCCGTTACGCACCCAGCGCTGAAGGGCGTCGGGCGAACTGGTCGCACGCACTTCATAGCCTGCAGATACCAGTGTCTGGTTGACGATCAGGCGAATGCTCGCGTCATCTTCGGCGAGCAGAACGGTCTTTTCGGCCATGTCAGCCGGCCTCCACGAGTGGCAAAAGAACTGTGAAACGGGTCGATCCCGGCTGGCTGTCAACGCGTATCTGGCCGCCATGTGCTGTCACGACTTCACTCACGACCGACAGCCCGAGTCCGCGGCCACCCGACTTTGAACTCTGGAAAACATCAAAAATGGTCGCCTGGCGTTCACGCGGGATGCCGTGGCCATTGTCTTCAAATGAAATCAGCATGGCGCGCCGGAGGCCGGAGCCGAGCCGGGCCTGCCGCATGCCGAGCCCGGCCGCATAGGCGGTGCGGATGGTCACTTCGGCCCGGCCATTGTCCTCGGAGGCCGCCTCGGCGGCATTGCGCACGATGTTCTGGAAAGCCTGCTGCAGGTGGTCCGGGTCTGCCTGGATGTCCGGCAGCGAGGGATCGAACTCCCGCCTGAACTCGATCTTCGGCCCCATCGCCGCGCGCTCAGATGCGATCACCTTGTCCAGAAGCGCGTGAACATTGCAGCCCTGCATGCGCGGGGCGGAGAACAGCTCGAACGCCGAAAGCCGGTTGACCAGCCGTTCGATGCGGCGGGCTTCGTCCTTGATGATGTCGAGGAGTTCGGCCTGCTCGGCGAGACCCTGACGCTCCAGCAACTGGGCCGCGCCGATAATGCCCGCCAGTGGATTCTTCACTTCATGGCCGAGAATGCGGCCAAAGCCTGCAGCGCCCGCAATGCCTTCGGAGGAATCGCGCGCGGGCGCTTCGCCGAGCACGAGGACGAAATCACCGCCGTCCACGCTGCGTACGCGCACGTCGCAGATGGTGCGCACCGGCACCGAGGGACCGGATACCGGCGTCGACGGCGCGGTGATCTCGGCAGGCTCCCGTGCGGCGCGGTCGATCAGCTCGAACAGCGGCGAGTCGTGATAGATCACTTCGCTCAGCGGGCGGCCGACCATCGCACGCCGTGACAGCTGCAGCAGGGATTCAGCCGCTGCATTCACATTGCAGATGCGCCGCCGGGGATCGATGTGGAGCAGGGCGACGGGCGCGAGCTCTGACAGGTTGGCAGGGCGCGTCTGGTCAAGCATAGGCATTTTGGACCAGCTCCCCGGGCGTTCTTTCCAGATAGGCCGCGCGCAGGGCGCAGGTCAGCTCAGCCGGATCTTCTATGCGGCAGAGGCCGGACCGCAGCGCGCGCCGTGCAGGCTCAGGCATAGGCAGCGCAAGGTGATCGATCGCCGCCGAGACATGCTTTCTCACCATCCGCAGACCGAGGTTCGGACCGTAGAGCGCCAGCGAGTCTGCGATCTGTTCGACAAGGCTCTCACATTGCGCCGCAAGATCGGGCGCGCGCCAGCGGCGCCCTTCAAGCGACGCAAGAATTTCTCCGGCGAGCCAGGGCCGGCCCATCGCTGCGCGCCCGACCATCACGCCGTGGGCGCCCGACAGCGCGAGCGCCGCCCTGGCGGAGACCGGATCGCGAATGTCACCGTTGACGATGACCGGAACTGACACCGCCTCGACCGTATCGCGCACCGCGGCCCAGTCTGCCGCGCCGGTATAGAACTGGCAGCGCGTGCGTGCGTGCACGGTCAGCATCCGGACGCCCCTGGCCTCGGCGATCCGGCCGAGTTGCGGCGCGTTGCGGCATGCATCGTCCCAGCCGAGGCGCATTTTCAGTGTCACCGGCCGGTCGCCGGCGCCTTCGATGGCTGCGTCGATGATCTCGCCCGCGAGACCCAGGTCGCGCATCAGAGCCGAACCGGACTGCCCGCCAGTCACTTCCCTGGAAGGACAGCCCATATTGATATCGATGACATCAACGCCCGCTTCGGCCATCAGCCCGGCGCCCTGCAGCATGTCGCCGGGGCGGCGTGCGGCGAGCTGGACGATCCAGTAACCCGCGCCTTCATGCCGGCAGGTGCGGCGAACGACGTCCGGGCGGGCCCTGGCGAGCGTCTCGCCAGCGACCATTTCCGAGACCACCGCAGGGGCACCAAACCGGACAGCTTGCCGGCGCATGGGAGCATCCGTCGCGCCGGACATAGGCGCCAGCCATACACGAGGTGCCTTAAATTTGACCATCAAACCATCTTCACGACTTTTGCCGTAAGGGCAAGCGCACAAATCATGAGCAGCACAATATTCGTGCAGAAGGCAGGTTTCCTGAGGCGGTATAGTCACACCGGAATGGCTGGATTAAAAGCACAATGATGAGTCGCATAGCTGTTCTTATCGTTGCCGGAGGCAAAGGTCTCCGGGCGGGCGCAGAGGCGCCCAAGCAATGGCAGTCCCTTCTGGGGCGGCGGGTCGTGGACTGGTCCATAGACGCGTTTTCGCGCCATCCGGCGGTGACGGACATTGTGGTGGTCGCCGGTGAGGACCTCGGGGCGCCCGGCGCCGGGCAGCGTTTCAGCCGGGCGCTGCCGGGTGCGACGCGGACGCAATCGGTTATGAGCGGGCTTGCCGCGCTGGCGCTGCCCGATGAAGCGAAGGTGCTGATCCATGATGCGGCCCGGCCAGGCATTGATGAGGTCACGATCAATGCCCTGATCGACGCACTGGATAGCTCGGACGCAGCAGCGCCTGCCCTTCCGCTGTCCGATGCCCTGAAGACCGAAAGAGAAGGCCGGCTCAAAACCGTAGACCGGACAGGGCTTTACCGGGTGCAGACCCCGCAGGCCTTCCGCCTCGGCGCCATTCGCACCGCGCTGGCGCAGGCAGGGCCGGACCTTGTGGACGACCTCGCGGCGGTCGAGGCGGCTGGCGCGCGGGTCACGCTGGTTGCCGGCTCCCTGCGCCTGTCCAAGATCACCTACCCTGAGGATTTCGACATGATGAGCCGTCTGCTTGCGCCTTCAGGTGCGCCGCGCGTTGGCAAAGGGTTTGATGTTCACGCGTTTGAGGCGGGCGATCATGTCACGCTTTGCGGTGTCAGAATTCCTCACACGGCCCGGCTTAAGGGGCATTCGGATGCGGATGCGGGCTGGCATGCTTTGACCGATGCCATCCTCGGAGCCGCCGCCCTGGGTGACATTGGTGATCATTTCCCGCCGTCAGACCCTCGCTGGAAGGACGCCGATAGCGGAATCTTTCTCAAGCATTCTCAGCTTCTCGCGGAATCGAAGGGGTACAGGATCGACAGCTGTGACATCACGGTGATCTGCGAAGCGCCGAGGGTGAAACCCCACCGCGAGGCCATGCGTGCCCGGACCGCTGAACTCCTGGGCCTGCCTCTGGACGCCGTCAGCGTAAAGGCGACCACCACCGAAGGCCTCGGCTTCACCGGCCGGCGCGAGGGGATTGCGGCCGAGGCGATCGCGGTACTCACGCCGCTGCGCTGACCCGGCGGCAGCGTTTTCAGCCTGCCTGCTTCGTGACACTCTCAGGCAAAAGATACCCGGGAGAAACGCCATGCCTGATATCCTGCTCACCGAGCATCGTGGTCACGTCACGGTCCTGACGCTCAATCGGCCCGAGGCGATGAACTCGCTGGACTATGACCTCTATGATGCGCTGGAAAATGCCGTGCGCTCTTCGCAGGCGCGGGTGATCGTCATCACGGGTTCGGGCACGCGGGCATTCTGTTCGGGCGATGATGTGAAGAAGATCCTCTCCAAGGGCGCGCCGGTAACGCCGGAGCGGGCGGCGAAGGCGAAGGATACCGGCGGGCTCACACCGGCGGCAGACGCTCTTCTGTATACGAACATTCCGGTCATCGCCGCGATTAATGGCTTTGCGCTCGGCTGGGGCGCAGAGCTATCGATCATGGCGGACATTCGCGTTATGGCGGATACGGCAAAGTGGGGCGAGATTTTCGTCAGCCGCGGGCTCTGCTGCGACGCGCCGGGGCTTGGACGCCTGGCGCAGCTGGTGGGCCGCGAGAAGGCGAGCGAGCTGCTGTTTACCGGCGACATCATTGACGCCGCAGAAGCCAAAGAGATCGGCCTTGTCAGCCGCGTTGTGCCGCAGGCGGACCTGTTGCCGACTGCGCTGGCCATAGCCGGGAAGATTGCCGCCAATCCGCCGCAGGCCGTGAAGGCGCTGAAAGCCGGGTTGCGCCGCACGCTGGATCCCGATTGGCGCGATACCGGCAAATGGGCGATCACCGAAATCCGCAAGCTGATGCAGACCGAGGACGCGAAGGAAAGCGCCGCCGCCTTCATCGAGAAGCGCGATCCGGTCTTCACGGGCCGCTAGTTGCCCTTTAGGTACACTCCATGTTTCCAGAACGCCTGCGTAATCTCGCCATGCTGATCCTCGACGATGCCGAACAGGCGCGCCTGAAGATCGCGACCGCTGAAAGCTGCACCGGCGGCCTGCTCGCCGCGCTGTTCACCGAAATTCCCGGCTCCTCCAGCGTGTTCGAGCGCGGCTTCGTGACCTATTCCAACCGCGCGAAGGAAGAGATGCTGGGCGTGCCCGGCGACGCGCTGGCAGATTATGGCGCCGTGTCCGAACCGGTCGCCCGGATGATGGCCGAAGGCGCGCTCACCAACAGCCGCGCCAACATCTCGGTGGGCATCACCGGCGTGGCCGGCCCCGGCGGCGGCACCAGGATGAAACCGGTGGGCACCGTGCACATTGCCTGCGCGCGGGAGAACCGGGCGATCATCCATGAACATCTGCAACTGGGGGAGATCAGCCGTGATGCGATCCGCATGGCGGCCGTGGAGTCGGCGCTGAACCTCATTCAGGCGCAGATGCGCTGAGCGCCTGGCGGCTCAAAGAAGCCGGGCCTGCTGGCCGATACCCAGAGCCTCCAGAGTTTCCGGGATCCTGGCGCCGAGCGCGAAGAAGCCCTTCGACGCATGCGGCCAGAAGGCTGCGTCCCAACCCCGCCCGGCAAACACCAGGCGCTTACCCGTTTCTTCCAGAGCTGCGCGATATTCGCCGAGCGCGGACGCTGTCCATCCGGTTGCGGGCTCTGCTGTGACGACCAGGTCCACATCGAGAGACGCCGCCCATTCGCGGCACGCGGCCAGTGGATACGTAGCCCTGCAGCAGTCTGTGGCCGGCGCTCCGAAATGATGCGCAGCTCTCGAAAGACCATCTGCAAGCGCGCCGCGCGTAAACGCGAGCGCGGCGTCGCCAATGGGAAGCGGCGAGCGGTGCGCCGCAAAATGTATCCCTGCGATGGCCGCAACCTGTGTGCGGTGACCGATCAGCGTTTCCGGTCGCAGGTCCTCGTCCGTCAGAAGCAGGGCAACACGCCCTGCCGGCGCCGGACCAGCGATGTTCGCAGGCTTTGGCGCCGGATTGGCAAACCCGTCCACCGGGTCTGCGCGTGATGACAGGCCAGTCGGCCGGTAACGGCCACCCGTATAGTTCGCGATATTGTCCGCCCGCGCGAGATAGGTCTTTCCCGGCGTATGCAAACCCGCCACCCAGCGCCACGACAGCGTGTTTGAGGCCGCATCCGCGTCCATCAGATGGCGGAGGAAAAAGTCGGCGCCCAGCTCCCAGGGCAGGCGCAAGGTGAATATCCAGATCGAGGCAAACCACATGCGCGCGTGATTGGCGAGGTAGCCTTCCGCGACAAGCTCCCGGGCCCAGTGGTCAAAGCCGTCTATGCCGGTGGCGCCGGTGATGGCTGCTTCGTAACGGCGGCGCAGGAGGCTTTCGCGCGCCATGCCGGTGATCCATTCGTCACGGCGCAGTTCATACTGGTGCCAGACAGCCGGGCGATGGGCGAGCCAGCCTTTCCAGTATGTCCGCCAACAGACTTCCTTCAGGAACTTGTCTGCCGCCGATGCGGAATGAAACGCAAGGGCCGCGGCGGCGGGTTCCCGCTCCTCGATCAGGCGATGGCGCAGATAGGGTGACAGAAGGGAAAGATTGCTGCGATCCTCTGGCCCATGGTCATAATTGCGGGTTTCGCCATAGCGCCTCCCCATGGACGGGGCGAAGGCAGAGAGCCGGGCGAGACCGGCCTCCCGGGTGGGCGTGAAGATGAAACGTGTCATGCGCGCGACTTAGATGGCCGCCATTGCGGGTCCAGTGCCCAGCAGCAATCTGCTACGGCGCGGCGCGGGCTGCGAAACGCCGCTGCGCTTCTGCCAGAAACGCGTTGAGGATGCGGCCGGTCGCCAGGTCGTGGTTGGCGGCGGCAAGGAAACCGATCACCGGGTTGCGGAACTCGTAGTCGATCTCGAGGGTGATGTCAGTGGCGCCGCCGACGGTTTCGAAGATGCGCCATTCGGCGAAGAGCTTGCGGAATGGTCCGCGCACCAGGCAAGCCGTCACGCGCCTGGCAGGCTCGTCGGCCACAACCTGAGTTGTGAAGCGTTCGCTGAAGCCCTTGAAACCGACTATCGCTTCGCCCTGGCACTCGGTGACGCCGGGCTGGACGTCGCGCTGGCCAGACACGCGCATGGCCGTGATCCAGCGGATGAAGTCCGGATACTTCGCGATGTCGGATACGAGCTGGAAACACTCGGCTGCCCCATAGGGCACACGGATGGATTTCGAAAAACGCGCCATGCCTTACTTGCGCGCGGCAAGCTGCGCTTCGCGGGCGGCGCGCAGCCTGGCGAAGTCCTCACCGGCATGGTGGCTGGAGCGCGTCAGCGGGCTGGCGGAGACCATCAGGAAGCCTTTCGAACGCGCGATTTCTTCGTAGGACCGGAATTCGTCCGGCGTCACGAAGCGGTCGATGGCGGCGTGCTTGCGGGTCGGCTGCAGATACTGGCCGATGGTGATGAAGTCGACGCCGGCGGAACGCATGTCATCCATCACCTGCATGACTTCTTCCTTCGTCTCGCCGAGGCCAACCATGAGGCCAGACTTGGTGAACTGCGACGCATCGCGGTCCTTCACTTTCTGGAGCAGGCGGAGGGAATGAAAATAGCGCGCGCCGGGGCGGATCGTCAGGTAAAGGCGCGGCACGGTTTCGAGGTTGTGGTTGAATACGTCAGGCCTGGAATCGATGACGCGGTTCTCCCAGCCATCCTTTCGCAGGAAATCCGGCGTCAGGATCTCTATGGTGGCGCCGGGGGCGCGCTCGCGGATGGACTGGACCGTGTGGACGAAGTGCATCGCGCCGCCGTCTTCGAGGTCGTCGCGGTCCACTGAGGTTATCACGACATGGCTGAGGCCCATCTCGGCCACCGCCTCGCCCACCCGGCGCGGCTCGTCACTGTCAACGCCCGGTTTGGGTTTTCCCGTCGCAACGTTGCAGAACGAGCAGGCGCGGGTGCAAACGTCGCCGAGAATCATCATGGTGGCGTGCTTCTTGTCCCAGCATTCGCCGATATTGGGGCAGCCGGCTTCCTCGCAGACGGTCACCAGGCCCTTCGATTTTACAATGGCCCGGGTGTCGGCATAGCCCTGCGACGTGGGCGCCTTGACGCGGATCCAGTCCGGTTTTCGCATCAGGGGTGTGTCCGGCCGCCCCTGTTTCTCGGGATGGCGCGGGCGGGGCGGGTTGGATTTCAGGTCGATGAGGTTTGCCATTGGTCCTAAAATGGCGCCCGCGGCGCGATTCAGCAAGCGTGACATAGTGCTGGCTGCATATGCAGACTTGCAATATCGCTTGCCTGCATGAGGCTAAATGACAGAATGTTACATAAAACAACGGGACGAAACGAACCAGGGCCTTACCAGATGCAGCAATCGCTCCAGCCGCTTGTGCCGGCTCCACTGGTCTACCGGCCAGAACGCACCCGCTCCAACCTGTTTACCGGCCTCCTGCGCGCCGCGCGGGAATTCGGCCCGGACAAGCCCGTCCTCGTCGACGGGGATGAGCGCATCCTCACCTACAAGGAAATCATCCGGGCGGCCTTCGGCCTCGGCTCGGCCCTGAAGAAGGGTACGAAGCGGGGCGAATCAGTCGGCGTGATGCTGCCGACCGGCGCGGGCGCCGTAATCGGCTTTTTCGCGCTGACGGCCTATGGCCGCGTGCCGGCGATGCTGAACTTCACGGCCGGGTCGAGGAACCTGAAAGCCGCGATGCGCGCCGCCAGGGTGAAGCGACTGATCACGGCGCATAAGTTTGTCGAACTCGGCGGGCTGGAAGACCTGGTCTCGGAACTGTCGAAATCGGTCGAGATCATCTATCTGGAAGACGTGCGGGAAAAACTGTCGATCGGCGACAAACTGTCGGCGATCGCCGGGCCGGTGCTGCCGACGTTTGTTGGCGCAGCGCTCAGCCACAGGCAACCGGGCGTCATCCTGTTTACTTCGGGCACCGAAGGCGAGCCGAAGGGGGTTGTCCTCAGTCACGAGAACATCATGGCGAACATCGAGCAGGTGCGCGCACATATCGGGCTTAGTCCGGATACGGACATTGTGTTCAATCCGCTGCCGACCTTCCACTGCTTCGGCCTGACGGTAGGCGCGCTGCTGCCACTGATCGCCGGCCTCAAGGTGGTCTTCCACCCCTCCCCGCTGCAGCCCAGGGAAATCGTCCGGCGTATCCGCGAGAGCGGCGCGACAATCCTGCTCGCCACCGACACGTTCATCTCGCAATACGCCCGGACCGGCGCGGATGGTGACATGGATTCGATCCGCCTCGCCGTTTGCGGCGCGGAGCGGGTCAAGGACGAAACGCGCGACTATGTGCGCCGCAAATTCAATATCGAGATTCTCGAAGGCTATGGCGCGACCGAGGCCTCGCCGGTGGTCGCGGCGAATCAGTGGGAGAACAACCGTCCGGGCACGGTCGGCCCGCTGATGGCAGGCATGTCATCGAGGCTTGTGCCGGTGGAGGGCATGCCGGAGGGCGGGCGCCTGCATATCCGCGGTCCGAACATCATGATGGGCTATCTGCGCCCCTCCAATCCCGGCGCCATAGAAAAGCTGATCGATGGCTGGCATGATACCGGCGATATCGTGGACATCGACGCCGACGGGTTCATCAGGATCCTTGGCCGGGTGAAGCGTTTTGCGAAAATTGGCGGCGAGATGGTATCGCTGGCAGTCGTGGAGAACTGCGCCGCGGCGGTCTGGCCGGATCACATGCATGCGGCGGTCACCCTGCCAGACCCCAGGAAGGGCGAACAGGTCGTGCTGCTCAGCGAGGCGCCGGAAGCCTCACGCGGGCCGATCCTGGCCTGGGCGCAAAACCACGGTGTGCCAGAAATTTCCGTACCCAGACGGGTGTTCAAGGTGGCCCAGATTCCGGTGCTCGGCACGGGCAAAGTCGATTATGGCGCCGTCCGGATGCAGGCAGAGCGCCTGATGAGTGACTAGGCCGCTTTCGCTGCGCGCAGCGCCGGGGCGCCAAGGAATTCGTTGATCACGCTGGCCGTCTCGGCGGCGCGGGTGACCAGGAACAGATGCCCGCCGCCTTCCACCACATGCAGGCGTGCATCCGGCAGGGCCCAGCTGAGGATCTGGCCGTTGACCAGCGGCACGACCGTGTCCTTGTCGCCCATCATCACCAGCGTCGGCATCTTCAGGAAACGGATGAACGGCAGACTCGACCAGCCGGCAAAAGCAAGCAGCTGGTATATGTAGCCCTTGGGGTCCGGCGGCAGCAGGCCGTCAATATGGCGGCCGGCGGCGTCATCCGCCATGTCGCCGTAGAGGGTCGCGAAATTCTCGCGCATGAATTCAGGATCGGTGTAGCGGCGCGTATCGACCATCCGCGACAGCGAGGCCGGGCGGCCGGGGATCATCGTCATGCCGGACGAGGTTGCGCAGAGGATCAGCCTGTTCACGCGGTTGCGGTACTGGAAGGCAAACTGCTGGGCGAGCGCGCCGCCCCAGGAGACGCCCATGACATCAACCGCGCCGAAGCCAAGGCGGTCGCCCAGCTTGCGCGCCCAGCGGGCGGCCATCCAGTGGCGGTAGGGCCACGGCGTCACCGGGCTGAGGCCGACACCTGGCACATCGAACGTCAGGATTTCCCGGTCCGGGAACATGTCGCCGAGCGCCAGGGTCAGTTCAAGGTTTGCGCCGATGCCGTTGAAGAAGACCAGCGGCAATTCCAGGCTTTTCGCCGGCTTTTCCCAATAGGCCGTCCGCAGCATGACGCCGTCGACGTCCTGCATGGTGATTTCCGGCATGCGCTTGTAAGTGGCCATGAGGCAGTCCTTAGTCGTTGAAGACGTAACGGCCCGGGGCCGCGTATAGTTCCGGGAAGGCCGCGCTGCCGACCGATGCGGGCGCTGCCTTAAGCGGACCAGAACGTTCCTTCAGCCATTCACCCCAGCGCGGCCACCAGGAGCCGTGATGCTCCTCGGCGCCCGCGGCCCATTCATCCGGCGTCGGTTTCATCCGGGTGCTGCGGAAATACCTGGCCTTGGGGTTGCCCGGCGGGTTGATCAGCGATTGCAGGTGGCCGCTGGAGGAGAGCACGAACTCGACATTCTTCGAGCCGAGCAGACCCGGCGTGCGGTAGCAGGCTTTCCACGGGGTGATGTGATCCGTGAGGCCGGCGACCACGAACGCATCCGATGTCACCTTGCTGAGGTCTGCGATGTGGCCCGCCACCTCCACCGTACCCGGATGATCAAAGGGCTGGTGGAGGGCGATATCGAGGTAGTCGGAGTGGAGCTGCGCTGGCAGGTTCGTCGTGTCATTGTTCCAGAACAGCACGTCATACGGCGGCGGGTCTTCACCCATCAGGTAGTTGTTGACGACATAGTTCCATATCAGGTCGTTCGGGCGCATCCAGGCAAACATGCGGGCCAGGTCGTCACCCTTCAGGATGCCGCGGGCCTTCGACATCCTGCGCGCAATCTCCAGGCTGCCATCGGAGACGATCTGGCCGATGTCGCTGTCTTCCTTTTGCGGATTCAGCACGCAGACCATGAAAGTCAGCGCATTGATGCGCTTGTCACCGGCCGCAGCCAGCAAGCTGGCAAATGTTGCCGTCGTGATGCCGCCCGAGCAGGCGCCGGATACGTTCAGCTTCGGCGACCTGGTGATCTTGCGCACGACTTCGCTTGCCTGGATCAGGCTGTCGATATAGTCCGCAAGGCCCCAGCCGCGATGCTCCTTGACCGGGTTGCGCCAGGAGATGACGAAGGTCTGCTGTTCCATCGCGAGGAGGAACTGAACCATCGACGTCATCGGCGTCAGGTCCATCGCATAGAACTTGTTGATCTGCGGCGGGATGATCAGGATCGGCGTCTTGTAGACTTTCTCCGTCGTCGGCGCATACTGGATCAGCTCCAGCATCTCGTTTTTCCAGACAACCGCCCCTTGCGAGATGGCGAGGTTGCCGCCGACCTTGAAGGGGCGCTTGTCGACCTGCGAAGGCAGGCCGCCATTCTTGGTCAGGTCGTCATAGAGGTTCTTCATGCCCTTCAGCAGCGACAGGCCGCCGGAATCGACGACGCGCTTGGTGGCGGCCGGGTTGCCGATCAGCGTGTTCGTCGGCGCCAGGGCGTCGGTAATCATGCCCATCACGAACTTGGCGCGGGCATGTTCCAGCTCGCTCATCCTGATCTCGCTGACCCACTCGTGAAGGTGTTCCTGGGTCGCGAGGAAGGCCTGCATGCCGCGCTTGTAGAAAGGGTTATGCTCCCAGGCCGGATCCTTGAACCGGCGATCCTTTTTGTCGGCTTCGCGTTTAGACTTGCCGAGCAGGATTTCGGCGTTCTCGGATGTGATCTTCCGGGCCGCCCTGGCGGTCGTCACCGGATTGGTGACCGAAGAGCGCAGCATCATCGCTACGGCGCCCAGCAGTTCCTGCCGGTTAATGCCGCCCAGCAACGGGTTAAGGGCCGTCGTGCTCTGCGCCGCATTCCGGGCGATCTCGTCCTTAGGTGTGCTCATTCCATTCCCCCCCGGATGCCGGCGGCCTCTGCCGGCGGTGGTCCGCCCGTGGCCCGGTCTAACCGCGTTCCCTTGCCATCCGGCAAAAAGACCGTGGTAAATTTACCTGCAAAATTCGTTTCACAGTCAGATTTAGCTGTCAAACTCGCCGGGTGGCCATGAAAACACGCGACCGTATACTTGAAGTCAGCCTCCTTCTCTTCAACGAGGAAGGTGAAAGCGGGCTGTCGTCTGTCGATATTGCCAATGCGCTCGAGATCAGTCCCGGTAATCTTTACTATCACTTCAAGGGCAAGGAGGCGATCAACCGCGCCCTTTTCGACCGGTTCGAAGAGGAGATGCGCGTCATCCTGCGCGGCTCGAAAGGCGGGCTGGCCTCGATCGAGGACAACTGGGTCTATATCTATATCCTGCTGGAAGAGATCTACGACTTCCGCTTCTTCTACCGCGACCTTGCGGGCCTGCTGGCCCGCTACCCTGACCTTGCCATCCGCTTCCGCAGCCTCGTCGCCGCCAAGCGCCAGACGATTGCGCGGATCCTCAGCGATCTGGAAAAGGCCGGAACGCTGACTATCGACAAGCGGCTCAGGGGGCCGCTGATCGACCAGATCATCACGACACTGACGTTCTGGCTCGCCGGCGATGCATTGACTAAAGAGGTCCATGACGGCCCTGCCCTCATCCACAAAACGGTGTTCCAGGTGATGTGCCTGATGGTGCCCTACATGGGCGAGGCCGGTCCGTCCGCTCTGGGGCATATGATCCGGCATTTCGACGAAACGAAGGGATAAGGGCGAGCCGGCAGGCCCGCCCCCTGCATTTTCTTTACGCGCCAGCTTTCGCCAGCTTCGACCAATCGGCTTTCGCCACGCGGCCACGGCCAGCGACTTTCGCATCGAGCGCTTCCAGTTCAGCCTTCTTCAGCGCGGCAAGCTGCGCAAAGCGCGTCAGGCCTTCTGCGTTCAGTTTCCTGGCGAGCGCCGGACCGATACCGATGGACTGCGTCAGGTCGTCGGCGCCTTCCGGGGCCGCGAACGCCGTTTTGACGGCCTTCGTGGTCTTGCGGGCGGCTTTCCTGGCGGTCTTGGCCACTTCTGCTCCGGTCTCGCCGGCGACCGCTTCGATCTCGGCCGTAAGGCGCGCGAGGCGGGCTTTCAGATCGGAATCAGCAACTTTTGCCCGGGCTTTCGAGGTGACGCCCGCAACTTCATCTTCCAGCCTGTCGATCTGGCGGGCGACTTTCTGGCGCACATCGGCAAGGCCTTTGACGCCGAGCAGGTCGCGCATCCGGTCAAGGCGCGCATCGAACTGGTCGCGGGCCTGAACCTGCATGTCGCGCACGGTCTCAATGGTTTTCGAAACGCGCCTGGAGGCGCCGGCCACGCGCTCATCGGCGGCCAGCTTGGCGCGCACGTCATGGTCTATTTCCGAACCGCGCTTCACGAGATCTTCGAAGACGTCAGCCGATTGCCTGTTAAGCACGTTCGCACCGGCAACCGCCGTATCGTAAGCTTTGCCATAAGCGCCGACACCGGCAAGCCAGATCTTGTAGGCCATCTCGGTCGACTGGGCTTCGACTTTCCTGCCGACAGCCGCCGCCTTTGCGCGGGCTTTGGCCTGGGTGGATTTCACGGGTTTCTTCGCCATGGAGGGCTCCTTTGCGGGGGAAGATGAGTTCACGCCGCCCGATATGGGGAAAAAGTCTAGAAAGCGCATACTAATCGCTGTTTGCCTTGAACTCAGGGTGGTTTGCGCTTTATCGAGACCCAAAGATCAACATGGAGGAGACCGCTATGAGCACAGTGGACTACACGATCGATGGCCAGACCTATGAAGGCTACTTCCTGACCCCCGCTGGCAAGCCGGATGCGCCGCTGGTTGTCATCTGCCATAACTGGGCTGGCGTCGGTGACAACGAGAAGCAGAAAGCCCGCATCATCGCCGAGGAGTTTGGCTACGCTGCTTTTGCCATCGACGTTTACGGCAAGGGCAAGCGCGGCACGAACCAGGCCGAATGCGAAAGCCTGATGTACCCTCTGGTGGGTGACCGCCCCGAATTGCAAAAGAGACTTGCTGCCAGCATCGCCGCGGCGAAAGCCAGATCAGGCGCAACGAAAGCCGCCGCCATCGGCTTCTGCTTCGGCGGGCTCTGCGTGCTGGACATGGCGCGGGCCGGCATGGACGTGCTCGGCGTCGCCTCGTTCCACGGCCTGTTCCGTCCGGCTGAGAATATCCCCGCCCCGAAGATCAGCGCAAAGGTGCTCATCGAGCATGGCTGGCGCGATCCGATGGCGACGCCGGAGGATGTGCTTGCCATCGCCAGGGAGTTTGCCGGCAGCGACTGGCAGCTGCACGCACACGGCCTCGCCACCCACGCCTTCACGACGGTGGGCGCCACCGGCGACGCAACGCAGTATCATGCCGATACTGACCGGCGCAGCTTTACGTATCTGAAAACCTTCCTGGCCGAAGTCTTCAGCTGACGGATCAATGGCGGGCGCTGCTTGCGGCGCCCGTCAATCCTCGCGCAGGGCGTAGCCGGCCGAGCGCACGGTCCGGATCGGATCATCCCCGCCGCCATTGCGAAGCGCCTTGCGCAAGCGCCCGACATGCACGTCGACGGTGCGCGCCTCGACATAGACGTCCGAGCCCCATACCGTATCAAGTAGCTGCTCGCGCGAGAACACGCGGCCGGGGTGCTGCATGAAGTAGTCGAGCAGCCGGAATTCCGTCGGGCCGAGGTGGATGTCTGCGCCCTTCCGGGCGACGCGGTGCGCGACGCGGTCGATCTCGATATCGCCCACCGTGATACGGTCTTCCTTCAGTCCCGGCCGGATGCGGCGGAGCACGGCGCGCACGCGTGCCATCAGTTCTGTGGTCGAAAAGGGCTTGGTCACATAATCGTCCGCGCCCGTATCAAGCCCGCGGATCCGGTCGCTCTCCTCGCCGCGCGCGGTGAGCATGATGATCGGAAGGTTGGGATTGCCCCCACCCGTGCGCACCCGGCGGCAGATCTCGATGCCGCTGACTTTCGGCAGCATCCAGTCCAGCAGCAGCAGGTCCGGCGTGCGCTCGTCGAGCATGATCAGCGTTTCCTCGCCGTCCCCGGCTACGCCGACATCGTAATCTTCCTTGCGCAGATTGTAGAGCAAGAGCTCAGATACGGCTTTTTCGTCTTCTGCGATAAGCACATAGGGCTTCATGGGTCGGCTCCATTCTGTAGGCGCGGCCCTTCAGGGGCTTAAACCTGGTCCTGTTTCGGCCGTTCGAGCTCGGAAAGGTAGTCCCCGACGACCTGGTAATAAACAAACTCGGCGATATTCGTGCAATGGTCCCCGATCCGCTCGAGGTTCTTCGCCATGAACAGCATATGCGCGCCAGCCGTGATGCGGCGCGGGTCCTCGACCAGGTAGGTCAGCATTTCGCGGAATACGGAATTGTAGTGGTTGTCGATGTCGTCATCCGACTCCCACACCAGCTTTGCCTTCTCGGGGCTCGCCGAGGCGTAGGCATTGAGGACGTTGTTCAACTGGCGCGATACGGGTTTCGACATCCGGACGATGGCGTTACGCATCTCGTCATTGACGTTGTCATCGAGGCGCTGCGCGCGCTTGGCGATATTCTTCGCGAGGTCCCCGATCCGCTCCAGCTCGCTCGATATCTTCATCGCTGAGAGGATCATCCGCAGGTCATGGCCCATCGGCTGGCGGCGCGCGATCAGTGACACAATCTGGCGCTCGGCGTCGGATTCGATGACGTCCAGGAGCAGATCGCGCAACACGACTTCCTTGGCGAGTTCGAGGTCGTTGGCCGATAGCGCCCGCGTCGAATCGACAATCATGGTTTCGGCGATGCCGCCCATCTTCATGATGTCGGCCGACAGCCGTTCCAGTTCTTCGGAATAGGCAGAAACGATATGATCAGACATGCGTGCCTCGCTCAACCGAACCTGCCGGTGATGTAGTCTTCGGTACGCTTCTCGCGCGGGTTGGTGAAGATCTGGTTGGTGTCGCCCAGTTCCACGAGGTTGCCGAGGTGGAAGAACGCCGTGCGCTGCGACACGCGTGCGGCCTGTTGCATGGAGTGGGTCACGATCACGATGCAGTAGCGGCTGCGCAGATCGTCGATCAGCTCTTCGATACGCGCCGTGGCGATCGGATCGAGGGCCGAGCAGGGCTCGTCCATCAGGATCACTTCCGGCTGCACGGCAATGGCGCGCGCGATGCACAGGCGCTGCTGCTGGCCGCCCGAAAGGCTGGTGCCCGGCGCGGTGAGGCGGTCCTTCACCTCTTCCCAGAGGCCGGCGCGGCGCAGGCTCTTCTCGACGATGGCATCGAGGTCTTCGCGGCCATTGGCGAGGCCGTGGATGCGCGGGCCGTAGGCGATGTTATCGTAGATCGATTTCGGGAAAGGGTTCGGCTTCTGGAACACCATGCCGACGCGCGAGCGCAGCAGCACGGGATCAACATCCTCATCGTTGATGTTTTCGCCGTCCATCAGGATCTCGCCTTCGACGCGGCAGTTCTCGATGGTGTCGTTCATCCGGTTGAGGCAGCGCAGGAAGGTGGACTTGCCGCAGCCCGAAGGGCCGATCAGAGCCGTCACAGCCCGGTCCGGGAAGCTCATCGACACATCATGGATCGCCTGCGCCTGGCCGTAGAACACCTTGATGTTCCGGCAATCTATGCGCTGGGCGCCGTCTGCGCTGCGCGGGAGTGTGAGCGTATCGTCCATCATCGCGGGCGTTCCCTGGGTCGTATCCATCACCATCTCCGTTCGTACTTGCGCCGCAGGAATACCACGAGGCCGTTCATAACCAAAAGGAAGGCTAGAAGGATGATGATCATCGCTGACGTCAGCGGCTCCCAGGCCCGTTCGGCATTGTTCGACCAGCTGAAGATCAGCACCGGCATCACGGTCGACTCATCGGCCGGGCTGCGCGGTACGTCGCCGACGAAGGCCACCATGCCGATCAGCAGCAGCGGCGCCGTCTCGCCAAGCGCGCGGGCCATGCCAAGGATGGCGCCTGTCAGGATGCCCGGCGCTGCCAGCGGCACGACATGGTGGAACACGGTCTGCATCTGCGACGCGCCGACTGCCAGCGCGCCGGAACGCACCGAGGGAGGCACTGCCTTCAGCGCAGCGCGCGAGGCGATGATCACCACCGGGAACGTCATCAGGGCCAGCACCAACCCGCCAACCAGCGGCGCAGAACGCGGCATCCCGAGGAAGTTGATATAGAGCGCCGCGCCCAGCAGGCCGAACACGATGGACGGTACGGCGGCGAGGTTGTTGATGTTAACTTCGATGAATTCGGTCAGCCGGTTGCGCGGAGCGAATTCTTCCAGATACACCGCCGCCAGGATGCCGATCGGCATGGCCACCAGCGCGGTGATCAGCATCGTCAGCAACGAGCCGACGATCGCGGCGAGGCCGCCTGCAAGCTCGGGATACGTGCTGTCGGAATTGGTCAGCAGCGTCCAGCGGGGCACCCGGTCCACCCGGCCCATTTCCCTGAGCGCGAGAACCCAGGCGATCTGACGGTCAGAGATCGTGCGCTCGCTTTCCGCCGACACGATGATGCGCGCGGCGGGACGTGCCTGCGCAAAATCCTGCGCCCGGCCTGTCAGCAATTCCATCCGTGCCGATCCGGCGCCGATGTCGCTCAGCCGCCCGGTCGAGACGCCGGCCGTCAGCAGCACGTCCGGCTGGCCGGCATCTTCGGCGCGGTCCACGCTCCCCGCGGCAAGCCCGGCGACGACAGCTTCAAAGGCCCCGGTGCCCGAAAGAAGGAACGTGCCATCCTGATCGCCCTGAACGGAAGAAACCGCGCCGGCCCTGATCTTGCGCTCACGCACGCCCTGCCCCTTGAGGTACAGATCGAGGTCGTCGTTCAGCGGCGCGGTCAGCGTGATGGTGCTGCCGACCAGTTCGGGATTATTCGCCACGAGGCGCGCGGTGGGCAGCACAGCCAGACGCGTGACGAAATCCGACAGCTCGCGGCGCGATACCCGGTCGGCTTCGGCCTCCGGGAACGTCTTCAGGAGGTTGTCGCGTACGAGGCCGTAGAAGCCTTCGACATTCCGGGAGATATCGGCCGGCCGGTTGGCGCCTTCCGGCGCAATCACCGCCGGATCGAGCGTTACTTCATATCTGACGACATTGTACGTCGCCGCCGAGAAGGCCTGCGTGCCAATCGTCAGAACCAGTACGGCGAGCGCGCCGAGGGCGACGAAAATCGCGGTGAGGCCGTAGTAGCGGAAACGGCCATCCCGCGCGCGGCGGCGCTTCAGGTGCCTGGCCGCAGCCGCGCTGGGTGCCGAGGTGCGGACGGTATCAGTCATATTTTTCACGGTATTTTTTGACGACGCGCAGGGCGACGACGTTGAACGCGAGGGTCACAATGAAGAGTACGAGGCCAAGCGCGAAGGCCGAGAGCGTTTTAGGATCATCGAAACCCGTCTCGCCGGTCATCAGCGACACGATCTGTACCGTGATGGTCGTCAGGTCAGAAGTCGGATCCATCGATATGCGCGCGCTCTTGCCTGCGGCCATCACCACGATCATCGTCTCGCCGATGGCGCGCGATACCGCGAGCAGCAGGGCCGCGATTATGCCCGGCAGCGCCGCTGGCACGACCACCTGCTTGACGGTTTCGGATTTTGTCGCGCCCAGAGCATAAGCTGCATCCCGCAGGGTCTGCGGTACAGCATTGATAACATCATCCGACAAGGACGACACGAACGGGATCACCATGATCCCCATCACGAGGCCTGCAGCCAGCGCGCTGGTCGGCTGCGCAGCCAGGATCGGCTCGCTCGCAAGGCCGAAGCGGATGGCGGTTTCGTTGAACCAGATCGCTGCCGTCCGGATACCGGGTGCAACCACCAGCAGCGCAAAGAAGCCGTAAACGACGGTCGGGATACCGGCGAGGATTTCGAGGATCGGCTTGATCCAGGCGCGCGCGCGCGGCGAGGCATACTCCGACAGGAAGATCGCGGAGAACAGACCGATCGGCGCGGCCACCAGCATCGCGATCAGCGCGATCATGAACGTGCCGAAGAACAATGGCAGGGCGCCGAATTCGGCTTCCGTCTGCGCGTTCCAGCGGGTGCCCGTCAGAAAGTCCCAGGCAGACACCTTCTGGAAGAACAGGAGGCTTTCATAGAGCAGCGACAGCACGATACCGGCCGTGGTTGCGATGGCCACGCCGGCGCACAGGAACAGCACAAGCTGCATGCCGTTCTCGACGAAGGCCCGCGCGCGGAAATCCGGTTGCAGCCGCCGCTGCGCGAAGAAGATCCCGCCCGCCGCCAGCAGGCCGAGCAGCGCCAGCGTACCGGTGTTCACGAGGCCGCGCAGTTCCAGATACCGGTTGGTGATTGCCTGGAACACACGGTCGGCTCCCGCGCTCGCTGCGGTGCCGGCCGCCATGCGTACCGACTCAAGGTAGCTCTGCAGCTCCGCCGGCGACAGGCGCGCGAACGATGACGGCAATTCCCGCGTCAGCTGGCTGCGCGTCAGGTCCTCGGCGAAGATGGCATAGGCAATGGCAACGATGACGACCGGAACGGATGCCCACATGGCCACGTAGTAGCCGTGGTAATTGGGGCGCGAGTGCATGCGCGAGGTGGCTCCAGCGAGCAGGCGCTCGGCCCGCACGCGGCCCATGAAAAATGCCGCTGAGCCGAAGACCGCGACCAGCGCGATCAGTAGCCAGCCCATCGGTAGTTGGCCAAGCTGCTGCAACATCTCGAAACCTTCGCCCACCCGGTTGCTTCCCTTAGGAGCGGTGTGTGACAGTACCGTGACGGAACTGTCACAATTCCGCTTCAGCTGCCGATCCCTTGCGCCGCCCGGCCAACTCCGTCAGTTTCATTGCCATGACAACGCAAGAAAACTCCGGCCTGACCTGGCATGGCACCACCGTCATTGCTGTACGTAAAGGCCCCAGGCTCGTAATGATTTCAGACGGCCAGGTCTCGATGGGGCCGACCATCATGAAGGGAAATGCCCGAAAAGTCCGCCGGATCGCCGACGGCTCAATCCTCGCCGGGTTCGCGGGCGCGACGGCAGACGCGTTTACCCTGTTCGAACGCCTCGAGCAGAAACTCGAACGCTTTCCGGGCCAGCTCCAGCGCGCAGCGGTCGAACTCGCCAAGGACTGGCGCACCGAGCGCTACCTGCAGAAGCTGGAAGCCCTTCTGATCGTCGCCGACAGGACCACCACGCTGGTCATCACAGGATCGGGCGATGTGCTGGAGCCGGAACACAATGTCGTCGCCATCGGCTCCGGCGGCAATTTTGCGCTCGCCGCCGCGCGCGGGCTTTACGAATATGAAAGCGACGCGGAGCTGATCGGCCGCAAGGCAATGCAGATCGCCGCCGACATCTGCGTTTACACGAACGGGCACTTCACGGTGGAAACCCTCGATGTTTGACCGGTCCGACATCCGCGCAGCTGCCGACGCGGGCATCATAACCCGCGACCAGGCAAGCCGTCTTGAAGCCTTCCTCGCCGGGCGAGCCGACCCGGTCACCCGGGCGATGCCGGAGCAGACCGAGAACCTGCGCTTCCTGAACAACTTCAACGACATCTTCATCACCATCGGCATCGTCATCCTGGCGATGGGCCTGACCGCGATCACCGGCCTCTTCTTCGGCCCGAACTTCTGGTCCATGGTCACCGGCGGCAATGCCGGGGCATTCGGCGCGATCATCCTGATGCCGGTCGCGGCCGTCATGTGGTTACTGGCGGAATATTTCGGCCGCCGACGCCGGATGCTGCTGCCGAGCATGGCGGCGATCTCGATCTTCACGCTATATTGCGGCTTCTCGTTCGGCATGATCGCCAGCGGGCTGACGGGCGCGAATGCCAGTACGATCACCAGCCTGACGCAAGCCTGGGACACTCTGGGCAATACCGGCATGGGGACATTCATCGGCTGCGGTGCGGCCGCGGCGATAGCCTGGCTGCGCTTCCGCCTGCCCTTCTGCATGTTCCTGATGGCGGTATCGGTAGCGGCCGCCGCTTACACCTTCGCTGGTTTCTTCGGCGATGCGGGGCTGATTTTCGGCGGCTTCCTGTCGATCATTATCGGGCTCGCCACCCTCGCCGCTGCGATCTGGTTCGACCAGAAGGACCCCGGCCGGATTACGCGCCTGTCGGATAATGCGTTCTGGCTGCACGTCGCGGCCGCGCCGCAGATCATCCTGGGCCTGCGGGGCATGATCATGGGCGCGCCGGATGCGACGCCCAGCACGCCGGAAGCGGCATTGCTGCTCGCCTGCCTCATCGGCCTTGGCCTCTTGTCCCTCGCGCTGAACCGCCGGGCGCTCGTAGTATCCAGCCTGCTGAGTTTCTGGCTGGCGCTGGGACAGGTCGTCGATGCGATCGGCGGCGGGGGATCGACGAGTTTCATCGCGACCACGCTGTTGCTCGGCACGGGCATCATCCTGCTCGGCGGGGGCTGGCACACCGCGCGGCGCCGGGTGCTGGGATTTGTCCCGAAAACGGGAATTGCATCGCGCATCTTTCCGCCCGAGGCCGCATAAGCGCGCCGCCGCGACCCGCCCATAAACCTTCCATAAAACAGCCTGTGGACTACCCCCCCTTATGGACGCTCCCATATCAGAGCGAGATATTTCGAGACCGGCCCCATGACCCAGCTTACCCCGCGCGAAATCGTTGCCGAACTTGACCGGCACATCGTCGGCCAGACTGCAGCCAAGCGCGCCGTCGCCATCGCCCTGCGCAACCGGTGGCGGCGCAAGCAGGCGCCGGAAAACCTGCGCGGCGAGATCACGCCGAAGAATATCCTGATGATCGGGCCGACGGGCGTAGGCAAGACCGAGATTTCGCGGCGCCTCGCGCGCCTCGCCAATGCGCCCTTCCTGAAGATCGAGGCAACCAAGTTCACCGAGGTGGGTTACGTCGGCCGCGATGTCGAACAGATCATCCGCGATCTCGTCGAGGCGGCTGTCGGGATGGTGCGCGAGCAGAAGCGCGCGGGCGTCGCTCAGGCCGCCAAGGACAGGGCAGAAGAGCGCCTGCTGGACGCGCTCGTCGGCGCCGAGGCGCAGCGCTCGACCCGCGACGTCTTCCGCACCAAGCTGCGGGCCGGCATGCTGGACGACAAGGAGGTCGATCTTGATTTCGCGGATGCCGGATCGAACCCGATGCAGATGCTCGACATCCCCGGACAGCAAGGCTCGATGAGCATGATCAACCTGTCCGAAATGCTCGGCAAGGCGATGGGCGGGCGGACGAAACGCGTACGGACGAGCGTGAAGGAGGCCTACAAGCCCCTCCTCACCGAAGAGGCCGACAAGCTGGTGGACGAGGAACAGGTGGTACGTGAAGCGCTGATGGCGGTCGAAGAAGACGGCATCGTCTTCCTCGACGAGATCGACAAGATCGCGGCGCGCAAAGACCGCGGCGGCGCGGACGTCAGCCGCGAAGGCGTGCAGCGCGACCTGCTTCCACTGATTGAGGGCACGACCGTCTCCACCAGGCGCGGAGCGGTGAAGACCGATCATATCCTCTTCATTGCATCCGGCGCCTTCCACGTCGCGAAGCCGTCGGACCTTTTGCCTGAACTGCAGGGTCGCCTGCCGATCCGCGTAGAACTCGATCCGCTGACGCGCGATGACCTGCGCCGCATCATGGTGGAACCCGAGGCAAGCCTGATCCGCCAGTACGAAGCGCTGCTTGCCGCCGAGAAAGTGAAACTCGTGTTCGAGGACGCCGCCATCGACCGGCTGGCCGACCTTGCCGAAGCCGTCAACAAATCGGTTGAGAATATCGGCGCGCGCCGCCTGCAAACCGTGCTCGAACGCCTGCTCGACGAGATCAGTTTCGACGCCCCCGAAAAGGCGGGCGAGACCTTCGTGATCACAGCCGCCTATGTCGACGAAAAGGTCGGCACGCTCGCGGGGAACGCCGACCTTTCGAAGTTTATTCTCTGAAGGTCCGTATACCGCTAACCCCCGTCCCGGAGGGAGATGAGGGGGATCGTCAGTTCGCGTCCGGCATGTCGCATAGCGATGCCGGCGACCTCAGGATCCCCCATAGCAACCTCCCAGGCCACTTCGGCCGGGGCGGCGGGCGCAGGTGCCTGCGAGGCAGGCGCGCAGGCCGTCAGCGCAGCCGCCAGGACGAGGGCGGGGAGAGGCGCCCCCATGGGGCTGGCACCCTTTTCAGCGGCGCCGGGCGAGCGCAGCGCCATAACGTCCTCTGCGCCGTTGTCACCGGGTCGCCGCATCTGTTTTTCTGAAATTCAACGCTTCCAGCGCAAGCGGCGCCGCGACCCTCAATTCCAGACAACCGGTTTTCTGTCCTTCCACGGACATTCTTTTTCGAGTTGCCCGGCCAGGCGATAGAGCGTTGCCTCGTCACCATACCGGCCTGAGAACATCATCGCGAGCGGCAGGCCGTCCGACGTCTGCCAGAGCGGCAGGGACAACGAGGGCTGGCCGGTGATGTTGTAGGGCGGCGTGAAAGGATAGGTCTTTGCGGAGCGCTTGTCATACTCCCTGATCTCGAGGGCGAGCGGGTCAAGCCAGTCGACCCGCGGCACGGCTGTGCCGAGGACCGGCGATAGGTGGACATCGCACGCCTCGAAGGTGGCCATTACCTGCCGGCTCATCACGCGCAGCTGTTGCCAGGCCCACATCGCCTGCTGACCGGTGATCTCGCGGCCGCGGTCATACCCGCGCCGGGCCAGCGGGCCGATATCGCCGGCGGGCTCGCGGCCGATCGCCTGGACCATGCGGGCCATGCCGGCGGCGAAATTCGAACCGGAGACGATGGCCTGGGCCCGGTAGAACTGGCGCCAGTCGAGTGTGATGGCCTGCTCTCGCACGTCATGGCCAAGCTCAGCGAGCAAGGTCGCCGTGCGCTCGAGCGCCGACTGGACTTCCGGGTCAACCGGGCGCCCGCTCGGGGTCGCGCCGGACCATAAGATCTTCAGCTTGCCTGGTGAGCGGCTCACTTCTTCAAGATAAGGCCGCTCCTTGTGCGGATAGGCATAGGGACTGGCGGGCTCGGGATAACCGGTGGCGTCCAGCATGGCGGCGCTGTCCCGGACTGTTCGCGAAACGACATGATCGACGGAGAGGCCTATGGCGCGGTCTGTGTCCTCGCCGCCATTCGGATTGCGGTCGCGCGTCGGTTTCATGCCGACGAGGCCGCAGCATGCCGCGGGGATACGGATCGACCCCAGCCCGTCGCTGGCATGGGCCACCGGCACCATGCCGGAGGCGACCGCCGCGGCGGCGCCGCCGGACGATCCGCCGGATACATGATCCGGGTTCCAGGGATTGCGGCAGGCGCCGAGGCGGGCAGACTGGGTTACGCCCGGAATTCCGAACTCCGGCGTGTTGGTCTTTCCGGCGAGAACCAGGCCGGCGGCGCGGTATCGGCGCACCAGTTCGCTGTCATCGGCGTCGGCGGCGACTTCGGCATAGAAACTTGCCGACGTGCGCGGCCAGCCTTTGACGCGCTGGCCGAGATCCTTGATCAGGAAGGGCACGCCACTGAAAGGCCCCTCGGGCAGCGGGGCTCCTGCAGTTTCGCGCGCTTCATCGAACTCAGCATGGACGACAGCGTTCAGCGCCGGGTTGTGGCGTTCGATCCGCGCGATCGCCGCGTCCAGAAGTTCAAGGGGCGTGACCTGCCTTGTGCGGACCAGTTCCGCGAGGCTGAGACCATCGTGACTCGAAAAGTCGGACATGTTCATGGTGCAGCGCTCCTCCCGGGGTTTCCGGCATTGAGCGCCGGTTTTGCGTGCCTGTCCAGATCATGGCGCGCCGTTGAGCCGGAACCCTGCTGTCCTGGCGGCTAGGCTTTCGCTTCCCGCCGCACGGGCATGTGCTTCCTGCCCCAGTCTTTCATGATCTTCAGGGCGGGGCGGAGCTCCTCGCCTTTTTCGGTCAGTACATAATCATAGCGCTTGGGGGCGCTGGAATAGAGGCGGCGTTCGAGGACGCCTTCCTCGACCAGGCGCTTCAGACGCTCGGCAAGGATGTGGCGCGTCATGCCGCTGGATTCGGCGAATTCCTCGAACCTGGATTTGCCGAGATAGCAGTCGCGCAGGATGAGCAGCGTCCAGCGGTCGCCGACCACCGAGAGGGTGCGCGCGACCGGGCACCAGTTATCTGAAAGCTCTGACCATTTCATAAGTGACAGTTCTAACGCAGTTTGTCATAAGTCCCAAAACAAAACGCAGGGGCGTCCGGATGGCAAAATCCTTCGAGTTTTTCTTCGATTATACCAGCCCCACGGCCTGGCTGGCCCTGCCGGTGGCGCTGGGTGTGGAGGCGCGTACAGGGGCCGAACTACGCTTCCGGCCGATGTTCCTCGGCGGCGTGATGCAGGGCTCCGGCAACCGGCCGCCGGGCACCGTGCCCGCCAAGGCAAAGTATCTGAACCGGGACCTGCAGCGCTGCGCCGCGCATATCGGCATCGCCATGCACTTTAACCCCGCCTTCCCGATGAATACACTGGGCGTGCTGCGGGCCACCACGGGCATGACCGACGCCGCAGAACGGCGGCGCTTCATCCTCACCCTGTTCGAGGCGGCCTGGGGCCAGCCAAACCCCGTGAACCTTGGCGACATGGCGCAGGTGGCAAAGCTGTGCGCGGCGCACGGCTTTGACGAAGGCGCTATCGGCGCTCTGGCGACAGACCCTGCGAACAAGGAGAACCTGAAAGCCACGACAGACGAGGCGCTCGCACGCGGTGTCTTCGGCGCGCCGAGCTTCTTCGTGGACGACGACCTGTTCTTCGGCCACGACCGGCTGGATTATGTGGAGCGGGCGCTCGCCTAGGCGAAGATGCCGGCTTTCTCTGCCAGCGCCTTGTAGGATTGCTCCGGGCGCGGACCGAAGTGCGAGATCACTTCCGCCGCCGCAATGTGGCCGAGACGGGCGCAGGTGGCCAGCGGCAGGCCGCGGGCGATACCGAACAGGAAGCCGGCCGCATACTGATCACCGGCGCCGGTCGTATCGACAACGCGGGCAACCGGCTCTGCAGGCACGGCAATCGGCGCGCCGTCTCCGAACACAACCGAGCCCTTCTCGCTGCGTGTCACGGCGGCGACGGCGCATTCTGCATGCAATGCGCCGAGAGCGACTTCAAAATCATCGGTCTCGTAGAGGGACTTGAGCTCGGCTTCGTTGGCAAACACGATGTCTGCATACCCGCGCACGAGCTGCCGGAAGCCAGCACGGTGCCGGTCAACGCAGAAACTGTCCGACAGCGTGATCGCGACCTTGCGGCCGGCCGCTTTGGCAATCTCGGCGGCGTACACAAACGCGGCCTTGGCCTCGTCCCTGTCGAACAGGTAACCCTCCAGATAAAGGATGCTCCCGTCACGAATCATCTGGGCATCGACGTCGTCTTTCGAGAAGAGAACGGACGCGCCGAGGAAAGTGTTCATGCTGCGGTGGCCGTCATCGGTGACGAAGATGATGGAGCGCGCAGTCGCCGGTCCGTCCGTCAGCGGACGGGTGTGGAAGGGCACGCCGCTCGCCATCATCTCGCGCATGAACTGGTGGCCCAGGTCATCGTCAGCAATCCTGCCAATATAGCCGGCTGAGGCGCCGAAGCTGGCAAGGCCGGCAATCGTGTTGGCGCCGGATCCGCCGGAGGTAATCACGGGATTGAGGGCATGGGCCGTCAGAAATTCGGCTCGCGGTTCCTCGATGAGGCTCATCGCATCCTTGGCGATGGCGTGCTGCGCCAGGAAGGCGTCATCGGCCCGCGACAGCACGTCTACGATGGCGTTGCCGAGACCCACTACATCGAATTTTGAGCTGCTCATGTCTGCTGTATCCCTGGAAGCCCGCGGCTACTGCGCGCCTTGCCAGAGCGCGCCCGTGGACACAAGGCCCGGAGGCGGTTAGAGGCGCGGCCATGAAAAAGATCGCCTATCTCGCCAGCCGCGTCACCCTGCCCGGCTCGCCCATCCGCCGCACCGATGCGTTCGAGCATGACAACATGATGGACGCGCTGCGCGGGCCCTTCGAGGCGCGCGGGTACCGCGTCGAGGACGTGGCCTGGGACAATCGCGAGGCCGACTGGAGCGCCTTTGAGGCGGCCATCATCGGCACGACCTGGGACTATTGGGACCGGCTGGATGAGTTCCTCACGGCACTGGAGCGCATCGAGGGGCAAACGCGCCTGTTCAATGGCTCAGCGCTGGTGCGCTGGAACAGCCGCAAGACCTACCTGCGGGAGCTGGAGGCCAAGGGGGCCAGACTGATCGCGACGCTCTGGCTGGACGATTGCAGCGAGGCGGCGGCGAAGGCGGCCTTCGATACCCTCGGCGCGGATGATGTCGTGTTCAAGCGCCAGGTCGGCGCGGGCGCGAAGGACCAGCACCGGGTGAAACGCGGCGAGCCGGTCCCCGCAATGGCGCATGCCATGATGGCGCAGCCTTTCCTGCCGATGATCCAGACCGAGGGCGAACTCTCCTTCATTTTCATCGACGGCGACTTCTGCCACGCGCTTATCAAACGCGCGCAGCCGGGCGATTACCGCATCCAGTCTACCTATGGCGGGCGCGAGGAGAAGATTGATCCGTCGGCAGAAGACCTTGCCGCGGCGCGCGCGATCATAGGCACGCTGGATGAGCCCCCGCTCTATGGCCGGGTCGACATGCTGCGCGGCGCGGACGGCGGGCTGCTGCTGATGGAACTGGAAGTGATCGAGCCGTACCTCTACCCCATCGAGGGGCCGGAACTGGGGGAGCGGCTGGCGGCGGGTGTGGTGCGGCGGTTGTCCGAAGGAGCCTGAGACGCCTATCCGGCCGGGACGCAGGAGAGCCCCGCCAGCAGATGCAGCGCGCCATCGCTGTGTGCCCGCACATAGCAATCGCCCTCAACGAGCACGATGTCGAAGAGGGCCGGCATCGCAGGGCTGTTTCCTTCCATCGGCCCGGGCTGCGGCGGCAGGACCGAGATCACCGGCTCAAGGGACGGGTCGCCCGGGCCCAGCTGGATGCTGGCCCGGCCAAGGGCTGCCGCAAGGACACCTGTCAGGGCTTCGACGGTTTCAGGCGACGCCTCAGTAAGGGTCGCCAGTTGCGGTTCCGCCTCGCAGGCAGCCAGGGGGGCAAGGGCAGACAGGATGATCCATCGGTGCATTGCGGCGTTCCTTTGTTCCGGCCGCTGCTTCAGCGCTGCGGCGGGGTCGACATGTCGCGGTTGATCTCCATGACCTCTGGCCGCGGCAGGTCGATGGCCGGGCCTTTGACACTGCTTTCCGGATCAGGGGCACGTGCTGCCCGTGCCGCCGTGGTGGTCGGACACGAAAACGAGCTGCGATAGGTCAGCGCCGCCGACAGCAGGCCCTCGTTCGGGTCACCCAGCTCCCGGGTGAGATCATCGGCGACCGAACAGCCCGGAAGGCGGACGCCGAAACTGGCGGTGGAATTGTTCGGAATGAAGCCGTCGGCATAGTCACCGAACCCGAGCGTGTTCACGCCCTGAAACTGGATTGTGTAATAGGTCTCGCCGCAGTTGTCCTGAGGGTAGAAACCGAACGGTTTCCCGCAGGTGGTGTTACCAATCTGGATGACTTCAACACCGACCCCGCGCAGCCCGTTGATCACAGCTTCGCTGGCGCTGCAGGTGGACGCGGTCGTGAGGACGAAAACGCGCGGCAGGTTGAGCGCGGGCAGCGATGTACTGTTGGGCACGGAAAAGCCCAGGCCGGTCGTGTAGAACGGAATGGGCTGGTTCACGCTGCCGGTTACAGGATTTCGATTGCCGGCCGCCGCATTGAATCGCAGCCGCTCGAAATCATTGTTGCGTGTACGGGTGTCGCCCGCGACCATGAAGCCGAGCTGGGAGGCTACGGCGAGCAGCCCGCCTCCGTTGTATCGCAGGTCGAGGACCAGGTCACTGACGCCGGCGGAGCTCATCTGCGTCATTGCATCCACGATCTCGCGTTCACTCACGAACGGGCTGAAGGTATTGAAGACGATGTAACCGACATTTCCCGAGGATGTGCTGATAACCGAGGTCCGGTTCACCGGCTTTGGCGAGAGGTTTTCCGATGTCAGCGTCACCGTGCGCTGCGCGCCGTCGGCGTCCTGAACGGTGAAAGTGGTCGCCACGCCAGCAGCTGACGGAAACAGCGCCGCATTCAACTGGTCTACGTCAGATTGTGATGTGGCATTCACAAAGTCGATGCCGTTAATCCGCAGGATGCGCGAGCCGCGCTCAAGATTGGCCTGCCCGTTCGCAACCGCAGCAGCCGGTGAGCCGGGCTCGGTGTAACGGACGCGGAAATCCCGGGGCGGGGCCGCGGAAAGCGACAGCAGGCTGGCGCCGTAGCTGGCGCGCGGCGCAGCGGTTCTCCGGATCAGGGTTTCGGTGGTCGGCTCGCTGAAATGAAAGTCGTCCTTCTCCTTGCCGGACGCTGTCTGCGCAAAGCTGCGGAGGATGGCGAAGTAATCGCGGCGATTGGCAAAATCGGCGGGGTTGCGGTCGGTGACTTCGGTGTTCCATAGGTAGGTCTCATTGGTCCAGGAGCGCAGCCAGAACCGCTCCTCGAGAGCGCTTCCCGCGCGGTCGGGAAAAGTATTGCCCTCGATGTCGCGCCCGCTGCGGACGACTTCGCAACGATCCTTGAACGTGCTCGCCGCCTCGAACGTCCCGGACGTCCATGAGGGACCTGATGGAGGCGGCGGCGCTGGCGGCGGCGGCGCCGGAGGCGGAGCGGGCCCCTGAGGCGGCGGGCTGGCCGAACTGCCTCCCCCGCCTCCGCCGCAGGCGCCCAGCCAGACCGCCGCGCCAACGGCCATGGCGCAGATGGCGGCTGCTCTGGCAGGTCTGAGAACCACGGATCGCTGCATGCCTTACCAGTCCTTCAATAGATCGCTGCGCAGTCAAATGGGCAACCCGTGCGCTCAGGTCAAATCAAATACTACCCCGCGCCGGAATTCAGCGCCGTTCAGGGCGCGCAGGCCCCTGAGAAGCCGTCGCCGCCGGATCCCGCGTCTTGGGCCGGTAAGCGCAAAGATCAGCGATCGCGCAATGCCAGCATTCCGGCGTGCGCGCCTTGCACACATAGCGCCCGTGCAGGATCAGCCAGTGGTGAGCGCCCTTCCTGAACCCGGCTGGCGTGATGCGTTCGAGGCCGGCTTCGACATGGTCCGGTGTCTTGCCAGGGGCGAGGCCGGTGCGGTTCGAGACGCGGAAGATGTGCGTGTCGACGGCAATCGTCGCCTCGCCGAACGCTTCGTTCAGGACAACGTTTGCCGTCTTGCGCCCGACGCCGGGCAAGGTGATCAGCTCATCCCGCGTCCGGGGCACCTGCCCGCCGAAATCCTCAAGGATCTTCCGGCTCAGCGCGATGACGTGCCTCGCCTTGTTGCGCCAGAGGCCGATCGTGCGGATATGCGCCGCCACCCCCTCTTCCCCAAGCTCCAGCATCTTCTCCGGCGTGTCAGCCACGGCGAACAGCTTCTTCGTCGCCTTGTTGACGCCGACGTCGGTCGCCTGCGCCGAGAGAGCGACGGCGACGACCAGCGTGAACGGGTTCACGAAGTCCAGTTCCGTGCGCGGGTCCGGCCGGTCGGCCGCCAGCGCCGCAAACAGCCCGGCCGCTTTCGCCCGGGTGAATTTCGATCTGGGGTGCGCTGCTTTGACCATCCGGTGAGGCATAGGGCGCCCTTTTTCCGGCGCAAGGGCGTGTTAGTTGAAAGCCGATGACCGAGCCGGCCGAAACGATTTACCTCGATGCCCTCCTCACGCCCAACCGCTCCCTCAGCGAGCGCGGGTTCGCCATCGGCATGGCGATCGTGGCGGTCGTGTTCTTCCTTACGGGCCTGATGTTCTGGTCGATGGGCGCCGCGCCGATCCTCGGCTTCTTCGGGCTAGACATGCTGGCGGTCTGGCTGGCGTTCCGCCTGTCCTTCCGGAAACTGCGCGAACAGACGCAGATCACCGTTACGGCCCGCCAGATCCGCATGCGCCATACCGACGGCAGGGGCCGGGAGAAGATTGCCGAAGTGCCGACGGCCTTTGCCCGCGTTGAACTTGACGAACCCCTGACCGCCACCAGCTGGCTGCGAATCGAACATGGCCGCACCGCCTGGGTGATCGGCCGCTTCCTGACGGTGGAAGAGCGCAAAAGTCTCGCGAACCGCCTGCGCAGCGCGCTCCGGGACGCCAGGTCCGAGCGCCTGCCGGCCTGAGCCGCGCAATCTCACAAAAATGACGCAGGCGTCATGGATTTGTGAAACGCGATGTGCTAACCCATCTCCGGAACGTTCAATCGCCCGGCAGACGGGCCAGACACCGGAGGATCCTTCATGGCTGCCGATACCTTCTCCTTCGAAAACCACCCTGCGCTCGAGCGCCCGAAAGTCACCCCGCGCGAACCGATGCACCCCGGCTACACGCCGACCTTCGGTGAGGTGCGCCCGGCATCCGAACTCGCCCTCGAAACGCTGGACGTTGTCGATCCGGAGATGTGGCGCCAGGGCAAGTTCTGGGACCGGCTGGAGCGCCTGCGCAAGGAAGATCCGGTCCACTACACACCGGACAGCTTTGTCGGCCCCTACTGGTCGGTCACCCTCTACGAAGACATCATGGCGGTCGACACCGACCACAAACGCTTCTCCTCCTCCTGGGAATATGGCGGCATCACCCTTGGCCCGCCGCTCGAAGATTTCGAGATGCCGATGTTCATCGCCATGGACGAGCCGCGCCATTCCGAGCAGCGCAAGACCGTTCAGCCGGCGGTCGCGCCGAACATGCTGAAAGAATACGAACCCGTCATCCGCTCGCGCACGCAGGCCGTGCTCGACGGCCTGCCGGTTGGTGAGCCGTTTGACTGGGTCGACCGCGTCTCGATCGAACTCACCGGCATGATGCTCGCCACCCTGTTCGGCTATCCGCAGGAGCGCCGCCGCGAGCTGACCCGCTGGTCCGACGTCGCCACGAACATGTACAACCCCGACATCTGCCCCGGCGGAGAAGTGCAGTGGAAACAGGAAATGATGCAGTGCCTGACCACGTTCATGGGCCTGTTCCAGCAACGCGGCGCAGAAGCCGAAAACGGCGACCTGATCAGCCTGCTTGCGCACGGCGACAAGACCAGGAACATGACGCCGATGGAACTGCTCGGCAACGTCATCCTGCTGATCGTCGGCGGCAATGATACCAGCCGCAACACGATGACAGCGTCGGTCTATGCGCTGAACAAGTATCCGGAAGAGTACAAGAAGCTGAAGGCCGATCCGGATCTGATCCCGAACATGGTGTCAGAGACGATCCGCTGGCAGACGCCGCTGTCCTTCATGCGGCGCACCGCGCTGGAAGACGTGACGATCCGTGGCAAGACGATCCGGAAGGGCGAGCAGGTCGCCATGTGGTACGTCTCGGGTAACCGCGACACCAACTTCTGGAAGGAGAATCCGGAAGACTTCATCATCGACCGCAAGAACGCCCGCCAGCACCTTTCCTTCGGCTTCGGCATCCACCGCTGCGTCGGCAACCGTCTCGCCGAATTGCAGCTGAAAATCCTCTGGGAAGAGCTGATGGCCCGCTATGACCATATCGAGGTGCTGGCCGAGCCGTCCTATACGTCCGGCGCCTTCGTGCGCGGCTATACCTGGATGCCGGTCGTGCTTCACCCGAAGTAAGGACTGGCCGCATGGCCGCATCCTGATTAAACCTCCCGGCAGGGATGTCGGGAGGTTTTTTCATGGACGTATCCAAGGCCGTTGCGCAGCGCATTTCAACACGGGGCTTCCTGCCCGATCCGCTCCCCCTGAATGAAGTCCGCGACTGGCTCACGGCAGCCCAGCGCGCGCCCTCCGGCGGCAACACGCAGCCCTGGCGCGTCATCGCCGTTACCGGCGCCGAGAAGGACAAGGTCATACAGATTGCCCAGGCGAAGCTGGCCACCAGTCCCGCCGGCGAGCCGACGGACCGGCCGATCTATCCGAAAGACCTCTGGGAGCCGCATGAGGCCCGCCGCCGCCGCGTCGGCGAGATGCTGTATGAAGCGCTCGGGATCCCGCGCGAGGACCGCGCCGGCCGGATGCGCTGGTTTGCCAACAATTTCCGCTTCTTCGGCGCGCCGCTGGCGCTGTTCATCGTCATCGACGAACGGATGGGCCACGGCCAGTGGGGCCATACGGGCATGTACCTGCAGACGCTCTGCCTGCTCGCCGAGGAGCGCGGCTGGGGCACCTGCATGCAGGAGTGCTGGGGGATCCTGCGACCGACACTGAAGGAACATTTCGGCCTTGGCCCGACCGAGATGATCTGGTGCGGCATCGCCGTCGGCAAGCCCGACAAGGCGGACAAGGCGAACAATCTCTACGCCGAGCGCGCGCCGGTCGACGAGATCGCCGAGTTCAAAGGTTTCTGATTTCCGACAAAATCCTGCCGCAAGCGCGCGTTGATATAGCGCCATGTGGACACGCCGGTCGTTCCTTGTTTCTGCCCCCGGGCTGGCGCTGTTGCCGTCCCTGCCGCGGGCCGGGGCACAGAAGCCCTGGCCGAAGGAGCTGGTAAGCGCTGCAAGAAAACAGATCGGCGTCACCACCGGCTACGACCCCGCCTATGTTACGCTCGCCTATCCGGGCGGGGACATCCCGCGCGAGACCGGCGTCTGCACCGATGTCGTGATCCGCGCTTACCGTGACGCCTTCAATGTCGACCTGCAGATGCTGGTGCATGAAGACATGAAGGCTGCTTTTGCCAGCTATCCGAAAACCTGGGGCCTGACGCGCGCCGACAGGAATATCGACCATCGCCGCGTGCCCAACCTCGAACGCTATTTACAGCGCCGGGGCGTTGAGCGCGACGCCCCCGGCACCCGCGACGACTGGCAGGACGGTGACCTCGTCACCCTGCGCCTCGGCGGCCGCCTGCCCCACATCGCGATCTTTTCGGGCCATAATCCGCTGACGGGCGCGGCCATGTTCATCCACAATATCGGCGGCGGCACGCGCGAGGATTATCTGAATGCGGACTATGATTCGCCGAGGCGATTCAGGTTCGCTCCGCCCCAGGTGTGAGGCCTACTCATCATCCCGCCAGGTATGCATCGGCTGCTGCGGCAGCCGCGTTTCGCCGCGCAGTCTGCGCACGGCGGCCTGGATGGCTTCGCGGTCGAAGGCTTCGGGGTCGGCTTCAGGTTCCGGGGCGCGGGTGTAGGCGAAAACGCTGAGGCCGCCTTCGGTTTCGTCGTCTTCATCGCTATCGTCCGCAACCAGCGCCGCAGCGGGTTGCGCCGAAGCCGGAGCAACGGCCTCCTCGCCCATGAAGTCGGTGACGAAGGCTTCAACGTCCTCGACATTGCCGATTTCACCGATCAGCATGTCCTCTTCCGACAGGGCTTCCTCGTCCGGCATCTGGAAGCCGGACGGAATCACGTCAGTGAGCAGGCCTTCGGCTTCGAGGTCTGCCTTGCCGGGCAGCGTGTCGAGGCTTTCCATCCCGAAATGTTCGAGGAACTTGTCGGTGGTGGCGTAGGTGATCGGCAGTCCCGGTGTCTTGCGGCGGCCGCGCACGCGCACCCAGCCGGTTTCCAGCAGCGTATCGATCACCGATTTCGCCACCGCGACGCCGCGCACGGCTTCAATCTCGGCGCGCGTCACCGGCTGGCCGTAGGCGATGATCGCCATCGTCTCCAGCGCTGCCTGGCCGAGCTTTTTCTGAACCTGGCGTTCTTCGACGAAGAGGTAGGACAGATCCTGCGCCGTCTGGAAACGCCACTTGCCGGCCACTTCCACCAGGTTCACGCCGCGCTTGGCATAGACCGCGCGCAGCGCCATCAGCACTTCGCCCGCCTCAATGCCCTGCGGCAGGATTTCGGCAACCTGCTCGGCAGACAGAGGTTCCCCGGCCGCGAACAGAACAGCCTCGGCCCGGCGCACGCCCTCCGCAAGGGCCGCATCGCGCCCGCCCAGCAGGTCTGCCTCGGCGCGGGCCTGAGCCTCGGACAGCTGGCTGATTGCATCGCGGCGGTTGTCGGCCATGTCATGGGTCATCTTGAATATCTCAGACGGTTGCATCGATCTCCTCCCCGGCGCGGGCCGCGTTGCGAAGATAGATGGGCGAGAAATGAGCGTCCTGGCGCATGTCGACCTCGCCGTCGCGCGTCATTTCAAGGGCGGCGGAGAAGACGCTGGCGGTGACCGAGCGACCCGGCAGTTCCGGCGTATTCTCGCACAGTGCCGCGCGGATATCATCGAGGCTCGACCAGTTCTCGAGTTGCTGGCGCAGGCCCCGTAATGTGCTGCGCGCCTGTTCCAGCGCCATCACGGGCCGTTTCTCGATCCGGTGCGGCGCTTCCTTTTCCTTCCGGTCCCGGATGAAACCGAAGGCGGAGGTCAGATCGTAAAGGGTCGCCGTGAACTCGGTAAGCCTGACGACTTTCGGCTGCACAGGCGCGCCGCGCAGGAACACGACATTGTTCAGCACCGGGCCAGCCTCAAGTTCGCGCACGGCTTCGCGCATTGCGCCGAGACGCTTGAGGCGGAAGGCGAGCCGGGCGGCCATCTCCTCGCCCGTCGGCTCATCATCGCCGGGCGCTTCCGGCTTCGGCAACAGAAGGCGCGACTTCATGAAGGCGAGCCAGGACGCCATCAGCAGGTAGTCCGCCGCCAGATCAATCCGCTTGCTGCGCGCGTCCTCGATGAATGTCATGTACTGCTCGGCGAGCTGCAGCATGGAAATCTGCAGCAGGTTCACCTTCTGGCGGCGCGCGAGTTCCAGCAGCAGGTGGAGCGGGCCTTCATAACCCGGCACATCTACCGAGAAGAGGTTGACGCCGTCAGCTTCGGCGACATCGGCCGACAGGGCATCAATGGAGATGGCCTCTGCGCTCACGCCATCGCCCCCAGTTGCGGAAAGAGTTCATGGAACCGGCGCCAGCCTCTTGCGGCCTCGAACGGTTCGGTGCGCCGCGCGACGGCGTCTGCCCTGCAGGCGCGGTCTTCGGCCTTTCCGGCGAGATGCGGAGCGGCCTCAGCCACTTCGGTCATCTCTGCCAGAATGGCAGCGGGGTCTTTCAGGAAGCCGGAGCAATGCAGCAGCACATCGCAGCCTGCCGCGATGGAGGCGTCTGCGCGCTCCGTCAGTGTGCCGCCCAAGGCCTTCATCCCCAGATCATCCGTCATCAGCAGGCCATCAAACCCGATTCGGCCGCGGATGACGTCCTGAATCATGATCCGCGACACGGTCGCGGCCCTGCCAGCGTCATAAGCGTCATAAGAGATATGGGCGGTCATCGCCATCGGAGCATCGGCGACCCGGGCAAAAGCATCAAAATCCTTCGAGAGCTCGTTATCACCGGCGGTGACGCGCGGCAGTTCGTAATGGCTGTCAGCGAAGGCGCGGCCGTGTCCGGGGATGTGCTTGATGACGCCTGCCACGCCTCCGGCAGCAAGGCCTTTCAGGGCGGCAGCGGCAAGATCTGCGATGCCGGCGGGTTCGGTGCCGAAAGCGCGGTCGCCGATGATGTCATGGGCGCCCGGAACCGGCAGGTCGACGACCGGCGCGCAATCGGCATGGACCGACAGGCCGGCGAGTTCGGAAGCGATCAGCCGGTGGCCGAGCCAGGCAGCCTCGCGGCCAAGCTCAGGGTCGCGGGCGTGGATCGCCGCGTAGTCGGCCCCGCGCGGGAACAACGGCCATTCAGGCGCCTTCAGGCGCGCAACGCGGCCGCCTTCCTGGTCGATGAAGATCAGTGTCTCGCGGCCAGTCGCCTCCCAGATGTCGGCGACCAGCCTGCGCACCTGCATCCGGCTCACGCAGGACCGGCCCATCAGGATCACGCCCCATGGGCCTTGCGCCCGCAACAGGGCCGCTTCGCCGGACGTCAGTTCCGGGCCGGATACGCTGAGAATGCAGGCTTTGACCACTATCCGTTCACCACGATGCAGTTGGCACCGGCCTCCTTGACCGCGTCACAGAAGGCCGAGGCCTCCGATCTGTCGGCAAAGGCCCCGACGCGCAACCGGTAAAATACACCCTCAGAGCCGAGGTCGGCGCGCTGGATCATTTTCGTGGCGCCATGGTACAATTCAGGGGCCGAAGCGGTCACCCGTTTCCACTGGGATTCGGCCGCTTCCTCCGAGCGCAGGGCGGCGATCTGCACGAGGTAGGCCCCCTCTGCCGCAAACGCGAAGCGCACGCGCGGGCCCTGCGGCGCCTCGAGAGCGACCGGCGGCGGCGGGGGAACAACTGCCCTGGCAGCAGGCGCCTGCCCGGTGACCACCCCGGCCGGCGGCGGGGTGTCCGTCAGGTCGGTGACCGGCTCCACGGGGCCGCGGCGCAGGGTCGTCGGCAGTCCGTCACTGACCGCACCGGCGCCCGCAAGTTCTGCGCCGGCAGGGGCAAGCCCGGCGGCGGGACCGCGTTCGGAAGCGTCCATCTCGTCAAAGAAGCGGATGTCGGTGTTTTCGACCACGGCGCCGCCGGCTTCGGCAGGGGCGGTCTTGATCGGCGTATCCTCGGCCAGCACGCTGGGCAGGCCCTCGCCTTCGGGGCGGACACCTTGCCGGTAGGTGTTCCAGACAACGGCGCCGAAGATCAGGAGCACGCCGATGGCCAGTGTCAGGATCAGAGGGCCGCGCGCGACCTCTTCTTCGCGGGCGTCAAACCCCCGATAGTCGTCGTCAAAGGGGGTATAGTCCTGGCCCTGTGAGCTTTGCCGGTCCATTGGTTGCTCCCTGAACAGATGCTGCGGTTAACAACTAGGCCGGTTTCCTTAACGAGCCTTGAACAGGGCCGTTCCGGGCCGTGACTGCCGGGATTTCCGGCTCAGGCGAGGCTGCGCGAATCGAACAGGCGGCGGTGCTCTTCGAGGGCGAAGGTGTCGGTCATGCCGGCAATGTAGTCGCACACGATCCGTGCCCGCAGCGCGTCCGGCGCAGGATCGGCCAGCCCGCCCCAGGGGGGCGGCAGGGTCTGGGGTTCGTTGAGGAACACCTCGAACAGGTCTGCCAGCACGCGCTTCGCCTTCGAGCGCATCCGGTTGACCCGGTAGTGCTTGTACATCCGGGCATAGAGGAAGGCGCGGAGGGCGCGTTGCGGCCCCTCCAGGGCTTCGGAAAACGCGATCAGCGGGACGGGCATCGCGCGTACATCGGCAGCGGTCTTCGGCTTGTGGCGCTTCACCCGCGCGCGGGTCTCGTCCACCAGGTCATTGATCCAGAGGCCAATCAGCCGGCGCACGGCTTCGTAGGTGACCATCCGGTCGTCGATGCCCGGAAACTCGATTCGCACGCCCCGGAACGCGTCGCCCACGACCGGCAGGTCCATCAGGTCCTCGACGGTGAACAGGCCGGCGGCGATGCCGTCATCAATGTCGTGGTTGTTGTAGGCGATATCGTCGGACAGGGCGGCAACCTGCGCTTCAGGGCCGGCAAACTGGTCAATCTCAAGGTCGACAAGGTGGGCAAAGTCCCGGAACGCTGCTGGCAGGTCGTTCAGGGTGGTGTCCGGACCGGTCAGCGGGCCGTTATGCTTGACGAGGCCCTCGAGGGTCTCCCAGCTCAGATTGAGCCCGTCGAACTGCGGATAGCGCCGCTCCAGCCGTGTGACGATGCGCAGCGACTGGGCGTTGTGGTCGAAACCGTCATAGGGCCTCATGCAGGCATCAAGCTGGTCTTCCCCGGCATGGCCGAAGGGGGGATGGCCGAGATCGTGGCAGAGGGCGAGGGTCTCGGCGAGGTCTTCGTCGAGCCCGAGCGTGCGGGCAATCGTGCGGGCGATCTGGGCGACTTCCAGCGTATGGGTCAGCCTCGTGCGGAAATGATCGCCCTCATGGGCCACAAAAACCTGGGTTTTCTGCTTCAGGCGGCGAAAAGCTGTCGCATGGATAATCCGGTCCCTGTCTCGCTGGAACGGCGTGCGGGTCGCAGAAGGCGCCTCTTCGAAGAAGCGTCCGCGGCTGTCTTCGCACCGGGTTGTGAACAAGGCTCTCTTTTCCATCGCGGTTTTAGTCCTTATGTTCGGCCCATGACCGACGTTTCTACACCGGATGTGACCCTGACAGCCTCGGCTGCGAAGCGGATTAATGCGATTCTCGCCAAACAGGACGGCGCGGCATTCCTGCGTGTGTCTGTTGAAGGTGGGGGGTGTTCGGGCTTTTCCTACAAGTTCGATTTTGCACCTCAGGCCAATGGCGACGACCTCGTGATCGAGCGCGATGGCGCCCGGGTACTGATTGACGAGATGAGCCTCGGGTTCCTCAAGGGATCGGAAATCGATTTTGCGAACGAACTGATCGGCGCCGCGTTCAGGATCAGGAACCCGAACGCGACTTCCGGATGCGGCTGCGGGACGAGTTTTTCGGTTTGACGCCGGGGCACCGCCTCCCCCGGACACACCGGGTCAGCTAGGGTTCCCGGAAACGAGGAGCCGCCATGACGACGCCAAAACCTTTCGCGATCCGTATTCCCGACGAAAAACTGGCCGCGATCCGCGCGCGGGTGGAAGCCTACAGCTGGTTTCCTGCCCCGGCGAACGAGCAGGATTTTGCCTATGGTATGGCGACACCGGTGATGCAGGACATCCAGCGCTACTGGCTGGAGACTTATGACTGGCGCGCCGCCGAGGCGGAGCTGAACCGCTGGCCGCAGTTCACGGCCGAGGTGGACGGGCAGGCCATTCACTTCGTTCATGTGGTGGGCGAAGCAAAAGGCAGGCGGCCGCTGCTGATTACGCACGGCTGGCCGGGGAGCGTCTACGAGTTCTGGCAGGCCATCGGGCCACTGGCTTTTCCATCCGAGCACGGAGGATGCGCGGAAGATGCGTTTGATCTCGTGATCCCGTCCCTGCCCGGCTATGGGTTTTCCGGCAAACCGGCCTCTCCGCTCGGCCAGCGGGCAACAGCTGCGCTGTGGGACAAGCTGATGCGCGACGTGCTCGGCTACCCGGCCTACCTCGCGCAGGGCGGCGACTGGGGCTCGATGGTGACGTCCTGGCTCGGCAAGAACCATGGAACGGCCGACGGCAAGGGCGGCTGCAGGGGCATCCACCTCAACATGATGGCGATGCGTCCGACACCGGCCCTTCCCCAGACTCCGGAGGAGACCGCGTGGCTGCAGCGCTCGCAGATGATGATGCAGATGGAGGGCGCCTACCTGATGCAGCAGGCGACCAAGCCGCAGACGCTGGCGATGGCGCTGATGGATTCGCCGATGGGCACGGCGGCGTGGATCCTCGAGAAGTTCCATGGCTGGAGCGATCTTCGTGAGCGCGGTCTCCTGGAGGTCTACACCCGCGACCAGATGCTGACGAACGTGATGATCTATCTTGTGAACGACGCAATCGCGACGAGCGTCTGGTATTACAACGCCCTGTTCCAGGAGGGCGGCGCCAGCCTTCCCGAAGGCGAACGCTGCGAGACGCCGACGGCGTTTGCGAGTTATCCGGGTGAGGAATATATCCTCGCGCCGCCGCAGAGCTGGGCGAAGCGGGCCTACAATATCACGCGCTGGACGCAGCTGCCCAGGGGCGGCCATTTCGCAGCGATGGAAGTGCCGGAGATTTACGTGGCCGACGTGCGAGACTGGGCTCGCAGCGCGTGAAGCCTTGACGGATCAGTCACTCTCGCCGTGCCTGCGGGCGGCTTCGCGCAGGCGCGCAAAGATCGCGGCGGGGTCTTCCGGGGCTTCGGCTTCGTCCGGCTCGGGATAATCGTCAAAGAAGTCCTCTTCCCCGTCCGCCGCCCCGGCAACCGCCGGCGCCGCCCCGGCGGTCGCAGGCTTCGGTTCCGGCACCACGATTTCCGGCGCCACTATTTCCGGCACCTCGGTCACCAGGTCGTCTTCAAACCCGGCACGCAGCCTCCCGATCACGGTCTCGCCGCCAATCAGCGTCTGCCCCGGCCACACGAGAATGTTCAGGCTGGCGGGCAGATAAAGGTCGCACCAGCCGCCCAGCCGCCGGGTCCCGAACGCGCGGCCGAGACGCACGACATCCCCGGTCTCGACATCCAGCTCGATGCGCGGACCAAAACCGCCGGTCGACAGCGCAAGACCTGCCTGCTCGCCGGCGCTTTCAAACGACACATAGGCGCGCGTCAGCCCCTCATCGTCCGGACGCAGCGCCATTGGAACCGAAGGCTCGCCCTGCGCAAGCGTGATCAGGTCAACCCCGCCGGCAATCGGCGTGTAGAGCTTGTTGGTCGTCAGCGGCGAAGAGGTTATCCGTATCCGGACATAACTGCCCGGTGAGAGACGCAGCGCCGTGGGCGGCTCTTCGCCCTGGATGCTCAGCACCATCCCGTCACACGGCGCCACCACGCCGTCCGCGAGGTCCGGCGGAGAGCGGCGCGACCAGCGGCCCGCCGCCAGCGCCGCAACCATTGCGGCAAAGCCGATCCAGAACAGGGGGGCCCAGATCCAGCCCAGCAGCAGGGATGCCAGGAAAGCCGCCGCTGCTGCGGCCACGCCTTCCCAATCGAACACGACATTCAGCCACGGCATGGAGCGGCGCTCGATTTCATCCGGCATGACTTCGCTCCTTTCGCAGCCTCCTGGACTCAGGTCAGGGCCAGTGCAGCATCCGTGCTGCGCGCCTGCCTTTGCCACATATCAGCATATTTGCCGCCTTTTGCCAGCAGCGCAGCATGGTTACCACGCTCAATCACACGTCCGGCCTCCAGGACGATGATCTCGTCCGCCGAAATGACGGTCGAAAGCCGGTGCGCCACCATCAGGGTCGTCCGGCCGGCAGAGGCATGCTCCAGCGCGTCCTGAACGGCGGCTTCGGTGGCGCTGTCGAGCGCGCTGGTCGCCTCGTCGAGCACGAGGATGGCGGGGTCTGCGAGCACGACACGGGCGATGCCGACGCGCTGTTTTTCGCCGCCGGAAAGTTTCAGGCCGCGCTCGCCGACGCGGGTATTCCAGCCGTCAGGCTGGCTCTCGATGAAGTCGAGCAGCTGCGCGCCGCGGGCCGCGTCGCGGATTTCCGCCTCGGTCGCGCCGGGGCGTGCATAGGCGATATTGGCGCGGATGGTATCGTTGAACAATACAACATCCTGCGGCACGAGGCCGAGCGCCGCGCGCAAGGATTCCTGCGTCACCGTGCGCACATCCTGCCCGTCGACCAGAACCCGCCCGCCATCGGTATCGTAGAAACGGAACAGCAGTTTCAGCAGCGTCGACTTGCCGGCGCCCGACGTGCCGACGAAGGCGATCTTGCCGCCGGCGGGCACGTCGAAGCTGATATTCTGAACACCTACAGACCGGCCTTCATGATTGAAGGAAACATCCTCGAACGTCACCCGGCCTTGCGGTTTGGAGAGCACCGCGGCGTCCGGCACATCTTCAACTTCCGGCACCATCGCCAGCAGGCCGTGCAGCTTTTCGAGGTCAACCGCCCCCTGCTTGATCTCGCGCCATGCCCATCCGAGGATGTTCAGCGGCGCATAGAGCGACAGCAGCATCAGCATCACCGCCGTGAGGTCGCCGATCTGCATCCGGCCTTCGATGACGTTCAGCGCCGACAGCACCATCACCGCGAGCAGGCCAAGGTTCATCACCAGCGCCTGCACCGTGTTCAGCACATACATGCTGCGTACCGTGTCGACATAGTGGACGTTGTAGTCGCCCATCGCCCTGTCGAACCGGGCGGTCTCGCGCGTTTCTGCCGCAAAGGATTTGACGGTTTCGAAATTGGTCAGGATGTCCACGGAGGTTGCGCGGAAATGGGTGTCGGCTTCGTTCATTTTCCGGCGCTGGCGCACGCGCCATTCGGTGATCACAACCGTGCAGATCACATACAGGACAATCGTCGCGACCGCGATCAGGGCAAGCCGGTAGTCATAGGCGACGCCGAGCGCGATGGAGGCCAGTACGAGGCGGATCAGGGTCGGGCCGATATTGAAGGCGAGGAAGCGGATCAGGTAGTCGATCGCCCCTGCCCCGCGCTCGATCACGCGGTTCAGGGCCCCGGTACGCCGGGTCTGGTGGAAGTTCAGTGACAGGCCGAGGGCATGGCCAAACGCGTCCACGCTCGCCACGCGTTGGGCGTCCTGGCTGACCGGCGCGAACAGCCAGTCCCGGGCCTGCGGCAGCCCGGCGGCTGCGAATCTCAGGACCAGACCATACGTCAGCCAGAGCGCCGCCACGGCAAAGCCGCCGCCCGCCCCCTGCGCCGCAACCTGGTTGATCGCGTGGCCCATCACCAGCGGCGAGATGACCTCCAGCACCGACGCGGCGAGCGTCAGCACCACAGCGACCGCCATGACCGGGCGCCATTTTGCCAGTTCCGGCCGCCAGAGCAGCTTCAGGATACGCAGGATCGAAGCCCAAAGGCCCCCATCTGCACTCTCGATCCGGTCGTGGTTTTCGGGCGCCTGCGCGGCATGTGCATGTGAACTCATGCACGCCATATGGCGCGGAACGTTGGAAAACGAAACCCACCCGAAAAACACTGCCCGCACCGGTCCTGCGAAACCGTCTGGCAGAAGCGGGCAACGCTGCGTAAACTCCCGTGTTATGGATGATATCAAGAACCACCCGACAACCTCCAGCATCGGATCGATCTGCGTGTATTGCGGCGCGTCCGACAACGTCAACGCGATCTATATCCGCCTCGCCGAAGCGCTGGGCCGGGAGCTTGCCGGCCGCGGCATCCGCCTCGTCTATGGCGGCGGCGGGGTGGGCCTGATGGGCGCCTGCGCGCGCGCGGCGAACGGCGCGGGCGGCGATGTGCTCGGCATCATGCCGCGTTTCCTGTTGCAGAAGGAACGCATCTTCAAGGATGTGGAGCACCGCATCGTCGAAGACATGCACACCCGCAAGATGATGATGTTCGAGGAGGCGGATGCCTTCATCGTGCTGCCCGGCGGCATCGGCACACTGGAAGAAGCGGTGGAGATCCTCTCCTGGGCCCGGCTCGGCCTGCACGCAAAGCCCATGGCCTTCCTCGATGAGGACGGATTCTGGCAGCCCTTCTTCGATCTGATTGACCGGATCATCGCTGGCGGCTTCATTCCGGAGACGTTCCGGGACGCGCTGGTGCACAGCACCACGCCGCAGGCTGCGATCACCGCGCTGGAAGACCGTCGCGTGGTAATCGATCAGTAGACGGATCGGACTGGCCTACTCGAAGTCTCCGACCAGCAGAGGCTCCTCAATGGCCGCTTCCAGAGGTGCGTAGCGATCGATGATCTCCTGGCGCGCCGCAGCGCGCGCGGCCGCGTCGCCTTCGGCGAGAAACCTGTCCAGCTCCTCTGCTTCCTTGCCGAGCGCCTCCTTCACAAGCTTGCCGCAATCATTTACTTTCCGCGCCTTGTTCACCGGACAGGATTTCAGCCAGGTGATCGGGCGATCCGACCATGGGTCGGCTTCAAAGCCTTCACGCCGGAGCAGGACGAGCTTGTCAGCGGTCTTCTTGCAGGATTTCTTCACTTCCTTTTCGAAAGGCCTGTACTCGTCCGGAAGTCCAAGCCCGCAAAAGGTTTCGACATTCCATACACTGACACTGATGGTTTTCTCTCGCCCGTTCTCGTCGAACGTATGCTTCTCGAAGTAATCCTGACCATACCAGTCTGAAACCATATCACCGAGGTCCAGATCGCCGGGCGGTTCCTTTTCGAGCCGGATCACGTAGCGTTTACTCTTGAGGTCGCTGAAGGCGGGCCCGGAAAAGAAGTTCAGGGTCTCGAGTGCCGGGTCCCAGGAAATCGCCCCGTCCTGCCCGGTTTCGGTGGTGATGGATTCAGCGGGGTTGACCTCGAGGCCATAGACCATGGACGTCCCGGCGCTCCAGTCTCCTTCAACCCCCGTTATGGTGCCGGCGCCGTGTGCAAGGCCAAACCGGCAATAGCCGTTCCACTGCGCGGTGCGCCAGAACGCGGCAAAGCGTTCCAGACGTTCCTCATGCGGCGCAAACACAATCACGGAACAATTCCCGCCAGCGGTCGGCACGACACGCTCACCGGGACGCAGGGGCAGTTCGATGCCGGGATAGTCCGGCGCCGCCGGGAGCGGCGCGGTTTCGCCAGTCGCAGCCAGATCCGCAACAAACGCGGCAAGCGACAGGGAAACAAGTTTCAGTGTCCGGCGGGACCGGGAGTGTCTCATGACGAACGGCCTCAGTCCCCAGCCTTGCGGTCAGCGTTGCAGTGCCGGGCCGGGATTGTCCAGTGGCCTGAATCAGGCGGGCAGGCTATTGCGCCGCGACCAGATTGAACTCAGCCTGCCAGTCCGCCATCAGGGCGCGGTTGTCATGGTCCCAGGGATGGAAGCCCGGCTTGAACCAGGTGATCCAGATCTTCCAGCCGCGACCGAAGAAGGCGGGGTCTTTCCAGAGGAACCGCTTGACGGCCTTTCTGGCTTCTTCAGGCGTGTAGCCATCTGCGACCAGCATCGACGAGGCGAAGGTCGTGATGTTGCGCGGGAAAAAATATGAGATCAGCAGCATCGCAAGGCAGCGGCGGAAATAGCGCCGCCATGCCGGCCAGTCCTTGCTGGCGATCAGGAAGACGTCGTAGGCCACGGCCTTGTGCTCGGTCTCTTCCATCGCATGCCAGCGCCAGAGATCGCGCAATGCCGGGTCGGTTTTCCTGAACAGGTCATCGTGCTGTGCGAACATGTCGGCGAGCATGGCGGTGAAATGCTCGAGGCAGATCGTCGACATCAACATGCCGACCGGGCCGCGAGAGCGGGCAAATGCGATCCGTCCCCGGATTTCTGTCTCGATCGCCTCAACCGGATACTTGCTGCGGTCGATCATCCTGTTGAGCATCACGTGCTCGCGCGAGTGGATCGCCTCCTGGGCGATGAAGTCCTTTGCCTCCTTGGCCAGCTTGCCGCTGAGCTTGTCCTTGTAGCCGCGCACCGCGTCCATGAAGAGGCGCTCGCCATCCGGGAAGGTCAGCGACAGGGAATTCATCACGGCTGTCGCGACCGGGTCGCCGTCGAGCCAGTGGCCGGACTTCGCCGTGGCTACATCAAAATGCAGGTCGCGGGGCAGAATCGTGAGGTCTTCAGGAGAGCGGGCGGCGGTCATCGGGCGAATCCTGCTGACAAGGGAGAAGTTGGGGACATAGTCTCAACGGAATTTCATCTTTTATAGCAGTTACTGACAAAAATGTCGATAAGCAAAATAACCCCTTCCCGGGTCCGGCGGTCGCCGGAAGCCTCGCGTGAGAACATTCTCATCGCGGCGGAACACCTGCTGGTGCGGACCGGGCCTCAGTCGCTTCGGCTGGCGGACGTGGCCAGGGAAGCGGGCGTCGCGAATGCCACCGTCCTCCATCATTTCGGCACCATCGACGGGGTTCAGGCCGCGCTGATGGAAAAAATGATCGCCGGGCTGGTCTCAGGCCTCCTGACGATGGACGTGCCGGATGATCCCGCGACGGCGCGCGGCGCGGGCCTGCAGAACCTGTTCGATGCGTTCGAGACCAAAGGCGCCGCCCGTCTCGCAGCCTGGCTGGAGATGACGGGCCAGTCGCGCCGCCTGCGGACGGTGCGCGAGGCCGTGCAGACCGTGATCCGGCAAAAGATCCGCGCGCCCGACGGGGATGAAAGCCGGCTGGAAGACGCGATCCTGGTCAGTGTTATCCTCGCCATTGGCGTCGGCCTGTTCGGCCCGACGCTCGGCGAACTCCTGGGCAAGCCCGCAGGCCGCGCGCGGGCCGCGGCGCTGAAACTGCTGGAGGACGGCCTGAACCCGTTTGAAAAGCCCTGATCACCGGCCGCGACTCCGGCGATCCGCAGGCGGTCAACGCGCACGATCAGAACTGCCGTTGCGGAAAAGCCTTTGACTTATCGGCGGTTCTGCCCCATGTGCGCCGGGTCTGGGCAGCTTTGATCGCCTTGCAGGGACAGCGTGAGCTGGCGCGGCGAAACATTCGCCCTGTCGTAGGCCCTCCTTACAGACAACAACTAAGCCCCAGGCGCCCTTCTTCACGCGGGTCGTTAGAACCCTCGCTCCCCAGCGCGACGTGTCGCGCCGGGCGCAAAGTATTATTTTGAAAGAACACATGACAACCTTCCAATCCTTCGGCCTCGCGCCGCGCGTTGAATCTGCGCTGACAGCTGCCGGCTACTCCACCCCTACTCCGATCCAGGCCGGCGCCATCCCGCTGATCATGTCCGGCCGCGATGTCATGGGCCTCGCCCAGACCGGCACCGGCAAGACGCTGGCCTTCGCCGCCCCGATCCTCGACAAGCTGTTCCGTAACCAGGGACCGGCCCCGCACAAGGGCGCGCGCGTTCTCGTGCTGGCACCGACCCGCGAACTGGCGGGCCAGATCGCCGCCTCGTTCGAAACCTACGGCGCCGGCCTCGGCCTGCGCATCGCGATGGTTTGCGGCGGCGCCAAGATCGGCCCGCAGATCCGCAAGTTGGAGCGCGGCGTGCACGTGCTGATCGCCACGCCCGGCCGCCTGATCGACCTGATCGAGCAGCGCGCCGTCGGCCTCAAGGATGTTGAAGTCCTCGTGCTCGACGAAGCAGACCAGATGCTGGACCTCGGCTTCATCCACGCGCTCCGCGCCATCGCGAAACATGTTCCGGTCAAACGCCAGACGCTGTTCTTCTCGGCTACCATGCCGAAACTCGTCGAAGGCCTTGCCGCGCAATTCCTGCGTGACCCGGCACAAGTGGCCGTGGCCCCGCCGTCGGCGACGGCCGACAAGGTCGAGCAACGCATCTGCTTCGTTGAACAGGGCGAGAAGCAGGCCCTTCTGGTGGAGACCATCCGCAAGCCGGAAGTGAAGACCGTGCTCGTCTTTACCCGGACGAAACACGGCGCCGATGCCGTCGTGCGCCGTCTCGCGGCGTCGGATATCGACTCGGTCGCCATCCATGGCAACAAGAGCCAGTCGCAACGCGAACGCGCGCTGGAATCCTTCAAGGGCGGCAAGGTGCCCGTCCTCGTCGCAACGGATATCGCGGCACGCGGCATCCACATCGACGGCCTGACCCACGTCATCAACTTCGACCTGCCGGAAGTGCCCGAGCAATACGTCCACCGCATCGGGCGCACCGCGCGCGCCGGCGCAACCGGCGTGGCCATCTCATTCGTCTCCAGAGACGAGCGCGATTACCTGCGCGCCATCGAGAAGCTGGTCGGCAACAAGCTCGCCCCGCGTCCTGCTGGCGAAAAAGAGTCCGATGATCGCGGCTCACGCAAACCCCAGCAGCAGAGCCGGCGCCCGCAGGGCCAGCAACGCAGCAGCGGCAACGGTGAGCGTCGTCCTCAACGGGACGGCGAGCGCCGCGCCTATGACCCTGCCGCACGTCGTGCGCCGGCGGACGGTGAACGCCGCCCTCAGCGTGAAGGCGAACGCACGTCGCAGGGCCATGGTGAGCGCGCGTCCGGCAACGGCGGCCACTTCCAGCGCACCTCTGGCGGCGGCAAACCCGGCGGCAATGGCGGCGGCTCGCGCCGTGGTCCCGGCCAGGGCGGCGGCGGCGGCCGCTCGCGCCGTCCGGAACGTGCCGGCGTCTGAGACCCTCTGAGCCTGAAAAGCACAACCGCCCCGGCCTCACCGCCGGGGCGGTTTTCTTTTGTCCGGAGGCGGACGCAGCGATCGGGCCCGATCACCTGATGTCCGGACAGACTATCCCGGAGGCGCCATGCAAAATCCGGTTGGCAATTTCTCCCTTTGGTTCTAATTGCAAATGACTCTCAAAAAGGTGCGTCAGCGGGCGCGCGCCGCAGGCCAGGCGTGCGGCCCGGCGGGCAGGATCGCACACTTTGCTATCCCGAGCTGGCGGATGCCTGGAGCCTCGCAATGACGATCAATGACCTCCCGGAAGGCGGCACGGCCCACATTCTTTCGATTTCGGCGGCGGCGCCGGAATTGGCTGCCAGGCTGCGCGAGATCGGCTTTTGCGAAGGCGATGAAGTGCAGCTGCTGACCCGCGGCCCGCTGGGAGGGCAGCCGCTGGCGGTACGCCTCAGCCGGCGTGTGATTGCGATGCGCATTGACGAGGCGCAGGCCATCGAGGTTGAGCCGTGAGCGAACTGCGTTTCGCCCTGGTCGGCGCGCCGAACTGCGGCAAGTCCACATTGTTCAACGGCCTGACCGGCGGGCGCACGAAGACGGCCAACTATGCCGGCGTAGCCGTCGAGCGCCGCCGGGGCCAGTTCACGACGGCGCAGGGTCAGACGATCGAACTGCTCGACCTGCCCGGCATCTACGGGCTGACGACACGCTCGCTTGACGAACGCATCTGCGTCGACACGATCATGGGCCGCAATGCCGGCGACATCCGCACGCAGCTGCACTTCATCCTTGCGCGTTGGACCCGGTAGACGCGTGCCTTCCGGAGGATGGCCCGGGACTGGTTGATCTGGGGACTGGTTGATCCGGAAACTGACCGCCAAGGTGCCCATGGTCGCTGCCCTGTCGTTCGTGATCGCCAAGCCCGTCACGGCGCAGAGCACGCGGCCGGCTGGAGACCGGATCAGACAGCAAGGCTCGCCGCCGGACATGATCGCCCTATGTCCAGACAGCAAACATCGTTTGCCCGCAGGCGAGCGCCAGACACAATGGGGTCTGATGCGCCTGCTCCCCGGGAAAACCTAAAGGAGATCTGCGGCCATGGATGTCTACCGAGCGATCTATACATCACGGCCCTTTGGCTATGACGTGAGTACCCTGAGCGGAATTCTGATGCATGCACGGCGCGCGAATGCACGGGACGCCATTACCGGCGCCCTGATCTGCCGGGCCGACATCTACATGCAATGGCTGGAAGGCCCGGAAGAGAAGGTCCGCCAGACGCTGGCCCGCATCCGGGAGGACGACCGCCACCTCGAAGTCAGAATTCATGTTGAAGGGCGCGCCCCTGAACGCGTGTTTCCTGACTGGGCCATGCTGCATGACCCCGCCGCGACCTGGATCTGGACGCAGGCCGAGATTGATGGCGGGGCGCTGCAGCGCGCCGCGCCAGAGGAGATCACCGGTTTCTTCCTGGGCCTGCGGCAGACAGGCGGCGAACCGAAAGCCGGCTGAGAGC
>ERZ888423.203-NODE-203-length-64540-cov-40.442971_pt1 | contig 64540 bp, 65 predicted proteins | sample MGYA00520523_ERZ888423 | MGnify/ENA primary metagenome ERZ888423 (study PRJEB32303, sample SAMEA104408611) | aquatic metagenome | biome: Brackish water; feature: Pelagic; material: water | place: Baltic Sea | collected 2014-06-08T10:24:00 | depth 30,27 m ... | reverse complement strand
TCATGACGGCGCCCTCACGACGGTGCCCCAGGCCGTCGCCGCACCCGGCACATGATCTGATGTTCGGGGCGCGTCGTGAGCCGGGCCACCGGCCGGATACGACCGGCATCGAGCACCTCGAAGTCGTAACGGCGGCAGAGCCGCGCGAGGATCAGGCTCGCTTCGAGCTGTGCGAACCCCGCACCGATACAGACCCGCGGGCCGAGACCGAAGGGCAGATACGCCCCCGGCACCAGTTCGTGCTCGCGCTCCGCAGCGAAACGGTCGGGGTCGAAGGCATGCGGGTTCCGCCAATAGTCGCGATGCCGGTGGATGGTCCAAGGCGCGATCATGAGCATCGCGCCACGCTTGACCCGATGCCGGCCGACCTGCGCATCTTTCGCGGCCACCCGCGGGATGAAGGGGATCGGCGGATAAAGGCGCAGCGTCTCTTTGAAGACATTGCGCACGAACGCCATACGACGCACCTGCTCGAGCTGCAAGGGTCCCGCGCCGCACTCATCGACCTCGGCACGCAGCCGCGCCATCGACTGCGGCTGCAGACCGAGGATCATGAACGACCAGATGAGTGCGCTCGCCGTGGTCTCGTGCCCGGCGAGGAACATCACCCCGAGCTGGTCGAGCAGTTCCTTGCGCGAGAAGCCGGCACCGGTCTCCACATCGCGCGCGGCGATGACCTCGGCCGCGATATCGTCGTACGCCCGCTGCGCGCTGTCCGGGGCACCGGGCTCCGCCGACGGCAGGTGGCTGTCGACCAGTTCCCCGAGGTGATGACGGATCCGCTCGCAGGCCGCAAGCACCTCGGGATGCTGGGGGATGGCGGTGAAAGGCCGGTCCAGGATCAAACGCTTGAGCTCGACCTGGGCGCAGGTGCGCTCGAAGACGGTGAACGACTCGAACACATCGATCGCCGTCTGCGAGCGTAACGAGGTGGAGAACACGGTGCGGCAGATGATGTCCGCCGTGAGATGGCTCATCGCAAGATCGAGCGAGAACGGCTCGCCGGACTCGCACGACGCATCGAGCCGATCCTCGTAGTCGTCGATCGCCGCCGACATCGACACGAACGCCTTGCCGAGGCGCATGTGGGAGAACGCAGGATCGATCATCCGTCGCTGGCGACGCCACACCTCGCCGTGCGACACGAAGATCGAGTCGCCGACCAAAGGCTCGAGGGCGCCGGTCATCAGGTCGTTCTTGGGGTAGATGCCGATGGGGTCGGTCAAGACCTCGCGCAGCAGCTCCGGGGCGTTGACGATCAGGATGGAGCGGCGCGAATAGCCGAGCCAACCGGTCTCGACCCGATACGCCTTGGCGGGCAGCAGACTCATGAGGTCGCCACCGCCGCGTGCCATGACGCGCAGCAAGGAGACGACGGCGGCGAGCGGTGTGGGCCGCGGCGGACAGTACATGCCGCTACCCTAGCCTTTGCCTGCGCCACCTTGCAACGCGCACAGCACGGGCGCAGCATTGCGCGGATGGAATCGCTGGTACCGACCGCATTCTGGGCCTTCATCGTCCTGCACATCTGCTTCGGCAGCGTGGGACTCGTCGCCTTCTGGGTCCCCATCCTCGGGCGCAAGGGCGGCGACGCCCACAAGCGTTGGGGCAAGGTCTTCACGCTCACGATGCTGGTCACCGGCGCGGCCGCCATCGGCATCAGCACCTGTACGCTCATCGACCCCATCGGCACCCACCCTCACCTGGCCGCCGCCGGCGAGACCTGGATCCGCGGGATCTTCGGCTGGATGATGCAAGGGCTCGCGCTCCTCACCATCAACCTCGCTTGGTACGGTTGGTTGTGCGTTCGCAACCGCGACGACCACGCCGCCAACCGCGATTGGAAGAACATGGCGCTGCAATGGGTGCTGCTCGGCGCCTCCCTCAACTGCGCTTGGCAGTCGTGGCAGGCGGACCTGCCGCTGATGCTCGGCATGCCGGCGATCGGCCTTGCCACCGTCGCCACCAATCTCTGGTTCCTGCTGGATGACGATCCGGCGCCGCTCGATTGGCTCAAAGAACACCTGAAGGCCTTGGTGGGTGCGGGCATCTCCGTCTACACCGCTTTCCTCGCCTTCGGGGCGGTCCGCACCGTCCCCGAACTCGCGCTGCATCCCGTTCTCTGGACGGTGCCGCTGGTGGTCGGTCTCGCGATCATCATCCACCAACGCCTCGCGGTCTCGCGGTTGCAGGGCGTCGCGCGGCGGCCTGCGGCGCGCCCCTGACCGAACGGCCCCGTCCCCATGCATCGCGTGATCGTCATCGGCAGCGGGATGGGCGGCCTCGCCGCAGCCATCGACCTCGCCCGGACGGGCTGCGAGGTCACGGTGCTCGAGCGCGCCGCCGGACCGGGGGGCAAGCTGCGCGAGGTGACGGTGCAAGGGACCGGCATCGATGCAGGGCCCACCGTGTTCACGCTGCGCGCGGTGTTCGAGTCCTTGTTCAGCGATGCCGGGGCGCGTCTGGATGAGCATCTGGAGCTTGTGCCGGCGGACCTGATCGCGCGCCATGCGTGGTCGACCGGTGGCACGCTCGACCTGCATGCCGACCTCGAACGCTCGGTCGAGGCGATCGGTGGATTCGCCGGCGCCGCCGAGGCGCGCGGCTACCGCGACTTCGTGGCGCGCGGCAGCGGACTGTTGCAGGCGCTGCGCGGCAGCTTCATGGAAACGGAGCGCCCGTCCGCGATCGGGCTCTCGGCGCGGCTCGGCGCGGCGGGACTCGCGGCGATGTGGCGGACCCCGCCTTGGAGCTCGCTGTGGCGCGAGCTCGGCGACCATTTCCGCGACCCGCGTCTGCGCCAGTTGTTCGGGCGCTATGCGACCTATGTCGGATCATCGCCGTTCGCCGCGCCCGCCACCTTGATGCTGATCGCCCATGTCGAACAGCAAGGCGTCTGGCTCGTCAAAGGCGGGATGCGCCGCATCGCGCTCGCCCTCGAAGATCTTGGGCTGCGCCAGGGTGCGCGCTATCGATACCACACCCATGTCGCGCAGATCCTGACGCAGCGCGGGCGTGTGACCGGCGTGCAGCTGGCGTCCGGCGAGGTGCTCGAGGCCGATGCCGTGGTCTTCAACGGCGATGCCAATGCGCTCGCGAGCGGCGCGCTCGGGATCGGTGCGCGATCCTCGGTCGCTGCGATCCCATCGTCGCAGCGCGCCCTCTCCGCAGTCACCTGGTGCCTGCGCGCGCCGGTGCGGGGGTTCGATCTCGCCCACCACACCGTGTTCTTCGGTGACGATTACGCCGACGAATTCCGTGCGATCTTCGCACGCTGCGAGATCGCTCGGTCGCCGACCGTGTATGTCTGCGCCCAAGACCGCGGGGAGGCGGCCGACAGCCCCGTCACACCCGGCAGTCCCGAGCGGCTGCTGCTGCTCATCAACGCCCCGGCCGACGGCGACCGCGGCGGGGTCAGCGAGGCTGCTTTGATGCAAGCCGGCAAGGATGCCTTCGCATCGTTGCGCCGTTGCGGTCTGGAACTTGGTACGGCGCATGACAGCCCCGAGGCGGTCATCACCCGCCCCCAGGACTTCGAAGCTTTGTTCCCCTGCACCGGAGGTTCGCTCTACGGCCGCGCGAACCACGGCATGCTCGCGAGCTTCCAGCGCAGCGGCTCACGCAGCAAGGTTCCCGGGCTCTATCTCGCGGGTGGGTCGGTGCACCCGGGACCGGGGATCCCGATGGCGACGCTGTCGGGACGGCTCGCAGCGGCGGCGGTGCTGCAGGACGCCCGCTGACGCGCAGACCCGTCGCGCCGTGTCCGGCGGACCTCGGCGCTTTCAGGGATCGGGGACGATCTTGTCGAGGATGCGCGCCGAGGACACGACACCCGGAAGGCCTGCGCCCGGATGGGTGCCGGCGCCGACGAGGTAGAGACCTTCCACTTCCTCGCTTTTGTTATGGGGCCGGAACCACGCACTCTGGAAGAGCTGCGGTTCCATCGCGAAAGCCGCTCCCTTCCACGAGGACAACCGGTCCTGGAAGTCCTGCGGCGTCAGCATCAGCGACGCGGTGAGCGACTCGCCGAGCCCAGGCAACACCGTCTGCTCCAAGCGCCGCTGCACGGCCGCACGATACGGCTCCGCACGCTCACGCCAATCCGTGCCGCTGCCGAGGTGCGGCACCGGTGCGAGCACATAGAACGCGTCGCAACCGGGCGGTGCGAGCGAGGGATCGGTGGCGCTCGGCCGGTGCAGGTAGAGACTGAAATCGTCGGCCAAGCGCTTGCGCTTGAAGATGTCGTCGAGCAGTTCGCGGTAGCGCGGCCCGAGCACCATCGTGTGGTGGTAGACATCGTCGTAGCGGCGGCGGGTGCCGAAATACCAGACGAAGAGGCTCATCGAGTAACTCGCCCGCTCGAGCTTGGCATCGGTCCAACGACGGCGCGGGTGGTGCGCGAGCAGTTTGCCGTAGGTGAAAGCCGCATCGGCGTTCGACACCACGATATCCGACTCGATCACCTCACCGCTCGCGAGCCGCACGCCGCGCGCGCGGCCGCCCTCGACCAGCACCTGCGAGACCTCTGCGTCATAGCGCAGGGTACCGCCTGTACCTTCGACCAGACCGACGATACCGCGCATCAGCGCCCCCACGCCGCCTTCGGCGTAGTGCACGCCGTAGGTCCGCTCGAGATGCGCGATGAGGCAGTAGTACGCGGTGGTGGTGAAAGGGTTGCCGCCGATCAGCAGCGGGTGGAAGCTGAAGAGCAGACGCAGCTTATCGCTGCGGAAATGTCGTGCCACCTCGCGGTAGACCGAGCGGTAGCCGCCGAGACGCACCAATCCGGGCGCCGCTTCCAGCAACGCGCCGATCTCGTGGAAAGGCTTCTCGGCCTGATGCGCGAACGCGACCTCGAAGATGCGCCGGCTGGTGTCGAGGAAGCGGTCGAAGGCGGCCACATCGCGCGGCTCGATGCGCCCGACCTGATCGCGCATCGACTGCATATCGGCGGTGTAGCGGAAGGTGTCGCCATCATCGAAGCGCACGAGATAGAACGGATCGAGCGAGCGCAGCGTGACATCATCGGCGAGTCGCTTGCCGCAGAGCTGCCAAAGATCCTCGAAGAGATAAGGCGCGGTGATGATGGTCGGTCCGCCATCGAAGGTGTAACCGTCGCGGTGATACACATAGGCGCGTCCGCCGGGCGCATCGAGCTTCTCGAGGACCGTGACGCGATAGCCGCGCACGCCGAGACGCACCGCCGCTGCCAGTCCGCCGAAACCGCTGCCGATGACGATCGCATGCTTCATGGGCGATACAATAACGCGGCGCCGCTCAAGGGGGAACTGCGACGCCGTGCGTCCGCGCATGACGGAGCACCTCGGCGCCGACGCGCGCCGGCGCCTCTTCGTGGGCGAGGTGTCCGAGCCCCGGGAATTGGAGCAGCTCGGCACGCGGCGCGAGTTGACGCACCCGCAAGGCGACCCCGGGCAGGATCATCCGGTCCTCCGCGCCCACCAACAGCAAGAGCGGCACCGCGAGACGACCGAGTCCCGCCTCGATGGGTCGCGTATCCCAGTGCCCCATCATGGCGAGCGCCGAGCCGGTATGGACCGCATTGCGCGACAGGCGCGCATAGAGCTCGCGTCCGCGCGGATCGAGCGTCGATCCGGTGCGCTGCAACATCCGCTCGACCTCCTGCGGTGCCTCCATGCGGCGGGCGAAGAGTCGCGGCAACCAATCCCCCGAGACCACCGGACGCACCAAGGGGGTGAACGCCGGATGGCGCAGACCGGGCTGCGGCAACAGCGCGCCATTGAGGCTCACCAGCGACTTCGGCGAGATCTGCCCTGCCAGACACATCTCGCAGAGCAGTGCAGCGCCAGCGGAATGACCGACGGCCACTTCCGGGCTGAGCCCGATCGACCGCAACAGCGCCGCGACCCCTGCGGCCATGCCGGGCAGCGAGAGCCGGGCGGCATCCGCCGGACGACGGGTGAAACCATGGCCGGGCAGATCCGGTGCGACCACCGTGAAATGCGCCGCCAGCAGCGGCAGCAGGTCGCGGAACGAATGGGTCGAGGCACCGGTGCCATGCAGCAGCAGCAGCACCGGCCCCTCGCCGCCGATCTGCACATGCCAGCGCAGGCCGTCGGCCTCGACGAACCGGCTGAGCAAGCGGTTCGGCCAGTCGATGCCGTCGGTGTCCCAGTCGAGTGCGCGCGAGGCGGACATGGCCTTATCGTACCCTCAAGCCGCTGCGTCGGTGAGGGCGGCTGCGCTACCATCCGCCCATGCTCAAGCGTCTTTCGCTCGCGATGCTCGCATCGATCTTGGTGCTCGCTGCCGTGTTCTTCGCAGGTCCGGTGCACCGGGTCTCGGCGCAGGTGACGGCACCCGCGCTGCCTGCCTTGGAGGCAGGGCCTGCGGCACTTCAGACCTGGCTCACCGCAAGCGAAGCCCGCCATGGCGATATCGTCCCGGGCGCCGAGAAGACGATCGTCTGGGCGCACGCCGATCGGCGCCGGACACCGCTCTCGGTGATCTACCTGCACGGTTACACCGCCACCCGCCAAGAAGTGGCACCGCTCTGCGACCTGCTCGCCCGCGAACTCGGTGCCAATCTTTTCTACACCCGCCTCACCGGTCACGGGCGCGCCCCCACGGCACTCGGCGCCGCGAACGCCGACGATTGGCTGCGGGATGCCGCCGAAGCGCTCGCGATCGGGCGGCGGCTCGGTGAGCGCGTGCTGGTGGTCGGGACATCGACCGGCGGCACCCTCGCGCTTTGGCTCACGCAGCGACCCGGATCGGAGTCCATCGCCGCGCAGTTGCTGGTCTCACCGAATTTCGGGCCGCGGGACGGCAAAGCCGACCTGCTCGCAGGCCCGTGGGGCGAGCAGTTGCAGCGGGCGCTCATCGGCGAGGAATACCGCTGGCAGCCGGCCAATCCGCAACAGGCGAAGTACTGGACCTGGCGCTATCCCGCGCGCGCCCTCGTGCCGATGATGGCGCTCGTGAAGGAGGTCCGCGACTCGCCGCTCGACACCATCGAGGTGCCGACGCTCGTGGTGTACTCACCGCAGGACCAAGTCGTGAGCCCCGCACGGATCGAAGAGGCCTACGCACGGCTGACGATGCCTGCACGACGACTGCAGGCCGTCGCGCAGAGCGAGGATCGGGCGCGTCATGTGCTCGCGGGCGATATCCTCGCGCCCTCCGGCACGGCGCCGCTGCTCGCGACGATGCTGTCGTTCGTGGCGGATCTACCGCCCGCTCAGGGTGCCGACGGCGTCCAAGGCAGCAACGAAGCGCGGTAGCGCGCGAGACGCGCTCGATACGCCTCGGCAGCAAGGCGCGCACGCGCACGGTCCTCGGGTGTGAGATCGCGCACCACCTTGCCGGGCGCACCCATCACCATCGTGCCGTCCGGGTATGACTTGCCGGGCGGCAACACCGCACCCGCCGCGATCACGCAGCTGCGGCCGATCACCACGCCGTCGAGCACCCGCGCGCCGTTGCCGACCAAGGCACCCTCACCCACGGTGCAGCCATGCAGCAACACCTGGTGACCGATGGTGACCGCAGCGGCGATCCGCAACGGCAAGCCGGGATCGGTGTGCAACACGCTGCCGTCCTGGATGTTGCTGCCTTCACCGACGTCGATCAGGTCGTTGTCACCGCGCAGCACCGCGTTGAACCAGACGCTCGCACCCGCCGCAAGACGCACGCTGCCGATGATGTCCGCCGAGGGCGCGACCCAGGCCTCGGGCGAGATCTCCGGCCGCCGACCCTCCAAGGTGTAGATCATGCCGTGCACTCCTTCAGCCAACGCGGCCAATCGGCCTGACGGTCGCCACAGGCGACGAAATCCGGGTTGAGCCAACCCTCACCTCGGTTGTAGTCGAGCGGCGCACCGTCGAGCCGCAGCACCCGTCCACCGGCGCCGCGCAACACCGCATCGCCCGCAGCGGTGTCCCAGCCACTGGTCGGACCGAGGCGTGGATAGACATCGGCGCCGCCCTCGGCGAGCACGCAGAACTTGAGGGAACTGCCCATCGGCACGAACTCGTGCGGACCGATGCGTTCCAGCAACCGATCGAGCGACTGGCCTCGATGGGAACGGCTGCCCACCACACGCAGCGGCGTCGCCTCTCGACCGCGCCCCGCGACAGTGATCGCCTCGAGCGTGTCGGGGCCGCCCCGCGAGCGCCACGCGCCGACACCGGCGATGCCCGAGTAGCCAAGACCCGTCGCCGGCACAACCACCACGCCGAGCAACGGCGCACCGTCCTGGATGAGCGCGATGTTGACCGTGTACTCACCGTTGCCGCTGAGGAACTCGCGGGTCCCGTCGAGGGGATCGACCAGCCAGAACCGCCGCCAGTGAGCCCGCTCAGCGTAGGGCAGGTGCGCACCCTCCTCCGACACCACCGGCCACTCCGGGGTCAGCCGGGCGAGGCCAGCGGTGATGATCTGGTGGGCGGCGAGGTCCGCTGCGGTGAGCGGCGATTCATCGGCTTTGTGCTGCAACCGGAGCGCTGCACCGTCGCCACCGCGGTGCGCGCGCTCGATCGCAGCGATCGCCTCCCCCGCTTCGAGAGCGAGATCCCGGACCGATCGAAGCAACGGACCGCCGGTGCTCACCGCGATGCCCGGGACACGGCATCCGCCAGCAATGCAGCGACGATCTGCTCCGCCGCAGCCACCGGTGTCGAGGCAGCGGTGTCGATGTGGATGTCCGGCTCAAGCGGCGGCTCGTAAGGGGAATCGACGCCCGTGAAGTTACGCAGTTCCCCGGCGCGCGCGCGCGCGTAGAGTCCTTTGACATCGCGCGACTCCGCGACCACCAACGGGGTGTCGATGAACACCTCGAGAAAACCGGATGCCGCGAGGCGTTCACGCGCCTGCGCACGCTCGGCGCGGAACGGTGAGATCATCGCCACCAGCACGATCAGCCCGGCGTCCGCCATCAACGCCGCCACCTCGGTGACACGCCGCACGTTCTCGACCCGGTCCTGCTGGGTGAATCCGAGATCGCGGTTGAGGCCGTGGCGGACGTTGTCGCCATCGAGCAAGTAGGTATGTCGACCAAGTTCGACCAAGCGCTGCTCGACGAGGTTGGCGATGGTCGACTTACCGGCGCCCGACAGCCCCGTGAACCAGAGCACCGCGGGCTGCTGCTGCTTCTGGCGCGCCCGCGCCTCGCGGTCGATGCCGAGCGCCTGCCAACGGACATTGCGGGCGCGGTGCAACGCGAAGTGCAGCAGGCCGAAAGCCGCCGTGCGTTGTGTCGTCCGATCGACCAGTATGAAACCACCGAGCTCGCGGTGTCGGGCATGCGGGGCGAACGCGACGAGGCGATCGAGCGACAGCTCGCCGACCCCGATATCATTGAGCTCGAGCCGCTCGGTCGCGAGCCGCTCATCGGAACCCGGGTCGATGCGGTACTTGAGCGGGTTCACGCTGGCGCGCGCGCGCTGCGGACCGAGCTTGAAATCGTATTGACGACCGGGCAACAACGGCTCGTCATCCACCCACACCAGCGTCGCCTCGAACTGGTCGGCCATCTCGAGCGGCGTCCCGGCGCCGACCAACAGATCCCCACGCCCGATATCGACCTCGCTGTCGGTCACCACCGTCACCGACTGACCGGCGATGGCCTCGGACACATCGCCGTCGAGCGCGACGAGCCTCGATACCCGGGTCTCGGATCCCGAGCGCTGGACGCGCAAGCGATCGCCCGGTCGCAACCGACCGCGCGCGAGACGGCCGGCATAGCCGCGGAAATCCGCATCCGGCCGGATGACATATTGGACCGGCAGACAGGCACCGTCCTGCGCATCGGCCAACGGCAGCACCACACCCTCCAGCCACTCCAAAAGACACGGCCCGCGATACCACGGCATGCGCAGACCACGGACCGCGACACCCTCGCCCTCCACCGCCGACATCGGGATGGCCGCTGCCTCGACGAAACCCATCCGCAAGGCGGCGTCATGGAAGGCCTCGACGATCCGGCCGAAGACATCCTCGGACCAGTCGACCAGATCCATCTTGTTCACGGCCAACACCACGCGCTGCACACCGAACAGCGCGGCGATGCGCGCGTGCCGCCAGGTCTGCGGCAGCAGCCCCTTGCGGGCATCCACCAACAGGATCGCCACATCGGCGACCGCGGCACCGGTCGCCATGTTGCGGGTGTACTGTTCGTGACCCGGCGCATCCGCGACGATGAACCGTCTTCGCGGCGTCGCGAACTGCCGCCAGGCGACATCGATGGTGATGCCTTGCTCGCGCTCGGCGGCAAGCCCGTCGAAGAGCAGCGCGTAATCGACCTCCCCGCCCCGGGTGCCGACCCGCCGCGAGTCCGCCTCCAGCGTGCGTCGCTGATCGTTAGGGATCGCGTCAAGCTCGTGCAGCAGGCGACCGAGCAGCGAGGACTTGCCGTCGTCCACCGAGCCGCAGGCGAGGACGCGCAGCAGGCCTGCGTCGTCGGCCCCGGTCGTACCGGCAGCCATCAAAAATATCCCTCGCGCTTCTTGATCTCCATGGAGGCGCCCGGATCATGGTCGATCATCCGGCCTTGCCGCTCGGAGAACCGGGTGGCGCGCATCTCGGCGATGATCTCCTGCAGCGACTCTGCGGGACTGTCGATCGCGCCCGTCAAGGGCCAACAGCCGAGGGTACGGAACCGGACCTGGCGCAGTTGTGGCTGCTCCTGCGGGCCGAGCACCATCCGTTCATCGTCCCGCACGATCCACTGACCCTCGCGCTGCACCACCTTCCGCAGCGCCGCGAAATAGAGCGGTACCACTTCGATGCCCTCGCGCGCGATGTATTCCCAGACATCGAGTTCGGTCCAGTCGGACAACGGGAACACCCGCAGCGTCTCGGCAGGTCCGCAGCCGAGGTTGTAGAGCGAACCGAACTCGGGGCGTTGCGCCCGCGGATCCCAGCGATGGCCGGCCGAACGCACGGACACGACACGCTCCTTGGCACGGCTCTTCTCCTCGTCACGGCGTGCGCCGCCGAAGGCTGCATCGAAACGGTGTGCGTCGAGGGCTTGGCGCAACGCTTGGGTCTTCATCACATCGGTGTGATGCGAAGCGCCGTGGGTCAGCGGCGAGACGCCCGCCGCCAGACCTTCTTGGTTGGTGTGCACGATCAGATCCATGCCTGCCGTGCGCGCTGCACGATCGCGCAGCGCGTACATGTCGCGGAACTTCCAGGTGGTGTCGATGTGCAGCATCGGGAACGGCGGGCGTGCGGGATGGAACGCCTTACGCACCAGATGCAGCAGCGCACTGCTGTCCTTACCGATGGAATAGAGCAATACCGGCCGCGCGCATTCGGCGGCGACCTCGCGGATCACGTGGATCGCGTCAGACTCGAGACGGTCGAGATGAGAGACAAGCATGGGCTCAGCCGATGCTCAGCGCGCCCGCAGCCGGTCAGCCACAGGTTCGGCGCCGGTCGGCGGCGGGGCTGCTTGATCTTGAAGAGCGCTCAGACGGCGATCATGACGCAGCGCTCACAGCCCTGCGATCGGCCTTCATCTGCTTCACATCGACCGCACGGATCTCGGTGATCTTGCAACGCTCGTCCTCCACCAGCAGGGTGATGTCCGCCACCCCCACGGTGTCCGCCACCCGCACGGTGGTGTTGAACCCCCCTAACCCCACGATGGCGTAGGCAAAAGTGAGATCGCGGCAGGTGTCCCAAACCTTGAGCAACCACGCCTCGTTGGCACTGGTCTCGATGACGAGCTGGTTGCGCGATACCAATCTCCAGCCATCGATCCTTCCCCGGATCCGCGCCGTGTCGACCGGCTCACCTGCGTAGACGACATAGTCGGGCGAGCCCTCGTCCTTGTGGGCGAGGCCAGAGACGCAGGCCGAGGACAGCGGGAGAACCAGCAGAATCAGGCTCAAAGAGCGGGCGGGGCGGGGCAAGGTATTCATGGTAGACACCTCGATGATGGAGTAGAAATTCCCTCATCAAAGACCTTAGCACATTATACTACGATGCGCAACAGCCCGCCGGAGATCCCCCTTGAAAGACCTCATCGACATCTTCCTGCAGCCCGGTCCCGTGCTCCTCCGGCAATACGAAAAGCCGAACGGCTGGCTTCCTGTGATCCTGCTTTCGGTGGTCGGCACCGTGTTCGTCTACCTTTATTTCAGCAAGGTCGATCCCGAGTTCTTCATACGCACCACCCTAGAACAGGAAGGTGACGAGCTGACGAAGCAACAGGTCGATGCGATATCCGCTCCAGGCGGCAGTTCGGCGATGCTGCTGTGGCCGAGCACCATCGGCGCGGCGCTGGTCTCGGTCCTGATGATGTGCGGGCTCGCGCTCTACTTCCTGCTCGCCGGCAAGGTCACCGGCCTTGCCGTCGGCTTCAAGCAGGGCTTGGCGCTCGCCGGCTTCTCGTCGATGCCGGGCATCCTGGCCTCCCTGCTCGGCATCTACGGCACGCTCAGCATGACACCACAGACCTTCTTCGACGCCCTGTCCTACACCACCGTCGATCCCATGCTGGTGCAACTGGCGCCAGACAGCCCCTGGAAGGGGTTGGCGGGTTCGTTCAGCTTCCTGACCCTCTGGTCCATCGGTCTGGCAGCCCTCGGCTGGAAGCTCTGGAGCCGCGGCGGATGGGGTGCTGCGATCAGCATCGCTGCGCTGCCGTACGCCTTGGTGTTCGGGTTCCAAGCCGTCAAAGCGCTGATGGCCTGATCATGAACATCCCACGCAAATGGCTCGCCGCCGGACTTGTCGCCCTCGCCATCATCGTGCCGCTCGCCCTCAAGCGTCCGGGCGGAGGGGGCGGTACGGCCGTCGAGATCTCGCCCGCCGCCTTGCAGGCGGTGCGTCCCAGCATCCTCGCCTCCGGTCTGCTCGCCTTCGAGGTCGAGGTCAACCTGACCGCCGAGGTCCTCGCCCGGGTGGCGAGCATCGCGGTGCAGGAAGGCGATGTGGTCGAGAAAGGTCAACTGCTGTTGAGGCTCGACCCCGAGACCTACAACAACATCATCACCCGTGAAGAGGCCGGCGTCCGCCAGAACCGCATCAGCATCGATCGCCAACGCGCGGTCGTGGCGCTGCGCCGCCAGCAGTACGAGCGCAGCCAAAAACTTGCCGCTTCGAACCTCATCGACCGGAACCGTCTCGACGAAGACCGCAACCAGTCCGTGCTGGCCGAGGCAGACCTCAAAAGCGCCGAAGAGGCGCTGCAGCGCGCCCTCTCGCAGCTCGCCGACGCCCGCGAGCAACGCAGCAAGACGGAGATCCGTGCGCCGATCACCGGACGCATCGTGTCGTTGCCCATCAAGGCCGGCGAGGTCGCGATCCCCTCGACCGCCTCGCTCGCCGGCGCGCAGTTGATGAAGATCGCCGACACATCGGCGATCCAGGCCGAGGTGAAGGTCGACGAGGGCGACATCGCCAAGATCAAGCTCGGCCAATCGGCCGATGTCTTCGCCGCGGCATACCAGGACACCGCCCTCACCGGCAAAGTGACCAAGATCGCTCTCGCACCCACCATCGACGGCCAAGGCCGCTCCTACCGGGTCACCTTGGCGCTGTCGCCGCCTGCCGGCCTGCAACTGCGCTCCGGCATGAGCGCGCGTGCTGTGATCTACCTCGGCGACGGCCAACGCAGCCTCGCCGTGCCGGTCGAGTCGGTGGTCACGGAGAGCCCCGAACGCGATGTCGTCCGGCGTTCGGTCTGGGTCGATGTCTCGGGTAAGGCCCGCAAGACCGAGATCACCACGGGCCTGTCGGACGACCGTTGGGAGACCGTCCTCTCCGGCATCAAGGCGGGCGATCGCATCATCACCGGTCCGTCGCGTGCACTGCGACGCCTGAAGGACGGTGATTCGGTCCGACCGATGGAGGCCAAAGACCGTCCCAAGGACGAGGAAGACGGCTCGACAGACGCCGCGGGCGCGGATTCGGACGGATGATCGAACTGCAGGGCATCGTCAAGCGCTATGTGCTCGGCGGAGAGACGGTGCTCGCGCTCGCGGGCGTAGACCTCTCCATCGGCCGTAACGAGTACGTCGCGTTGATCGGCCCGTCCGGCTCGGGCAAATCGACGCTGATGAACATCTTGGGCTGCCTCGATTCTCCGACCGAGGGGCACTACATCCTGAACGGCCGCGACACCTCCTCTTTGCGCGACGACGAACTCGCCACCGTGCGTAACCGCGAGATCGGCTTCGTCTTCCAGAGCTTCCACCTGCTGCCCCGACAGACTGCGCTGCAGAACGTCATGCAACCTTTGATGTACCGGCCCATGTCCGCCGCCGAACGGCGCGCACGCGCCGAGAGCGCGCTCGCCGGGGTCGGTCTCGGCGATCGCCTCGACCACCGTCCCAACCAGCTCTCGGGTGGCCAGCGCCAGCGCGTCGCCGTGGCGCGTGCGCTCGTCGGCGAGCCCTCGATCCTGCTCGCCGACGAACCCACCGGCAACCTCGACTCGCGGACCTCCGCCGAGATCATGGCGCTCTTCGATGCGCTGCACAGCTCCGGCCAGACCGTCATCGTGGTGACCCATGAGCCCGACATCGCGGCGCATTGCCGCCGGACCGTGCGCGTGTTCGATGGCCGTATCGTCGAGGATCAACTCAACACCTCGCGTGCCGCATGAACGCGCTCGGCGAAGCCTTCCGCGCCGCACTAGCGAGCCTCAATGCCCATCGCTTGCGTAGCTTCCTGACGACGCTCGGCATCCTCATCGGCACCATGGCGGTGATCGCCGTGGTGTCGGTACTGCAGGGTTTCACCGACTCGATCCGCGACCAGTTCTCCGACCTCGGCAGCAACTCCCTCACCCTCGAGGCGCTCAACGATCAAGAGAACTTCCGCACCGGTCGGATCAATACCTTGTCCTTCGAGGACGTCGAGGTGCTGCGCTATCGGGTCCCCGGTGTGCAGAACGTCGCGCCGATCCTCGTCGCGCAGCTCGGCGCTGTCAGCTGGAAGACCCGCAACACCGTGCCGCAGATCCTCGGCACCACCGAGGACGCGCAGGCGACGCTCGGCGTGTCGACCTTCAAGGGGCGGTTCTTGACGGCCAGCGACGATCGTGGCGGGCGTCGTGTGGTCGTCATCGGCACAAAAGTGCGTGACGACCTGAAGATGCCGACCGACCCGGTCGGTGAGTTCGTCCTCATCGGTCGCGAATGGTTCAAGGTCGTCGGGCTGCTCGAGAAACGCGGCGATATCCTCGGTTTCAGCCAAGACAACCGGATGTTCATCCCGTTCTCGGTCGCACGGTCGTTGACCGGCACCTTCGAGCGGCCCTATATGGAAGTCTCCTTCACGGTCACGAACCTCGCGGAGCTCGGTCAGGTGCGCGAGCGCGCCTCTCGCGCGGTGCGCAGCTCGCGCAAACTTCGGGCTGGCGCGGAAGACGACTTCGAGATCAAGGCCGCCGATTCCTTCGTCAAACAATTCAACCAGATCACCACCACCGCGACCGCAGTGCTCGCCGGCATCGTCGGCATCTCGCTGTTGGTCGGCGGCATCGGCATCATGAACATCATGTTGGTGTCGGTGACCGAGCGGACGCGTGAGATCGGCATCCTCAAGGCGCTCGGCGCGACGCGCCGTGACATCCTCACCCAGTTCCTGCTCGAAGCAGCGCTGTTGTCGCTGCTCGGCGGCCTCATCGGCATCGTGCTCGGGCTGCTCGCCGGGATGGGCATCGCAGCGATGATCCCGGGCTTCCCGCCCGCCAATGTCCCGATCTGGGTGATGCTCGCTGCGGCGGGTTTCTCGGCGCTGGTGGGCGTGGTGTTCGGCATCGCGCCTGCCTCCAAGGCCGCCTCGCTCGACCCGATCGAGGCGCTGCGCTACGAGTGACCGTTGCGGGCCGTCAGGGACCCGTGAACTCGACGACACCCGCGATCGCCCTCGGCGCTCCGCTCGCATACGAGGCGATCGTCCTGCCATCGATGAGGGAGATCTTGGCGATCTCCCCGGTGAAGAAGTTCGAGACGAGCGCGTGGACACCATCCGCCATGCAGTCGAGCAGCGCCCACCCGAAGCCCTCGAGCGGCCACTGGCATAGCGTCTGGCCCGTTTCATCGAGCGCCTCGAGCGCGCCGCTCCGCAGCACCCAGAGCGTACCGTCCGCGGCGTGATCCAACGCGAAGAACATCGGTGGCGACCCGGGCGGGTACGGCGGCGTGGACGACTGCAGATCGGGCAACTGCACATCGGCCGCGAGGTCGTAGCGCAGCAGGCGCGGTCCGGTCTCGGAGCAATAGATGAGCGTGCGTTGGTCGGGCGCGAGCACCGACATCGTCACACCGAGGAAACCACCCATCCCGCCGTGGGTGGCGGTGCCGTATTCGGCGAGCGGCGTACCGTCAGCCGCAAAGCGGAACACATGGCCGTCACCGAAGCGCTGCGTGCCCGCCATGAACGGGATGCGGGTCCGCATGCGCGCCTGCACCGCAGGGTCCACCGCGTCGCCGACCACATGTTCGGCGAGCAGGAGGGTGCCATCGGCGGCGAAGTTGGCGTGCGACCAAGCGCGCGCGCCGAACTCGCGACGACGCACCACGCGCCCATCGCGATGCAGATTGAGCACCGCGAAACCCTGGCTGTCGAACGCCCAGAGCACGCCCCTCGGATCGAACTTGAGACCACCGACCAGGTGGCTCGTGTCTGCAAGCATCCATACACCTTTGGGACGCAGCGCGGCGTCGAGCTGCAGGATCCTGCCTCGGCCGGCGTGATCATCCATCGGATCATCGAGCACTGTCGCGCCGACGAACACATCGCCCGGTTCCCACGCAGCGACCGTGGCGTCGTGTGTCGGACCGCTCATGAGGCTCCGCTCCGTTCGTCGAGTTTGTAGCGCGCGAGAAGGTCGCGCTTGGCGCCGAACAACCGACCGAGGCCACGACGCAGCAAGCGTGCGGGGGTGAGCCAGGTGATGTCATGACCCTGACGGTCGTCGGCGAGGATGCGATCGACGATCCACGAGGTGGTCGTGGCGACATGATCGCCGATGAAGTCGAGACGACGCAGCGACTTGGCCCGCAGCTCCGGCGGCAGCGCGCGCAGCTCGCGCAGCAGCCCCTCGGTGACGCTGACCCCCGGGCTGAGGGTGCCGATCAAAACGCGGCTGTCCCGCGCCTTACGCCGTGCCAGGACCAAAGAATCTGCGACACGTCTCAACTCGTCTTGGGTGTCTGAGCCGACCGTCATACCCGGTGCGATGCGTCCGACCGCTCCGTCATACCCGAGATCCAGGTACAGCTTGCCGCCCTGTGGCTGCGCAGACAGGCCTGCGACAACGACTTCCGCCGAATTCAGGGCACCGATGACGCTGGCCTGCGTCCTGGCATCGATCTTCTCAGGCGTGACGGCGGCGGTGCCGGTGCGTGCAGGGTCTGCGTTGTGCAGCCAGATCCCGACCGGACCGAAACTGCGCACAGTGAATCCCCAGAGCGACTGCAGCTGCGCACGGTCCGTCACATCACAGGCTTGACCGATCGCCACACCGCCACCCACCACGGCATCGGCCTCGAGGCGGTCGATCGCTTCATCGACCAAGGACTGGGTGTGCCCGCTGATGACGACATGGTGGCCTCGATGCAGGAAGGCCTGCGCGTAGCCGAACCCCATCCCCTGGGTGCTGTCGGTGATGACGACCACTTGGGTGCCCGCGCCGCGTCGCGCCCTGCCCGGTCTCAACCGCATCAGCCCAACTGCCGCGCGTGGTGTTCGAGGTGCTCAGCGACGAAGGTCTGGATGAAGTAGTACCCGTGGTCGAATCCGGCGTGGCGGCGCAGCCTCAAGCGTTGCCCCGATGCGGCGGCGGCGTCCTCCAGCCGTTCAGGCTGCAATTGCTCGGTCAGGAATCGGTCGGCCGATCCTTGGTCGATGAGGATATCGCGCGGATAGGGCTGTGATCTCATCAAGGCGCTCGCATCCCAAGCAGCCCATGCCGCACGATCGGGTCCGAGATAACTGCCGAGGGCCTTGTGACCCCAGGGACACTCCGCGGCGGCGGCGATCGGTGCGAACGCCGAGCAACTGCGGAAGACATCGGGGCGGCGAAGTGCCGCGATCAGCGCACCATGTCCGCCCATCGAATGGCCGGACACCCCGGATCTTGCCGGATCCGAGGGAAAGCGCGCCGCGACCAGCGCCGGCAACTCCTCGGTCACCCAGGAGAACATGCGGTAATGCGCGCACCACGGTGCCTGGGTGGCATCGACGTAGAAACCGGCGCCCTGGCCTAGATCCCAGGCATCGCGGTCGCCGGGCAATATCGGCTCACGCGGGCTCGTGTCGGGTGTCACGAGCACGAGACCGAGTTCGGCCGCCACGCGCTGCGCACCGGCCTTGATCGCGAAGGTCTCCTCGGTGCAGGTGAGACCGGCGAGCCAGAAGAGCGTCGGAGACGGCCGCCTGCGTGCGGACGCGGGGACGAACACGCCGAAGCGCATCGGCCCTGCACAGACCTGCGAACGATGGCGATAAAAACCTTGCACGCCGCCGAAGCAGGCATGCTCCGCCAAGGTCTCCAAGGCATCGCTCATGCTGCGACGGTGACGGACGATGCGGGCATGGGTCGTCAGTAGGTCAGCACGGTGCGGATGGACTCACCGCGGCGCATCAGCTCGAAGCCTTCGTTGATCCGGTGGTGCGGCATGACATGCGTCACGAGATCGTCGATGTTGATCTTGCCGTCCATATACCAGTCGACGATGCGCGGCACATCGGTGCGGCCGCGCGCACCGCCGAACGCCGTCCCCTTCCAGGTGCGCCCCGTGACGAGCTGGAACGGGCGGGTCGAGATCTCCTGCCCCGAGCCCGCGACGCCGATGATCACCGACACCCCCCAACCACGGTGGCAGCACTCGAGCGCCTGACGCATCAGCGTGGTGTTGCCCACGCACTCGAAGGAGTAGTCGGCGCCGCCCTTCGTGAGCTCGACGATGTGGCCGACGACATCGCCGCCCACTGCACGCGGGTCGACGAAATGCGTCATGCCGAACTTGCGCGCGATCGCCTCGCGCGCCGGGTTGATGTCGACGCCCACGATCATGTCGGCACCCGCCATGCGCGCGCCTTGGATGACGTTGAGGCCGATGCCGCCGAGCCCGAAAACCACGACGTTGGCGCCGGGTTCGACCTTCGCGGTGTTGATCACCGCACCGATACCGGTGGTCACGCCGCAACCGATGTAGCAGACCTTCTCGAAAGGCGCGTCGGGGCGGATCTTGGCGAGCGCGATCTCAGGCAGCACGGTGAAGTTCGCGAATGTGGAACAACCCATGTAATGCAGCACCGGCCCGCTGCTGCAGGAGAATCGGCTGCTGCCGTCCGGCATCACGCCCTTGCCCTGGGTCGCACGGATGGCGGTACAAAGATTGGACTTGCGGCTGAGGCAGGTCTTGCACTGCCGGCACTCCGGCGTATAGAGCGGGATCACATGGTCGCCCTTGCGCAGCGAGGTGACGCCCTTGCCGACATCGACCACGATGCCCGCGCCCTCGTGACCGAGGACCACCGGGAACTGGCCTTCCGGATCCGCGCCCGACAAGGTGTACTCGTCGGTGTGGCAGATGCCGGTGGCCTTGATCTCGACCAGCACCTCGCCTTCCTTCGGGCCTCCGAGTTCGATGTCTTCGAGGACCAACGGCGATTTGGCCTGATACGCGACGGCGGCACGGACTTTCATGTCTCTATCTCTCCACGCGAAGTTGACTCTACGGCACCGCGACCGCACGGCCTTCGCGACGCGGATCGGCGGCGCCCTCCAGCCGGCCATCCGCGGTCACACGCACCGCATGCAAGCCCGACCCCTCGCCGCGCCCGTCACGGAACACATGCCCCATCCCCTTGAGGGCTTCCACCAGCGCAGGGTCGATGCGCGCGGTCTCGACCACTACCGGACCGCGGGCGATGACATTCGGCAGATCGACCGCCTGCTGCGGCGTCAGCCCCCAATCGAGCATACCGACCAGGGTCTTCGCGACATAGGCGATGATCGCGTTGCCACCGGGCGATCCGACCGCGAGTTCGAACGCGCCGTCGCGGAACACGAGGGTCGGCGACATCGATGAACGCGGCTTCTTGCCGGGCGCGACCGCGTTGGCGATGGCCTCACCCCGGTCATCCACCGGACGGAAACTGAAGTCGGTCAGCTGGTTGTTGAGGAAGAAACCGGCGACGAAACGCTGGGATCCGAACAGCGACTCGACCGTGGTCGTCATCGACACCACGTTGCCCAGGCGGTCGACCACCACGAAATGGCTGGTGCCCGGCACCTCGGCGGTGGCATCGCGACCGCGGGAGGGCGCACCGGGCGGCTCACCAGCTTCGACGACGGCCATCGCCCGGGACGGCGACACCAGCGCCGCCCGCGAGCGTAGATAATCTTTGTCCGTGAGCCCTGCGAGCGGCACGGCGACCAAGCGGTCATCGGCGACGAACTTGTCGCGGTCCGCGTAGGCGAGCCGTTGCGCCTCGATCAGGTGATGCCAACCCGCCACGGTGGCTGGCCCCATCGACGCCATGTCGAAGTTCTCGAGGATGCCGAGCACCGACAACACCGCGATGCCGCCGGAGGACGGCGGTCGCATGCCGCAGACGAGGTAGACCCGATAGCCGCTGCAGACCGGTTCGAGCCGCGCCGGACGATAGGCCGCGAGGTCGGCGAGACTCAGCGACCCCGGCATCGGCTCGACAGCTGCACCGGCGACGATGGCTTCGGCGATCTCGCCCGCGTAGAAGGCGCGCGCACCGCGCGTCGCCACACTCCGCAAGGTCCGCGCGTAATCAGGGTTCTTCAGCGATGCGCCGACCGGATGCGGCGTACGCCCATCGGCCCGCCCCTCGACGGTGAGGTAGGCACGGCCGGCGGGCAACAGCGCATCACGAGCGAGCGCCGATGCGATCAATTCATTGAGTCGCGGCGAGACCGGGAACCCCCGCTCCGCGAGGCGGATCGCCGGCTGCCACGGCCGCGACCACGGCAGCCGCCCGAACTCGCGGTGCGCCATACCGAGCATCGAGACGACCCCGGGGACACCGACCGCGCGCCCGGCGCGCACCGCGACCGGGAAGGTGAGCGGCTTGCCGGTGGCGTCGAGGAACATGCCGGGGGTCGCACCCTGCGGGGCGACCTCGCGGCCATCGAAGGTGACGACATCGCCGCTGCGGGCATCGTAGTGCACGAGAAACGCGCCGCCGCCGAGCCCGGAGGATTGCGGCTCGACAAGCCCAAGTACCGCTTGTACCGCGACCGCTGCATCGACGGCCGAACCGCCCGCACGCAGCACCTCGAGCCCGGCTTCCACAGCCCAAGGATTGGCGGCGGCCACCATGCCGCCGGCGCGCCAATCGCGCGCAGGTTTCGCTTCGATGACCGCTGCGTCGACCACCGCCTCGCCCGCCACCGCTGCAGGCCTTGCGTCATGCGCGACGGGGGCCGCGCAACCCACGATCAATGATGCGCCGATCGACAGCGCGAGCGCGACGCTCAGACGACCGACATCACGCCTCACAGCAGCGCCTCGATGTCCTTCTCGATGCTCTCGGGCGAATCGGTGGGGGCATAGCGGCGCACCACACGCCCCTCGCGGTCGACCAGGAACTTGGTGAAGTTCCACTTCAAGCTCTCGCTGCCGAGCAGCCCGGGTGCCGCGGATTTCAGGTGCGCGTAGAGCGGATGGGTCCCCTCGCCATTGACTTCGACCTTGCCGTACATCGGAAAGCTGACCTCGTAATGGAGCGTGCAGAACTCGAGGATCTGCGCCTCGGTGCCCGGCTCTTGGCCGCCGAACTGGTTGCAGGGGAAGCCGAGCACACTGAACCCGCGCGCGGCATGCTTGCGTTGCAAGGCCTCGAGCGCGGTGTACTGCGGCGTGAGCCCACAGCGGCTCGCGACATTGACGATCAGCAGCACCTTGCCTCGATGATCACCGAGGGACTGTTCGGTACCCTCGATCGTGCGGACGGTGAAGTCGTGGACGGTGGTCATACGGACTCCGAGTCAGGGGATGGGAACGGGGACGGTGCCTGTGTCAGCCGAACGGTGCGACACCGAACAGCCGCTGGTGCCAGATCATCGCGAAGCCCGCGTAGAGCGTCAGCCCGAGGACCACCGCGAGCACATCGTTCCAAGGCGTCGTGGGTGTCGTCCGCAGGGGCTGCGGCGCACGCCGCTTGAGCGAGATGCGATCGGCCACCGCCCACGCGAGGAACGCGCCGAACAGGACGATGTCGGCGAGCATGCCGTTCGAGAGCAGGTGGGCGAGCGCCCAGAACTTCACGGCCGCGAGCATCGGGTGTTTGGCGGCGTTGCGGATGCGGCCCGGGAGGTAGGTCGCCAGCAGCAACGGGAACACCGGCAACATGAGCAGCGCCGCCGCATGGCGCATGCCGGTCGGCGGCACCCAGACGACGACCGGCTCGAGGCGCGCTTCGGCATAGCCTTGCAGCATCAGCCAGAGGCCCGCGAGCGAGACGACCGAATAGACCCCCTTCCAAGGGAGCGGTCCGATCCGCGCCACCATGGCGTCGCGCCAAGCGGGCGCGACGATCGAGACCGAGTGCATACCGAGCAGTATCAGCAGACCGAAGATCAGCGTGGACATCGGACCGTCTCCTTCATCTCAAGACATCAGGGTCTGAAACATCATGGCACGGACGGCGACTGTCCAGACAGACCCCGTACCCATCACGGCGAGGATCATCGTGATGCAGGTCATCTGCGCTCGCGCCGCGCCATCAGCAGCGCACCGAGGACCATGAGCATCGCCGACAACACGAACGGTGCCGCCGGACCGAACTTGAAGTAGATCGGCCCGGACAGCGCCGGCCCGAGGATCCGCCCGGCACTGCTCGAGGCGTTGAACACGCCCATCACGGCACCGCGTTCGTCGTCCTCCGCCTCGAATGACATGAGGCTGCTGATCGCAGGCAGAAACAGTCCGTTGGCGAAACCGAACACGCAGATCGCGAGCCACGCGATCGCCGGGCTGCTCGCCACCGAGAACAGCATCAGTGCGACCGTGACGCCGGCCAGCGCGCCGACCGCCAATCGTCTTTCACCGAAGCGTCGCGTCAGCGGCCCGGTGAGCCCGGCCTGACCGATCGCCGACAGCAGCGCGAAAGCCATGAAGTGCAGCCCGACATCCTCGAGCGAGAATCCGAACAGGTCGCGGCCCCAGAACGGGTAGACCGACTGCAACGCACCCGCCGCGAGCGCGACCGTCAGACTGGAGACGACGAGACCGACGAGCACCGGCTTCGCCGCGAGGATCGACCAAGGCGCACTGCCACGCTGACGCGTCGCAGCGATCGCGGGCGCTGCGCCGAACGGTCGACGCGATTCGATCGGCAAACTCTCGGGCAGAAACAACACCGTGCCCACCAAGGCGACCACGGCAAGCCCCGCCGACGCGATGCCCGGCCAGAACAGGTTCACGCCGCCGTCGAGGGTGCCGAGGAAGCCGCCGAGCGGTGGCCCGATCGCGAAACCCACCCCGAAAGCCGAGGCCACGATCCCGAGACCCCTCGCGCGGTCTTTGGTCTCGGTCACATCGGCGGCGTAGGCGAAGGCCGCCGCCAGATTGCCCGACATGATGCCGCCGAATGCCCGCGCGATCAGCAGCGATGCCAGGGAGTCGGCGATCGACAGCCACGCGAAAGCGACCACGGTGCCGGCCAAGCTGAGCACCAGGATCGGCTTGCGGCCGTAGGCATCGCTGCAACGCCCCCAGATCGGGGTGAAGATGAACTGGAACAGCGAGAACACACCCGCGCCGCCGAAGGTCTTCCAGAAATCCGACGCACCCATCTGCTCGGCGACGATGGGGAACGGTATCGTGGTGATGCCGAAGCCCGCCAGGCTGATGAACACCACGAGCCAAAGGATGCCTAGCCGTTTCATGCCATCAACGCAGCCGATCGCTCGGGACCACCGGGCGGGGATGTGGAGCCTGGGTCATGCGGCCTTCGGTCCTGGGGCCTTGGATCACAGGCCGGTATCGCAAGAAAATATGGCGCGCCCGGAGAGATTCGAACTCCCGACCCTCAGGTTCGAAGCCTGATGCTCTATCCAACTGAGCTACGGACGCACCTCCACAGTGTAGCAATTGCGGCTGCCATTGCCCCGGTCTGCGGCTGCGCCGTAACATAGTCTTTCCTCGACCACCTTATCCGGAGAGATTCCGCCATGAAGATGCTGTACTCGCTGGCGCTCGTCGCCGCCCTAGCCGCCAGCCAGGCGCATGCCGCATGCACCTACCCCAAGGCCCCGGAGAGGATCCCGGACGGCGGGTCGGCAACGCTCGAGGAGATGCTCGCAAGTCAAAAAGAGGTGAAGGCCTTCGACGCCGCCATCACCGGCTATCAGGGATGCCTCGAGACCCAGTTCAACGAGACCGTCGCAGCGCAGCCGAACATGACACCGGAAGCGCGCGGTGAGCTCGAGAAGATCCGTGACCAGAAGGCGAACGCCGCCGTGGACGAAGCACAGGCCGTGGCCGACCGCCTCAACACGCAGATCCGGACCTGGCGCGAGAAGAACGCGAAGAAGTGACCTGGGCCGACCCGGTCGCGTGAGGCGACCGGGCGTCCTTCCGCCGAGCCCCATCGATCTGCGCACGGGTGGGTGGGCTACACTGCTTGCATGATCTCTCCTGTCGAAGCCGACGCCCTCATCGCCGGGCAAGTCACCTGCCTACCGATCGAGTCGCTGCCGCTCGTACAGTGCGTCGGCGCCGTGCTGCGCGAGAACATCTACGCCGAGCGTGACCAGCCGCCGTTCGATCGTGTCGCGATGGATGGCTTCGCCGTCTCCACCGCGGGCCTGCGGAGCGGGAAGCCGCTCCTCGTCCAAGCGATGCAGGCCGCCGGCGATCCGCCGCTGTCCCTCGCCTCGCCGCAGCACGCCATCGAGATCATGACCGGCGCCGTGCTGCCGGCCGGTTGTGATGCCGTCATACCGGTCGAGCAGTCGCGTCTTTCCGGGATCGAACCCCAAACCGTGTCCTTCGATCCGGAACTGCGGATCGCGATCGGCCAGAACATCCACCGCCGTGGCAGCGATATCCGGCAGGGGGCGCTGCTGCTCTCCAACGGTGTACGGCTTGGCGCACCCGAGATCGCGGTGGCCGCAGGCGCCGGCATGCCGCGCATCCGCGTCAGTGCCCAACCGACCATCAGCGTCGTGTCGACCGGCAACGAGATCATCGAGCCGGGTGAACCGATCTTGGCGCACCAGGTACGCCGCTCGAACGCTTACGGCATCGTCGCGGCCTTGCGTCGTCAAGGTTTCCAGCGCATCGCGGACGAGCATCTGCCCGATGAGCTCGGTGCGCTCAAGACCCGGTTGCGCGTGCTCGTACAGACCCACGATGTGCTCATCCTGTCGGGCGGCGTCTCCGCCGGTCGTCTCGACCTCGTGCCTGCGGCGCTCGCCGGGATCGGGGTGCGCGAGGTGTTCCACAGGGTCGCGCAACGACCTGGTAAGCCGCTCTGGTTCGGCATCGCGCCGACCGGCACCGCCGTGTTCGCGCTGCCCGGCAACCCTGTCTCGACGCTCGTCTGCCTGGCGCGCTACGTGTTGCCCGCGCTCTATGCCGCGATGGGCGAAACACCGCCACGAGCGCCCGAACGGATCGCGCTCGCTGCAGAGGTCGAAGTGCGCGCTGCGCTCGCGTTCTTCATGCCGGTCAAGATCATGATCGACGACTGGGGCCGCCCTTGGGCTGAGCCCCGCACCACCAACGGATCGGGCGACTATGCCGCCCTCACCGGCACCGACGGCGTGGTCGAACTGCCGCCCGGCCCCCACACCCACCCCAAGGGCTTCGTCGCCCGATTGCATCGTTGGTAAGGCGGCTGCCTGCATGGCTGATCCCGAAATGAGCGACCGCGAACACCCACTGCTGCCCCGTCGTCGCGATGCGATGCGCGACACCCTGGGACGGCCGTTGCGCGACCTGCGCATCTCCGTGATGGACCGTTGTAATTTTAGGTGTCCCTACTGCATGCCGCAGCACACCTTCCACGACGGCTACCGCTTCCTCGCCTCCGCCGAGCGTCTCGGCTTCGGCGAGATCGTCCGGCTCGCACGGCTCGGCGCGCGGCTCGGTGTGCGCAAGCTGCGTCTGACCGGTGGCGAGCCGCTGCTGCGCCCGAACCTGCCCGATCTGATCGGCGATCTCAGCGGCCTCGCGGGCATCGAGGACATCGCCCTCACCACCAACGGGATACTGCTCGCCAAGTACGCCACGGAACTGAAAGCGGCGGGGCTGCACCGCGTGACCGTCAGCCTCGACAGCCTCGACCCGGCGACTTTCGCGCATCTGAGCGGCGGCTTCGGCGGCGTGGAGCAGGTCCTCGAGGGCATCGAGGCGGCGCGGCGCGCCGGTCTCGGACCGGTCAAAGTGAACGCTGTCATCCAACGCGGCGTGAACGACCATACCGCGCTCGCGTTGGTGGAACACTTCCGCGGTACGGGCGTGATCGTGCGCTTCATCGAATACATGGATGTCGGCAACCGCAACGAATGGCGGCAGGACCTGGTGGTGCCTTCGGCGGAGCTCGCCGCACGGATATCGCAGCGATGGCCACTCGCGCCGGCGGGTCGCAACTATGCGGGCGAAGTGGCTGAACGGCAGGCGTTCGCCGACGGTATGGGCGAGGTCGGTTTCATCTCCTCGGTCAGCCAACCGTTCTGCGGCGACTGCTCGCGGGCGCGGCTGTCCTCGGATGGCACACTGTATTCTTGCCTCTTCGCCACGACCGGGGTCGAACTGCGGGGACCGCTCCGGGGCGGTGCGGATGACGACACGCTGCTCGCCTTGTTGCAGAGCGCCTGGGAGCGACGTGCCGACCGTTACAGCGAGCAACGCGCGTCGCTGCACGCAGGTCGCGAGCGCAAGGTCGAGATGTTCCACATCGGGGGTTGAGATGGCCGCGACACGCCCTACTACCGCACGCCCACGCAAGCCTCGCGCAGCCCCTGCCCGGCTGACCCACCTCGATGCGCGCAACCGGCCGACGATGGTCGACATCTCAGGCAAGGCCGTCACCGCACGCGAAGCGGTGGCCGAAGCGCGGGTGACGCTGCCCGCCGAAGTCGCGAAGGCGCTCGCCGCGAGCGGACACCGCACCCGAAAAGGGCCGGTTTTCGATACCGCCATCATCGCCGCCGTGCAGGCCATCAAGCGCACCCATGAACTGATCCCGTTCTGTCACCCGTTGCCGCTCGAGCACTGCGAGCTCGACATCGACACCCCGCGTCGCGGACTCATCGTCATCCGATGCACGGTGCGCACCACGCACCGCACCGGTGTCGAGATGGAGGCCTTGACCGGTGCGACGATCGCGGCACTTGTGATCTACGACATGTGCAAAGCGCTGTCGCATGACATACGCATCGGCCCGATCCGGCTGATCGTCAAGCGTGGTGGCAAACGCGACCACGGACCCCGACGGCAGGCAGCACGACGATGACCGGGGCGTTGCGCGGCCTGGTGCTCGCCGGCGGGCGCAGCACGAGGATGGGCCGTGACAAGGCCCTGCTCGCATATCATGGTCGCGACCAATTGCAGGTCGCCTTCGATCTGCTCGGTGAGGTCGCAGGGCCGAACTTCGTGTCGGTGCGCGCCGACCAGATATCGGATCCGGTGCGGGCACGCTATGCTCAAGTGATCGACGGCACCGAAGGTGTCGGACCGATCGCCGGGATCCTCGCGGCGCTGCGGACCCGGCCGGCTGCGGCATGGCTGGTGTTGGCCTGCGATCTGCCCTTCCTCGATGCCTCCACCTTGCGGGCGCTGATCGCCGGGCGCGACCCGTCGCGGGTGGCGACCGCATTCCGTTCCGCCTACGACGGTCTGCCGGAACCGCTGTGCGCCATCTGGGAACCCCAGTGCGAGCCGTTGTTGGCGGACTTCGTCGCAGCCGACAAACGCTGTCCGCGGAAGTTCCTGCTCGCCCACGACGCATGCCTCATCGATCTGCCGCGATCGAACGCCCTCGACAACATCAATTCCACGACGGAATATCGCCAAGCCATGCAGGACCTCGATCCGACCGCCAAGACCCGTCCGCTCGACATCCAGTACTTCGCGCTGCTGCGCGAGCAAGCGGGCTGCGCGCGTGAATCGCTGCAGAGCGCTGCGCGCACGCCGCGTGACCTTTATCTCGAACTGCAGACGCGGCATCGATTCACGCTGCCGCTCGAGATGCTTCGGGTCGCGATCAACGGCGACTTCGCCGAGTGGGACCACCCGCTCGAGGCCGCCGATCACGTGGTCTTCATCCCGCCGGTGGCCGGTGGCTGAGCCGCGCTTCGCCTTCAGCGCCGGCTCGCTCGACGCGGCCGCCCTGCAGCAGACGCTCACCGATCCGTCCTGCGGCGGCTATGTGGCCTTCGAGGGTTGGGTGCGCAACTTCAATGAAGGCCGTGCAGTGCATCGCTTGGAGTACGAGGCCTTCGAGGCACTGGCGTTGCGCGAGGGGGAGCGGATCGTGGCCGAGGCCTGCACGCGCTTCGGGGTCGTCAACGCGCGTTGCGTGCACCGCATCGGTGATCTGGCGCTCGGCGAGCTCGCGGTCTGGGTGGGCGTCGCCGCCCCACACCGCGATGAGGCGTTCCGCGCGTGTCGTTGGATCATCGACGAGGTCAAACACCGCGTCCCCATCTGGAAAAAAGAGCATTACGTCGACGGTGATTCGGGTTGGGTGAATTGCGAGCGCTGTGCCGCCGCGGCCCCGGGCGCTGTCGAGCCGCACGATCACAGCCATGCCCATGATCACAGCCATGCCCACGATCACTCGCCACCAGCGACCCCCGACTATTCAAGGCAGATGGCGCTGCGGGAGGTCGGGCCGCTAGGGCAAGCCCGATTGCGCGAAAGCTCGGTCGCCGTGATCGGTGCGGGAGGGCTAGGCGTACCCGTACTGCAATACCTCGCAGGTGCCGGACTCGGGCGGCTGGTGGTCATCGATGGCGATCGCCTCGAGGCCTCCAACCTCCACCGCCAGACCTGGTTCGCACTCGCGGATTGCGGTCGACCCAAAGCGGATCTCGCCGCGGCGCGGATCCGCGCCCTCAACCCCGAGGTGCAGATCGAAGCGCACGGGCTGCGGCTCGATGCAGGCAATGCCGCCCAGCTGCTTGCCGGTTGTGACCTCATCATCGACTGCAGCGACAACTTCGCCACCAAGTTCCTGCTCAACGACCTCGCGCACGAACTGTCGGTGCCGGTGCTGCTCGCGAGCGTGCACCAGTTCGAGGGGCAACTGCAGGTGGTCGATCCGGCTCGCGGCAGCGCCTGCCTGCGCTGCCTATGGCCACAGGCGACGCGCGACGGCATCGTCGGCAACTGCACCGAAGCCGGCGTACTCGGTCCGGTGCCTGGCATCCTCGGCAGCCTGCAGGCGCTCGAGGCGCTGAAGATCCTGTTGGATCTGCCCGGACGGCTCGGCGACGAGGTGCTGCTCGTCAACCTGCTCGAGACCGGCATGACGCGGGTGCGCGCGAAGCGTGCGCAAGGCTGCGAGGGCGGTCCCTGTGGCCGCGCGGCGATGGCCTTGCACGACACCCGACAAGCCTTGGCGAAGATTTCGTCCGGCAGCGGCGCCGGACTCGAACTCGACTTCGACGATCTCGCGCAGGCCATCTCGGCCGGCTATTCGGTGATCGACATCCGTGCCCCGGACGAATGCGCAGCCGATCCGCTGCCCGGGTTCGTGCGCCGCATCCCCATGGAAGAGATGCTGGCCGGACGGAACCTGCCGGCTGAAGGGCGCTATCTTTTGGTCTGCAGCCGCGGCGTGCGCAGCCGGAGCACCTGCGAAGCGCTGCGCGAGCGAGGCATCCACGCGGCGCACTCGTTGCGCGGCGGCGTTCAGGGCCGCACTTGGCCGGCGCCGCGCACCACGTACTTGTAACTGGTCAACTGCTCGAGCCCGACCGGACCGCGGGCGTGGAAGCGGTCCGTCGAGATGCCGATCTCAGCACCCATCCCGAACTCGCCGCCATCGGCGAACTGCGTCGAGGCGTTGTGCAGCACGATGGCGCTGTCGACGCGACCGAGGAACCGCTCCGCCGCCGCCGCATCCTCCGTGACGATGGATTCGGTGTGTGCAGAGCCATAGTGGGCGATGTGGGCGATCGCCGCATCAAGCCCGGCCACGACCTTCACCGCGATCACGGCATCGAGGTATTCGGTGAACCAGTCCTCTTCGGTGGCGGGCCGCACCCGCGGATCGACCCGCTGTGCCGCCGCGTCACCGCGCACCTCGCAACCTGCATCGAGCAGGGCGTGCACCAAGGGCGCGAGGTGGGTCGCAGCGCAACCCTCATCGACCAGCAGCGTCTCGGCAGCCCCACAGATGCCGGTACGGCGCAGCTTGGCGTTCAGGACGATCGCAACCGCCATCGGCAGGTCTGCGGCGCGGTCCACGAACACATGGCAGTTGCCGTCGAGGTGGCCGATGACAGGCACCCTCGCCTCTTCCTGAACGCGCTTCACCAGACCCTTACCCCCGCGCGGCACCAGCACATCGATGTACTCGGTCATCCCGGAGAGCATATGGCCCACCGCCGCGCGGTCCGTGACCGGCACGAGCCCGATGCTCGCCTCGGGCAGCCCAACGGCACGCAGTCCTTCGACCAGACAGCGGTGGATCGCAGCGCTCGATCGGACGCTCTCGGAGCCGCCGCGCAGGATCACGGCATTGCCGGATTTCAGGCAGAGCGCACCCGCATCCGCAGTCACGTTCGGTCGGCTCTCGTAGATGATGCCGATGACACCGAGCGGCACGGCGATGCGGGCGATGGCAAGCCCGTTCGGCCTACGCCACTCCTCGAGCACCCGACCGACCGGGTCAGGCAAGGCTGCGATGGCCTCGAGGCCACGCGCCATCGCCTCGAGACGCGACGGGTCGAGCCGCAACCGGTCGAGCATCGCGGCCGAGAGGTCTTTGTGCTCCGCTTGCGTCATGTCGAGGGCGTTGGCAGCGAGCACCTCGACCTGATGGGTGCGCAGCGCCGCCGCGGCGGCCAACAGAGCCGCGTCCTTCTGCGTCCGCGGCGCCGCTGCGAGAACGGACCGGGCGGCAAGCGCCGCCTCGCCGAGCCGTCGCATGAGCGTGCCGAGTTCGCCTGCCGCGGTCCCATCGGCGGTCATTGCAGCACCAGATCGTCGCGGTGGATGAGCTCGTCACGACCGGCATAGCCGAGCATCAGGGCGATCTCGGCGCTACGCCGACCGAGGATACGACCCGCGTCGGTGTCACCGTACGCGACGATGCCGCGCGCCACCTCCTGCCCCCCCGGCGCAAGCACGCTCACGGTGTCACCACGCTCGAAACGACCTGTCAGCGCTGTCACTCCTGCGGGCAGCAGGCTCTTGCCCGCGCGCAACGCTCGACGCGCGCCCTCGTCGATATGCAGCGCACCGACGGGACGCAAGGTGCCCGCGATCCATTGCTTGCGGGCCGCCACCGGCGTCGCGGTCGGCAGGAACCAGGTGCTGCGGCCGCCCTGTTCGATACGCCGCACCGGGTGACGCGGTGAACCGGCGGCGATGCAGAAATGACAGCCTGCAGCCACGGCGATGCGCGCGGCGATGATCTTCGTGGTCATCCCGCCGCGGCCGACCGCCGAGGCTGAACCGCCCGCCATGGCCTCGATCTCAGGGGTGATCTCCGCCACCTGCTCGATGAACTGCGCACCCGGATCCTTGTGGGGATCGGCGGTGTAGAGCCCATCGATGTCCGACAGCAAGACCACGCAATCCGCGCTCACCATCTGCGCCACACGAGCCGCCAAACGGTCGTTGTCGCCATACCGGATCTCGGCCGTCGCGACCGTGTCGTTCTCATTGATGACCGGTACCGCGCCATGTGCCAGCAGCGTCGTGAGAGTGGCTCGGGCATTCAGGTAGCGACGACGCTGCTCGCTGTCCTCCAGCGTGAGCAGCACCTGCGCGACCGGCAGGCCTTGCGCCTCGAGCAGTTCCTTGTAGGCGTGGGCGAGGCGGATCTGGCCCACTGCCGCGGCCGCTTGGCTCTCTTCCAGGCGCAACGGACCGGGCGGCAGGTCGAGGTGGCGCCGCCCGAGCGCGATCGCCCCCGAGGACACCAGCACGACTTCCTTGCCCTGGCGGCGCAGTCGAACCACATCGGCCACCAGCGTCTCGAGCCAAGCCCGATTGAGCCGACCCGTCCGTCCATCGACCAACAGCGCGGAACCGACCTTCACCACGATGCGGCGGGCACGCTGGAGCGGATTGGAACGGCGCGCGACTCGTGGCGGCATGCAAAGCATCCTCGTGGGCATGGCACTATAATTCAGTAGCGCGGTAAAATGCGCTGGAGTCAGTCCCGTCGATCCGCCGAGGTAAATGCCGTGAGCAGAGACAAAGAACCCGTCGTAGGCCAGTGGTACGTCAACGCCGAGGAGGAAGAGACCTTCCGCGTGATCACCGTCGACGAAGATGCCGAGATGGTCGAGATCGAGTATCTCGACGGCGAGCTCGAGGAACTCGATATCGACGAATGGCACGAACTCGACCTCGAGCTCACCACCGAACCGGAAGGCTGGTCGGAAGACGAGCCGGAGGAAGAGGATGATGACGACGAGGACGAAGACGAAGACGATTGGGACGAAGACGAGGATGAAGACGACGACGACGACGACGGGGATGACGGCCACGACGACGGCCGTGAGCGCTGATCATCGTCGCGTGACGATGCCCCTGCGCCGCGGCGCGTGAGCGCCGCACCCGACAGCTGGTACCACGAAAAAGAGTCCGCCTGGCTCTACGGGCGGGTCGCGGCGGCGGAGCCCGATCCGGTGCGCCGGGCGATGTTCCAAAAACTCGGCGCGGCAGCCGAGCAACAGGCGCTACGGTGGCAGGCGCTCGAACCGGCGCGCACTTTCCATTTTTCGCCGTCGCTGCGCGCACGACTCGTCGCAGAGATCGTGCGACGGATCGGCCCGCGCGCCTCGCGGCATGCGCTGGCCGCGATGAAACTGCGCGGCCTGTCGGTCTACACCTCTGCCGCTCCCCCGGTCGCCCCCGGCCACCTCATGCCCACCTCGGTCAGCGAAGTCGGTCAGCGACATCGCGGCGTGGGCGGCAGCAACCTGCGAGCCACCGTGTTCGGCGTCAACGACGGCTTGGTGTCCAACGCCTCGCTCGTGATGGGGATCGCCGGTGCCAACGCAGAACCTGGCACCGTCCTCATGACCGGTGTCGCCGGGCTGTTGGCGGGCGCGCTCTCGATGGCAGCCGGCGAATATGTGTCAGTGCGCTCGCAACGCGACATGTACGAGTACCAGATCGCCCTCGAACGAGAGGAACTCGCCGAGTATCCGGAAGAAGAAGCCGAGGAACTCGCCCTGATCTACGAAGCGCGCGGTCTCGAACTCGAACAGGCCCGGGCGATGGCTCGCACCCTGCTCTCACGCCCGGAGCAGGCCCTCGATGTGCTCGCCCGCGAGGAGCTCGGCCTCAATCCCGATGACCTCGGGTCACCGCTCGGTGCCGCTGTGTCCTCCTTCCTGGCCTTCGCCGTCGGCGCGTCGCTGCCCTTGCTGCCCTTTTTCGTGCGCGGCCTGACACACCCGCTCTGGTGGACGATAGGCCTCACGGCCGTGGCGCTCGCAGGGATCGGCCTTGCGCTCAGCCTGTTCACGGGGCGCGGGGCTTGGCAGGGTGCGTTGCGGATGCTGCTGATCGGCGGGGGTGCGGGTGTGGTGTCCTTCCTCGTCGGCCGACTGCTCGGGGTGGCACTCGCCTGAGAAGCCGGTCCAAAGCCTTGAAATAGAAGCAGTTTCACCTCTATCATCTGTTGCAGGTGGCGACCCATCGCCGACCCGTATGAATTTGCAGTCGGGCTGAACCTCGATCGGTGGAATGAGTCCAATCTGCAATGTTGTCCTTACGGGCATACTACTGTTCGACTGCCTAAGCTCTACATCCCTGAACCGGAGTCCCTAGCACCCATGAAACGCGTCCTGCTGTTCCTCGTCACCAACCTTGCCGTGGTGTTCGTGCTGTCGATCGCCATGCGATTGCTCGGCCTCGACCAATACATCGCCGCGCAGGGCGGAAGCGCCTACGGTCTGCTGGTGTTCGCCGCGGTGTTCGGTTTCGGCGGCGCGATCATCTCGCTGCTGATGTCCAAGTGGAGCGCCAAACGCATGATGGGCGTGCGCATCATCGACAAGCCGCGCGACGCGGTGGAGTCGTGGCTGCTCGAGACCGTGAAGGTCCAAGCTCGCGAGTCCGGCATCGGCATGCCCGAAGTCGGCATCTTCGATTCGCCCGAGCCGAACGCGTTCGCCACCGGTGCCAACAAGAACAAGGCCTTGGTCGCGGTCAGCACCGGTCTTCTGCAGCGCATGAAGCGCGAAGAGGTCGAGGCCGTGCTCGGTCACGAGATCGGCCATGTCGCCAATGGCGACATGGTGACGCTCACCCTCATCCAGGGCGTGGTCAACACCTTCGTCATCTTCCTCGCCCGGATCATCGGGGGCTTCGTGGATCGCGCGATCTTCAAGAACGAAGACGGCCGCGGTATCGGCTACTTCGTCATCGTGCTCGTGACCGAGCTGTTGCTCGGCATCCTCGCCAGCATCATCGTCATGTGGTTCTCGCGGAAGCGTGAGTTCCGTGCGGACATCGCAGGTGCCCGTCTTTCCGGCGCGCGCAACATGATCGGCGCGCTCGAGGCGCTCAAGCGTGGCCACCCGCCCGAGGGGATGCCGCAGCAGATGGCGGCCTTCGGCATCAACGGCGCCGTCCCGAGCGGCTTCAAGCGCCTCTTCATGAGCCATCCGCCGCTCGAGGAGCGTATCGACGCCCTCAAGCGCGCCAACGGTCTCGCCTAAGCCCGCGTCATGCCGGACGGTTCGGCTCCAGCCCCCGCCCGGTCGGCCGTGCGCCGACTCGGGCGGGCGTTCACCGCCTGGTTCGACACCGGGCAGCATGTCGTCCCGAAGGACGGCGCAGCGTTGCCCGAGATCCCGGACAAGGTGGAATGGGCGCGCATCCTGCCCTTCATCGGCATGCACCTCGCCTGCTTCGCCGTGATCTGGGTCGGCTGGAGTCCGGTCGCGGTCAGCGTCGCGATCGGGGCCTACCTCGTGCGCATGTTCGCCATCACCGGCTTCTATCACCGTTATTTCTCGCATCGCTCCTTCAAGACCTCGCGGACCGGCCAGTTCATCTTCGGCTTGCTCGGGGCGTCGGCGGTACAGCGCGGACCGGTCTGGTGGGCGGCGCACCACCGCCACCACCATGCCCACTCCGACAAGCCCGAGGACACGCACTCCCCGCTGCAGCACGGCTTCATCCGCTCGCACATGGGCTGGTTCCTGACGGCACGCGGTTTCCGGCCGGACCTGCGGCGGGTCCGCGACCTGCTGCAGTTCCCGGAACTGCGTTGGCTCGACCGGTTCGACATCCTGGTGCCGTTCGCCCTCGCGATCGGCATGTTCGGCTTGGGCGCCCTGCTCGCCCATCAGGCGCCCGAGCTCGGCACCAGTGCAGGACAGATGTTGGTCTGGGGGTTCTTCATCTCCACCGTGGCCTGCTACCACGGCACCTACACCATCAATTCGCTCTCTCATGTGTTCGGTCGGCAGCGCTATCGCACCGGCGACACCAGCCGCAACAACTGGCTGCTCGCGCTCGTGACCCTCGGCGAAGGTTGGCACAACAACCACCACCATTTCCCGAGCTCCACCCGGCAAGGTTTCTACTGGTGGGAGATCGACATCACCTACTACATCCTCAAAGTCATGTCCTGGCTCGGCATCATCTGGGACCTCAAGCCCGTGCCGGTCGCGATCCGCGACCGCTCGCCCCGGCGCATCGCCTGACCCGCAGACCGCACCCGAGAGACCCATCGACATGAGCCGGATCGCCATCGTCGGGACCGGCGTCTCAGGCATGACCGCTGCGTGGTATCTGCACCGGGACCACGAGCTCACCGTGTTCGAGTCGAACGCCAGCTTCGGCGGCCATACGGCGACCGTCGATGTCGAGCGGCACGGTCGACACTATGCCGTCGACACCGGCTTCATCGTGTTCAATGATTGGACCTACCCGAACTTCATCGCGCTGCTGGATGCGGTGGGCGCACGGTGGCAGTGGTCGGACATGAGCTTCTCGCTGCGCTGCGAGCGTACCGGACTCGAATACAACGGCACCTCGGTGGACTCGCTGTTCGCGCAGCGCCGCAATGTCCTGCGACCGTCCTTCCTGCGCATGATCGCCGACATCCTGCGTTTCAACACGCGGTCGAGGGCATTGCTCGCGACGCCCGACACCGGGCTCACGCTCGGGGAGTACCTCGCGCGCGAAGCTTACTCACAGGCGTTCACCGAGCGCTACATCCTGCCCATGGGTCGCGCCATCTGGTCGGCGAGCGGCAGCGGGATGCTCGCCTTCCCCGCCCGGTTCTTCGTCGATTTCTTTGAGCGTCACGGCTTCCTGAACATCGACGACCGTCCCACCTGGCGGACGGTCAGCGGCGGCTCGCGCGAGTACGCGCGACGGCTGCTCGCACCGTTCCTCGAGCGTGTCCGGCTCTCGACGCCCGTCCGCCGCATCGTGCGCGACGACGCCGGCGTCACGCTCACGAGCGAGGGACCCGCCGGCCTCGCCACCGAGCGCTTCGACCATGTGATCCTCGCCTGCCACAGCGACCAAGCGCTCGCGATGCTCGCCGATGCGGACCCGCTGGAGCGCGAGATCCTCGGCGCGTTCCCCTATCAGGCGAACGACGCCGTACTGCATCTCGATCGACGGATGTTGCCGCGCACGCCGAAGGCCCGCGCGGCCTGGAACTATCACCTGCTCGATCCCGACACCGAACGCGTCGCGCTCACCTACGACATGAGCCTGCTGCAGTCGCTGGACGGCCCTGAGAAGTTCCTGGTCACCCTCAACCGCAACGCCGACATCGATCCTGCACTCGTGCTCGGGCGCTATACCTACCACCATCCTGTCTACACGCCGGGCGCGGTCGCTGCGCAACAGCGGCGCGGCGAGATCAGCGGTCGGCGCCGCACCTATTTCTGTGGCGCCTACTGGCGCTACGGTTTCCACGAGGATGGCGTCGTGAGCGGGTTATGGGCCTTGCAGGACTTTGCGACAGCGACCGGCAGCGCGCCACCGCCCGCCCCGCGCCTCGAACCCGTCCGTCGCAGCCTCAAGCAGGGCAGCGCTGCGGCATGAGCGCCACGCACAGCGCCCTGTACACCGGATCCATCGGCCATCGTCGCTTCGGGCCGCGGCGCAACGCTTTCCGCTATCGCCTTTTCATGGCCTGGATAGACCTCGCCGACCTCCCGGCGCTGTTCGACGGGCGATGGTTCTGGTCCGCTCGACGACCCGCGCTCGCGTGGTTCCGACGCGCCGACTATCTCGGTGATCCGAGCGTGCCGCTCGATGGAGCCGTGCGCGATCTCATCGAACAGCGCACCGGCCGTCGCCCGGCCGGCCCCATCTGCCTGCTGACCCACCTGCGCTATTTCGGGTTCACCTCCAATCCCGTCAGTTTCTACTATGTCTATGACGCCGCAGGAGATCGACTGGAGACCATCGTGGCGGAGATCACCAACACCCCCTGGGACGAGCGCCACGCCTATGTGCTCGCGGTGGCGGACGCCACACGGTCAGGGGCGCAGATGTGGCGCTGGCAGTTCGACAAAGCCTTCCATGTCTCACCGTTCATGCCGATGGACATGCGCTACGATTGGCGCTTCAACGAGCCGGGCCGCACGCTCGGCGTTCATATGGAGAACTGGCGTGAGGGCCGGTCACAGTTCGACGCCACGCTGGTGTTGCGCCGAGGACCCATCACCGGTCGTGCCTTGGCGCGCGCCCTGCTGACCGTGCCGTTCGTCACCCTGAAAGTGAGCCTACTCATCTACTGGCAGGCGCTCGTGCTGCTTTTGAAGCGGACGCCGTTCTTCACGCATCCCAAGAAGCATCCTCCGGGGACCCCCTGACATGTCCGTACCCACCATCATCCCCCGCGAGACCGACCGTGCGACCGCTCGGTCAGGTCCGCTGGCCCGGTTCGGTCGCCGTCTGCTGCTCGGCCAGTTGACCCGGCTGCAGGACGGCGCGTTGACGCTGATCGAGCCGGATGGTCGACGCCACGATTTCGGCCGTCGTACCGCCCGCCTCGACGTGGCGGTGACCGTCGAGGTGCGCGACCCGCAGTTCTTCGCCGACGCTGCGTTCGGCGGCACGGTGGGCGCGGGCGGCGCCTACATCAACGATCTTTGGCGTTGCGACGATCTCACGGCGCTCGTGCGCCTGTTCGTCGCCAACCGCGTGGTCATGGATGGCATGGACGGCCGCTGGGCCTGGCTCAGCACGCCCCTGAACAAGGCCGCCCACTGGCTCAACCGCAACAGCCGACAAGGCAGCGCCCGCAACATCGCCGCGCACTACGATCTCGGCAATGCGCTCTACGAGCTCATGCTCGACCCGACGATGGCCTACTCCTGCGGCATCTTCGCGGACGACACGACCACGCTAGAACAGGCCTCGGTCGCGAAGTTCGAAGCGGTCTGCCGCAAGCTGCGGCTGCGCCCCGGGGAGCGCGTCGTCGAGATCGGCACCGGTTGGGGCGGCCTCGCGATCCACGCCGCTGCGCGGTACGGCGCCCATGTCACCACCACCACCATCTCGCGCGAGCAGCACGATCATGCGCGTGAGGTGATCGCGCGCGCCGGGCTCACGGACCGCGTCACCCTGCTGCTCGAAGATTACCGTGACCTCAAGGGCCGCTACGACAAGGCCATGTCCATCGAGATGATCGAGGCGGTCGGCGCGCAGTACCTCGACACCTACCTCGCCAAGTGCTCGACGCTGCTCGAGCCGCACGGCGCGATGCTGCTGCAGGCCATCACGCTGCAGGACCAGTTCTATGCCCAGGCGCGGAAGTCGGTCGACTACATCCAGCGGTTCATCTTCCCGGGCAGCTTCATCCCGAGCGTGCAGGCGATCAGCGAGTCCCTGACCCGCGTCACCGACCTCAAGATCTTCCACCTCGAGGACATCGGACCGCACTACGCGCGCACCCTGCGCGAGTGGCGCTCGAACTTCATGGCCAACCGTGACCAGGTCCGTACGCTCGGCTATCCCGACTCCTTCGTGCGCATGTGGGAGTTCTATCTCTGCTACTGCGAGGGCGGGTTCGCCGAACGGCAACTGGGTGATGTGCAACTGCTGCTCACCAAGCCCGGCTGCCGGCTGCCGTCGCCGCTCGCCACATGACATCGGGCGGCGCAGCCACGCCGCTCGCGCAGCTGCAGGCGCGCTTCGGCCTGGAACTCATCTCGACCGATCCTGCTTCGCTCGCGGCCGCGGGCGTCGACCATCGTCGGCTCTATCACGGCAAGCCCCTCGCCATCGCCTCGCCGCGCAGCACCCTCGAGGTCTCACAGCTGCTCGCGTTCTGCGACGCACGGCGTATCGCTGTCGTACCGCAGGGGGGCAACACCGGTTACTGCGGCGCCGCCACCCCAGACGAGTCGGGCACCGAGCTCGTGCTGTCACTGCGGCGTATGCGCGCCATACGGCGTATCGATCCTGCCAACGACTCGATGGTGGTCGAGTCCGGCTTGGTGCTCGCGGAAGCACAACAGGCCGCCGCCGCGGCAGGGCGGTTCTTCCCGTTGTCGCTCGGCTCGGAAGGCAGTTGCCAGATCGGCGGCAACCTCGCCACCAATGCAGGTGGCGTGCAGGTGCTACGCTACGGGATGATGCGCGAGCTGGTGCTCGGTCTCGAGGTGGTGCTTGCGGATGGCCGCGTGCTCTCGAGCCTCGATGCGCTGCGCAAGGACAACACCGGCTATGACCTGCGGCATCTCTTCATCGGCGCCGAAGGAACGCTCGGCGTGATCACGGCCGCCGCGCTGCGGCTGTTCCCGCCCCCGCGCGCGATCGCGACGGCTTTCGTCGCCGTACCCGACCCGCAGGCCGCTGTGACCCTGCTCGGTGCGCTGAGAAGTGCCAGCGGTGATCGGGTGTCGAGCTTCGAGCTGTTGCCGAGGATCGCCCTGGAACTGGTGCTTCGGCACCTGCCGGACATGCGTGCGCCGCTCGCGGGTCCGTCGCCGTGGTTCGTGCTCTGTGAACTCACCAGCGCGCGCGCGGAGGATCCGCTCGATGCGATCCTGCAGGACGCCCTCGGTGCAGCCTTCGAGTCCGGCCTCGCCACCGATGCGGCGCTCGCTCAGGGCGAACGCGAGCGGCGGGAGTTCTGGCGCCTGCGGGAGAACATCCCCGAGGCCCAGCGCCGCGATGGCCCGAGCCTCAAGCATGATGTCTCGCTGCCCATCGACCGTCTGCCGGCGTTCGTCGAGGCAGCCTCGGCGTGGGTCGCGAGCGAGGCACCCATGGCGCAGCTCGTGTGCTACGGCCATGTCGGCGACGGCAACCTGCATTTCAACTTAGGACAGGGCGCCACGCTCGCCGCTGCGCAGCGGGACACCGATCTGCTGAAACCTCATGAGGATCGGGTCAAGCGTGCCATCCACGACCTGGTGCGTGCCCACGGTGGCTCGTTCAGCGCCGAGCATGGCATCGGCCGGCTGAAGGTCGAGGAACTGCAGCGCTACGCGTCGCCGGTCGAGCTCGAGCTGATGCGCCTCATCAAGCAAGCCTTCGATCCGAACGGCATCATGAACCCTGGCAAGGTGTTGCCCAGGTCGTCGTGCGCCGACTGAGCACGCACGGAGCGATCACGCTGCTGCTCACCCTCGGCGCCTCGCCGTCGATCGCGGATGCGGCGGCGGAACCGTCAGAATCCGCACACACCGTGTTGCCGAGCGTCAACGCCCGGGTCACGCGCGACGCCGGGCGCCGGCCTGCCGATCTGCCCGACGACGCCAGCTTGGCCGCATCGGGGGTGCGCATCGGTGAGATCCGGATCGCCCCCCTCGAGATCTTCGACACCTCGCTGCCCGAGGAAGACACCGCGCTCTTCCGGCTCGCCAATACGCTACACATCCGGACCCGGGCGACGACGATCGAGGACCAGTTGTTGTTCGCTTCAGGCGATCTCTACGACGGTCGTCTGCTGGAGGAATCTGCACGGCTGCTGCGCAGCACACGCTATCTGCATGATGCACGCATCGAGCCGGTGGCGATGCGCGATGGCGTCGTCGATATCGAGGTCGAGACCCGTGATGTGTGGACGCTCAACCCCGGGATCTCGTTCGGGCGCAAAGGCGGAGAGAGCACCTCGGGTCTCGAACTGGAGGAGCTGAACCTGTTGGGTCTCGGTATCGAGCTCGGGATCGGCCGGACCAAAGATGTCGATCGGACCTCCACGGTCTTCAAATATCGCGACCGGCAGCTCGCGCGCAGCTGGTGGGCATTGGCGCTCGACTACGCCGACAACAGCGACGGCCAACGCAAGGGACTCGCGCTCGACCGCGATTTCTACGCGCTCGATACCCGCCGAGCCGTCGGCATCGCCGCGGTCGAAGATGAGCGGATCGACGCCCGCTACGACCTCGGCGAAGAAGTGGGCGAGTACGGGGTACGGCGTCGCTTTGCCAGCCTCTACGGGGGATGGTCGAAAGGTCTGGTCGACGGTGAAGTGCTGCGTTGGCGCATCGGCTACACCTTCGACGAGAGCCGTTTCGCAGCCGCCCCGGGCAGCGCGCTGCCGACGCCGCTGCCCGCCGACCGCAAACTCGCCTACCCGTGGCTCTCGGCGCAATGGTTGGAGGACGACTACCGTCAATTGCGCAACCGCGACCAGATCGAGCGCACCGAGGATTTCGCCTATGGTTGGCGTGCCTCGGCCCGCCTCGGGATCGCCTCCCCCACATTCGGCGCGGATCGCAGCGCCGTGCTGTTCGACGGACGGGTGTCGCGGGGGTTCGATCTCAGCTCGCGCAGCTCGATCCTTTTGGAGGCCACCCTGAACGGGCGCCACGAGGACGGCAGCTTCGTCGATGTACAGGCCGACGGCACACTGCGCTACTACCGGCGCCATTCGGAGCGGCGGCTCTCGTTCGCTGCGGTCGCTGTGACGCTCGGCCATGAGCTCGACGCCGATCGACAGGTGCTGATCGGCGGGGACAGCGGTCTTCGCGGCTACCCGCTTCGTTATCAGGCGGGTGAAGGGCGTTGGCTCGTGACGCTGGAGCAACGCTTCTATTCGGATTGGTACCCGTTCCGGTTGGTCAACGTCGGCGGTGCCGTGTTCGCCGATGTGGGTGGCGCTTTCGGTGACAACGCCTTCGGCAGCCGACCACAAGGCGCCTTGGCCGATGTCGGCTTCGGGCTCCGTCTCGGCAACAGCCGATCCGGTCTCGGCAACATGCTGCACATCGATCTCGCGTTTCCCTTGAACGGCGATCCGTCGATCAAGGATGTCCAGCTGTTGGTGGAGACCAAGCGCAGTTTTTGATCCCGTGCAGACCGATCCCGGGACAGGACGACGCTGTGCCATGATATCGGGCGCTATGTCCGCCGCTTGCGATCCCTCGACCGTCCCGACCCCCTCCCCCGTGCCGTCGCGCAGCGCGGGCTGTGTCGGCGGCCTGCACGAAGCCTGCGTCGGCGTCACCGACCTCGAAGAAGCGATCGCCGACTTCCGCGCCTGGGGTTGCCGACCGGGGCTGCGCGGACACCTCGATGCCGCAGCCTCTGCAGCGCTCTACGGACACGACTCGGCGTTGGAATCCGTGCAACTGCTACACGGCGACGCCGACCACGGTCTCGTACGCCTCATGAAATGGCAGAGGCCGCTCAACGATGGGGTCGGCCTGCGCCCGAACCTGCGGGGCGTCGGCTCGCGCTGGGGTGTGCGCGTCACCCAGAGCGTCCATGGCGTGCTCAACCACGCCGAACGCGCCCTGCAATCAGGGTCGCCGCTCGCCTTGTTGCCGCCACAGCTCGCGGTGATCGGCGAAGTCAGCGGCGAGCGCGCGGTGCAACCGTTCCGGGATCCCATCGTCGGCGTACGCGAGATGGTGCTCATCCAGCCGCACTATCGACAGGTCATCTTCGAGCGGTTCGGCTACGAGAGCCCGCTCTACGGACGGGTGGAGCCCGCCTCGTTGCTGCGCGCGAGCCAGCACACCCACGCCGGACTCATGGTCGCGAGCGACGATGAGCGCATCTTCGACTTCTACGAGACGGTGCTCGGATTGAAGCGCACCCATGAGGAGCGCGTGCCGTATGCGAACGCCACCGGCTCACGCAGCATCTTCGGTCTCGAACCCGACGAAGGCTTCCACATGGTGGACTTCGACGACCCACGCACCGGCGCATCACTCGGCGAACGGCGCTCCGGCAAACTCAAGTGCGTGCGCTTCACAGCCGACGCCCGGATGGAGGACCTGCGCGAGCTCGCACGCCCCGGCTGCCTCGGCTACAGCCTCTACACCTGGCGCGTCGGAGACTTGGGTCTGCTGCGGCGGACGCTCGCGGCGACGCCGGGTGTGGCAGGCATCGCGGCTGCGACGCTCGGGGAGATCTTGCCGGACGAATTCGGGCGGCCGAGCCTCGGGCTCAGGGCGCCGGACGGTTGTCCGTGGGTGCTGCAGCAGGCGCCGCAGGGATGGCCGGCAGCACCGTAGCCGCTTCGAGATACGCGATCAACGCGGCGCGGTCCGACGCGTTCTTGATGCCCGCGACAGCCATCGAGTTGCCGGGGACCATCCTGCCCGAGGATTCCAACCATCGATCCAACCGTGCGCGGTCCCACCGGAACGACTGCGCCTGCAAGGCCTCCGAGTAGCTGAAATCGGGCACCGAAGCCACTTCGCGTCCGAGCAGTCCGCCCAGATGCGGACCGATGAGCTCCGCTCCGCCAGGCTGCAACGCGTGACAGGCGCGGCATTGGAGGTAGAGCAGCCGACCGCGTTTCTCGTCTACTGCGGCGGCGGGATCGGCGACGGGAGCGGCGACGGGATCGGCCGACGCCACCGGCACGGTGAGCAACAGGACCGCCATCACGCCGAAGCGGACGCCGATCATGAGCGGACCCGCATCAAGCCCTCTTGGGCGATGCTCGCCACCAGACGACCGCTGCGGTCGAAGATGCTGCCGCGCGAGAAGCCACGCGCGCCCGAGGCGCTCGGGCTGTCCATCGAATACAGCAACCAATCATCGACACGGAAATCACGATGGAACCACATCGCGTGGTCGATGCTCGCCATGACCAGATCGTCGCTGCTGTATTGGATGGCATGCGGTCGCGTGGCGGTCCCGAGCAGGCTGAAATCCGAGATGTACGCGAGCAGACAGCGGTGCAGATGCGGGTCATCGGGCAATCGACCGGCGGTGCGCAACCAGATGTGCTGGACCGGCGGCGCAGGCTTCGGATCCAAGTAGTCGATGGGATCGACCGGACGGAGGTCGAACGGCCGCTCGCGCACCATGAAACGGCGGATCTTCTCGGGTAGGCGCTCGGCGATCTCGGCGGCCGGGCGGCTCCAATCAGGGAGCGTCTCGGGCATCGGTACTTGCGGCATCGCCGACTGGTGATCGAGACCGGGCTCCGGGACATGGAAAGACGAGGAGAAGGTGAAGATCGGATCGCCGTTCTGGATGGCGATGACACGCCGCGACGAGAAGGAGTGACCGTCGCGGCTGCGGTCGACCTGGTAGACGATGGGCCGGTTGAAGTCGCCGCGACGCAGGAAATAAGCGTGGAGCGAATGCACCTCGCGACCCGCATCGACCGTCGCGTAGGCTGCGGTGAGCGCCTGGCCGAGCACCTGCCCGCCGAAGACCTGTGGGCTGCCGATATCTCGGCTCTCGCCGCGGAAAAGATTGACCTCCAGCCGCTCGAGCTCGAATTGGCGCAGCAGATCCGACAACTGGCCGATCAAGATGCGGTGACCCCCAATCGCTTCTGCATCACCGGGCTGGTGGTCGTGTACTGCAGGAACTGTTTCTTTTCGGGATAGAGCCAGGCCTGGATGCCGAACGCCGCAAGCGCGGCCTCGTGGAAGCCCGACAGGATCAGTTTCTTCTTGCCGGGGTAGGTATTGATGTCGCCGACCGCGAAGATGCCGGGCACGCTGGTCTGGAACTTCTCGGTGTCGACCGTCAACGCCTTGCGCTCGAGCGCGAGCCCCCACTGCGCCACCGGCCCGAGCTTGGGATGCAGACCGAAGAAAGCGAACAGGTGATCGGCAGGCAGGTCATGCAGCAGCCCATCGGCCGCCTTCACGCGCACCCCGGTGAGCCGCTCGCCGTCCTCGATGAGCGTCTCGGCGAGCCCCTCGATGAAACGCACGCGACCCGCAGCCTCGAGTTCGCGCATGCGCGCGACGGATGCGGGCGCCGCGCGGAATTCGCTGCGACGATGCACCAAGGTGAGGGCGGGCGCGGTGCTGGCGAATTCATTGACCCAGTCGAGCGCGGAGTCACCGCCGCCGAACATCACGAGCCGTTGTGTCCGGTAGGCATCGGCACCCTTGATACGGTAGTGGATCTGCCGCCCCTCGTACCGCTCGCTACCCGCGACGCCGAGGCGACGCGGCTGGAACGAACCGACCCCGGCCGCGATCACGACCGCACCGGTGTCGAAACGGGTGCCCGTCGCCGTGACCACATCGAAACGCCGATCGGCGCGCGGCGTCAGTTCGACGACCTCTTGTCCGAGATGGAACACCGGCTCGAAGGGCTTGATCTGTTGCATCAAGCGATCGACGAGCTCTTGGGCACCGCAGACCGGCAGCGCCGGGATGTCGTAGATCGGCTTATCGGGGTAGAGCTCTGTGCACTGGCCGCCGGGTGCCGCGAGAGAATCGATGAGGTGGGCCTTGATGCCGAGCAATCCGAGCTCGAAGACCTGGAACAGGCCACAGGGTCCGGCACCGATGATCACGACCTCGGTCTGTAGGGTCTGGGACACGCACAACCTCGTCAGGGATCGTCGAGAAAGAGTAGATTTAGCAGGTAAATTCTAGCAGACACCCGTGCCCTGCACCGCCCCGGAGGCCCCCATGCCCACCAATGCCGACCTTGCTCGCCGCCGTGCGGCCGCCATCCCCCGGGGTGTCGGAAATTCCCTCCAGGTCTACGCCGAGCGCGCATCCAACGGCGAGATCTGGGATGTCGAGGGTCGCCGCTACATCGACTTCGGCTCGGGTATCGCCGTGCTCAATACCGGGCACCTGCACCCCAAGGTGCAAGGGGCCGTGGCGGCGCAGCTCGCACGGCTCTCGCACGCCTGCTTCCAGGTCACACCCTACGAGAACTATGTCGCCCTCGCCGAACGCCTGAACGATCTGGCGCCCGGGCCGGGACCCTGGAAGACGATCTTCCTCACGACCGGCGCCGAGGCGGTCGAGAACGCCGTGAAGATCGCGAGATACCACACCGGACGACCCGCGGTGATCGCGTTCGGTGGCGGTTTCCACGGCCGCACCCTCGCCTGCATCAGCCTCACCGGCAAGGTGCACCCCTACAAAGCAGGCTTCGGCCCGATGCTGCCCGACATCTACCACGCACCGTTCCCGATGGAGTACCACGGCATCAGCGTGGAGGCGTCGCTGGCGGCGATCGAACACCTCTTCAAGCACGATGTCGACGCGCAGCGTGTCGCCGCACTGATCATCGAACCGGTGCAGGGCGAAGGCGGCTTCTACATCGCGCCACCAGCGTTCCTGCGCGAGCTGCGTGCGCTCTGCGACCGCCACGGCATCCTGCTCATCGTCGACGAGGTGCAGAGCGGCTTCGCCCGCACCGGCAAGATGTTCGCGATCGAGCACTCCGGCGTGGTGCCCGACCTGATGACCGTCGCCAAAAGTCTTGCGGGGGGCGTACCGCTCTCCGCCGTGGTGGGCCGCGCCGACATCATGGACGCGCCGCTGCCGGGCGGTCTCGGCGGCACCTACGCAGGGTCGCCGCTCGGCTGCGCAGCGGCGCTCGCCGTGCTCGATGTGATCGAATCCGAAGGTCTTTGCGCGCGGGCTGAGCGGCAGGGCGCGATGCTGCGCGCGCGTCTGGAGGACATGCGCTCACGCTGGCCCTGCATCGGCGAGGTGCGCGGCCTCGGCGCGATGGTGGCGATGGAGTTGGTCCGCGATCGGCGTCCCGACTCACCCGACGCCGAGATCACGAAGGCGCTCGTCCAATCGGCAGGCCGACGCGGTCTGGTCCTGCTGTCCTGCGGGATCTATGGCAACGTGATCCGCTTCCTCGCGCCCTTGACCATCCCCGATGCGCAGTTGGCCGAAGGGCTCGCGATCCTCGAAGCCGCCCTCGAGGATGTCGCCGCGCGCTGAGCACGCCGCGGTCAGGCGCGGCCGGCGTTGGAATCGTTCGGGCTGTGGAAGTACTCGCTCTCTGCCGACAGGTCGCGGATCAAGCGCTGCAACTCGGCCATCCGGCCCTCGGCAGTGCTCACGGCGAGGCAATCGGTGCAGCGCGGGTCGGCGCAGGGCTGCCGGGCGTAGAGCCAGAATTGCACGGCACCGGCGAGCAAGCCATCGGAGACATCCCAAAGGTCGGCCGACTTGTCGCGGTCAGCCAAGGTGTTGCCGAGGTCCACGGCTTGGGTGAAGGCTGCGTCGAACGACGCGGTGGAGTCCTGCTCGGTAGGCATAACGGTAGTTTATCCGAAGGTCGGCACGCCACCCGACCCTCTCGAACAAAATTTTGTTGCAGTTGGCGATATCGTACAGGTTACCGATTCTTAATCCGAAGTGCGGCAAGGCGTCCATTAACATGTCAACGAATCATGACGACCGAAGAAACGCTATTGCAGCCCCGGGAAATCGAGATGCCGGCGGAGATCCTCGCGGAAGAGGCCTTGCGAGGCGGTTCGCTTGGGGCGATCGCGCCGCTGGCCGACGCACCCGGCGATGCCCGTCGGGCGATCGCATTCGTCGCCAGTCACTACCCCGACAAGTTCCCGGCCAGTGCCGTCGCCACCCATTGCGGGCTCAGCCGTTTCCAGTTCAGCCGCGCCTTCCATGCGACCTTCCGCATCACTTTCCGCGAATATCTGTTGCGCTACCGCGTCCGGGCCGCCTGTCAGGCGTTGACCCGGGACCACGACTCCGTGACTGCGATCGCTTACGCGGTCGGGTTCCACGACGGGTCGTACTTCGCCCGGATGTTCCGCCGCTACATCGGCATGCTGCCCTCGCAGTATGCTCGGTGGCATGAACGACCGGACCGATCGACCGTCGCGCCCTGAGCATCGCCGCCTCGCTTGGCGGATCCCCCGTGCGGGGTCCCTGGCGAACCTGAGATTCGTCGAAGAGGACCTGCCCGCCCCCGCGCCGGGCGAGGTCCAGATCGATGTGGTCGCCGTCGGTCTCAACTTCGCCGACATCTTCGCCTGCCTCGGGCTGTACTCCGCCACGCCCGCCGGGTCGTTCGTGCCGGGACTGGAGGCCGCGGGCACGGTCCGCCGGGTGGGCGATGGCGTGACGCGCTGGCGTCCGGGCGACCGCGTGATCGTGCTCACCCGCTTCGGCGGCTATGCCAGCGCCCTCAATGTCGGCGAACAATATCTTTGGCCGTTGCCCGAGACCTGGTCGTTCGAGGACGGTGCGGCCTACCCGGTGCAGGCGCTGACGGCGTGGTACGGATTGGTGGCGCTCGGCGGCGCGCGGCGCGGCAGCGTGGTCCTCGTGCAATCCGCCGCAGGCGGCGTCGGCCTCAACGCGCTGCAGGTGCTGCGCCAGCTCGGTGCGCAGCCGGTGGCGGTGGTGGGGCGCGAGTCGAAACGCGATTGGCTGGTGCGGGAACACGGCCTCGACCCCGCCTGCGTCGTGCTGCGGGGGCCCCACTTCGGTGCCGCCCTCGATGCGGCGCTGCGCCATCTCGACGCCGCAGCGTTCGATCTCGTCTTCGATGCGGTCTACGGCCCTTCGTTCCGGCCCGCTTTTGAGCGGCTCGCGCCGGAAGGTCGGCACCTGCTGTACGGCGCTGCCGATTTCATGGGTGAGGGTCGCCGCGCCAATCCGTTGCGGCTCGCCTGGCGCTGGTTGCGACGCCCACGGCTCGACCCGCTGGCCATGATCTCGCAGAACCGTGGTCTGCTCGCCTTCAACCTCATCTGGTTGTGGGGCGAGGCGGCACGCTTGCCCGACGCCCTGCGTGAGACGCTCGCGTTGATCCCGGATCCGCCGCACATCGGCGGTGCTTGGCCGTTCGCCGACGCCCACACCGCGCTCGCCGCGCTGCAATCGGGCGACACCACCGGCAAACTGGTGCTCCAGGTGGACAAGTCCGCGGTCGACAGCCCACGCAACGGTGCATCAGGCGAGGGGTCTGCGGCGGCAGCGCGCTAGAATGCAGCATGTCTGATCCGTCCTCTGCCGACCGTCCAAAAGCCAAGTCGGTCCGTCCGCTCGCTTCGCTGCTGCCCTTCCTCAAGCCCTACCGCAGCGTGCTCGCTTGGGCGATGGTCGCACTGCTGCTCGCCTCGGGGTCGATGCTCGCGCTGCCGGTCGCACTCAAGCATCTCGTCGATCGCGGGATGTCGGCCGGTGATGCCGACACCATCGACATCTACTTCATCACCTTCCTCGGCGTCGCGGTGCTCTTCGGCGCGTTCGCCGCCATGCGTTTCTATCTCGTCACCTGGCTGGGGGAGCGCGTGGTCGCGGACATCCGCGCGGCCGTCTACCGGAACATCGTCCGGATGGACCCGCAGTTCTTCGAGGTCACCCGCACCGGTGAGGTGCTCTCGCGTCTCACCACCGACACCACGCTCGTGCAATCGATCTCGGGCGTCGGCATCTCGATCGCGCTGCGCTCGACCATCAACCTCGCCGGCTCCATCGTGATGATGGGCGTGACCAACCTCAAACTGCTCGGGCTGATCCTGATCGCCATGCCGACCGTGATCGTGCCGGTCATCGCGCTCGGCCGGAAGCTGCGCAAGCTCTCGCGCAGCTCGCAGGACCGGATCGCCGATACCAGTGGCCTTGCGGGGGAGACCCTGAACGCGATCCAGACCGTGCAGGCGTTCACGCTCGAAGATCTCAACGTCCGGCGCTACGATCAAGCGGTCGAAGCCTCGTTCGACATCGCCGTGGTACGCACCCGGGTACGGGCTTGGCTGACCGCCCTTTCCACCACGCTGGTGGTCGCCGCCATCACCCTCGTGTTGTGGTTCGGCGCCCATCAGGTGCTGGCGGACAAGATGTCCGGAGGCGAACTCGTGCAGTTCCTGCTGTTCGCCGTCTACGCCGGCGTCGCCGCCGCCTCTTTGAGCGAGATGTGGAGCGAAGTGCAGCGTGCGGCAGGCGCCATGGAGCGCCTCGTCGAGCTGCACCACGCGACCCCGGCGATCCTCTCCCCGGCGGTACCGCAAGCCCTGCCCGCCGTCACGCCGGGCGCGGCCGCGGGCCGCGTGCGCTTCGAGGGGGTGCGTTTCCACTATCCCTCCCGTCCGGAGACCCCGGCGCTCGATGACTTCACGCTCGACATCGCGCCGGGGGAGACCGTCGCCTTCGTCGGCCCCTCGGGGGCGGGCAAGAGCACCACCTTCCAGCTGTTGCTGCGCTTCTACGACCCGCAACACGGTCGCGTGCTGCTCGATGGCATCGACATCGCCAGCGCCGATCTGCATGCCGTGCGCAGCCGTATCGGCCTCGTGCCGCAGGACACCGTGCTGTTCGGTGCGAGCGCCCGCGAGAACATCCGCTACGGACGGCCTGACGCCAGCGATGCCGAGGTCGAGGCCGCCGCCCAGGCCGCGGCGGCCGACGAGTTCATCCGCGCCCTGCCCGAGGGCTACGACAGTTTCTTAGGTGAGCGCGGCCTGCGGCTCTCCGGTGGCCAACGACAGCGCATCGCCATCGCCCGCGCGATCCTGCGCAACCCGCCGTTGCTGCTGCTCGATGAGGCCACCTCTGCGCTCGATGCCGAAAGCGAACGCGTGGTGCAAGAAGCGCTCGAACAGCTGATGCGCACCCGTACGACGATCATCATCGCGCACCGGCTCGCCACCGTGCTCAAGGCCGACCGGATCGTCGTCATGGACCAAGGTCGTATCGTCGCAAGCGGCACCCACGCCGATCTCATCGCCTCGAACCCCTTGTACGCGCGCCTCGCAGCGTTGCAGTTCAACGACCGCGGTACCGCGCTGCTGTAGCCCCGTATGCCACCGCGCAGCATCTTGTTCGACTTCGACGGGACCCTGATCGACTCGGCACCGGGCATCCTGGCCTCGTTCGAGGCCGCGCTGCGACAGACCGGCATCACACCGGCGGTCCCGCTCGTGGCCTCGCTGATCGGCCCGCCGCTGCCCGTGACCGCCGCAGCTTTGGTCGGTCGCGACGATCCGGTGGCGATCGATGCGCTCACCGCCGCGTTCCGCACCGACTACGACGAAGCAGGCTACCGCGCCACCGCGGTGTACGAGGGAATCCCGCAATTGCTGGATGGCCTCGCAGCAGCCGGTATCCCCTTGCGCATCGTCACCAACAAGCGCATCGCGCCGACCCGTCGCATCCTCGAACACCTCCGTTGGAACCGCTTCTTCACCGAAGTCCACGCGCTAGATGCCACGCAGCCTCCCGCTGCGCACAAGCCGGCGATGGTGGCAGCGGTGCTGCGCGGCGCCGCGCTGCAGCCGAAGGAGACCTGGATGGTCGGCGACTCCGCCGAAGACCGCCGCGCTGCCGAGGTCAACGGCCTACGGTTCTTCGCGGCGGCCTGGGGGTACGGCACCTGGGCGCCCGCGCCCGACACCCTCGCCCGTCCCCGGGCGTTGCTCGACGCGGTGGACGCCGCATGCTGACCCTCCGCCCGGCACAGGCGGACGATGCCGCTGAGATCCTGGCGCTGATCCGCGAGCTCGCGGACTACGAGCGTCTGCGGCATGAAGTGGACGCCACCCCCGAGGGCCTGCACGCGGCGCTGTTCGGCCCCACGCCGCGTGTGTTCTGCGATCTCGCGGAGCAGGACGGCGTCATCGCGGGCTTCGCGCTCTGGTTCTACAGCTTCTCGACCTTCCGCGGCCGCCATGGCATCTATCTCGAAGACCTGTTCGTGCGGCCGGCGATGCGAGGCCACGGCATCGGTCGTGCGCTGCTTGCGGATCTCGCGGCGCGCTGCCTGCGCGAGGACCTCGCGCGCCTCGAGTGGTCGGTGCTCGACTGGAACGAGCCGGCACTCGCGTTCTATCGCACGCTCGGCGCTCGCGGGATGAAGGACTGGATCCCGCATCGTGTCACCGGCGAGGCGCTGCTCATGCTGGCGCGCGGCGATCCAAAGATTCCCGGATAGCGAGCGCCGCTTCGACGGTGAATTCTTCGGCCGCGAGCGCCGCCTCGACCGCGCCGCGATCTAGGCAGGCGAAGGATTCGACCTCGCCGTCGCGACCGATCGGCTCGAAATCGGCGGGCAACACGAGGTCGGCGACGATCACGAGTTCGTCGTGCAGTCCGAAGGTGGTCTCGCGCAAGGAGCGGATCACCATCCCCGGGAAGTCGACCCGTCGCGCGAGCATTGAGGGCACACCCGCCTCCTCCCAGAGCTCGCGCACTGCGCAGCGGCGCGGCGTCTCCCCGGCAGCCACGCCACCCGCCGCCAGATTGTCGAGCTTGCCCGGGTCCGCGCGCTTCAGGGCGCTGCGTCGCGCGACCCACAGCCGCCCGTCAGGATGCCAACCATTGATGTGCACTGCGCGGTTCTGCAGCCCGAGCGTGCGGAACGCGCCGCGCTCGCAGCGTGCGATTTCGACGCCCTGCTCATCGAGCAAGGCACTGGCTTCGTTGCGCCAGTCGGCGATGAGCCCGGCGCGATGCAGTTGCTGGGCCACCGACTGCAAAGCCCGGCTGCGTGCCCTGCAGGCGGCGCGCAACGCCGCTGCGGAGGCGAGACCACCCGTCTGCTCGCGCAAGCGCAGACCCACCTCAGCCGAGTCGATCTCGGACATCCCGCGCAAGCCCGGAACGACATCGCCGCGTACCCGACCACGGATCGCCCCGCCGATCCAGAGCGGCAGATAGTCGGATCTCCATTTTGATTCGGCCACGACGGAGGCAGGTCGGCTGGGGGTGGCGGGGCGCAGCGGACCGCGCGGTCAGTCCCGCAGAAATCCGCTGACGGCCTCGGAGAATTCCTCGGCCTGTTCGACATTGGAGAGATGACCGCTGTCGAGCATCAGCAGATCCGCGCCCGAGATGAGATCGTGCAGCGCCTCGGCACGCTCGGGCGGCGTGGCGATGTCCTGTGCACCGCCGATCACCAGCGTCGGCGCAAGCACTGCGCCGAGCTGCGCGGAGACGTCGAAGTCGCGCAGGGCGGCACAGCACTCGGCATAGCCGCGTGCCTGCACCTTGCGCAAGGTCGCCTCGGCTTCCAGCACGGCGTCTGGATTGGCGGTCGCGAATCCAGACGAGAACCATCGCGCGCCGAGACCCTCGACGAGCGGGGTCATCCCCTGCATCGAAGCGGTGCTGATGCGCTCGTCCCAGAGTCCGCGCGGCGGGAACGCCGCAGCGGTGTGGGCGAGCACCAAGCGTTGTACCCGCGCCGGCACGCTGAGCGCAGCCTGCAAAGCGACCGCACCGCCGAGCGACAGCCCGCACCAGTGCGCGCGGTCCACACCGAGCTCATCGAGCACGGCGCAGGCATCATCGAGCAGGTCCGTCATCGTGCAGGCGAGCGGAGCGCCCGCAGCGATGACCGAGCCACCGTGGCCGCGGGCATCGAAGCGGATCACCCGAAAGCGCAGGCCGAGCGTCTTGAGCTGTGGCTGCCAGAACGCGAGGTCCGAGCCGAGCGGGTGCAGCAACAACACCGCTTGACCGTGGTTGCGGCCCGAAACCGCGTACTGCAGCTGCCCGTACGGCCGATCGACCGCCCCGGTCAGCACATCTTCGGTGTTCAATCGAGCTTGTACTTGTCGTGGCAGGCCTTGCAGGTCTGCCCGGCCGCACCGAGCGCCGCCTTGGCGGCATCCACATTGCCGCCCTTGGCGGCGGTCGCGAGCGCAGCGGTCTTCGACTGCAGATCGGTCATCATCCGACCGATCTCTGCCTCGTTGCGCCAGATCTCGGGCTTGGCCTTGGTCGGCGCGCCCGATTCGGAGCCGGCCGGAAAGGTATCCGGGACCACGGTCGCGATGAAGGCGGCCCGCTCGGCGGCTGTCGCAAACGCCTTGGCGTCCCATGGCGCGCGGCCCTGCGCCATCGCACCCATGATGCCGAACTGTGTGCCGAGAACGGTGTAGGCGGCCTGCCGGTATTTGATCTGCTGGGCGGCGCGGTTCTGCTGTGCCTCGGCGACGCCGAGCGCAGCCACGGCAAGAACGGCGACGAGGGCGCAGGCGATCATCGCCCTGGGACGGCTCGTGCGTTGACGGGGGTCGATCATGGGGGGGGTCTCCTGGGAAAACTCTGGAACGATTTGGGGTCGGGCGGCGCCCGTGGGCGAAGGATGCCCGTAATCGCGCCGCCCTGCACCCCCCCCGAGCCGCCCCACCAGCTCAAGCGCACCGACCGCCGCCCAGGTCGTCGACCCGGTCGCCGACCAAGTCGCCGTAAAGGGCCGGGCTCTGGTACGCTGCGCGACCTTTTTTGCCCGCCCCTCGCCGCCCGCCTTGGGCCCGCTCCGCACGGACATCCCCACTCATGAGCACCGCCCGCCCCATCCGCAACATCGCGATCATCGCGCACGTCGACCACGGCAAGACCACGCTGGTCGACTGCCTGCTGAAGCAGTCCGGCACCTTCGCCGCACACGAACGCATCGGCGAGCGCGTGATGGACTCGAACGACCTGGAGCGCGAGCGCGGCATCACCATCCTCGCCAAGAACTGCGCCATCGAGTATCAGGGCACCCGCATCAACATCGTCGACACCCCGGGTCATGCCGACTTCGGCGGCGAGGTCGAGCGCGTGCTGTCGATGGTCGATGGCGTGCTGCTGTTGGTGGATGCGGTCGAAGGTCCGATGCCCCAGACCCGCTTCGTGACCCGCAAGGCCTTGGCGCTCGGGCTCAGGGCGATCGTGGTGGTCAACAAGATCGACCGTCCCGGCGCGCGTCCTGACTGGGTCATCGACCGCACCTTCGAACTCTTCGACAAATTGGGCGCGACCGACGCACAGCTCGACTTCTCGATCGTGTACGCGTCGGCGCTGCAGGGTTGGGCGACCACCGATCTCAGCAAGCCCGCCACCGACATGACCGCGCTCTACGAATCGGTGCTCGCGAACATCCCGCCGCCGGCGATCGATGCCGAGGGCCCGCTGCAACTGCAGATCTCGCAGCTCGACTACAACTCCTATGTCGGCCGGATCGGCATCGGACGCATCCGCCAGGGCACCCTCAAGAGCGGCAAGCCCGTCGCCCTGCGCTGGGGCGATGAAAGCCGCGGCACCGGGCGTATCGGTCAGGTGCTGACCTTCCGCGGCCTCGAGCGCATACCGGTCGAGACGGCTTCGGCCGGCGACATCGTCGCCATCACCGGGATCGAGGAGGTCAACATCGGCCTCACGCTCTGCGACCCCGAGAATCCGCAGGGGCTACCGCCGATCGACATCGACGAACCGACGCTCGCGATGACCTTCCAGGTCAACACCTCGCCGCTCGCGGGACGCGAGGGCAAGTTCGTGACCAGCCGCCAGATCCGCGATCGGCTGATGCGCGAACTGCAGAGCAACGTCGCGCTGCGCGTGGAAGAGACCGCCGACGCCGACGTGTTCCGTGTCGCCGGCCGCGGCGAACTGCACCTGACCATCTTGGTCGAGAACATGCGTCGCGAGGGCTACGAACTCGCGGTCGGCAAGCCGCAGGTCCTCAAGCGCGTCGTGGAGGGTCAATCGCAGGAACCCTTTGAAGCACTCACCATCGACATCGACGAAGGGCTGCAGGGCGGCGTGATGTCCGAGCTCGGCACCCGTCGCGGCGAACTCCTCGACATGGTCATCGAGGGCGACCCCTCAGGCCGGGGCCAGGGGCGCGTCCGCCTCGAGTACCGCATCCCGGCGCGCGGGCTGATCGGCTTCCAAGGCGAGTTCATGACCATGACCCGCGGTACCGGTCTCATGAGCCACATCTTCGACGGCTACGATGTGGTCAAGGGCGAGATCCCCGAGCGCCACAACGGCGTGCTCATCAGCAATGAGACGGGGTCTGCGGTCGCCTACTCGCTGTTCACGCTCCAAGAGCGGGGCCGATTGTTCGTCGAGCACGGCACGACGGTGTACGAGGGCATGATCGTCGGCATCCACAGCCGCGACAACGACCTGGTGGTGAACCCGATCAAGGAGAAGAAGCTGAGCAACGTCCGCGCCGCCGGCAAAGACGATGCGTTGTTGCTCGTGACGCCCATCCCGCTGACGCTGGAGTACGCCGTGGAGTTCATCAACGACGACGAGCTCGTCGAGGTGACCCCTCAGTCGATCCGGCTGCGCAAGCGCTTCCTCAAAGAGAACGAGCGCAAGCGCGCCTCGCGAGGATCCGAGTCCTAAGGGCGGCTGACGCGGGAGATCAGCCCCGGCGCGGACCGGGGAAGAACGCGTTGGTGCGGCGGATGTATTCCGCGTACTCCGGGCGACGCTGCCCGATGTCGCGCTCGAGGAGCGTGACGCCAGAGACCCGCAGCAGCAGCACGCTCATCAGCACCGGGCCGAGCAGGCACCACCACGCTCCGGCGGAGAGGCCGATGAGACCGAAGCCCCACCACACGCAGAAGTCGCCGAAGTAGTTCGGATGGCGCGTCCAGCGCCAGAAGCCGCGGTCCATGACCTTGCCGGCGTTGGCCGGATCGCGTTTGAAGCGCGCGAGCTGCCAGTCGCCCACCGTCTCGAACACGAATCCGACGACCCAGAGGGCGACGCCCGCCCAGTCGAGCCAACCGAGTTCGGTGCGACCGAGCGCGGCGCCGAGCAACGGCAGCGAGATCACCCAGGCGAGCGCGGCCTGGATCAAGAAGACGCGGTACAGGCTGCTGAAGGCGAACCCGGGCGTGTTACGCCTGCGGATCGCCTGATAGCGGCGGTCCTCCGGGTGCCCCCAGTTGCGCGCGGTGAGGTAGACCGCGAGGCGGATGGCCCAGATCCCCACCAGCACCAACACCAAACGGCCGCGCTGGGTCTCGGGGACGGTGCCAGCGTAGACCAGCATCGCCAAAAAAAACATCAGCGACCACTGGGTGTCCACATGGTCGACATTGCTGCGGTACACCGACAACGCCCACCCCGCCGCAGCGAACACGGACAAAGCGGCCAGACCGGTGAGATAGAGGGGAAAGTCGAACATGAGGGTCACCAGACAGCGCGGTGGAGGGCGCTCATTGTGACCTGCGTCACAGTCAATGCTCAACCAGATTAATTAAAGTCCGTCCCGGGGAGGCCGTTACCGGGTCAGGCCCCCTGCAACCCCTGCGAGCACATCTAATGATCGCGATGATCGGTTCCATCATCGTCCTGGCATCAGTCGCCATCGGGTTCTTGATGGCGGGCGGAAACCTGCTGCTGCTCTGGCACCCCTCCGAGATCGTGGTGATCATCGGCGCCGCATTGGGCGCCTTCATCACCAGCCACCCCCTGAAGGTCGTCAAGGCGTCGTTCGCCAACGCGATCGGCCTGTTCAAGCCGCCCGCCTATACCCGCGACTCCTATGTCGATCTCCTGAAGCTGGTGTTCGACCTGCTGGTGAAAGCCCGTAAAGAGGGTCTGCTCGCGATCGAATCGGACATCGAGAGCCCCGAGAAAAGCGAACTCTTCAGCCGATATCCGAGCATCGTCGCCGACCACCACATGCTCGAGTTCATCACCGATTGCCTGCGCTTGATGGTCGGCGGCAACCTCGACCCGAACGAGCTCGAGAGTCTGCTCGACTACGAGCTCGAGACCCACCACAAAGAGACCTTGGAGCCGGCCCATGCGGTGCAGAAGGTCGCCGATGCGCTGCCCGGTTTCGGCATCGTGGCCGCCGTGCTCGGCATCATCAACACCATGTCCGCCATCGAAGGATCGAGCAACGCCGAGATCGGCATGAAGGTGGGCGCGGCGCTCACCGGCACCTTCCTCGGCATCCTCGTCGCTTATGGCTTCGTCGGGCCGATCGCCGCCGCGATGGAGGGGCGCGCCCACGAGGAAGGCAAGGCCTTCGAGGTGGTGAAGATGGCGTTGGTGGCGAGCGTGCGCGGCTATCCCCCGCAAGTCGCCGTCGAGTTCGCACGCAAGCTGCTGTTCGCCGATGTGCGGCCGACCTTCGGCGACCTCGAGGCGCACCTCAAGAGCAAGTCCAAGGCTGCGGCCGAGTAGGGAGACGCCCCGATGGCAGCGAACCTCAAAGACAAGGACGGCCAACCGGTACGCCCGATCATCATCCGGCGCAAGAAGATCATCGCCGCAGGGCATCATGGCGGCGCCTGGAAAGTCGCCTATGCCGACTTCGTCACCGCGATGATGGCGTTTTTTTTGGTCATGTGGTTGGTCGCCACCGCAAATCCTGAGAAGCGGGCGGCGATCTTCGAGTATTTCAAGAACCCGAGCATGCAGGCAGGCGAGTCGCCGAAGCCGGCACCCGGCCAGAGCGGCCCCGGCGGCGCGAGCAGCAGCGCGATCAATCTGGGCGGCGCGATGGAGGCCCCACGCGCCGCGCCCGATGTGAGACCCATGATCGGGCAGGTGATGGAGGACCTCGAAGCCGCGCAGCGCGCGGAGACACCGGAGGAAGCCCGAGCACGCAAACTCGCAGAGCTGCGTGAGAAAGCGCAGCTCGATGCGCTGCATGGCCAATTGCGCGACGCCATCGACAACAGCCAAGCGTTGAAGCCGTTCAAGGACCAGTTGTTGCTCGACATCACGCCGGAGGGTCTACGCATCCAGGTCATCGATGCGCAGAACCGGCCGATGTTCGATCTCGGCAGCACGCTCCTGAAGGACTACACCACCCGCATCCTGCGTGAGTTGGGGCCCTACCTGCACTCGGTGCCGAACCGCATCAGCATCTCCGGGCACACCGACAACACGCCCTATGGTGACGGCCGTCCGAACAGCTACAGCAACTGGGAGCTCTCGGCAGACCGCGGCAATGCGGCACGGCGGGCACTGCTGTCTGGGGGCCTGGGCGAGGACAAGATCGTCCGCGTGGTCGGCGTGTCATCGGCGATCGCGTTCGACAAGGAAAACCCGCGCAATCCGATCAACCGCCGGATCAGCATCATCGTGATGACCAAGAAAGCCGAACTGGCGGCGATGCAGGGCTACGAGCGCGAGCAGCCGAGCACGCCAGCGCCGGTCATTCGTAACGCAGCGCCGTGATCGGGTCGAGGCGCGACGCCTTGATGGCCGGATAGAGCCCGAAGACCACGCCGACCGCGGCGCTCACGCCGAGCGCCATGAGGATGATGTCGGTGCGTGCGAGCATCGACCAACCAAAGGCAGCGGCCACGAACTTCGCGACTCCGAGACCGATCACGATGCCGATGGCGCCGCCGATCGCCGCCAGCACCAGCGACTCGATCAGGAACTGGGCGCGGATGTCGCCGGGTTGAGCGCCGACCGCCATGCGGATGCCGATCTCGCGCGTGCGCTCGGTGACCGACACCAACATGATGTTCATCACCCCGATACCGCCGACCACCAGGGACACCAAAGCGATCGCCGCCAGCAGGTTGGTCAAGGTCTCGGTGGCGCTGGTGAAGACACCGGTCATCTCCGCCATGGTGGTGGTGCTGAAGTCGTCGTCTTCATCCGGCGCGAGCCGGTGCCGCTCACGCAGCAAGCCGGCGATCTGTTCACGGGCGGGCTGGATGGACTCGCTGGTCATGGCGCTGACGTAGATGGGGCCGCGCACGAACTGCGTGAGACCGCCTTGGATGCGCGTCTGGAAGGCGCTGGCCGGCACGAAGATGCCATCGTCCTGGTCTTCACCCATGCCGCCCTGGCCCTTGCTCGAAAGCACGCCGATCACGGTGAACGGCGCGTTGCGGATCCGCACGATCTGACCGAGCGGGTCGGTACCCTCGCCGAAGAGATTCACCGCGACCGTGCGGCCGATGACTGCATTCTTGGTCGAGCCGGCCATGTCCGAGGCGGTGAGACCGACCCCCTTGTCCACCGCCCAGTTCCGGATCACAAAATACTCGGGCATCGTCCCGTAGATGGTCGTCGTCCAGGTGCTCGATTCGGAGATCACCGACGACATCGTGCGCAGCACCGGTGCGGCGGCGCGGACGAGCGGCAACTCGGTCTGGATGGCCCGCAGGTCGTCCCAGGTGAGGGTCGGTTGCGAGCCCATGCCACCGCGCATGCCGCCCGAACGGCTCGAACCGGAGAACACCAGGATGACATTGGTGCCGGCGCCTTCGATCTGCGCGCGGATACGGCTCTTGGCGCCCTCGCCGATCGTCACCATGCAGATGACCGCCGCCACGCCGATGATGATGCCGAGCGCGGTGAGCGTGGATCGCAATGTATTACGGCGCAGCGCCCGCAACGCCATACGCACGGTTTCACGGGTGGAGATCATGGCGTGGCCTCGGCGCTGCGGGTGTCGGAGAGGATCGCGCCGTCGCGCAGCGCGAGCTGGCGATCGGCGTAGGCGGCGATGTCGCGCTCGTGGGTGACGAACACCACCGTGATGCCGGAACTGCGCAGTTCGCGCAGCAAGCCCATGATCTCGAGACTGGTGACGGAGTCGAGATTACCGGTCGGCTCATCGGCGAGGATCAGTGGCGGTCGCGTGACGAGCGCCCGCGCGATGGCCACGCGCTGCTGTTGGCCGCCCGACAGCTGCGACGGATGGTGCCCGGCACGATGGCCCAGACCGACCCGCTCGAGGGATTCGAGCGCGCGCCGGCGGCGTTCGGCAGGCGGCACCCGTGCATAGATCATCGGCAGTTCGACGTTCTCGGCGGCGCTGGTGCGTGCGAGCAGATTGAAGCTCTGGAACACGAAGCCGATGAACTCGTTGCGGATGGCGGCGAGCTCGATCCGCGAGAGCCCCGCGACATCACGCCCATCGATGCGATAGGTGCCGCGGCTCGGCGAGTCGAGACAGCCGAGGATGTTCATCAAGGTCGACTTCCCCGACCCGGAAGAACCGGTCACCGCCACGAACTCGCCGCGCTCGATGTCGAGATCGAGATCGTGCAGGGCCATGAAATCCTGGTCGCCGGAGCGATAGATCTTGGCGATCTCGCGAAGTTCGAGCAGTGCCATGGGGTCAGAGGATCCGCATGCGTGGCCGACCACCCGGTCGGCCGCCACTGCCGCCGGACTGGCCTTCGATACCGGTGATGACGAGGTCGCCCTCGCGCAGTTCGCCGCCCGTGACCTCGGTGAAGCCGCCATCGGAGAGCCCCACCTTGACCTCGCGCCGTACCGACTCTTTGTCGACGAGCACATAGATGCTGCGCAGCGCGGGGTCTCGATCCGGACGCTCGCGCGCCGACGGACCACCGGCCGCACCCGCAGCCATCGAGCCGCTGCGGCCCGCTGCGCCACCGGCGCGGCTTGCGCCCCCCGCACCCGCCGGACGAGCGGCCAGTGCGTCAGGACGGAAGCGCAGCGCGGCGTTCGGGACCCGCAATACGCCATCGCGTCGTTCACTGACGATGTTCACCGTCGCCGTCATGCCCGGCTTGAGCTTGAGCTCGGCGTTCTCGACGTCGATCACGGCATCATAGGTGACGACGTTCTGGACGACCTGTGGCGCGTTGCGGATCTCGCGGATGCGGCCACGGAAGCGTTCTGTGGGATAGGCATCCACCGTGAAACTTGCGTCCATCCCGGCTCGCAGTCGGCCGATGTCGGACTCGGCGATGTTGGTGTGGACCTCCATCGCCCGCAGGTCCTGGGCGATGGTGAAGATCACCGGTGCCGACAACGACGCGGCGACCGTCTGGCCGACGTTGACCGCGCGCGAGATCACGATGCCGTCGGTGGGGGCGAGGATATCGGTGTAGCGCAGGTTGGTCTCGGATTGGTACAGCGCCGCCTGCGACTGCGCCAATTGGCCACGACCCTGTTGGACAGCCGCCCGCGCGGCGAGCGCAGTGGACGCCGACGCATCTCGGTCGTTCTCGGCCACGATGCGGGTCTCGAAGAGTTGTGCCGCTCGACGGGCCAGGCGCTCGGCCTCCTCGGCCTGGGCCTCGAGGCGCGCGAGGTTGCCGCGCGCCGCCGTGACATTGGCCGCCGCCTGCGCCACCGCCGCCTCGAAGAGGGCCGGGTCGATCTTGGCGATACGCTGACCTTTCTTCACAACCGAGTTGAAGTCGGCGTAAAGCGCCTGGATGCGACCGGAGACCTGGCTCCCCACCTCGACGGTGACCACCGCTGAGAGGCTCCCTGAGGCGCTCACGCGCGAGATCACATCGCCGCGCGCGACGGCGTCGGTCACATACTTCGGCGCCGCCTCGTCGCTCCGGGTGCAGCGCCACAAGACAAGAGCCGCCACCAACCCGAGCAGGATGGCCCAGAGGAGCTTGCGTTGCAGGATCGCGCGGTAGTCCATCATTCACCTTGAGGAGTTCAGAGAGCGGGCGTCAGGGCATGGCGTTCGAGAAGTGTAGACCAGCGCGGCATGGGAAAGATTCCACCCGCATAGGCGCGGGGCGCCCGAGCCGGTTAACATGGGCCTATGGGGCGCATGTTCGAAGTCCGCAAGCATACGATGTTCGCGCGTTGGAACCGCATGGCCAAGCAGTTCGCGCGGATCGCCAAGGACATCACCATGACGGTCAAGTCGGGCGGCCCCGATCCGCAGTCCAATCCGACGCTGCGCCGGATCCTGCAGAACGCCCGCGCGGTCAACATGCCCAAGGACAAGGTCGAGGCCGCCATCAAGCGTGCGAGCGGCCGCGACGCCACGAACTACGACGAAGTCCTCTACGAGGGCTACGCCCCGCACGGCATCGCCCTGCTCGTCGAGACCGCCACCGACAACCCGACCCGTACCGTGGCGACCGTGCGCAACGTGATCACCAAGAACGGTGGCAACCTGGCCACCAGCGGCAGCACCTCGTTCATGTTCCGTAAGATGGGGGTGTTCCGGCTCGACCCGGCGGGCATCGACCAGGATGACCTCGAGCTTTACCTGATCGACCACGGTCTCGACGAGATGGGCGAGAGCGTCGGCGAGAAGGGCGAACCGCAGCTCGTGGCGCGCTGCTCGTTCGAGGATTTCGGCCGCATGCAGGAAGCCCTCGAGGCGCGCCAGATCGCGCCGCTGTCCGCTGAACACGAATACCTCTGCATGGCGCCCGTCGAACTCTCAGAAGCGGACGCTGCCGAAGTGCTGGCCCTCATCGACAAACTGGAGCAGGACGACGATGTCCAACGAGTCTTCCACACCCTCGCCTGACCCCACGAGCGGGTCAACGCCCAAACCCGCCGCGGTGCCGCCCCCGCTGCCGCCCCCGTCCCCGTCCCCGCTGCCGCCCACCAAGGTCAGCCTCGGCCGGCGCATCAAACGGTTCTTCCTCTACTGGCTCGCCGGCCTCGTCTTGGCGGTCGGGCTTTGGACCCTGTTCTCGCTCAATTGGCGCTATTCCGAAGGCGACCGGGGCGGTGTCTTACAGAAATTCTCGAGCAAAGGCTGGGTCTGCAAGACCTACGAGGGCGAGCTCGCGATGTATGTCGTGCCGGGCATGGCACCGGAGATCTGGGAGTTCTCGGTGCGGGACAAGGCGGTTGCAGCACAGCTCTCGGGCTTCGTCGGCGAGCGGGTGCAACTGCATTACTCGGAGCACCGCGGCCTGCCGACCCGCTGCTTCGGCGAGACGTCCTATTTCGTCGACCGGGTCACCCCGGCGCCGCCGGCGGTGACCTCGGAAGCGCCGCCCGGGCCTGCGATGCCACCCACACCTCCCGCACCGCCGTGAATCGGCGCTGATCCCGAGGCCCCCCGGAGGGGCGCGTCACCTATACAAACCACTGTGTCGTGTATCGTAGGGATATCCACTATGCGCGACGGTCGCCCCCGATCAGCCTCCGCCCCCATCGCCGGTCGCGTCAGCGCGACAGGCATGTTGGCGCTGCTCGGCTTGTTGGCCGCGCCCGCAGCCGAAACCCAAGACTGTGCCACCAAAGCCGGCGCGATGCAGACCCTCGAGGGTCTCCGCGCAGAGACCACGGCCTTGTACAAAGAGACCTCCTCCATCGAGAGCAACCTCGCGGAAGGGCTCGCCCAACGGGCCAAAGATTCCGGTTGGGATGCCGCGCAGATCGACGCCTTCCGACGCAGCCTGGTCGAGTCCGAGTCCTATCAGGCGCTTGAGAAGACGCGCGCCGCGGATGCCGAGAACCTGATGAAAGCTGCGGCGCACCTGATCAGCGCCGCGACGGACGCCGACACGCTCACGATCTGCCGAGAGGCGCTCACCCTGCGCGAAGCGGGTCGCAAGTTGCGCGGGACGCTGGAACGCCAATATGAGTTCCTGCAGATCAAGCTCTGGGGCAACGAGGCCGGTGCGGTCACGCCGCCCCCGGCACGGGACGGCCAGTAAGACCGTCGAGAGAAGTTGGCGCGCCCGGAGAGATTCGAACTCCCGACCTCATGGTTCGTAGCCATGCGCTCTATCCAACTGAGCTACGGGCGCGCGGTCGTCAGCCTCGCCCATAGAGCGAGGGGGGCGAATTGTAATGGAACCC
>ERZ888423.202-NODE-202-length-64572-cov-10.097494_pt1 | contig 64572 bp, 47 predicted proteins | sample MGYA00520523_ERZ888423 | MGnify/ENA primary metagenome ERZ888423 (study PRJEB32303, sample SAMEA104408611) | aquatic metagenome | biome: Brackish water; feature: Pelagic; material: water | place: Baltic Sea | collected 2014-06-08T10:24:00 | depth 30,27 m ... | reverse complement strand
ATGCAATCAAGCGGAAACGGCCCAGGAGCGAACATTCAGACCATTTATATTGCTTTCCAACAAGAGCCTATGAGCATGTTCTCTGAGATGGATATGGGTTATATGGATGTCGCTGGAACAGGTTCAGCTGACGCATGGGGCCTTTCTGTGGGCGATTATGACCAAAACGGCAGAAACGACCTGAGTACAGGAGGATTCTATAACGGAGTATATGTCTTCATGGCTGATGCTGATAACAGCGAATATGAGGCTTCTATATACCTTCTTGATGAAATCTATGTTCAAGCCATGAGCACCTTCGATATTGACAATGACGGCCTCCTTGACATCTTCGTGTGTGATGATGTGGAAACCAGCCAAATCCTTACAAATATGGGTGGAGGTGTTTTTTCAGAACTCAGCAGCGGCCTCGTTCCTGAGACAGATACCCAGTCAGACAACTCCGGGAACTATGGTTCATGTTTTATGGATGTAGACAATAATGGGTTCTGTGATCTATACATCGCTAAATGTCGCCAAGGAGTGACTAACCCCAATGATGCACGCAGGATAAATCTTCTTTTCATGAATAATGGAGACGGAACCTGGACAAGCGAAGGTGCAGATAGAGGTGTGGCCTTAGGAGCACAATCTTGGTCAGCTGACTTTGGAGACTATGATAATGATGGGGACATGGATCTTTTTGTGGGTAACCATGATGTATTCAGCGATTTCTTGGTCAATGACGGGACAGGCCACTTTGAAGAAATGACTGTGGAAGCAGAGCTCGAAGGCCAATTTCCTTTTTTGGTCATTCAAAGCACTTGGGCTGATTTCAATAACGATGGATTCATGGACATCATCGCCATGGGGAATAACAGCCATGCCATAGCGATTAATGATGGAGACGGAACCTTCACCATCTTCGACAACCTGTTCGATAATTTCCCAACGAACAGTTACGCATTGGGAGACTTGAACAGTGATGGATTCGTGGATCTATATACCACGGCCAATGGCTATGGAGGTTGGGGAAATGAACTTTGGGATGACAGGATCTATCTGAATGACGGAAACACAAATAATTATTTCAATGTTGAACTAGTGGGCGTTCAGTCCAATATCAACGGCATAGGAGCACGCGTAGAAATTGTAGGCCCATGGGGAACACAAATTCGTGATGTGAAAGCAGGAGAAAGCTATGGAATCAATAACAGCTTCATTCAGCACTTCGGGCTAGGCGCTGAGTCTAGTATTCCTGAGTTACATGTGTATTGGCCATCAGGAACTCATGACATATTCACTGGCTTCTTTGCCAATAATCAGGTGACCATAGTAGAAGGAACTGGAGTTTCCACTGGCCTTTCGCATCTTTCGTTCAATAATGTAGTGACATTGAGCCCAAATCCTGCACAGAATCAAGTTCTATTAAACGTAGATAGGTTTCAAGAACTTCAAGGTAAAAACTTGACCTTGAACATTCTGGACACCTCAGGGCGCAGCATAATGAAGGAAAGGATTACAAGCGCACAACAAACAATAACACTCAGGGGCTTGACCGCAGGGACTTATCTCTATACTTTGGTCGCTGATCAAGCTGTACTAAGTGCAGGAAAATTAATCAAAGAGTAACCAAGGATCTCCGTCTACACTTTAAGGACCCATTCCGATCACCTCGGGATGGGTTTCTTTTTTACTGCTTGATGAGCTTCACGTATGAAGAACCTGAGACAAGGAGATAGACTCCCTCACTCAAGTTGCTCATGTCTATCTGATTATCCACACCACGCATTAGTTCTCGGCCTTCTATGTCATAGAGAACATAGTTGAGTTTCTGAGGGAGGTTCAGAATTCCTGAAACTGGATTAGGATAAACATCATTGAGTATCTCTATTGATTCGTCCAATCCGTTTGGACAATTTGAAGAACCTGGAGTGGGCACAGTGAACGTAGAAAGCAAAGAAGCTCCGTCACATTCTCTACCATAACTCTGATCCTGAGGAATAGCCCCGAAATCAAGCTGATCAACTATAGCCGATGCATCTGGAGAACTCAGCAACACACTTTCTCCCGTTGCATTCAACTTAAAATTCACATGCAATGGGCCTTGATCAAGTTGTTGATCAGCCCAGAAAAGCTTGAATCCTAAAGCAGGTATAATCGTGTTCGCATCAGCGACAACTATGCGATCCTTGAGCGGTTGGGTTGGATCATCGCTGATGTAATATCCAGCAAGATCAATAGGGAATATATTAGGATTATAAATCTCAAACCAATCATCCCATTCGCCTGCAGGGTCCTGAACAGTAAGGGTATTAGCTGACTGAACTTCATTGATGAAGAGACTTGGCGCAACATATTCATCATCTACGATGATTATCCTGATTTCATCATTGAACCCTATGGTACAATTGTTCACAGAAGTCATGCGTATAGTGAAGTATTCTATTCCTTCAAGAATATTGTCATTGACCAGAGGAAATGCAACAGTCTCAATACCATTTGAATTTGCAGACAATGTCAATTCTGAAATGGTGGTGATTCCATGATCAGCAGGTGACGTGGCTGTTCCGCTAATCATTTCAATATGAACAGAAGAAGAACTATTATTGGCAGCTGCGATATACAAATCAAGTTGGATGACTCCATCAAATTCATTGACCCATATATCGTTGTTATCGAACTCTATGGAAGGTAACATCGTCCCCGGCAATTGTCCAGGTGTAGCAAAGAGCGGCAGGCCATTAATAAACCCAAGACCATTTGAAGAAGCCACCCAGTTATTCCCTATTTGATTATCCAATGAGGGCGAGACTAATTCCATGCTAGGTCCAGAACCATCGGCTGCTGTAGGCCAAGGTACATTGTCGTTATAAGTCACCTGATCGAGTAAGACTCCATCAACATTGACCAAAATAATATCCTCTGAATTATCACTTAATTGACCTCCATAGTCATAGAAAGGCGTTTCGTAAAAGCTTTGAGCTGAAAGGCTTTGACGAGCCACGAGATAAAATCCACCGACAGGAATAGTGATTGAAGCCAAGGTATGCGTCACTGCCCCTTCTATTCTGAACCCTCCCACTATAGCCGGAGAAGCTCCCAAATTATAAATCTCAATAAATTCTAAGGTGTCGGCAACTGAAGGATCATTATACATGATTTCCGTAATGACCAGATTAGGAGTTGTAGGATTGAAATAGAACGGAAAATTGAATGCCGAACTCATGGCATTTCCTGCTAGATCTTGGACACTAAAAACAACGAGTTGATAAGCAGTTCCCATCTGAAATGGGCTTGAATAATTTAGAATAACAGTTTGTTGATCCAGCTGCAGCACAGCGCTTGTAAGACCTGATACGCCTGCGTAGTGAAATAATTGCTCTGCACCGGAGTTCACGGGTTCTTGGAAAATAATCTGCAAGGTGCTTTGATCAATAACTTGCGCTGAATACACACCAGGAGAAAGATCATCTCCTTGGCTCTGTCTTAGCCTAAACTCATCCATGACGATAACCTCATCTCCGCCATCCATACGATATTGGACACGAAGTTGAGCGCTGTTTCCAGTGCTGCTAATAGGCAAGACAAAATTCTTTAATACCTCGGTTACAGCTAATTCGCCAAGCTCACCTCCATCACCATCCATATCTGCATCATGATAAAGCGTAGAGATGGAACTTCCTCCCGCTTTAGAATTGAACTGAGCAAAGGTGTTCCAACCAGATCCATCGATGTTAATCTGAAAATCCACGTAATCACCATTAGGCTGTGATCTATCGTCATAGGCCATACTGGCTGCATTACATGATAGCCTAACCACCAGTTCTAAGTTGCTCATACCTACAATGCTCACAGGGTCTAGATTCATCGTGATTATAGCATCATCTGGAGACTGGCCAAGAGTACCATCTGTATTCTCAGCAGCTATAACGAAATCTCCATCCTGTCCTGAGAGTGTGTACCCCAGAAAATCTAGGGCTATAGTATTATCTCTTTTACAATAGGAATCAGCACCATCATCGAAGGTGTAATCCAATGTCCAGCCTGAAAGACCTTCAAAGGACTCTGTATAGAACACCTGCGCTGGGGCAAGAATCGGTAGAAAAACAAGTAGGAATGCGTATTTAATTTTCATGAAAAAGACTCTTATAGAGTCAAAGGTAGAGAACTGTTGATGCTTTTCAATTCAATCCTACGACACATGATTACAAGTCATTGAATTTATGCATCCCTTAATTCATAGGCTCACGAAAGTGCAGCCGTAAAAATTGAAAACTCAATTATCGATTCTTTCCACAATGGAATTGGAAAAGTCCTACTTTGAAAATCTCAAAAGAGCCTGTTACGCCTGTACATTTGACTCGATGATTCACCTGCAAGTAGGGATTATCACCTACCCTTGGAGAGCCATCTACACTCCTTTCTACCTCTACAACATTGGTTCTTTAGGGGTTTTTTATGCCCTATTTTTTGAAAGGAGATTTACAAGCTCTTCTTTCGTTAAGCTTTGTTGAGATCCCTCCTTCATATCCTTGATGGTCAGTTTTCCTTCTTCCATTTCTTTGGATCCCACCAAGGCTACGTATCTAATTCCACGATCATCAGCATACTTCATCTGCTTCTTCATCTTCGCTGCTGTAGGATAGATCTCAGAGCATATTTCTTGATTCCTCAAGTCTTTAAGAACACTCATACAATAGTCAGCTTCTGCCTCTCCGAAGTTCATGAAGATAATCTGAGGTGCTATTTCTAATCCAATTGGCCAACGTCCTAATTGATCCAACACATCATAGATTCTATCTGCTCCGAATGAGATTCCCACACCTGGCATATCAGGAAATCCGAAGATTCCAGTGAGGTCATCATAGCGTCCACCACCACATATACTTCCTATAGCAACTTCATCGCTTATCACCTCGAAAATGGCTCCTGTGTAATAATCTAGACCTCGAGCCAAGGTGACATCGAATTCCAATTTTGCTCTGCCAAGCCCCAGTTTTTCAACCTTCTTAATTACACTCTTTAACTCCTGAACACCTAAAGTTCCAACTTCAGAATCTGAAAGAATTTGCTCAAGACCTTCACTGATTCGGCCTTCTTTCATGTCAAATATGACAGACAACTTCTTGATGGCTTCTTCATCTATTCCTCTTTCCTTCCACTCTTCGATCACCTTGTCTTTCCCCACTTTATCAAGCTTGTCCAATGAAATAGCGATGTCCTTGATACGATCAGAGTGCCCAGCTATCTCAGCTAATCCAGCGAGGATCTTCCTGTTGTTGATTTTTATTGTGAAGGATTCAAGGCCTAGCTTACTCAAAACCTCATCGAAGATTAAAATGAACTCTACTTCATGAAGTAATGCATCACTTCCTACTACGTCAGCATCACATTGGAAGAACTCTTGATATCTTCCTTTTTGAGGACGATCTGCTCTCCAAACAGGTTGAATCTGATAGCGCTTAAATGGAAAACTTAACTCATTCCTATGTTGCGCTACGAAACGTGCGAAAGGGACGGTGAGGTCATACCGTAAAGCACGCTTACTGATTGAAGATGCTATAGAAGCTGAACTTTGAGTACAATCTACACCAGCCATGAAATCGCCATTGTTTAGCAAGCGGAAAAGCAATTTATCTCCTTCCTCCCCGTACTTACCAAGTAATGTTTCAGAATGCTCCATGGCAGGAGTTTCTATGGCAGCAAAACCGTATTTCTTAAAAACCTGTTGTATGGTATCAAAGAGGTAGTTTCTGCGTGCTATTTGAGCTGGAAGAAAATCTCGCGTACCTTTAAGGGTAGAAGCTTTAGCCATTTCAATGGGATTATGGTTGCAAAGCTATCAAGTTATATGGCTTCATGTGAAGATGAAGCTTATGAGATACAGAATGGGCAGACACAGACTTTAGTCCTAATTTTACACAGTCTATGACCGCTTTACGATATCCTTTGGTTCTTCTTATGCTCACCTTGTGCTTTTCGTTGAAAGCACAGAGGCAGAAAGTAGGCGTTGTATTAAGTGGTGGGGGAGCTTCAGGTCTTGCACATATCGGTTTTTTAAAGGCCCTTGAGGAGCGTGACGTACCTATAGACTATATCACTGGAACTTCTATGGGAGCTGTCATAGGCGGTCTATATGCTTCTGGTTATTCCGTTGCTGAATTAGAAAGTTATTTCACCTCTGAAGAATTCGTGAATGCAGTGAATGGCAAGCTCGATGATCGCTATGCCTATTATTTCAAGAAAGGGGATCCTGACGCTTCTATGATTGGGTTAAAGATTGATCCAGACACATTCTTCCTTCGTACGATCCCGGCATACGTGGTGTCTCCTATTCAAATGGACATGGAGATGATGGAAGCTGTGTCTTCATCTATTGCTAAAGCGAACTATGATTTTGACAGTCTATTTGTCCCTTTCAGATGTGTTGCTTCTGATATCGTTCTAAAAGAAGAAGTGATCTTTAGGGGAGGAGAATTACATCAAGCTCTGCGTGCTTCTGCTTCTTTTCCATTTTATTTCAAGCCTATATTATTGGATGAACGTATCCTGTTTGACGGGGGCCTATATAACAATTTCCCTGTAGACATTATGTATCACGAATTCGACCCTGATGTAATTCTAGGCAGCAGTGTATCTCTCAAAACTCCGGCACCCATGATAGACGATCTTTTCTCTCAAATAGAGAATATGATTGTGAACAGAGGCTCAGAGGAGATTCCATGCGAGCATGGACTTACTGTTAAGCCAGAGACACAAGTGGGCACCTTAGATTTTAAGCGTGGAAAGGAAGCTTTACAAATAGGCTATGACGCCACAGTGCTCATGATAGACAGCATTCTGGGAATAGTTGATAGCAGAGTCTCACCTACAGAAAGAGCAGAAAAACGGAAGCAATGGCGTGCTGACCTGAAGCCCTATGAATTGAAAGAAGTTACTATTAGCGGAGTAGGCCCAGCGGCCACCCGATATTTTAACAAAGTTCTACGCACAGGTGAAAACAATGCCCCTCAGAGTTTAGAAGAACTGAAGCCACTCTATTTTAGAGTACTGGAAGATGACAAGATAAACTATGCTTTTCCATCCTTCTACTTTGATGATGAAAAAGGTGGTTATGTAATGGATGTAAAAGTCCAAAAAGAAAAGAAAATCTTCATAGATTTTGGTGGAAACATCTCTTCTCGACCGGTAAACACAGGCTTCGTAGCGCTGCGCTATAACATCTTAGGTTCCACACCAAAGGCGCTTATGGCCAATTCCTATTTCGGGAAATTCTACAACTCATTACTTGTTGAAGCTCGATTCGATATTCCGACTAAAAATCCCTTTTTCTTTTCTTTAAGCGGTGTGAGGCAGCAATGGGATTACTTCAGAAGTTTCGCCACGTTCTTCCAAGAGACTAAACCTTCATTTATTCTTCAGCAAGAAACAGTTGGCGCATTAACATTCGGGAGAGCCATAGGAAATAGAGGAAGGTTACTTCTAGATTTCAAAGGTGGCTTGAATGAAGATGAATATTATCAGACAGAAGAATTCACAGCAACGGATACGGCTGATGTTACTTCCTTCACTTTCTTCAGCACCAGCTTAGGCTATGAGCGCAGTACTTTGAATAAGAAACTATATCCTAACAAGGGAAATTTTCTAAGTCTCAAGGCTCGCTTTGTCAATGGAAAAGAACATACTTATCCCGGGTCCACTGGCATATTAACTGAAGAATTCACCGGTTGGCTTGATTGGTTTGTCTTCAGAGCCAGATACGAGAATTACTTTAAGACAGTAGGTCAATTAAAAATAGGGGTCGAATTTGAAGGGGTTTTCTCCACACAAGAGTTCTTCTCAAATAGAAAGGCAAGCTTACTCGTGGCTCCATATTTCCAGCCCATTCCTGAAAGCCGAACTCTATTCCAGGATGAATTCAGGGCACATAAATTCCTCACTGGAGGATTGAAACTGGTTTACTCAGTCTCAAATAGTATTGATTTTAGATTAGAAAATTACATTTTTCAACCTGTGAACGAGATTTTACTAGGTGATGGGAGAGAACCTGTTTATTCTGAAGATTTTTTGAAACGATTCTATATAGGATCCGCAAGTACGGTCTTTCATAGCCCATTGGGACCAGTTAGTTTGAGCTTGAACTATTATGACCAACGCGAGGAACCATGGTCTTGGATTATCAATTTCGGGTACCTCATCTTCAATAAGCGCGCGCTGGATTAAGTGGCTATGACCAACGAATCTTTCATAAAACCCTATTGTCAAAATGCCCCTTTCCAATCTGAATTGAACGTCTATTGTATCTATTTAGTAACATTGGCCCCTAGATGACCGCAAAAAGGAAAGACACAGCCGGATTCCCTCCATGGCGTAAAAAGCTCCATGAATTAGTATTCGAGGCGGATACACCCCTGGGTAAGATTTTCGATGTGGTTCTCTTCACGTTGATTATTCTCAGTGTCCTTACTGTAATGATTGAAAGTGTAGAATCAGTCAAAACTAACTACGGTATATACTTTTACGCCCTCGAGACCATCTTCACTATTTTCTTTTCGTTTGAGTATATAGCGAGGATTGTCTCATTGAAGAAGCCAAAGGGCTATGTGCTCTCTTTTTATGGGTTGATAGACCTCTTGGCGATTTTGCCTTATTTCATCAGTCTTTTCTTACCTGTATCACATTCTTTAGTGGGAATAAGAACCCTTCGCTTAATAAGGATATTTAGAGTTCTGAAATTAGCTCAATTCCTAACTGAAGCAGCCACGCTGCAGAGAGCACTGCTGGCCAGCCGAGCCAAAATCACTGTATTTCTAGTAAGCGTCTTGAGCATCGTTACCATCACAGGAAGTGTGATGTACATGATTGAACCCCCAGAAGCAGGATTCACAAGTATTCCACAAAGTATCTATTGGTCCATAGTCACATTGACCACTGTTGGATATGGAGATATAGCTCCTGTAACAGTATTAGGAAAATTCTTCGCCTCTTTCATTATGATTATTGGATACGCAATTATCGCAGTGCCCACGGGGATAGTGACTGCTGAATTGACTAAAAATTCTGTACACCTGAATACACGAGCTTGTCTTTCTTGTTCAAAGGATGGCCATGATGAAGATGCTACGTATTGCAGGTTTTGTGGAGAGCATCTTGAGCTAGAGTAAGCCCTTTCTTTTCAATACTGATTTACGCTCATGGAATGCTCCTTTGAAAGTAGGATCAGCCAGTTTTTTTTGTCTGTCTAATTCCATGGCTAGTTCTCTTTCTTCTCTTGGAAGAAAATCCATCACTTCAAGATCTTTAGGAGCCTTTAATAGTGGAATCTGCATTTGAATGAGTACTTGGATTTTCTTTATGTAGAACATCTCAGAAGGATCAGCGAAGGAAATCGCCACTCCTTGATTTTTAGCTCTTCCCGTTCTGCCAATGCGATGCGTATAATCTATGATAGTCCTTGGGATATCTAGGTTTACAACATGGCTTACCAAAGCCACATCTATACCTCTTGCGCTCACATCTGTAGCCACCAGAACACGCACCTCTCCTTCTTGAAAAGCTCTGAAAGCGTTAATTCTGGTATTCTGTCCTTTATTAGAATGTATTACACGCACTTCACCTTCTACTTTGCGCTCAAGGAATCTGAATACTCTGTCAGCTCTATCCTTAGTGCGACAGAAAATGAGCACTCTAGGCATGTCTTCTGCATTCAATAACCTTTCAATGAAAAAGAGTTTCGTCTTGAAATTAGGAAGGTGATAAAGTCGCTGCTCAATAGTATCTGCTGTGCTGGCCTGCGGAGAGACTTCAACCCGAGTGGGGAATTCTAAAAATTCAGAAGAAAGGCTTTCAACCTTCTCCCCGAAGGTGGCGCTAAAGAGCATGTTCTGCCGCTTCACCGGAATCACTTCCAGGAAGGATCGCAGCTGCGGCATGAATCCCATGTCCATGAGTCTGTCAGCTTCATCAAGAACGAGTACTTCTAATTTCTTCGTTTTCAAATGGCCACTCAGATAGAGCTCCATAAATCTTCCTGGAGACGCGACTATAATGTCTACGCCATCTTCTAATGCTTGTCTTTGGCTTTTAATGGCTGCTCCTCCATAAATAGCCACTGCGCGTAAGTCGGTATAAGCCATTAATTTTCTCACCATAGATTCTGTCTGAATGACGAGTTCCTTAGTGGGTTCTAAAATGATAGCCCTAGGAATATCGATAGACGCATATTTCAGGCGCTGGAGCATGGGTACCACGAAAGCTGCTGTCTTACCTGTGCCTGTCTGAGCTATTCCAATTAAATCTTGACCAGCCAGTAACCTGGGTATAGCTTTGACTTGGATTTCTGTAGGCTCTTCATACCCCATGTCCTCCATAGCATTAATGAATTGCCTGGTAACACCGAGTGAATGGAAGTCCTTTTCTGCTGAATTCATGGGCTTCAAAGATATACCTTTACCTTTCGGCACAGAGAAACTCAATGGATATAACACGAGAGATATATGACGCAGAAAATGCATTGAGGGAATTCCTTCATCAGTCATTTTCTAAGAAGTACGGGGAACTTTGGACAAACGAGAACGACTTGACTAAGAAGCTCATGGTCAAGTGGACCGAGAGAAAAGCACATGACGAGAAGGGTGCTAACGCAATCAAGGGTAAAGAAAAAGCAATTCAATACGCAAACCTTGAAGAATTGCGAGAGTTAATTGCTCAGTGCTGGTCTGATGAAATGGGCGAAGTCTTCGAAGACAAACAGACCTTGGATACTTTCTTGAAAATTCTAAACGATTACAGGAATCCTGATAGCCGAAGAAGAGAACTTTTCAGGCATCAGAAACACTTGTTATTAGGTATTGCAGGAGATATTCGAAGCAGAATAATCCTTCATCGGAGTAAGCAAGAAATAGGTGGCCCTTATCCGAGGATAGAATCAGTGAAAGATAATCTAGGCAATCTCTGGACTCCTGGGAATCCACGTAGACTGCGCACTTCGAATACATTGTATGCAGGGGATGAGTTAGAGTTCATAATCACCGCATATGACCCTGAAGAAAAAGAATTAGGCTATAGATGCCAGCACGGGAAATGGCAGGCGAATAATATTGTCCTAGTGCCCATTGACCGCAGAATGGTTGAGAAACAAGGTCTGATTCATCTCATGATTCGCAGTGATCGAAAGCATCATGCGTATCGCATGGGTTTTGATGACCGAGTGACTTTCGAGTATGAGATTATTGTCCGTTAAGCTTGGCTGTGCTTCGCTTGAACCAATCTTTGAGTGCCTTGCGTTCATTGGGATTAGCTAGCTCTTTTAGGGCAGTTCTCATTTCCCTCTTGAAATGTCTCTTATTATTTCCGGCACGAACTAGTGCTAACTTATAGTATTCTAACATCCTTCTGAATCTTTCTAGACAGTTCTTTATACGAATACATCTTAGTACAGGTTTCGGAATGTTGCACAATACTTTAGACTATGCGGAGGGGATCCATCAACAATCACTAGATTCTACGAAGACATGTCAATGAAACTTCAAGCTCTGGGAACATAGTGACTTATAGATCCTTACTTTGTCCCAATGAAGCTCAACCCATTTAAAACAAAAAAATCATGTTGACAAAGAGACTAGGAACAGTATTGTTCGCTCTAATTGCGATTTCTTTTACCACTCTTTCCCAAAACAAAGATTATCCTGTAAGCATTGGAATCTTTGGAGGTCCCGTAGATTTCATCGGAGAAATAGATAGCCATACCCTGTTTGATTTCGGAGGTGATGAGACCTTCTTCCATTTTGGAGCTGAGTTAGGCATATATGTGAATCCTTCGTTCGATTTTGCGATTAACGTCTCCACTGGCGAGATAGGACATAAAGGGGGTATGGGGGAATTCAAGGCTGATATGACCGCTCTTGATTTCCAGCTTAAGTACAAGTTGAATAATGGTCACCTTTTCAAAGAAGATGCGAAGATTGCCCCATACGTGCTTGCAGGAGGAGGAATGACAGATATATCAGGTGATACCTTGATTGTCTTGGATAATCTAGTAGGACAGTTTTCTTGGGGCGCAGGAATCAAAATTCCGATCAGCCAGCGTCTTTCATTTGACCTAAGAAATACATTCAGGTATACCAGCAGTGATCAGATTGACCGCTTGAACAGTGGTCTAAATGATAATTACATGACCTTGACTGCCGGTCTTAAATTAAATCTTGGAGCTAAGAAGGACACAGATGGAGACGGCATAACCGACAAAGAAGACGCTTGTCCTGAAGTTAAAGGGCTCGCGGCCTTAAATGGTTGTCCTGATTCTGATGGAGATGGAATAACTGATGCTGAAGATGAATGCCCAGATGCGCCTGGATCAGCAGAGATGAAAGGCTGTCCTGATGGAGACAATGATGGCGTAGCTGACAAGCACGATACTTGCCCTGATGAAAAAGGCCTGGCCGCTTTCGCAGGTTGCCCTGATAGGGACGATGATGGAATAATGGACAAAGAAGATGTTTGCCCAGACGTAGCAGGATTGAAAGAATTCAATGGATGCAAAGACACTGATGGAGACGGAATTTCTGATGACAAGGACACTTGTCCCAACGATGCTGGCTCTGAAGCCATGAAAGGATGTCCTGACAGAGATGGAGATGGGGTTGCAGACAATCTTGATAAATGCCCAGATGTGGCTGGTATTGCCAAGAATAAGGGATGCCCGGAGGTCTCAGCAGCCGTGAAGCAAGTCTTCACCAAGGCTTTACAAGGAATTCAATTCGAAAGCGGAAAAGACATTATCAAGCCTAGTTCTTTCGGAATATTGAACAATGTTTCTGACATTATGAAAGAGAACACGGCATATAAGCTCTTCATCCAAGGACACACTGATTCACAAGGTGATGACGCCATAAATCAAGATCTTTCAGACAGAAGAGCTGCAGCAGTTATGACGTATATCGATCAAAAAGGAATCGAAAGAGACAGAATGAGAAGCCAAGGGTTTGGAGAGCGCACTCCAGTTGCAGATAACTTGACAGCAGCAGGAAGAGCAAAGAATCGCAGAGTTGAATTCACGGTAGAATTCTAATAGTTGTAAAGGTTTTTTTTGAGAAAAGCCCCTATTCCAGCAGAAAGGACTTGCCTTCAAACAAGGCTATGTTAAATTTATGCTCGCAATAAAAAACTAACTAGTTCAAGACAGTTTATTGCATTCGACTTTTATTCAATAAAAAACCTAACAGATGAAGAACCTTCTATTTTGGGTATTTTCCATGACTCTCTTTATTACACCATTCCAACTGGATGCTCAAAGAAATTGCGCCTCTAGCGATTACCTGGAACTACAGAAGCAAAATGACCCTAAGCGAATTCAAAGTTTGGATCGCATAGAAGAATTCACACGACAGATTGAACAGACCTCTTTCAGGGCTGTGGATGGAATCATCACTATTCCTGTAGTTGTGCATGTTGTTTATAACACTACTGCTGAGAATGTTTCGACAGCGCAGGTTCAAAGTCAAATTGACATTCTTAACGAAGATTTCAGAAGATTGAACGCTGATGCTGACAACGCATGGAGTCAAGCTGACGATACAGAGATAGAATTCTGCTTAGCTAGCGTAGGTCCTACAGGTGATGCAACAACTGGAATCACACGAACCCAGACATCAACTACGGCCTTCAGTTATAGCTCTGACGCGGTAAAATATACTTCTTCAGGAGGTATAAACGCATGGCCACGTGCACAGTATATGAATATGTGGGTATGTGATATCAGTGGAGGCATACTTGGTTACGCTCAGTTCCCTGGCGGAGCAGCTGCGACTGATGGAATTGTAATAGACTATGCATACTTCGGGAATATAGGCACCGTTACTTCTCCTTTTGACTTAGGAAGAACGGCAACCCACGAAGTAGGACATTGGTTAAACCTTAGACATATATGGGGTGACGGTGGATGCAGTCAAGATGATCTCGTGAGCGATACACCTATATCTGATGGTGCAAATTATGGTTGTCCATTGACACATGTCTCTTGTAGCACATTAGATATGGTTCAGAACTATATGGATTATACGGATGATTCGTGTATGAATCTCTTCTCAACTGGTCAGAAAAGCAGAATGCGTGCGCTATTCGAGCCAGGAGGAGCCAGAGTGTCATTACTAGCTTCTGCTGCTTGTGGAACACCAGCAGAACCTACTTGTGAAGATGGCATCCAGAATGGAGGGGAAACAGGCGTGGATTGTGGTGGCCCATGTGCCAACGTATGTCCTTCTTGCACTGATGGTGTCCAGAATGGAACTGAGACTGGTGTAGATTGTGGTGGACCTTCCTGTCCAACATGCCCTTGCACAGGTGAAGAAGTGACATTGACCTTAAACTTTGACAACTATCCTGAAGAGACCCGTTGGAATATCACTGATGCAAATGGAGGAACTGTCGCAAACGGTGGACCCTATGGTTCACAGGCTGATGGATCCACATTAACTATCGCTATCTGTTTGAATGACGGATGTTATACCTTGAATGTTCTTGATTCTTATGGAGATGGAATGTGCTGTGTATATGGTACAGGAAGCTATTCTTTGAATTCCTCCACAGGTGCTGTACTTGCAAGCGGAGCCGATTTTGTTGATAATGAAAGCACAGCCTTCTGTGTGAATGCTCCTGTCACAGGTTGTGACCCAGCTAATTTCGTTAATCCCCCAACCGGAATGAATGCTGGCTTCAGTGCAAGTCAATTAACCTTAAGCTGGAATTCCTATGCTAATTCTGCTCGTTGTACCATTCAAGGAAATAGAACTGCATTAACTAACAATGGAACATTCAATGTGGGAAGTTTCAATGGAACAGTTGCTCCAACACAGAAGAATTTCCCGCTTAGCCAATTGGTTGCCGGAGATGAGTATCGTTGGAGAATACGTTGCAGCTGTCGTGAAGCGGGAGTAGCAGTAAACTCTACATATAGTGCATGGCAGTATTTTACCGCTCCAGGTAATGTGATTAATGATGGAAGTTCCTTCCTGGAATCTTCTTCGAAGTCATTCATCTCCATGGAGAACTTATATATCTATCCTAACCCAGCTCAAGGAGAACTTAATATCCGCTGGAGTGAATCCTCAGCAGTCAAGTTGAATGTTCAGGTACTAGACATGACCGGAAAAGTGGTCATGGAATCAGAAATGGATACTCAGAAGTCCAATACGTATAGAATGGACATACAATCTTTAGAATCAGGAATGTATTTCATTAGACTTAGCGATGGAACTGCACAAGTCTTACAGCGTTGGGTAAAACAATAATTACTGTGTGAATTTGAAAAAAGGCCAGACATTGTCTGGCCTTTTTTATTTTACCTTCATACTTCAGCTATCTACAGAAATCCTCATGAAGAATTCAATTCTACTCGCATTCATATTCGTATTCTTTTCCTGCTCGTCACAAGACATGGAGAGTCTATCCATCGGTGATAAAGCACCGTTAGCTGAATTGTCTATGCAAGAAATTAGCGGCAAGAAATTGACGTTGGAAGATGTTTCAGAAGAAAAAGGTCTTCTCGTGATTTTCTCTTGTAATACCTGTCCCTTCGTTGTAGGTAATGGCACTAAGTCAGAAGGGTGGGAAGGTCGATATAATGAACTCTTCACTATGTCTGAAGAACAAGGAATAGGAATGGTATTAGTTAATTCTAATGAAGCCAAACGTAATCAAGGAGATAATCTAGAGGATATGAAGGCACATGCAAGTGCTCAACATTACAGAAGTAAATATGTCTTAGATAAGGATCATGTCCTTGCTGATGCCTTCGGGGCTATGCGCACACCACATGTATATCTGTTCAATTCAGATATGGAATTAGTGTATACGGGCGCCATTGATGATAATGTGAACAAAGCTAGAGAAGTGAAAGAACCCTATCTCTTGGAGGCCTTGGAAGCTTTAGGTGATGATCTGCCTATAAAAAGAGTCGAAACTCCTGCGATGGGCTGCAGTATCAAGAGGAAATAAAGGATCTTTTCTCCTTTTTTATTGTGATCTCTAGGAATATTTCCTCTTGTTTATGCAGATATATCATTGATTATATGTCTTTTACAATGAATCCCTCAAAGCTTATATCAAGTAGCACAGGCAACCTATAGCTCAGCAAGTCGTCTTATGTTTGGATTGACCACCTAATAAGCAGCTAAGCACGCAAATTTAAATACGCTATGGATTTTATATACGCAATTATCGAATACCTCCAGTCTAACTTTGGAGAAGGTCTTTTCGTCTTAGTGCCCTTTTTGACATTTGTTGGGATAGTGGCACAAATGAGACTCTATGCAAAAGCTGACCAACCTGCTATATCAGCTATTGTGCCCATATGGAACTTCATCACTTTTATGAAAGTGATAGGAAGACCAATATGGCATGTACTGTACATTATTTTGCCTTTAACGGCTATCTTAATCACATTGATGGCAGATTATCAAGGATTGATCGAATTCGCTCAAGGAACCGCAGGATTTTCGCAAGTATGGCTATCCTTCAGTGTTTTAGCTGTAAGCTTCTTGGTCTTCTCAATATTCATGATATGGGCTCACATTGACCTATGTAATTCCTTCGGAAGAAATACTGTCTTCGACTATATACTTGTGATCCTGTTGAATGTCCTATATGTCTTAAACTTAGGACTTAGCTACGAGATTGAATATGAAGGTCCAGCTTATGGACAAAGCCATGTAAACGGAGCGGGTGCTTATGCCTGATCGTTCTTAAGAAACTCTCTCGCTTTATTAAGGGCGGCTGGAATTCCAGCCGCCTTTTTGCCTCCTGCTGAAGCGAAAAAGGCCTGACCGCCACCACCACCGTCTATTTCTTGGGCCCAATCTCTAATAAGTTTTCCAGCATCCCATCCTTTAGATTCAATGGCTTTATCTCCAATTCCGATTGCCAATCCTACCTTTCCATCGTGTTCTGACGCTAGAACTACAAAGGCTTCAGGTCTTGCTTCCTTTAGCCTGAAAATGACATTTTTCATTGCTTTTGCATCCACATCTAGTTGCATGATAAGCGTTTCAAGACCATCCTTCTTTTCTAGCCTGGATAACAGCTCGGTATAGACGCTTTTTAATTGTTCTGCGGCAAAGGATTCTAACTGCTTGTTCAATGCTTGTCGCTCAGCAAGTATGTCTTGAACAGCCTTTTTAATATCTGCTGGGTTCTTTAGACTCTCCTTTACCTCATTCAATACTTCTAGTTGTTCATAAATCTCATCCATTGCCGCTAAAGCAGTTTTAGCCTCTATCCTCCTAATCCCTGACGCCACTGCAGATTCTGAACTAATTCTGAACCAGCCAATATGGCCAGTTCTTTTCACGTGAGTTCCTCCGCATAGTTCCATGCTTTCTCCAAAACAAATAGTGCGCACTACATCACCATACTTCTCACCAAAGAGTGCAATGGCACCTTGATCTATGGCATCTTTGATAGACATAGAACGATTTTCAACCAGGGCATCATCTTGTCTAATCAGCTCATTCACACGTATTTCTATCTTGCGCATCTCCTCCGCTTCAACCTTGCTGAAGTGAGAAAAATCAAAACGCAGATAATCGGGATTCACCAGGGACCCTTTCTGTTGGACATGCTCCCCTAATATTTCTCTCAATGCTCTATGCAATAGGTGTGTCACGGAATGATTTTTTTCTGTGGCAGCTCTTGAGTTTTCATTGACCTGAGCGATAGCTGATGATTCAATACCTGTAGGCATAGTATTGCTGAAATGAAGAATGAGGTTATTCTCTTTCTTCGTATCCATGACCTTCATCACTTCTCCCCCATCGAAAATGATAGTCCCTGTATCTCCTACTTGTCCGCCCCCTTCAGGGTAGAATGGAGTATTATCCAAAACTACTTGATATAAGGCCTTTCCTTTCTGTTCTACTTTACGATAGCGAGTCACATGAACTGTGGACTGAAGATGATCATACCCCACGAATTCTTCCACCTCGTCTTCTCTCAGGACAACCCAATCTCCTGTTACTGAATTTGCATCCTTCCTAGAACGCGCTTTTTGCTTTTCTAGCTCAGCATGAAACCCTTTCTCATCCATCTCTAATCCCTTCTCCCTGAGAATAAGGGCAGTGAGGTCAACAGGAAATCCATAAGTGTCGTAGAGCTCAAACACTTTATCTCCTGACACAGACTTTTTGCTTTCAGATGCAATATTCTCAAGGCGATTTATCCCCTTGCTCAAGGTGCGCAGGAAGGAATCTTCTTCTTCCTTTATCACACGTGTTATGAGGTCCGCCTGGGCTGCCAACTCTTTAAAGTGACCGCCCATCTGCTTTACTAATACAGGAATCAACTGATAAATGAACGCTTCTTTCACATCTAGAAAACTGTACGCATATCTAATAGCCCTTCTTAATATCCTTCGGATTACATATCCTGCTCCTGTATTCGATGGTAATTGCCCATCAGCAATAGAAAAACTCACCGCACGTATGTGATCTGATATGACACGCATAGCGATGTCAGATTTAGAGTCAGAACCCGTGTATTTCAAGCTCGTTAATTTCTCTATGGCCTGGATAGTAGGCTGAAAAATGTCTGTGTCATAATTCGAACGCTTGCCTTGCAATGCAGCTGTTACACGCTCGAATCCCATTCCTGTATCAATGTGTTTGGCAGGTAAGGAACTCAGACTTCCATCTGACTTTCTATTGAACTCCATAAAGACCAGATTCCAGATTTCCATGACTCTTGGATCATCCTGATTGACCAAGCTTGCTCCATCTACTTCTTTACGTTCATCCTCATCACGCAGATCCACGTGAATTTCAGAACATGGACCACATGGACCAGTATCCCCCATTTCCCAGAAGTTATCCTTCTTTGAACATGCGATAATTCGATCTTCAGGAACAATAGCTTTCCAGAATTCTTTGGCCTCTTCATCTGCAGCAAGACCATCTTGTTCATCACCCCCGAAAATGGTCACATAGAGCCTGTCTTTATCTATGCCATAAACCTCCGTCAATAACTCCCAGGCCCATTCGATAGATTCCTTCTTAAAATAATCCCCGAAAGACCAGTTGCCCAGCATCTCGAACATAGTGTGGTGATAGGTATCCACGCCTACTTCTTCTAAGTCATTATGTTTTCCTGAAACACGAAGACACTTCTGAGAGTTAGCAATCCTAGACCATTTAACCTGTGAATTTCCAAGGAAGAGGTCCTTAAACTGATTCATACCGGCATTGGTGAACATCAAAGTTGGGTCATTCTTGACGACCATAGGAGCTGAATCCACAATGTGGTGCCCTTTAGTCTTCATGAAATCAAGGTAAGCCTGGCGTATCTCAATACTGGTCATCGATATAGAAAATGAAGATGTTAAAAATAGTCAAAAGCCTGTATACCAAGGGGTTCAGCCCTGCAAAGCGATTGCAAAAATAGATTATTATCCCTACTATTGTCAGTGCAAGCCCTACAAGGCCTATGACAAAGATTCGATATAAGTACAATCCGGAGACACTTAACTATGAAAAGGTGCGCCTTACATGGAAGGATCGCCTGCGCACTATCGCTGCAATGCTTGTCTCGGGGCTCTTCCTGACTTCTATCGTTCTCTTCTTCGCGTATACCTATCTTGATTCTCCAAAGGAGAGGATTCTCCAACGTGAGAATGATCAATTGCAGGAGCAATACCGCGACTTGAGCAGACGCATGAGTAAATTAGATGAAGTGCTCAAAGACCTTGAGCATAGGGATGACAATATCTACCGCGTAATCTTTGAAGCTGAGCCTATAGATGCGAATGAACGTATGTCAGGGATAGGCGGAGTAAATCGCTACAACTATCTTGAAGGGTATAATTTCTCTAATCTCACTGTTACTACCCATAAACGCTTGGATGATATTGCTAAGCGAATTGTTGTTCAATCCCAGTCCTTAGATGAGATTGTAGAACTAGCAAAGAATAAAGAAACTCTCTTAAGCAGAATTCCTGCTATCCAACCTGTTTCTAATGCTGATTTGACACGCATGGCTTCAGGTTTCGGGATGCGTATTGACCCTCACTATAAGGTACCCAAGATGCACGCAGGAATGGATTTCACCGCTCCTACTGGAACTCCTATTTATGCTACTGGAGATGGTACTGTATTGCGTGCTGACAATGCATCAAGCGGTTACGGAAACCACATTCGCATTGATCATGGATATGGTTATGTCACTTTATATGGTCACATGAGCAGGATCAAGTCACGACCAGGTCAGAAGGTGAAGCGAGGTGAAGTTATAGGCTATGTGGGCAGCACTGGAAAATCAACCGCTCCGCATCTTCATTATGAGGTGCGGTATAATGGAGACCCTATTGATCCTATTGATTTCTATTTCAACGACATCAGCGAAGAGCAATATGATCAGATGATCGACATGGCTAAGAACGCGAATCAGTCCTTTGACTGATCGTCATAAAAAACGGATTGACGAATCCAGCCTTTCCTTTTCAAAAGAGAATTTTACTATAACTTGAAGGAAACTCCGAAGTGTCCTCCTGAAAGCCTATTTCTAGAAGTTGCTGCAATTTCAAGGTTCAGAGCAACTTTACTCGAGATGTAATATCTCCCTCCTACGGTACCTATAATACCCACACCTCCGCCACCTGAATCTCTATAAGAATCAAATAACGGATCTGTATTGGTCTGCCATACATAAAACCCTAGGCCCAATCCTCCATAAACATCGAATTGCTCAGGAAGATTGACAACTCGGTCAATATAATATTGACTTAACACACCGAAACCGAAAATGGTTTGCTTCAATTTATGGTCATAGCCATTATAGAAGTATCTATCTGTAGTGGCCTGAAAAGAAGTCCAAATGGACAGATTGATGTCTTCAACGATGGGGAAATCATAGCTCAAATACAGTGGTACTCCCAGGCTGTTAACCCCTAGACCTGCATTTAGGTGAGAATCATTGTACTGAGCATGTGATACTGTTCCAATGCACAGAGCGACAGAAAACAGTGCGAGTTTGATTTTCATTATTTGTTATGCAATTGACTGCAAAGGTAGTTAACCTAAGATGCTGATTTGAGACTTTAAAACATTTATCGAGCCAACATGTACCCTCTTTTCAGCGAAGGTTACTCCAAATCATGTATTTTTGAGCTATGCCGTACAAGGAAAAGGAAGTAGAGAAATTGTATTACTCCATCTCAGAAGTATCTGAGATGTTCGGGGTGAATAATTCACTCATTCGTTTTTGGGAGAAGGAATTCGACATCATCAAGCCTAAGAAGAACAAGAAGGGCAACCGCATGTTCACGCCAACTGACCTAGAGAATTTCAGGGTGATTTTCCATTTGGTCAAAGAAAGAGGCTTCACCCTTCAAGGAGCTCAGCAGAAGCTTAAGGAAAATAAGAAGGACACATTTGATAATGTAGAAGTGGTCGATAGACTAAATAAGGTTAAGCACTTCCTACTTTCATTGAAAGCAGGCCTACCCGATTCTCAGTCCTGATATATCAGATATTTTGCTCTTTTTTCTTTAAAAAACACCAAGTCTTTTTGCCAAGAAGCCCTTATTTCACTCTCTGTCTTTCCTGATTCTATCTGTTTCCTTAGCTCATCGCTTCCTGCCAATAAATCAAAAAACCCACTTTCAAGGAAGAACATTTTCTTGGAAGAGATTACCTTATAGTACAACAACACTATGGATAGATCCAACTCTTTGGACTCATGCACCAAAGCTGCTCGTTCAGGGCCAAAGAACAGTCCAAAACACTGCTTCCCTTTCAAAGGTGGATCAATAGACCCTTGATTGGGTTCAGGAGTAAAAGAATAGGATCCAACTGAAAAATCAGGATGACCAGCTATCTCAAATGGATGATCTGTACCTCTTCCCACACTCACCACGGTCCCTTCAAATAGGGCCAAGGACGGATAGAGATAAATGCTCGCTTGATTAGGCAGATTAGGCGAAGGCGGCACAGTAAGAACATATTCTTTCTGATGATTATAGTCCAAGCAAGGGATCACCATGAGTATAGCTTTCCGCTTGTCTTTCAACCATCCTTCTCCATTGATCATCAATGCATATTCTCCTATGGTCATTCCATATATCAGTGGAACCGGATGCATTCCCACGAAAGAGCTAAACTTAGGCTTCAAGACAGGGCCATCAATAGTGTTTCCTAAAGGATTAGGCCGGTCCAGTACAATAACTTCTACCCCTTGTTCAGCACAAGCTTCCATGACATAATGCAAGGAGGAGATGAATGTGTAGAAACGCACTCCTACATCTTGAATATCAAATACAACAACATCTATTCCTGCCAATGAAGCTTCGGTGGGTTTTTTACTTTTTCCATAAAGCGAATACAACTTAAGCCCTGTTTTTTGATCTGTCTCATCGCTGATTCTGGCCCCATCAGCTTGATCGCCTCTAAAACCATGTTCAGGTGCGTAGACATGACTAATGTCAATTCCAGAACTCAATAAAGTATCCACGAGATGCACTCCATTCACGAGTGAAGTCTGATTAGCCACTAGGGCAACTCTTTTCCCGTGTATGAGCGGCAGGATATTCTCGAGATGCTCGGCAGCAGGAATTGGGCGGCTTACCGCGACCTCAGAAGTCTCCATAAGCTGGGCAGTACTCATTTGTTCTGCATTACTCTGTAATCCAGTGCCACAGGAAAAGAGGAGCAATGCGCTCATCCATAGCTTGATTGTACATTTGGCACTCATAGTTCAGATATTTGGGATTAGAGAGCTTTATAGCAAAACGCATGCAAAGGGGAGATGGGCCTCACACAAGGCCTATCGTTCTTATTGCAATTCTAGGAATAATCCTCGGGGTGGCTGTCATGATTATCTCTGTAGTTATTGTAAGGGGGTTCAGGACTGAAATACGTGACAAAGTTGTAGGCTTCAATGCTCATCTTCAGATTACCGACATTTCGAATGCGCTTGGTTCCGACATGAAACGTCTTGAATATGAGGACAGTTTGTTTCATAGATTAGAGAATTTGCCAGGCGTGCTTGAAGCAAGACCTTACCTAGATAGACCGGCTATTCTAGAAAGCAGAGAAGGGATAGATGGAATAGTGGCGAAGGGTCTTATGAATAAACATCCTGAGCTTTTTCTTGCCGATAAATTAGTTCAAGGCAGTATGCCGTCCCTTCCTGATTCAGTGCTAGGTGATGGTCTCTTGATTTCAAGATATTTAGCTGACCGAGCTGATGTCGGTATAGGAGATAGAGTGAGTCTATATTTTTTAGGAGAAGGACATGACATTTCTACCCGCAGACTTGAAGTAACAGGGATTTACAGCACAGACCTTGAAGATTTTGACAAGAGATATGTTTTCATGGACATCCGGCATCTTCAGAAGATTAGTGCTTGGGGTTTAGAAGCGCAGATCTATGTGAGTGATTCCTGTGAGAATGGTCAATTGAAAATAGAAGGAAGAGGATACGGAGGATATGACAAGACCTATTCATGGTCTAACGGCTGGACAGGAAAAGGACCCCACTATATATGTCCCACAGAAGACATGGAGCTTCAGATGATTCTGAGTGACAATGCCGCTACACTTCGAGATACTGCATGGCTTTCGCTTAAGACAAATGGAACCACTGAGTGTGATTGTGGAAGCGTTAAGCATACTACACTCACTTCAGGAAGCAGCTATGAAAGCTACATCGGGGGATATGAGCTCTTCGTTAAGGATTTCAATGAATTAGATAAAGTACGTGAAGAGCTAGATGCGAACATTGGACCTTTTCTGTATTGCAGTGACATCATAGAGCGCACTCCTGAGATCTTCTCTTGGCTCGAATTACTCGATGTGAACATCTATATCATCATCATCCTTATGATAGGTGTAGCCCTCGTGAATATGTCCTCAGCTCTCATTATCACCATCATAGAACGAAGCAGAATGATAGGCGTACTTAAAGCCATGGGAGCTGAGAATAAAAGTATTCGATCCATTTTCATCAGACATGCGGCTAGGCTTATCATCACTGGATTAGTCATTGGAAATATATTGGGACTTGGACTAGCTTTTATTCAATCACAGTTCGGAGTAATCAGATTGCCTGCTGAGAATTACTATTTGAACAAAGTCCCCATACTCGTTCATTGGCAAGACATCGTACTTATTGATTTGGGCACATTAACCTTGTGCATGTTGGCTATGACCATACCATCCATGCTCATCACCCGAATAAGTCCCGTGAAGGCCATTCGATTCGATTGATTGCCCTATTTTTGAGCCCTGCATATGGATATCAAGAACAACATCTTAGAGACGATTGGAAATACTCCGATGATTCGTCTAAATAAAATCGCTGAAGACATTCCTTGCCAAGTATTGGCTAAAGTAGAGTACTTCAATCCGGGCCACTCCGTGAAAGACCGTATGGCGCTGGCCATGATAGAAGCTGCAGAGTCTGATGGTCGTTTAAAACCAGGTGGAACTGTTATCGAGTGTACTTCAGGAAATACGGGGATGGGGCTGGCACTAGCGTGCATAGTTAAAGGCTATGGCTTGATCTGCACGACAAGTGATAAGCAGTCTAAAGAAAAGATGGATATACTACGTGCCATGGGCGCTGAAGTTATTGTATGCCCTACCGCAGTTGCTCCTGATGACCCACGGTCCTATTATTCGGTGGCAGAGCGCAAAAGCAAGGAAATCGCGAATTCCTATTGGGTGAATCAATATGACAATCCTGCAAATACATTAGGACATTATGTGAGCACAGGTCCTGAAATCTGGGATCAGACTGATGGAAAAATCACGCACTTCGTTGTAGGGGTTGGTACTGGAGGAACAATATCAGGAGTAGGAAAATATTTGAAAGAGAAAAACCCGAACATCAAGTTATGGGGCGCTGATACATATGGTTCTGTTTTTAAGAAGTACCATGAGACAGGTGAGTTCGATGAGAAAGAAATCTATCCATATGTCACTGAAGGAATTGGAGAAGACATTCTGCCTAAGAATGTAAACTTCGATATCATTGATCATTTTGAAAAAGTGACTGACAAGGATGGTGTGCTTATCACGCGAGAATTAGCAAGAAAAGAAGGCCTATTCTTAGGAAACTCTGCAGGATCTGCATTTGGAGTAGTAAGGCAGATGAAGAATCAATTAACAAAGGATGATCTAGTGGTCATCCTATTCCATGATCACGGATCACGTTATGTAGGCAAAGTATATAATGATGATTGGGTAAGGGCTCAAGGGTATATGTAACCCCTATGCGCATTATCTCCACCGTTCCATCGCAGACTGAATTAGTCGCATATTTAGGATTGGAGGATGACTTGGTGGGCATCACTAAATTCTGTGTTTTTCCTGATTCTATATTCAGATATAAAACCCGCATAGGAGGAACTAAGACGTTAGATTTAGATCTTATTCGTTCCCTTTCTCCTGACTTGATTCTGTCCAATAAAGAAGAGAATATCAAAGAGCAGATTGAAGAATTACGAAGAGATTTCAATGTATTTGTTAGCGATGTGAAAGAACTTCCCAGCGCCACTGAGATGATTAAAGAAGTCTCTAGATTAACTCACAGGCAAAGCGAAGGGGACATGCTCATTCGAGCTATAAAAAAATCTTTTATTGGTCTGAAGCCAAGTTCAAAATCACTTTCTTGCCTTTATTTGATTTGGAAAGAACCGTGGATGAGCGTGGGTAAAGACACGTTCATTCATGATATGGTTTCACGCTGTGGTTGGACCAATATATGTGAAGATTCCATTCGCTATCCTGAAGTGAAATTTGATGAACTGCAACCTGACATTATTTTGCTTTCTTCTGAGCCCTTTCCATTTAAAGAACAGCATAAAGAAGAGTTACAATCGAGCTTCCCTGATGCAAAAATTCTGCTTGTCGATGGAACTTATTTTTCTTGGTACGGAAACAGAATGAAAGATGCTCCTGGTTACTTCCAAGGAATCATTGACGCAATTCAGCTTTGAATTCTTTTTCCAAATTCGCCTGAACCTCATGCATGAGCTTTTCTACCACCTTGTCAGTCAACGTGCTCGTTTCATCTTGAATGATGAATCCGATAGCATAGGACACTTTCCCGTCTGGGAGACTCTTCCCTTCATACACATCAAAGAGAAGGACATCCTTTAATAATTTTCCTCCACTGCGTTGCGCGACATCTTTAATCTCAGCAAAGCGCACGCTAGTATCCAAGAGTAATGAAAGGTCTCTACGGACAGCAGGAAATTTCGGAATTTCTTGAAGTTTGAATGATTTAGAATCACTGAATGTGCACAGCAAATGCCAATCTATTTCTACGTGAAATATTTCCTGCTTCACATCAAAAGCCTTCCTTGTTTTTGCATTGACTTTACCAACACGAGCAAGTTCTTTTCCTCTTACTTCGAATACGGTTCCATCCTCAAGTATGGTCGAGTCTAAAACGCTCTCCTTCAACTCTCCCTCTAATCCTGCTCTGATAATCAATTCCTGAACTACTGCTCTCAAATCATAGAGGCTTGTTTTATCCCTCAGGCGGTCCCAGTTCTCAGCATACCGAGCTCCAGTTAGCGTTAATGCCAAACAGCTTTTTTCTAGATATCCTTTTTCCGATTTTGCATAAGTCCTACCGAACTCGAAGAATCGCAGATCAGCGGTTTGTCTGTTCACATTATACGCTACATTTTCCATAGCGCCCCATAGCATCCTCTGCCTCAACACCGCAAGATCCTGACTAAGCGGATTAAGCATATGTACGCCAGATTTCTTTTCATTTTCAGGAAGTAATTCTTGATACCTGAGCGCTGAAAGGCTGTTATTCATGACCTCCATGTAGCCTTCACCATTCAAGAGTTTACTCACATCAGCACGAATGGATTCAAAATTCTTTTGAGAATGATTCCTCATCGAGTAGCTGATACGATCAGGTAAAGGCACTTGATTGAATCCATGAATTCTCAAGATTTCCTCTACCACATCAGCCTGTCTTGTGACATCCATTCTGTAAGTAGGAACTTTCAATTTCCAGATATTGGAATTCTTTTCAGAAATAATAAAATCAAGTGATTCTAATATTTTACTGACCCTCTCCTCAGGAATGGCAACTCCTATGAGTGCATTAGCTTTTTCTAAGTTCAATTCTAATTCCAATGGTTTGACGGGAACTGGATAGATGTCCACAAGCTCTGAAGAAACCTCAGCACCGCATACCTCTATCAAAAGCTGAACAGCCTTGGCTAATGCGATAAGTGTTCCTTCAGGATCTACTCCGCGCTCAAAACGGAAGGAAGAATCAGTATTCAATTGATGACGCTTCGCTGTCTTACGCACTGACACAGTATCAAAGACGGCACTTTCTAAAAAAATTCGTGTGGTCTGCTCTGAAACTCCGGTTGATTTTCCTCCGAAAACACCTGCAATACATAAAGGATTTTTCTCATCACAAATCATAAGATCATCCTCGTGAAGCTCACGGTTTTGTGCATCCAGTGTGATGAACTTTTCACCTTTCAATGCCTTCCGCACATGAATCCGCTCTCCATTAATTTTATCAGCATCGAAAGCATGAAGAGGCTGCCCTAAATCATGCATGATGTAATTCGTGATATCCACGACATTATTTATAGGAGACAATCCTATTGCGCTCAATCTATTCGCCAACCATGCAGGACTTGGCCCCACGTTGATTCCTTTCAATTCTATTCCTGAATACCTGGCGCAAGCATCTTTATCCAGAACCTGTACTTTAATCTTTCCACCACTTCCCTGAGGAACTTTAAGGTCAAGGGCTTTCATTTTAACCTCTTCACCTAGATTCAGATAAGCTACCAGATCACGGGCAACTCCACGATGTGAAATCGCATCCATTCGGTTAGGTGTAAGTCCTATTTCTATAACCGTGTCATTATAGACTGAAAACACCTCAGAAAGAGGGCTACCTGCAGTCCAAGAATCCTCAAGCACCATGATTCCGTCATGTCCTTTCCCTAATCCTAATTCATCCTCAGCACAAAGCATACCTTCAGATATAGCACCTCTTATTTTAGATTTCTTGATTGTAAAAGACTCCCCTTCAGAAGGATGAAGTTCAGCCCCTACCATGGCCACAGCCACAGATTGACCAATAGCAACATTAGGAGCACCACATACAATATCAAGGAGAGACTCAGCACCAACATCCACACGTGTAAGATTCAAACGATCGGCATCAGGATGTTTTTCTACATGCATGACCTTTCCTACAACAATCCCTTGCAAAGAACCCGGAATGGACTCATACGCGGAAACCCCTTCGACTTCTAGTCCTGTATCAGTAAGAATACGAGAAGCCTCTTCGATTTCCACATGGATAGGAAGGTGTTCTTTAAGCCAATTGAATGAGATCTTCATCTGTGATGATTTAAAGGCACAAAATAAGGCCTTTTCACAGGACTATTTGACTTTCTTGAGGGTGAAGGTGAATGCACTTCCTTTTTGCAGCTTACTCCTGACTGTGACTGACTGTTTATGAGCTTCTATGATGTGTTTTACGATAGAAAGCCCAAGTCCTGACCCCCCAACATGCCTAGAACGACTCTTGTCTACTCTATAGAATCGTTCGAATATTCTAGGGAGAACTGCAGGATCTATTCCTGGTCCATCATCTCTGATTTCGACCATGATTCTGTCTTCCACATCTGTATAGATGATTTCCACATTGCCTCCATTCTTCCCGTAGGTTATAGCGTTGTTGATGATATTAACGAAAACTTGTCCTATTCTGAATTCATCTGCTTGGACGTAGATAGGGTCAAAACACTTATGGATAATTTTCATGGCACGCTTAGATGCTTTTTCTTCTAAGGAATCTATAGCCTCTCTGCAGCATTTTACAACATCCATTCTCCTCATATCAAGCTGAGTCATGCCTGATTCCATTGTACTGATGTTATCTAAATCCTCCACCAGTAGAATCATTCTATTGATATTATTATTGGCCTTTTCTAAGAATTTCATGTTAACATTTTCGTCATCTATCGCTCCTTCTAGAAGGCTGCTCACATATCCTTGAATATTGAAGAGCGGTGTCTTTAATTCATGAGCAAGATTTCCAACAAATTCTTTTCTAAAATCATCTTTTTTTTGAAGGTTTCTTATTTCCTCTATACGTTCATCTGCCCAATGAAGCACATCTTTTTCAACTCGTTTTAATGGATCAACTCTACTGAGTAATTTAGGCTTACTCTTCTTCCCTGTTAGTCCGAAAATGGTCCTATAAACAGGCAGGATTCGTTCATTCAAAAAACGTTGAGTAGTGAAGAATACAATAAGCCCACTGATGATTGTTATGGCCGTAAACTGTAAAATAAGATCAATAGTCTCCAATCTTTCTCCAGCCATGAAGTACGTAATAAATGTACTCAAGCCAGCTACGCTGAATGCTGAGATGATTGCGGATCTCAGAGGACTCATGACTTTTTCTCTACGAATTTATAGCCGACCCCTTTGACCGTCTTAATGCGCTTTTCTCCTATTTTTTCTCTAAGTTTCCTGATATGGACATCTATCGTTCTGTCCCCTACGAATACATCATAGCCCCAGACTGTGCTCATAATGTTATCTCTAGTGAATACGTGTCCAGGTTTAGAAGTCAATAAAGCTAAAAGCTCGAATTCCTTTTTAGGTAGACTGAGCTCTTCACCCTCTTTAATCACGAGATATCTATCTCTATCTACAATAAGGGATTTCAACTCTATCTGTTCTGGCGCTGATATTCTGAACTTTCTTCGCAATAAGGCTTGAACTCTTGTGGCGAGAACACGAGGTTTTATTGGCTTTGTAATGTAGTCATCAGCACCCGCTTCGAAACCAGCTATCTGAGAGTAATCTTCTCCTCTTGCGCTCAAGAATGCAATGATAATATCAGCATTCTTGGGGTCCTCACGAATAATACGACACGTCTCTACTCCATCCATCTCTGGCATCATCACATCTAAAAGGATAAGATCAGGACGATGCTTTTCCATTTCTTTCAAAGCCTTCAAACCAGTATTGGCTGTATAGACATTGAATCCTTCCTTCTCTAAATTATAGGAAAGCAAGTCTAGGATGTCTTGTTCATCATCAACTACAAGAATGTTCTGTTTAATCATATTTACGATTGCTTGAAGGAGTCAAAAGTAATTCCTCAAGATTAAGCTATTCCATGTCCTAGGTCACCTCAAAATTAGCAAAGCCTTTGATAGGTAACATTAAGGTAACAATGTCTTGAGGACAATGTAAAGATTAGTTGAGACTCACTTCGTTTGGCAGAGCGTGCTTTGCTCCCAGAATCAAAAGAAAGAAATGAAAACTATACTCAACACATGGAGCAAGGCCCTTTTCACAGCTGGCCTTTTAATAGCTATAGGAACAGGATGCTCAAAGGAAACGGGATGTAAGGACCCGTTGGCGGCTAATTACGACCCCAATGCTGAGAAGGACTGTTGTTGCTTTTATGAAATTATTACTGAATCTGATAATACGGTAATATCAGGGAGTATTACAAGCAATACCACTTGGACGTCTGACAACATCTATGAGTTAGCCGGTAAAGTGGTTGTAGAGAATAATGCCACACTTACTATTCAACCAGGAACTATCATCAAAGGAAGGACAGGAACAGGTTCATTAGCCTCAGCACTTATTATTTCCAGAGGAGCAAAACTAATGGCTGAAGGGAATTCTAGCCAACCAATCATCTTTACTTCGATTATCGATAACATCGCAATAGGTCAATTGGTAGGAAGTAATCTAAGCGAGCTAGATAACGGTCGTTGGGGAGGATTAATTATCCTTGGTAACGCGCGCATATCAGCAGAAGAAGGTGATGATATGGCACAAATAGAAGGGATTCCAGCAAACGAAGCTTATGGCGCGTATGGAGGGGATGATGACAACGACAATTCAGGAATTATCCGATATGTTTCAGTAAGACACGGAGGTGCGTTGATAGGAGAAGGGAATGAGATCAATGGCATTACTCTTGGCGGAGTTGGAAGCGGGACCGTTATAGACCACGTTGAAGTGGTGGCCAATGAGGATGACGGAATCGAATTCTTTGGTGGTTCAGTAAACGTGACCAATGTTATCATCGCTTTCCAAAAAGATGACGGAATCGACATTGACCAAAACTACTCAGGAACAGTAGATAATTTCTTCGTGATTCATGGGGTATCTACAGATGAGGGTTTGGAGATTGATGGTCCTGAGGGAAGCCTATCTGATGGCTACTTCACACTAAGGAATGGTACTATACGCAACACTACGCCTGGAACAGGAAGCGCTGCCGACCTCAAATCTAAGGCTCAAGGAACTATAGAGAATGTAACTTTCTGGGGCTATGATGGTGGAAGCTGGATGAAAGTCAGAGCTTCATTCCAAGAAGATTGCAGCACACCTAAAAGCGATGCCTATTCCTACTTCATCCAGACTCCAGCAAAACTCACAATAATCGGTTGCGAATTTGGGAATCCTATAGGGGATGACATCTTCAAGGTCTATACTGCTTCGACAGATGCGAACACAGTAACGTGTCCGGTTCCAGCAAATTATCAGACTGATGCCGACTTCCTATTCAATCCACTCAATCCCCTGCAGAATGCGAGTACCGCTAGTGTTGGTGCTGACTTGAGCCAATTTGATAACTGGTCATGGGCTTATCTTAAGAATAAGTATTGATTAACCCATTTTCAAGTAACTCTTTCTCACATAAAAGTGAACCCCGAAGGCTAAGAAAGCCTTCGGGGTTTAGTCATTCTGAATAACCATAGACATGTTTTCAAAAAAAACGATTAGTATTTTCTTTTTCCTTATTACCTTATGCCTAGGGGCATGGGCACAGAACGGAACCATTAGAGGTACTGTATTCGATGCTGCAACTGGAGAGACTTTGATAGGAGCAAGTGTAGTCAAACAAGGCACTACTCAAGGTGTAAGTACTGACCTTGATGGAAAATTTTCACTGAATTTGGAGCCTGGTACTCATGTGATAGAGGTAGCCTTTATCTCATACGCAAGACAGATTGTCACCGGAATTGAGATTGAGGCTGGTAAAATCATCGTACTGGATTTCAGACTAGCTTCTGAATATCAATCTATATCTGAAGTAGTAGTCACTGCGAAGCAAGTAAAGAACACAGAGAACGCCATGTTGAGTATGCAAAAGAAGTCAACGAATATGATTGATGGTATCTCCTCTCAGACCTTTAAGAAAATAGGAGATAGCAATGCTGCAGGTGCCCTCAGAAGGGTGCCGGGTGTATCCGTAGAAGGTGGGCGCCATGTCTATGTACGTGGACTAGGAGACCGTTACACAAAGACCATATTAAATGGCATGGTCATCCCCGGATTGGATCCTGATAGGAATTCAGTCCAGGTGGATCTCTTCCCTACCAACACCATAGACAACATAGTCGTGTATAAGACCTTTTCTCCTGATCTCCCTGGAGATTTCGTTGGCGGAATCGTTGATGTGGTGACCAAAGATTTTCCCGAGGAGAAAATCTTTAATGTCTCATACTCCATGGGATATAACCCCTTGATGACCTTCAATAAGGAAAACATAGGCCAAGATGGCGGAAGATATGATCTCTTAGGATTTGATGACGGTGGACGAAGATTGAAATTAGACGCAAGATCTCCCATTCCAGACCCCTCCTATAATGACCCAGCACTTACAAGCCTAACCTCAAGTTTCGATGGGGAGCTTGCTGCCAAGAAAAAAGGCAACTTCTTTGACCAAAGCCTGAGCTTGAGCGGAGGAAACATGTACTCAGGCGACAAGGTGAGTTTAGGATTCAATGCCCTTTTGAACTACTCCTTGGACTATAATTTCTTTGAGGAGGCGGAATTCGGAATCTATCGTAAATATCCTGAATCCGATGAATTACAACTTGAGAAAGAAGCGAATAGAAAAGGAGCTCTCTCTGAACAAGATGTTTTGTGGAATGGTCTTCTCATAGCTGGTCTGAAGACAAAGAGATCAAGTTTCACTTTAAACCTAATGCGCACCCAAGGAGGAAATGTTCAGACCGCAAAGCGAGTGAGCAGGGAATTCGATCAAAACGTGGCGACATTGGTAGAGGACATTTTTCAATTCACACAGCGAGAAATGAACAACGTCATTCTTGGAGGAAGACACAGATTTGATCACTGGGACATCAGTTGGAAGAACGCTTTCACTTTATCCTCCATAGAGGATCCTGATTTCAAGATAAGTTCTCTTTCTATAGATGAATCAAGTGGTGACACCCTCCTAAGAAGAGGAGATGGCGCAAGGCTGGATAGATTCTACAGGAATCTTTATGAAATGAACAACAGTTCTAAAATAGATTTCACACGCACCTTAAAATTGACGAATGGACGTAAATCCAAGATTAAGATTGGAGCGGCATATACATTCAAGGAACGTGATTACAAGATTATCCTCAGTCAATTCGATTATCGCATTCAAAGTGGAGGTCAGTCGCAGAGTGGGGATCCTGATTGGTTCTTCGAAACGGAGAATCTATATAACATCCAGACAGGGGAAGGCACTTATCTCCTCTCGACCAACCTCGAGCCTTCCAATACCTTTAATGCTAGACAAACAACCGCATCTGGCTATATAATGAATGAGCTACCCTTGAGCTCTAGGCTAAAAGCAATCTACGGGCTCAGAGCTGAGCAGAATGAGATGTATTACACAGGACAGAATCAGCAAGGAAATCTCCGTTATGCCGATTCTAACACGCTGAGTGAATTGAATCTGCTGCCATCAGTGAATACGGTTTACTCATTGAATGAAAACATGAACCTCAGGGCCTCATACAATAGAACTGTGGCTCGTCCAAGTTTCAGAGAGAAGTCTATTGCACAAATTTTCGACCCTATTAGCAAGATTACCTTCATAGGAAATCTTGACCTACAACAGACTAATATTGACAATCTAGATTTGCGTTGGGAATTCTTCCCCTCCCTTGGAGAGGTCTTCTCCGTTTCTGCTTTCTATAAAGTGTTCCAAGGTCATATCGAAATGGCGATCTTTGAGACTGCCACTGATAACGTGAAGCCTGTGAATTCCGGAACAAGCACTGTAGCAGGATTGGAATTTGAAGCCAGAAAAGATTTGGGGTTCATTTCTGACAGCACCCATCAATGGAGTTTAGGAGCTAATGTATCGATCATTCAATCTCGTCTAGACATGAGTTCTATCAACCTTCCTCAGAATGAACAGACAGAGCTAGAAGTGAGACAAGATAATGCACGTAACGGTGAGATCGTAGACCGATATCGCTCTATGGCAGGTCAAAGTCCTTATCTCATCAATGCTAATCTGAATTACTCTGATTCTAAAAGTGGCCTAGAAGGAAACATAAGTTATAATGTTCAAGGCAAAAGCTTGAGCATAGTGGGAATCGGACTTGTTCCAGACGTATACACACAGCCTGTGCATATGGTGAATGCACGTGTAGGACTGAAGGTAGGAAAAGAGAGAACTGGTCAATTGAGCTTACGAGTGAGCAATATCCTAAGTCAAAACCGCGTCTTGAAATACGAATCTTATGGCGCTGACTCCCAAATCTATTCTTACTATAAAGATGGGCAGAATTTCATCCTAGGATATAGCCTGACATTCTAATCTGAATCGAATTAAACAAGAAAGGCGGGCCATTTGGCTCGCCTTTCTTGTTTTAAATCTCTTTGAAATATCAATAGGTCTTCGTGCTGACTAATTGAGAATCCTCATCATACATATACCAAATCTTCACTTTCTGGTTATCCTGATAACTCATATCATAGCGAAGTATACCGTTATCATCCCAGATTTTCCAATTTCCAGACTTGGATCCACTGACATAATGGGCGATTGCGAGTCTTTTTCCTTCATCATTGAATCTGGTCCATTCTCCATCTTTCTGGCCATTGGAGTATTCCCCCTCTTCCTTAAGCACTCCATTTTCATGGTAGAGGATGAAATACCCATCACGCATTCCATTCACATAGTCACAGGTCATTTCGACTTGGCCATTGTTGAATACTGTTTCAATCATGCCAGAAAAATCAGCAGAAATACCATTTTCTTGAGCTGAGCTCATCATTGGAGATAATGTCACCATCCCAAGTGCCACTATCATCATTATCGTTCTACCCATGTCTCGATACATTTATCTAAAGCAAAGTTAACATTCTCTTAATGTTGCGCAAGTGTTTACGACACATTAGAATGAACTATGAGACAGTTGATGTACGAAAAAAACAGGCTGAGGTTTCTGACTCCTTATCTAGGAATCAAAGTAAGAACGGTCATTCCAGGCTTTAAATCCAGCTGTATTGATGCATCTACGTACGAGATATACTCCACGGTAATATCCGCGGTTTCCTGAAGAAGACTGGGATCCAGGATGACATACCCTTCTGGATCTGAATAGAGTTCTATGTCTGAATCTTTTATGACCACGTGTGCACCAATGAGTGCTTCACCTGAAAAAGAATCGACAATTTTCAAACGAACTTCTATTGGATCTCCTCCAGCAAATACTGGGCTAGCCAATACGAAAAGGAATATTCCGAGTACGATTGATTTCATACAGTAAGACTATTCTTTAGAATGCAAATGGACCTTAAGCGTGTGTTAAGAAAACGTAAAGCTCTTGGGTGTACAAAAAAATGCCAGGAGATGTTTCATGATGGTAGGTTTAACTACTTAAAATTAAGCAATTTGACACACTTAAGAGCTGGACACATGCTCCAAGAGAAGAAAAAACTGTCCTATCTTTGAAAGCACAAGATGCCAGTTTTGCTTCCAAGCAAAGAAATATTGGCTCTTGTCTAATTCAACCTTGGCCTTGAATCAGAATCTAAATCAGAATTGATGGAAAAGCGAACAAAAGAAAATCCATGGAAGCTCAAGACTCCGCCAGGATCATCAGAATATGAGATGTATGTAGATACTAAGGATGGAATGGAAATTCTTGTGTGTACTGTAGGAAAAACTGTTCTTCATTATCAATACCGTTGTTTAGCTGACCTGCACACCATGTTAATGCGGCACGGTGATTGGATGGAACTCGGCAGTAAGGATGAGCAACAAGATAGCAAAGAAGGCACAGTAGAACACTGGGGCAGATCTAGCAGAAATCCAGTGAAAGGCTGGTACGGACTTAAAAAGAATTTCAGAGGAAGGTTTGGGATGTACATTCCTCCACTCATGGAAGATTTAGGCCTTGCTGAAGTGGAGCATCTGGCTCGCAATAATCGCATGAAGGCTAAGTAATCAAGTATCCTAACCCTCTAAAAGACACAACACTTCTGTCACATTCTATGTGAAAATACAGAAGTCCAATCATCCATGAATAAGCAACCTGAGAAACCCTTAATTCTCCTATATACTGACGGAGGGGCAGAACCCAATCCAGGAAGAGGTGGATATGGCGTAGTACTGTCACATAAAGGTCGGAAGAAAGAATTCTCGGCTGGGTTTCAGATGACGACTAACAATAGAATGGAATTACTGGCAGTGATTTCTGGATTGCAAAAACTCAAGGTCCTATCCCACGTGAAGGTCTATTCTGACTCACGCTATGTAGTTGATGGAATAGAAAAAGGATGGGCAAAGAAATGGCGAAGCAAAGGCTGGATTCGCAGTGGCAAAGAAAAGGCGATAAACCCTGATCTATGGGCTCGCCTTCTTGACTTAGTAGAAAAACACGAAGTAGAATTTCATTGGGTTAGAGGACACGCAGGTCATCCTGAAAACGAACGCTGTGATGAACTGGCTTCCAGAGCTATGCGAAGTGCTAACTTAAAACCCGACCCAGGGTTTATTGGATGAAAAAAAGCTTGGCCTTAAAAAGACCAAGCTCAACCAACCATAAAACTCACATATATCAGTTATAATTCACATCGAAGCTACCTTCAAGATATTGAGGCGGACTTCCAAAATCACTAATTTCAATATCGTAGGTTCCTTGTGTATGTCCAGGATTCATAGCGCTATGTTCCGTCACATCTATGTTTCCTGCGACTTGCTGAGTAAATATCTGCGAACCATTGCGATAATGAACCCTTATCGGGGCCAATTGGGTTACGTCATAGTTAGAAACACCAAGTGAAGCCCTATTCCAACGAAGTGTGACGATCTCATTGATATTATTCACTAATTGCAAATACATATAATCATCTATTTGAAATACCATGGCGTAGTCATAGTTGAATGAACTATCATTCAATATAGCTGAAGCATTGCTTTGAACAGGATGACCTGGAGTGAGCGCCAAGTCGTAGAAAATTCCTGTCATGTGAATTAAATCACTCGAGTCATCCACATTAGATAAATAGACATCAAAGGATCCGCTGATTAAATCATTCAGCGTGTCATAATCTAAGAATGTGATGGTACCAGAAAGCGGACCTTCTGTATCGCCTTGGTAGTGGAAAGCTTGTGCTGAAGTTCCTGTAGACATTGTCCATGCTCCTGTAGAAATGCTCTGAGCATCATACGTACCCACTCCTAAAAAGGTAATTCCCTCAAAGGATAATTGACCATTTGTGGTAGAAGTAGCACTTAGTCTAAGTTCGCGTTGGCCTTGGTCATAGATAATAACATTAGAGGTCTGCCAAGTGCCATTATCCGTAGTCATATCAAGGTTCTCACTACTAGGCGAGGATCCATTCGAATTGCTCTTGTCCTTAGAACAAGCCAAAATCAGCAGAAATACTGCGAGAATGGCAGTGAAGATTTGTCTGTTCTTTTTCATCAGTAGAATATTATCAAGTCTCTGCCATAAAGGTAGTGGCCTGAATACCCACGGCATTCAAATATTAAAATCTAATCAAAAAGCAATTGTGAATAGCGAAACTACCTGTAAATACAGATAAATCAGAACAATACACCTTCTAAATACGGATGGAATAAATCGCAACAAACTGAGCGCTGTCAGGTTACCATTTATCTTTATTTAAGAGGGCATCCCATCCTTGGGCCTTGATGCTGAGCTGCTGTCCTCCTCTAGTTACAAGCTGATAGCCTACGGCTGCATCAGCCATGTGTCCAATAACCGTAAGGTCAGGATGACCTTTCACACGCTCGAAATCTGCCTGAGATATAGTGAAGAGTAATTCATAATCCTCTCCACCATTCATAGCGCAGGTAGTCGGTTCAATATTGAATTCTCTTGATCTAGAGATGGTAATCGTATCCATGGGGACTTTATCCTCATAGATCACTGCACCTAAGGATGCAGCTCTTGCCAAATGAATAACCTCTGACGCCAATCCGTCAGAAATATCTATCATAGAACTTGGCATAATTTTTAACTCTCCAAGTAATTCAATAATATCTTTTCGGGCTTCAGGCTTTAGACATCGTTCGAGGATGTAGTCGTTTCCAGCAAGGTCTGGTTGTGCAGAGGGAGCCGCTTCAAAAACCGCTTTTTCCCTTTCCAATACTTGCAAACCCATATAAGCCCCGCCTAAATCTCCAGAGACCACAATTAACTCATTCTCCTTAGCTCCTGTGCGATATACTACCTTGTCTTTATCAACTCTCCCAATAGCTGTTATTGATATGGCCAAACCACTTGTCGAAGAAGTAGTGTCTCCTCCTACAATATCCACTCCGTACTTTTTAGCAGCCATTCGCATTCCTCCATACAATTCTTCCATGGCCTCTACACTGAATCTATTGCTCATAGCAAGTGAAACCGTAATTTGTTCGGGTCGGCCGTTCATTGCATAGATATCTGAGAGATTGACCACAACAGCCTTATATCCCAAATGTTTTAACGGAGTATAACTAAGGTTGAAGTGAACCCCCTCCATGAGTATATCTGTGCTTACGAGAAGATAATCCTCTCCAGCATCTATTACAGCTGCATCATCACCAATACCCTTTACCGTATTTCCATTCTCTGTAGTAATGGTTTTAGTCAAGTGCTCTATTAATCCAAATTCACCCAATTCAGACAACTCTGTTCTATGCTCGCTCATTGATTTTTTTCTTGATCTTGTAATTACATCTTTTAATGTACTTACAGCGTTTTCAAATATGAATAGCCCTATTACCTGTAGCAGCTAAAGCAGCCTCACGGAAGCTCTCTGTATATGTCGGGTGCGCATGAGACATGCGTGCGATATCTTCAGCAGAAGCTCTGAACTCCATAGCCACCACCGCTTCAGCAATCATATCAGCGCATCTTGGCCCTATCATGTGCACGCCTAGAATTTCATCAGTTTCTTTGTCGGCTAGCACTTTGACTATACCATCAGTATCCATACTTGCTCGGGCTCTTCCACTTGCTTTGAACGGGAAACTTCCTGATTTATACGCAATACCTTTCTCTTTCAATTGCTCCTCCGTATATCCTACCGCAGCTACTTCAGGCCAGGTATAAACGACTCCTGGAATAAGCAAGTAATTGATGTGCGGTTTTTGGCCAGCCATAACCTCCGCAACGAACATTCCTTCTTCTTCGGCTTTGTGAGCTAGCATGGCGCCTTTCACTACATCTCCTATTGCGTAAATGCCAGGGACATTGGTCTGAAGATGCTCATCAGTCGCAATGCGTCCTTTGTCATCTACCTTTATCCCTACTTTATCTAGTCCAAGTTTATCGGTATATGGTTTACGCCCCACAGCTACCAAGCAATACTCTGCTTTCACAGTGACCTTTTCACCCATTTTATTCTCAGCCATTAGCGTAGTTTCCTTCGCGCTAGTTTTGACTTCTTTTACGCTGTGGCCCATGTAGAAATCCATTCCGAGTTTTTTCAAACTCTTCATAAGTTCCTTTCCAAGCTCTGCATCCATGCTTGGGATTAAACGATCCATGAATTCAAATACCGAGACCTTAGTCCCTAACCTTGCATAAACGGACCCTAACTCTAATCCTATCACACCACCACCTATAATGGTCATACTCTTTGGCAAAGATTTTAAAGTCAATGCCTCTGTACTAGAAATGATGCGTTTCCTATCTATCTGAGCAAATGGAAGACTGATGGGCTTAGACCCAGTGGCGATGATGATTTTATCAGTCTCTATTTTCTGTGCTTTCCCTTTCTCTGGTTTTACTTCAATGGTATGTGAATCAAGGAAAGAACCATGGCCATGAAAAACATCGATTTTATTCTTTTTCATCAGATAATCGATTCCGCCTGTGGTCTGATCCACCACGGATTGCTTACGCTTGATCATCTGCTCGAAATTTACTTTGGGCGCAGGAATATCAATTCCGTGCTCTTTAAAAGTATGAGTTGCATTATGAAAATGCTCGGTGCTATCTAAAAGTGCTTTAGAAGGGATACAGCCTACATTTAAGCAAGTTCCTCCAAGTGTAGAATAACGCTCTATAATGGCAGTTTTCATACCTAATTGTGCGCAACGTATAGCCGCCACATAGCCGCCAGGTCCTGAACCGATAATCGTCACATCGTATTTGCTCATATAATCATTGGATTTGAGGCTGCAAAAATAAGAAAGATGTGGGGTGCTCAGGTGATTAACACTTCAGGACTTCAACCTGCGTGTAAAGGCCCAAAGGAGTAGCAAACAAGAAATCATAGCAGCGACCCGACTCAAGAAGTCCCCGTATTGAACATAAAATGTAAGCTCATTGTTCATTTTAACGCTTCCACGAAGGGCCCCTTCCTCCCACCACGGAAGTTGAGAAGTGATATTCCCTTTTTGATCAATAAAACAGGTTATTCCTGTATTAGCTGCCCTCGCTATATCTCTTCGGCATTCAATGGCTCTTAAACGAGAATAGGCCAGTAATTGAACATACCCAGGACTGTCCTGCCACCATGAGTCATTCGTGCTGATGGCGATACAGTTAGCCCCTTTCTTGACAAATAAAGATGTGTATTCCCCGAAGACTGATTCATAGCATATTGTAGGAGCCAACGCATGTCCATCAAACGGGAATATCTCCACAGAATCCTGCACTCCCAAGCTTCCCGATGCTCCACCAAGATCTAAAGCCAAATCACCTAAAAAACCCATGAATGCGGTAAAGGGAATAGACTCTACTCCTGGCACCAATTTCGATTTATGATAATTCTCCTCCACTCCTTCTTGGTCAATCAATAAGGTGGTATTATAGCTTTCATAGTATATCTGTAAGGGCTCTATGTAGCGGGAACTTGTACTTTTCTTTTCTTTGGAATACGACCTATCAGCTGCGCCTGCTAGGAGCACGGCATCTCTTGGCGCTAAGAAATCACGAATCATAGTTGTGCTTATGGCAGCATCATAGTCATGTTCCCAGAGTCCTGAGAAATCAGGCCTCCCTGGCTCACCGTATACCAATGTATGTTCAATGAGCGCAGTTTCTGGCAAAATATACCAGCGTGTTTCTGGTGTATCAGCACTATCTGCCAACGCTAACATGCGTCTTAACTGCTGCAAGGGATCTGAGTCAAATTTCTCTTCGTATGGATCCAGATTTGGTTGAAGAAGAACCATTTCTACTTCTTCTCCTTTCTCTTCGTAACTTGAATAAATTATCAAACTACAGATGAACGGAATGAGGACGATGAGAGCAGGTTTGATCCAAACTGTTTTTGAATCTTCTGAATTATTAAGAGTTTTTTTCAGCGCAATGAATATCGCGATGTTCACGAGGATAACCCAAAGACTTCCTCCTGGAGATCCAGTAATTGAATACCACTGAACCCAAGTGATGTGCTCTGCGAAAACATTGCCCAGGTTAAGCCATGGCCAATTGATAGACCAATGCATATGCAGATATTCAAAGCTCATCCAATAGGCCACCAATCCGGTATAACCAGCTCGATCTCCTAAGTGCTTTCTGGTAAGATGGAAGAGCCAAAACACAATGGCCATGAACGATGCATTAAGAACATAAGTAAGTCCTGAAGCCACGGTCTTGCTCAGCAATTCCATAGCGGCACTTTCGGCATAAGGATCTCGTATGCAGAAAATGAAATACGTGCTGATGATGTTCCAGAGTAGGAACCCAAGAAATGCTCTGAAGAAAATCTTACGTGCAGTTCCTTTTTCTTCCAAGAGCTTATCCTCCATGAAGAGCATGGGAACAAAAGCGAAGAAAATCAAGAAAAACAGTGGCGTAATTCCAGGCCAAGCAATGCCCGCCAACAGGCCTGAAATGAGGCTAAGTAAATAAGATCTATGGAGAATGTAAGGCTTCATAAGCACGCAGGCCGAAGCTAGCGCATGAGATACATCTTTCCAAACCCTTTCTTAAAGAAGCTTGATGCCGCAGTCTGTCTCACTTCCACATCTCCTTGCTCATCCTTGACAATTACGCGATAGAGATAAACTCCATTTCCTAGCGGGTCACCATATTCATCTCTACCGTCCCAAGCATAGTCAGTGATGTTTCTGCCTATGCGAATAGTTCCAAGTTCTTCTTTGAAAATCTCACGCACTACTTTGCCCGTGACCGTCATGATTTGAATCTTCATATAACCCGGAACGGTAACGCCTGTCAGTGTGAATACGAAGCGCGTTTGTGTAGAGAATGGATTCGGATAATTCATCACTTCGGTGATACTACTTACGTGATCTACAGTGAACGAAATCTTATAATCTACATTCCCTGATGCATTACCACTCTTGTCTGATGCGATTACGAGCAAGCGATAGGTGCCATCTTGAATCAAGTCAGGCTTGATTTCTATTTGAGAGATATTCTTCGCGCCATCAGCTGGGATAAATCGCATGAGCTCTTCACCATCTCCTGATTGAAAATGCAATTGTTTTCTAAAGCCATTGGGCTCAGTTAAAAAGATGTTGAAAAACACGGTATCCGCAGGGTCATTCATAATAAGGAATGGATTCTCATCATCAAGTCTTACTGTAATGATGGGTAATGCAGAGACTAAATCGCCATCTAGAATGTGTTCACCATCAAAGGTGACATCGAGTATTGGATTTAATTTATCTTGACTCACAGCGAATCGAATGCGTCCCAAATTGTTCACGTGAGTTTGCTCCGCTTGATCATAAATGTTAGTTCCTAAAGTCTTGGGATTCACTTCTACCCATAAGTCATGGATTCCTTTTAAACCCAAAGTAGAAATGAACAGTGTATCAATAAATGAATCTCCCGCTCTCAAGGAGTCTTGTCTAGTATAGTTTATTTCTTGGACAGAATTATCAGATTTCTCTATCCAATATCTGACCAAGAGACTATCCATATCAAGCGATGAAATATTCTGAATTGCTGTCTGAAGCTGAAGCATCTGACCTTCCTGTACTGAGTCTGATTCAAAGACATACTGCAAGACAGGATTCAATGCAGCTTCAGGAACAGGATCATAGAGTACTTGCCATCTTTTTAACTGCGCTGGACTGAACTCTATAGGATCATAGAGATAGGTCTGCAGTTTTAAAAATGGAAAGGTATCTGCATCTAGTATTGCCCCTAAATCAACCGGCTGTGCAGCACTCATAACCAAGTCAATAGTTGATCCTGATTCCTCTTGAAGATCCTGACTCAGCGGAATTAATTTCACACGAACACTGTCATTAGAATTAGCCCCAGAAAATTGCCAATACAGTGAATTCCATTGACTAGCAGGACCTATGATCCCTGAACTCATGGTTCCTGTGTTCCCAAAAACAGACGCAAGATATTTTGCAGTGATTGCGCTAGTGATCGTATCTCCGACTACTTGTACAGAGAGGTCTGGTTCTCCTTTCACGCCAATAAAAATGAAGGGCACTTGGGAATCTAACAATGCGATTTCACTAGCTCCTAATTGATTAAAGAAGTCAGAATAATCAGGCAAGAAAGTTGGCCAAAGACCGGGCTCAGCTCTTTGCCAAGTATACATGATATAGATAAATCCATCAGGGATTTCATTTTCTATCATGTTCCTGAACCCATTCATCTGATCCAAGTCATTCTGCCTGAAAATGAAATACCGCTCAACTCTATTTCTACAGCTTCCGTTATCATTCACATTTCCGAAATAATGATCAGGATTCAGGCCGTTCCATCGAGAGCCCCAGGGAATAAGATTCACGGGGTCTATCACTGCGACATGGAAGGCTGCTATGTTTCCACATCCATTGTATTCTTGAGATTCAAAATCAATGAAATACTCCCCATCTAAACTATTCCCGGTCACATCACATCTAACACTTTTAAGCCCAGAGAAAAAGTCAGTATCACGTTCGGGACGATCATAGATGAGGTTATTGAACCTATTTTCTTTGAACTGATAATAATGCGCTTGACCCCAACCTATTCTATCAGCAATTACTTGGAATGAACTTTCCCTCCATTCTCTTTCTTCAGGGATTAATGATTCCTCTGCTACTCTCCAAAAATAAACTGTGCTATCTGCAGCAAGTAGACTTGGTTGCCATGTCATCACACCACCGCCCTGAGTAATAAACTGTTCTTGGAGGAATGGTGAGTCGAATAGATCCGTGGTATCCAACTGCATAACATAATCCTTTACGGAAGCAAAAGGGTTCCCCGTAGACGCTTTGAGGAGCGTCTGATCAGGTGGAACGATTGCGAACGCATAGGGAAGAATAGGCGATACTGCTCCATCAGTAATCAGTAAAGTCCTGGATGCTCTGTTATTGAAAAAATTATCGATTTCGGGAATCACATTACTCGGCAAATCCGCGCTCAATTCAATAGTGTTCAATCCAAAAGCATTTGCAAAATCTGTCGGTATGGTAAACGTGACTAGGTCTTGAAAAAGAAGACCATTCACCGTCTTGGAAAACGTTGTAGTGTTTCCATTGGGATATGTTCGCTCAAGAATCAAGTTAAATGGATTACTTGTAGTCTTCCCAATATTAGTGAGTTGGACATGCACTTGAAAAGAGTCCACGAATGCTGTAATTTCAGTTGGAGAGAAGGAAATTGAACTTTGATTGAGTGTGATATCGCTCTTCTCAGGAGAAAAAATGATGGTACTCGGGTCTCCTTCTAGCAGATTCATGAGAACTGAATTTCTGCTCTCTGGAAACTCAGACCAATCGACAGCAAGTGTCTTAATCGTTTTTCGCACCTGCTCTCCCACTGATTTACCATAGGACTTATATCCTATCTGCTTGTACAATTCAGTACTGTATACATCGAGATAACCAGGTAGGCCTTGCTTAATCGTTGCGAGGAAAGCAATAGCTCCTTTATCAGGAAGTATTACGTATTTTTCACTAGTACTCAGGTGAGTCAATTGATGAATATCTCCAGAGTAACACGAATTCACAATCACGAAAGGGTGTGCTCCCCATTCCAGATTCTCGGGATCGTCTATGCTCTGATCAAATTGCCCTCCTCCTGCATGACCGAAAAAAGTGAGTAAAGAAACTCCATCCTCAATGACATCAGCTATAGAATCAGAAATATTAAAAACGATAGGAAGGGAGCTCTCTTTAAGGAATGTATGCACATTACCACCAAAACAGGTGTCTTCAATAATGGCCTCATAATTCGAGAGGAACTGTGCGAAGATTGTTTGCTCTCCTAGATTAGCGCCACCTCCGAAATGAAGAATGTTCTTCATCCAAGCTGCTGGGTTAGCTGATTCATTCTGTACAATCTTCGCCAAATAATCTATTACCTCTTGAGAAGTAAGTGCGCTTAGTCTGCCGGTTGCAATGGCTGGGACTATAGTCTGATTTCCATTCAATCCTGATGTGAAAAGAATATCAGATCCAGGATTGCCATAACTCGGAACCAAGTTGTTACTGTAGTGGGTAACAGATTTCCTACTCCCTACTAGATTCCCTTCAATGTCACTGTAAACCGATTTTCCAAGCAGAAAAAGATGTCCTGGATCAGCGTCCCAAGAATCGATTATATCCGAGCAGAACCTGCGTATGCCATGTGCGTGTTTTGGAATCCCTCCTCCGTATTGATCATAGAGTTCAGACACATCTACAACCACAGCATCTCTGCTAGGATCAGTGCGATACGTAGCATAAGTCAACGCTGAGTTCCACAAGGATTTATGCGTGACGATTATAAATGCAGAATCAGGTTGCATGGAGGCATAATCTGTAAAGACTCCATTTACTCCTACTTGCTGGACTTGAGTAACCTGAATTATTGAGCTTTCGTCAGTCATGAACACTCTTGAAATAGCATCCAAAGGTTGGTCAGGTATAACAACATCCAATCCGTTTCCGTTCATTATTGGACTGAGCCTATATGGATGAGTTCCTTTCACATAAACAATAGGAGCACTATAATTAATACCCGTCAAGTCCAAATGATACTTGGACCCAGCTAGATTCGCATTCACTTTTATCTCGTAAGGATTTCCTGTAGTAAAGTTCTTAGATCTTGGGTAGTTCAATTCAACAAAACCAATCCTGAACATATCCGTAGCGATGTTCAAGTCATCTATCACTACATAATTCAATCTCAACGTAGAGGTCAACTCTGATGCAGGAATATTCAAGTCCACATTCCTTAAATCGTATCCAGAGAAAATTAAGTCAGCTAATTGCACTTCATTGTTCGGCCCTCGAAAAACTTGGATGTGATGATTCCCCGGTAAGATTCCTGCACTAGAATTCGTGGCGCTCGCGAACCTAGTTTTTCCACTTGTAGAAGGAGCATCAGAACCTGTGTAGACATCTGGAGTCTGTAAAATCAACTCTCTATTTAGCGTTCCTGTACCCTTTCCAAATCGGGGTCCCATCCATCCTTCAGAACGCACAAATTCTGTGTTCCTATTATCGAAACTCAAGAGCACTCCTGAGCAATAGTCATCAGATAAGACCGCACCCGTTCTGCTTGTTATATAATTCGGTGTAGGATATGCAGCAAAATTCTGATCTTCTTCCAAGTCAAATCTTAGTCCTAGATTGCTTTCATCCCAAGTAATGAAATAGTTTATGGTATCGTTCACTAAGCTGTAGTGAGGATTCCCCATACCAGAAGGGTCTGCATACATCAAGGAATCTAGCCAGCCATTATTCTTCTTACCAATAAACTCTATGTAATCTCCAAAATCAAAGGATCCATCATCGGCTCCTGAGACCCATATTGGCTCCTCTTTTTCTCGGGCATAGACCCTGAATGCCTCAGGAGAAATTGTTTGAACAGGAAGTCCCGCCTGTTGTAAAGTTGAATAACTTACTCTATGAATTCCATCTTGAAAGACCTTCACTTTCACATGGATTCTGCTATAGTCTATCCATTCATTTCCGTGAGATTGAGCCATCATCCACGAAGCGATACAGAGCAAGAATCCTATGAGAATGAGTTTTTTCAATGCTAAGGCTTGAAGATGTCTAATCGTATAGAAAAGACATTGCTGTATAAAGCTGCAGATTGATCACCAATATCGGTAAGCGCGTAGTCTAAGCTGATGTTATTCAACTTGATTCCAACACCGAAGTTCGGTTGAAATGTTTTTTCAGTTTTACCTGGAAGTGTCTGAACATCTTGAATATTCCCCACCCCGAATCGTATGAAAATCATCTTATTCAAGGACCCTTCAATACCAATATGCGGATCAATAGAAAAGGGATCGGCTGAGATGAGCACGTTCCTCTTTCCGTCAGTAGTGACGTCTAGATTCACTTCTCCCAAAACCGAAATCTTAGAGCTTAGGTCTAGGGTGCGCGCCACTCCTAGTATGATTTTAGGTAAGGTGATCTCTGTAGCGTTCACAGGAATCTCATTCCCTGTAGCTAAGAAAGCCTCTCGAGTAGCGTCATTCAGCGTGTAGGACCAAGCATTCACAGTCGTAGTAACATCACGCACCATAGCGGCAATAATCCAGTCGTTCTTTCTATACTGAAGACCAGCATCTAATCCAAATCCCCATGCTTTTCCGAAGTCTCCCACTTTGCGATGAATGACCTTTGCATTGGCTCCTACTGAAAGACCCTTGCCTAGTTTCTTAGCATAAGACAAAATAAACGCATAATCAGCTGCAGAGAATTTCGTGACGCGATCATAGTCTATGACTCCATTGGCATCAATCAACTCCGTAGTATTCGGAATATCATCTACTCCAAAACGGACAAAACTCAACCCTATAGCTTGAGTGGAATCAATGGACTTAGCAAAGCCCACAAAATCATATTTAGCGATTCCAGCAAAATATTCAGAGTGCATGGCGCCCACTTGAAGATCACTCTTCACACCGAGCAAGCCTGCTGGATTCCAATAACCAGAAGTAACATCATTCACGCTCGCGACTTGGCTTCCTGACATACCCAAGGCCCTTCCTCCAACACCTATAGCGAGGAATTCATTCGAATACTTTCTCGTTTGGGCTTCTGTTGTGAGTACTGAAAGAAAGAGAACACTGACTGTTAACAGCCGAGTTATGCGGAGGGAAATCATCACGTAAATATATTGATTAAGCGCTGCATCCGTTCATCATTCTCAGCGTCTATTGAACTATAAAGTGCTCAAAAAATTGCATTCTTAAATATATAGCTAGGCAATAATCAGGAAACATGATGTTTGTACCATGAAACAATCTGTGATAGTATTGATATACTTAGTCCTAGTTTCACCTTCATTCGCTCAGACATTAGAAAAACAAGAGAAGGTCAAGAAACCATTTATGGGCAATACTCTTAAAGAAGCTTTTTCAGATTCTCCCGAGCGTGGAATTCATCATCGACTATAAGTGCTTTCATAACAATAGGCCTATAGAAACCAGAACTTTAGATCAGAGACCTTAGGGTCTCGAGCCAATAAAATAAAACTTATGTCACGCTCAATAAAAAATGGTTTCTGAATATTTAGCTATACCAAAACTTGAACTTTCATCTGTTCACCTTGCTAAAATCTATCCTAGATTCTTTGTTCTAGGGTAGAATTCTCTATTGGGCCATATAAATACGTAGGTGGGAAAAACGTCATTCATCGTTAATAAACTCTTGTTAGTCCAAATATACTTGCGAAGTAGAAACCCTATTTCTATTTTAACGTTGAATACTGCAAATCACCTAGAAAAGAATCTGAGATGTTGAATAGAGCAATAGACTTGAAAGTATACGTGAATGTAGAGGCAAATCAAATGACCATCCACTACAGCCCAAAGACTGAGCGAACCTTATATGACCTCTGTGATTTGAACGGAAAAGTATTAAGGACTGGATTGATCAGTTCCGAAAAGACCATTCTAGAAATGGCAGGCCTTAACGCTAAGAAATACGTGATGCTTATCGTAGACGGGGATCGTGTATTGAGTCAACGAATCTCCTTGGCCGCTTAAGCATTCATCAAATCCTCTATATGTTCTGCTTCTATAGGTATGTCCCTCATTAAATTGAAGGGAGTTCCTGTTTTTTGCACCACAACATCATCCTCTAATCGTATTCCAAGTCCTTCTTCAGGGATATATATTCCTGGTTCCACTGTGAATACCATTCCAGCTTTGATAGGCTCCACCCATGAACCCACGTCATGAGTGTCTAGCCCTATGTAATGTGATGTCCCGTGCATGAAGTACTTCTTATATGCCGGCCAAGCCGGATCCTGCTTTTCTATGTCTTGCTTGCTGATCAGTCCTAAATCCACTAATTCCTTTTCCATCAACGACCCAACGGCCTTATGATATTCATTCAGCTCTGCACCTGGGACTAGGAGTTCTGTAGCTCCGTTTTTCACGCGCAATACCGCGTTGTATACATCCTTCTGACGTTTAGTGAATTTCCCACTCACAGGAACACAACGTGTAAGATCAGAAGCGTAGTTGGCATACTCTGCACCGAAATCCATGAGAATTACATGTCCATCTTCGCACTTTTTATTGTTCTCAATATAGTGCAACACACAAGCCGAAGGTCCTGAAGCAATAATGGGAGTGTATGCGAATCCTTGACTTCTGTTATTCAAGAACTCATGCATAAGCTCAGCCTCGATGTTGTATTCCATTACTCCAGGCTTGATGAATTCCAAGATTCGATTCACACCTTTCTTAGTGATGTCACAGGCAGCTTGCATTAATTCAATTTCTATTTCATGCTTCACAGATCTGATGTTGTGCATGATAGGGGCGCTGCGCAGGTACGTGTGCACAGGATACCTGTCCTTGCACTTTATGATGAATCTATCCTCTCTGGTCTGCCCTTCCGTATTGGCTCTTAGATGCTCATTCGTATTCAAGTAAATCGCTTTAGCCTCAGACATCAAGCTTTTAAGGATAGTGTCGAATTTATCAAGCCAATACACTGTCTTTATACCAGAAGTCTCGAAAGCCTGTTTCTTGTCTAACTTCTCACCTTCCCATATCGCGATAAGGTCACTGGTCTCCTTCAGGAATAAGATTTCTCTGTGTGCTTCATTCTTCGCATCTGGGAAGATAACCAAAATGCTTTCCTCTTGATCCACGCCACTCAGGTGCAGTATATCCCTATGCTGTGAAAAAGGCTTGGTGCTGTCAGCACTAGTGGTGATGACGTCATTACTATTGAATATGGCCAAGCTTCCTGGCTGCATCTGAGCCTTGAAGTTATTACGGTTATCTATGTAAAGACGCTTATCTATCCTTTGGTATTTCATATAGCTTGTGTATGGGCCCATAAAGATAATACTCTACATCAAGCACAGAATGAACAAGAAAACAGCGAAACTCTCTTGAAAGCAATCTTGATATTAATCGCAGGGCTGCTACATTTGCCAACGAACCTGACGAAACCCAAGAAATGAAATCATCCATTGCCAGAAAACTCGCTATGGCGCTATCCGCGCTGTTCTTATTGTTCTTCTTGCTTCAGCACTTGACCATCAATATGATGTCAGTCTTCAGCGCTGACCTTTTTAACGAGACTTCCCACTTCATGGGGACTAATTTTCTGGTACAATTCCTCTTGCAGCCTTTGCTCATCTTCGCAGTTGTCTTCCATTTCGTGATGGGATTCATCTTGGAGTTGAAGAACCGGTCCTCTAGAGATGTGAATTACGCTGTATTCAAAGGCGCTGCAAACTCAAGCTGGACATCGCGAAACATGATCATTTCAGGACTGGTCATCCTCGCTTTCATCGGTCTTCATTTCTATGATTTCTGGTTACCTGAGCTCGACCATAAATACATCAGTGTACTGCCTGAAGACCCGAGCCGTTATTTCGGGGAGCTGCAACACAAGTTCGCTGATCTATGGAGAGTTATCCTTTATTGTATAGCCTTCGTGCTGCTAGGCCTTCACTTAGATCATGGATTCCAATCGGCTTTCCAATCCGTAGGTTTCAATAACAAATACACTCCGAGCATCAAGATGCTAGGTACTGCGTATTCCATCTTGATTCCGCTAGGATTCATCTTTATCGCATTGTTCCATTACTTTACCCAATCTCATTAATCTAGAATTATGGCACTAGAATCCAAGACACCAAAGGGTCCATTAAAGGATAAATGGACGAACCATAAGAATGATATCAATCTTGTAAATCCGGCCAATAAGCGACACATAGATGTGATTGTGATAGGTACAGGATTGGCAGGCGGATCTGCTGCTGCTTCCTTAGCTGAGATGGGCTATAAAGTGAAGGCCTTCTGCTTTCAAGACTCCCCACGAAGAGCACACTCCATAGCTGCACAAGGCGGTATAAACGCAGCCAAGAACTACCAAAATGATGGAGACTCTGTGCATCGCCTCTTCTATGATACTATCAAAGGCGGTGATTATCGCAGCCGTGAAAGCAATGTGCATCGCTTAGCTGAAGTATCAGCGAGCATCATTGATCAATGCGTAGCACAAGGAGTTCCTTTTGCACGAGAATATGGAGGAATGCTTGATAACCGCTCTTTCGGTGGTGTGTTGGTCTCAAGAACGTTTTATGCAAAGGGCCAAACTGGTCAGCAATTATTATTAGGAGCATATTCCGCCATGAGCCGTCAAATAGGCCAAGGGCATATCAAGATGTATAATCGTCATGAGATGCTCGACCTAGTTCTTGTAGACGGAAAAGCACGCGGAATCATTGCACGTAACCTCATCACGGGGGAAATAGAAAGACACAGTGCACATGCCGTAGTAATCGCTTCAGGTGGATATGGAAATGTCTTTTTCCTTTCTACGAATGCCATGGGGTCTAATGTGACCGCAGCTTGGAAAGCCCATAGAAAAGGAGCCTACATGGCTAATCCTTGCTTCACACAGATTCATCCGACTTGCATTCCGCGCTCAGGAGACCATCAGTCTAAGTTAACGTTGATGTCAGAGTCACTCCGTAATGATGGAAGGATATGGGTGCCAAAGAACTTGGACGATGTAAAGGCCATTAGAGAGGGCAAGAAGAAAGCGACTGCCCTTAGCGAAGAGGAAAGAGATTATTACTTGGAGCGCAGATATCCTTCATTTGGGAATCTAGTCCCGAGAGATGTGGCTTCCCGTGCCGCTAAAGAGCGTTGTGATGCTGGATATGGAGTGAATAAAACAGGTGAAGCCGTCTATCTTGATTTCTCAGCAGCCATTCAGCGCTACGGAAAAGAGAAAGCTGTAGTCATGCACATAGAAAATCCGAGTGAATCTGAGGTCATACGACTTGGAGAAGGTGTAATAGAGTCTAAGTACGGAAACCTCTTCCAGATGTATGAGAAGATCACAGACCATAATCCTTACAAGATGCCCATGATGATCTATCCTGCTGTGCACTATACAATGGGAGGACTTTGGGTAGACTATAACCTCATGACCACCATACCTGGCTGTTATGCAGCTGGTGAAGCAAATTTCTCTGATCACGGTGCGAATCGTCTCGGAGCTTCTGCCTTGATGCAAGGACTCGCTGATGGTTATTTCGTGCTTCCTTATACTATCGGGGATTCATTGGCCAAAGAGATCATGACAGGACATATTGATGAGAATGGCCCTGAATTCATAAAGGCTGAAGCAGAAGTGAAGGATCGCTTGGCAAGGCTTTGCAATATCAATGGCACTAAAACCGTAGATCACTTCCATAAGGAACTAGGCAAGCTCATGTGGGATCACGTAGGAATGGCCAGGAATAGCGAAGGATTGAATAAAGCTATTTCCGAAATCAAAGCCTTGCGAGAGAAATTCTGGAAGGAAGTGAAAGTTCCAGGAACGCCAGATTCCTTCAACCAAGAGCTAGAAAAAGCAGGCCGCGTAGCCGATTTACTAGAGCTAGGAGAGCTCATGGCAAAGGATGCATTGACGCGAGAAGAATCTTGCGGAGGACACTTCAGAGAAGAACATCAAACCCCTGAAGGAGAAGCACTTAGAGACGATGAGAACTTCACTTTCGTTTCAGCCTGGGAATGGACTGGTGATGCTAGTGAAGCAAAATTGAACAAAGAAGAACTGACGTTCGAAGCAGTGGAGTTGAAGCAGAGGTCTTATAAGTGAGTTAGGCAATAGTTGTTGGGCAATAGGCAATAGGCAATAGGTTAGATAGAAGAAGTACATGTCAGAAGTGCAATCATATCGAGATTTGAAGGTGTGGCTTAAGGGCATTGAGATTGTAAAGGATGTCTATAAGCTTTGTGAGAAATTACCTCAACAAGAACAATTTGGGTTGAAAAGTCAAATGCAAAGAGCTGCTGTTTCAATACCATGCAATATTGCCGAAGGATATGGACGAAATTCATCTAAGAACTATGCTCAATTTCTTAGAACATCCAGAGGTTCCTTATATGAACTTGAAACCCTATTAATCATTACCAAAGAACTTGGTCTGATTGAAGAAGAAGAATATAAATCCTTGGCTGAATCTATGACTAAAGAAGCCAAAATGATGAATGCATTTATTAAAGCAATAAGCACTAACTAAGGACAGGGGCACCAGAAAACCAGTGCCTATTGCCTATTGACCAATAACTCGAAAAAAATGGCAAACGAAAATCTTAACCTCACATTAAAAGTTTGGAGACAGAATGGCCCTAATAATCCAGGGCGCATGGAAACCTATCAGGTGAAAGATATATCTCCTGATTCATCTTTCTTGGAGATGATGGATGTCTTGAACAATAACTTAATCGAAACGGGAAAGGACCCCGTTGCCTTTGACCATGATTGTCGTGAGGGAATCTGTGGATCATGTTCTATGTTCATTAACGGAGAAGCTCATGGCCCAGACCGTGGTGTGACTACATGTCAATTGCACATGCGCAAGTTTAAAAGTGGAGATACCATTCACATCGAACCATGGAGAGCGAAGGCATTTCCCGTGATCAAGGACTTGGTGGTTGATCGCTCATCATTTGACAGGATCATCCAAGCGGGAGGGTTCATCTCAGTGAACACCTCCGGAAACACTGTAGATGCAAATGCGATTCCTATCAACAAGGAAGATGCCGACAAAGCCTTTGACGCGGCTACATGTATTGGCTGTGGCGCCTGCGTTGCTAGCTGCAAGAATGCATCAGCTATGCTTTTCGTTTCTGCCAAAGTGTCTCAATTGGCTCTTTTGCCTCAAGGACGTGTAGAAGCTGAGGACCGTGTGCTAAACATGGTACATCAGATGGACGAAGAAGGATTTGGAAATTGCACGAATACAGGAGCTTGCGAAGTAGAATGCCCTAAGGGAATCTCCTTGGAGAACATAGCCCGCATGAACAGGGAATATGCATCGGCACTAGTTAAAAAGGGATAATCAAGAGTCTTTAAGACCACAGCCTTTCTATCTTAATGTCAAATAATTCTGCATACTAAGAACATCTGCACGATATTTGTATATATACAAATGATGAAGCGCGTCAGCAGCATAGCAATCCTTTTATTCTACATTACCGTATCCATTGGGGTGCATGTAGATGTAGATACTTGCTGTAAAAGCATTGCTGGTCTTTCCGTATTTACTGAAGAAGGCGTCCATAGCATTAACCCCATTGATGATTGCTGTGCTCAAGAAGCAATTTCACACTGCGACCCTTCTGAACATGATGGCACACAAGGCTGTCCTTCAGACTGCGTCTTCATTCAAATCCTTCAACAAGCTCCTCAAGTCAGCATAGCACAGAACATCTCTGTACTTCCTCTTGAATTGACACCTTATTTCTCCCTGATCTCTGAATGTGAGACGTGTATCGTCCAAGAGACTCAAAATTGGAACTCTGAATCCCCGAGAATAGCTCTGTCAGAAGATCTGTATAGGATTCATGGCGCCTTTATCACCTACAGTTGATGTCTTGATTTTTCCCTTTTCTCAGGGCACACAGAGCCCGAGCAACACGAAAAAATCAATTAAAAGAACATCATCATGAATATCAAGAATTTTATCAAGACCTCATTTTTTGCACTACTTCTCGTAGTGAGTGCTGAGGCATTTGCCCAAAAAACAGTAGAGACCAGTTTCAAAGTAGACGGTATCTGTCAAATGTGTGAAGCACGCATAGAAAAGGCTGTAGACGTTAAAGGAGTTAAGTCTGCAGACTACGATTTGGACTCACATACTCTTACCATTGCATATTCGCCTAAACAGATTACTGAAGATCAGATTCATCATATTCTGAACGAAGTAGGTCATGACACGGAGAAATCTACCTGTAGCGATGAGCAATATGATCGCTTGCATGGCTGTTGCAAATACCGCGCGCATGAAAATCATTGAGCTCATAAGGTTCAGTACAGCTCTCCTTCTCCTATCTATTCCTCTTCAAAGCATAGCGCAGAGCAATCGAACTTCAGGCAGCATTTTCGTTATGGAAGATGGTAAGAAGATGGGATTACCAGGAGCAAGTGTGATATGGGCAGGAACGACTTCTGGAACAACAACAGACATCCAAGGGAAATTCGAGCTGGACAAGCATGCTGATTCCGATTCCTTATTGATCTCCTACACTGGATATCAATCCGTGAAGATGAAGTATGAAGGGTCTTTCTCTTTGACTTTGAAGGCAGGTGTGGAGCTTAAAGGCGTAGATATCATCAGTCGAGAATCGAGTACGGCACTATTCTTATTGGATCCCCTGAACATACAGCGAATCGACTCGAGAGAACTGCGCAAAGCCGCCTGTTGTAATCTGAGCGAAAGTTTTGAGACCAATGCGAGCATAGATGCTTCATTCACGGATGCCATAACTGGAACCCGGCAGATAAAGATGTTGGGACTCAGCGGGAGATATAGCCAGATATTGAAGGATAACATCCCGAATATTAGAGGTTTGAGCACAGTATATGGCTTAGGCTACATACCAGGCGATTGGATTTCAGACATCCACATCTCTAAAGGTGCAGGGAGTGTCACTAGTGGCTATGAGAGCATGACAGGTGAAATCAATGTGGCCATCAAAGATCCCGATTTTCCAGAGAAAGCACATTTCAATCTCTACGGCAATCAAGGTGGACGGGTGGAATTCAATGCCAATTCCAAGTGGAAAGTATCTGATTATTGGAGCACTATAACACTGGGACATGCGGAGATTAACCAGCAAAGGATGGATAGGAATGGAGACGGCTTCATGGATAATCCATTGAAAAAGGACTATGTCCTGAGAAATCAATGGAAGTTCAGCGCAAAGAAGCATTGGGAAGGTCAATATGCTATTAATTACCTGCAACAAGATGAGAGCTCAGGTCAGATGGATTTCCAGCGAGAAGGACATCCTAATCTATGGGGATTACGTTTGAAGGCAGATCGTATAGAGGCCAGTGCCAAGACCGGCTATGTCTTCGATGATACATGGGGTTCCAGTTTTGGAAGCCAATTTTCCTATGAGAGCTATTCCATGATCCTCGCTGCGGGACTTCAGACCTTCTCTGGAACTCAAAACACATTCAGAGGAAACATCCTGTACCACACGAATCTAGTCTCAGAAGAACACGGACTGACAGTAGGTGTTACTCTGCTCCAAGATGACTATGACATGGAACTAGACTCCATTAATCTAGACCGCAAAGAACAAGTCTTTGGAGGATACGCAGAATACACATGGAATCCCTCAGAGCGCTTCTCCAGCATATTGGGAATACGCGCAGATGAGCATTCCATATTCGGGACTATGTACAGCCCTAGGTTGCATCTTCGCTATAGTCTTTCTGAGAACATTTCATTGAAAGGAGCAGCAGGGAGAGGTTATAGAACAGCGAATCCGGTTACGGATAACATGGGCTTATTGGCCAGCAATCGTTCATGGAATATCCAAAGCCCCTCCATGCAAGAATCAGCTTGGAACTTAGGCCTGAATCTGACCTATAAGTTCAGGATAGATTATAGGGATGCCAGCATAGCCGTGGATGCCTACAGCACACAATTCGACCAAGCCGTAGTTATAGATTACGAAACTCCTGAAAAAGTGAGTGTCTATGCCTTGACTGGACAGAGTTACTCGAATACCGGGCAAGTAGAATTTGCTTGGGAGGTCATGCGCAGGACAGACATCCGATTGGCTTATCGTTACACACGAGCTGAGACTGATTATGCCTCAGGAAGAGCTTTGCAGCCTTTTAATCCAGAGCACCGTGGTTTCTTCAATATCGCCTATGAGACCAAGAAGAATGAGGAGGAGGGCCAATGGAAATTCGATGCGACTTTGCAATACATCGGTGAACAACGCTTGCCTTTTCATGACCTTCAGACCGTGCATGCAAAAAATAATGGGGAAGCCTTCTCTCCTGCCTTCTTACAATTACACGGGCAAGTGAGCAAGATCTTCAAGAAAGGCCTAGAAGCCTATCTGGGTGTTGAGAATGCTACAAATTACAAGCAGAAAAACCCGATCTATTCAGGCCAGGATCCATTCAGCGTTTCCTTCGATGCTTCGCAGATCTGGGCACCAGTTTTTGGAACTATGGGATACCTGGGGCTTCGTTGGACCTTTTTTTGATAGGATTTCAATAAAGGGTAGTGATGGCTTTATTAAGCTATGACGCCTTAATCTATCTTCAGACCCAAATGAAATCTAATCTATACCTAAAGGTCTTATTCTTTATCTTCCTTTCGTCCTTATTGACTACAGATGTGCAAGGGCAATTCTTCATGACCAGTGACGATATCCTCCCCTGCGAAGGTTGCAATTCTACATTTCCTTGTGGCCTTGACAACCCCTTTAGCCAAAATGGGGTTAAAAAGAGATTCAGCTATGTTTCTGGGACAGGAAAAGACTATGATAGAGATGGCTTTTCTGATCAGTGGCTTGATATATATATTCCCAGAGGGCCGATTCCTATAGGCGGATTTCCTATAATGATTTATGCTCATGCTGCAGGGCAGACTGCGAGTGACCTATGTTACAATGCGGACCAAATGAATATGTCAGACATTGTTTGTGTTATCTGGGAATCTGTCACTGAAAATACACGAACAAGTACTGGGCTACCCCCACCAATTCCGCTCTACTATAGCAGTGCTGATAGTGATTTCCAAAATGTACTTTTATGGGTCCGAAATCAAGCAGAAAATCAAACCAATATCGACTTGAATCTTGACAAGGTTTATGTCTCTGGAGGTTCAAGAGGAACGCGCATTTCATTCAAGGAACTTACGTCAGTTCAAAGTGCAAATACCAACACTCCTTTCGTGAAAGGAGTCATTTTTAGTCAAGCTTTCCCTGACCCAGAATGGCGCCTGGCTGAAGACTACAACCTCCCGAATCCAATAGAACTAGTTGAGGCTGATTACCCTCCCGTCTTATTTCTTTACAGCACCTTTCCCGGGCAGATAGTTGAGATACATGACCCCTTGAACGGCATGAATGTTTTAGAGGAATTGAACTGTCAAGGAGTAGCAACCTCACTGTATTATGGCAACACTCATGGCCTATTCAGTGAGGCTATGCGGCCAGAATTATTGGACTTTATAGAAAATCCTGAGCTTTTTATATCCAATCTGGAAGAACAAGTAATCGATGGAGACGCACCCATTCCTGCCCTGACCTTATTTCCACCGAAAAATGTTACTCTAAAAATCAGTCCAAATGACCCAGGAAAATTCAAGGTCACCTGGAAAGAAAATGACTGGTCAAGTATAATTTCGCAACCACCATATTTAGCGTGTGAACTCAGAGCCATTAATGTTGAAGAAGAAGACTTCTGCCAGGCTTTTTATGAGCAACAAGTATACATTTCTTCTGTGAATAATGGCATTAATATTCCGAGTCTGTTCTCCTATCCAAATAGCTTCATCAATGCTTGTAACTTACCTTCAAACTTAAGTCCAGGAGCCAGTTATGACGTGCAAGTGAGGTGTTTTGTGCGTATTCCTGGTCTTGATTCCTTCGGCACAAATACACCATGGTCTGAACCAGTTACTGTGACTTTACCATTATGTAACGAACTTCGAGCAAGTGATCAAATAAATTCAGCCATAGAACTGGAGAATAATGGAGAGAATAGATACGCAATTCTCGACTTAGAAAACGCACTCAACATTTATCAGATCTATGACCTTACAGGCAGAACTGTTCTTCAAGGAAGGGCTCAAGGAAGGATTGAATTAGACTTAAATCACTTGAGTCATGGTTTATATGTCCTAAGGTTGTCAAAGCCTGATGGAACCACTAATCAAATCAGCCTTTTCAAGAAATGACCTCCCCTTCCTAAATAGCCCTCTGTAGTCCTAATTTTTCATTTGTCAATCAAAGCATCATCTTTGTGACTCAAGGAAATTAAATATGCTAAGAAAATCCGCTGCTTATCCCCTACCCACATCCTCACCTACTGTGGATCAGGTAGGTGTAATCGAGCGAACCTCCCGCTTTACTGCCAGAAGCATAAAGAAGGAGTCTAAAGTACAAGGGCTCAATATGGTGCTATCCATGATAGATTTGACCACCCTTGAGGGGATGGACACGGAGGGCAAGGTCAAGCAACTCTGCTATAAGGCGCAACACCTTCATGACGCGTATCCAGGTCTTAATAGCGTTGCAGCAGTATGTGTTTACCCGAATTATGTAGCTCTTGCCAAGAAGGAACTTAAAGGAACTACCACAGGCGTAGCAAGTGTGGCCACCGCATTTCCAAGTGGGAATTCCTCTCTGAAACTCAAGTTGGAAGATGTGAAGATGGCTGTGGACAGCGGTGCAGATGAAGTGGATATGGTCATCAGCAGAGGAAGATTCCATCAAGGGGATTATGCTTTCGTTTATGATGAGATTGCATCAGTGAAGACGGCCTGTGGAAAAGCCAGATTAAAAGTGATCTTAGAAACAGGCGAACTTGGAACACTCGACAAGGTGCGCAGAGCAAGTGATATAGCAATAGCTGCAGGAGCTGATTTCATCAAGACCAGCACAGGAAAAATACAACCCGCTGCGACTATGCCCGTGACGCTAGTCATGCTCGAAGCCATACGCGACCATTACTTCAAGACTGGAGAAATGGTAGGCATGAAACCCGCAGGAGGAATCTCCAAATCCAAGTTGGCACTTCACTATCTGATTATGGTCAAAGAGACCTTGGGCGAAGCTTGGTTAGACCCTACTTGGTTCCGTTTCGGGGCAAGCAGCTTGGCGAATGATGTATTAATGCAGATTATGAAACAAGCCACAAGTAATTATCAATCTGCTGATTATTTCTCTATCGATTGAGTATGAAAAAGACAAGTGAACATTGGAAGTTGGCCCCAGCGCCTGAGGATAGATCTCAAGCGACTATTGCAAGTCATTATGACCTTTTCATAGATGGCAAATTCCAAAAAAGTGCCAAAGGAAAACGCTTCAAAAGCATCAATCCGGCAGATGAGAAAGTACTCAGTGAGATCACAGAATCTACCGATGCTGATGTAGACAAGGCGGTTAAAGCAGCTCGAAAAGCATATGAAGGTGAATGGGGAAAACTAAGCGGAAAGGAACGCGGAAAGTATCTTTATCGCATTGCTCGGATCATTCAAGAAAAAGCTAGAGAACTGGCGATCATAGAATCTCTTGATGGAGGGAAACCCATTAGAGAATCCAGAGATATAGATGTGCCTTTAGCGGCTGCGCATTTCTTCTATTACGCAGGTTGGGCTGATAAATTAGACTATGCCTTTCCGGGAAGAAAACCACGTCCTTTGGGCGTTGCAGGACAAGTGATCCCTTGGAATTTCCCATTACTAATGGCTGCATGGAAGATAGCTCCGGCATTAGCATGTGGGAACACAGTGGTTATAAAACCAGCTGAGAACACGAGTCTCACCGCATTGAAATTGGCTGAGATCATTCAAGAAGCTGAACTTCCGCCTGGTGTGGTCAATATCATTACTGGTCATGGCAAAGTGGGAGCAGCTATTATTGGACACAAAGACATTGATAAAATCGCCTTCACCGGAAGCACTGGTGTAGGAAAATTGATTCAACGTTCAATTGCAGGAACGCATAAAAAGGCAACGCTAGAACTGGGCGGAAAAGCGGCCAACATTATTTTCGAAGACGCCACGCTAGATGAGGCTGTGGAAGGAATCGTGAATGGTATTTACTTCAACCAAGGTCATGTATGTTGTGCTGGCAGTAGATTATATGTGGAGGAAAGTGTGCATGATGAGGTGATACGCAGATTGAAGCACCGCATGGGAACATTGATTGTAGGCGACCCAATGGACAAGAACACCGACATAGGAGCCATCAACTCGTCAGAACAACTTGAGACGATTCAGAAGTACATTGGCATTGGAAAGAAAGAAGGAGCCTCCTTTTATCAACCTGCATGCTCATTACCCAAGAAAGGATTCTGGTGCCCTCCTACCTTGTTTACTGATGTTGCACAAAGCAATCGCATAGCGCAAGAAGAAATTTTCGGACCAGTGCTCGCTGTGCAGAGTTTCAGGACAGTAGATGAAGTAATCAAGAAAGCGAACAATACACCATATGGGCTCTCTGCCGGTGTATGGACAGATAAAGGAAGTAAGATCTTTAACCTGACAAGCCAGTTACATGCTGGGGTTATCTGGGCCAACACCTTCAATAAATTCGACCCTACATCCCCGTTTGGTGGATTCAAGGAAAGTGGTTTTGGAAGAGAAGGAGGAATGCATGGATTGGCAGCCTATTTAGATTTTTAATGCAGTGTTGAGTCACTACGAATTAAGGAAACATGAAAAGACTGGAGATTCTAAAGACCTACAAGCTCTATATCGGAGGAAAATTTCCCCGCACCGAATCAGGAAGATTCCATGCGTATATGAGCGGTAAGAAGCATGTGGCTAATGTATGCAGAGCAAGTCGAAAAGATTTCAGAGATGCCGAAGGTTCAGCTCGATCAGCACAGGTGGACTGGTGGCGGAAAACAGCGTATAACCGAAGTCAAATACTTTATCGAATAGCTGAGATGATGGAAGGCCGAAAAGAGCAGTTCATTGAGGAATTAATTCTTCAAGGACATACCAAGGCAAAGGCCCTCGCAGAAGTAGAAAAGTCCATTGACAGATGGATCTATCACGCTGGATGGTGTGATAAATATCAGCAATTATTCAGTTCTGTGAATCCCGTGGCTTCCGCCCATTTCAACTTCTCGGTCTTAGAACCTACTGGAGTTGTGTGCCTTGTGCCCAAGCCAGGCGAAGCACTTCTGGGCATTGTTTCCATGATAGCTCCAGCCATTGCAGCAGGAAACTCCGTGATTGTTTTGTGTGATCTTAAAAGCCCTTTGAGCGTCATTACTTTAAGTGAAGTCCTTCATACTTCTGATCTTCCCGGTGGAGTAGTTAATGTGCTTACAGGTGAACTATCCGAACTTCTTCCTCATGTTTCCGTACACATGGACGTGAATGCGATCGTGTATGCTGGAGATGATAAGGAGCAGCTGAAAAGCTTGCAACTAGATGCTGCGACCAATGTTAAACGAATAATAAAAGTGGATTCCGCAGAGCTCAACTCGACTGAAGACCCTTACCTCATCCGTGAGATGAGCGAGGTTAAGACGACTTGGCACCCTATTGAACAAATAGGCGCATCGGGATCAGGATACTAGTATGGGATTTTCAGCGATAATAGTCTTGTCGGTCATCGTATTGATGATCTTATTCCTTTATAAGGAGACTCTTCGCCCTTCTTTAATCTTCCTAGCGGCCGTAATGGCTCTTCTTTTAGCTGGAGTCATCTCCCCTTCTGAAGCCCTGCATGGTTTTGGAAATGAACAGCTGGCCTTGATTGTCATGTTACTCATCTTGAGTAACACACTCGGAGAGACACGACTCATTCAAAGTATATTTCAGAAAATTTTCTCGCTCCGCGATAGCCCTAAAGTATTTATGATCAAGATGTTAGCTAGTGTAGGATTGAGTTCAGCCTTCTTGAACAACACACCACTAGTGGCCATCATGATGCCCTATGTGAATGCTTGGACTAAAGCTAAAAACGAGCCCATTTCTCATTACCTTATTCCACTCTCTTTCGCATCTATACTCGGGGGTTGTGTGACGTTGATTGGAACATCAACAAATCTTATCGCTAATGGATTGGCCATTGAATATGGTGAAGAAGGACTGCAGATTTTCGACTTCGCGTATGCAGCACTGCCGATGCTCGTGATAGGAAGCTTGTACATTCTTTGGTTCTCTAAAAAATTACTCCCGGCTCATTCAGATAAAAAGGAAGAACGTATAGAGCGAGAGTATTTCGTAGAGATTATTGTAGAAGAAAACTCGCCTTTAGCAGGTCAAACTTTAGAACAAGCTGGGCTCAGAAACATGAAAGGACTTTTCTTAATAGAGATTATCAAGAGAAGGGCAACCATAAGACCTGCATCTCCAGATGCTAAAGTGCGTGTTGGGGATAAGCTCATCTTCGCTGGAGACACCAAGAGCATCGCAGAATTGAATTTACCTGCTCTTGGGCTTTCGTTGCCTAGTTTCTCCAAATTACCTGAGAACGATAAGGAATCCGTAATCGAAGTAGTGGTCTCGCCTAACAGTATTCTTATTGGACAGCCCATCAAGGACTCAGATTTCAGGTCGCTGTATAATGGGGCTATTATGGCCGTGCATAGAAATGGTGAGCGCTTAAGTGGAAAAATAGGAGACTTAGAATTGCAGGCCGGAGATATGCTGCTTGTATTAGCAGGACGGGATTTCTTGAATAGATTAAGAAGAAGTACAGATTTCTATCTCGTCTCTCAAGTTCAAGATATCCCGACAGAAGACCAGGGAGGAGCCTGGGCTTTAACTATAGGACTTCTCATAGCGATAACATTGGCTATTCTAGATGTTGTTCCACTCTTCACCAGTACAGCATTCCTTGTCGTTGCCAGCATACTCATGGGTATGCAAAAGTTGGGCGAAATGAGAAAGAAGATTGACTTCGATCTCATTATTATCATCGCGATGGGACTGGCCCTCGGAAAATCCATGATCAACTCTGGCCTCGCTGGAAGCCTGGCAGCATCCTTCAGCGAAGTGATGGACCCATTCGGGTCATGGGGATTGCTCTTTGGTTTCTTCCTATTGACTAATCTCTTAACCGCATTCATGACCAGCAAAGCAGCTATTGCCATACTCTTGCCAATAGCGATTTCGATTGCGCATACAAAGGGACTTCCAGTTCCTGCATTTATTTTGATAGTGGCTTACGGAGGCGCAGCGAGTTTCAGCACACCCATTGGTTATCAGACAAATCTTATGGTCTACGGACCTGGAGGCTACACCTTCAGTGACTATTTTAGGATTGGTTTCCCCTTGACCTTGATTTATGGGCTAGTGGCTACTACAGTCCTAATCTGGCTCTATGGTCTTTAAGCCCTTTGAATTCTATTATTCCGAGTAACTTTGTTTGGCTACAAAGCGTAAAAAAACACGAA
>ERZ888423.201-NODE-201-length-64679-cov-22.278256_pt1 | contig 64679 bp, 56 predicted proteins | sample MGYA00520523_ERZ888423 | MGnify/ENA primary metagenome ERZ888423 (study PRJEB32303, sample SAMEA104408611) | aquatic metagenome | biome: Brackish water; feature: Pelagic; material: water | place: Baltic Sea | collected 2014-06-08T10:24:00 | depth 30,27 m ... | reverse complement strand
GCGTAATGGCAACTGCTAAGAAAAAAGTAACAAAAGCAAAAGCTAAGCCTAAAGCAAAAGCTAAGCCCAAAGCAAAAGCCAAGCCTAAAGCAAAAGCTAAGCCCAAAGCAAAAGCCAAGCCCAAAGCAAAAGCCAAGCCCAAAGCAAAAGCCAAGCCTAAAGCAAAAGCCAAGCCTAAAGCGAAAGCCAAGCCCAAAGCAAAAGCTAAGCCCAAAGCAAAAGCTAAGCCCAAAGCAAAAGCTAAGCCCAAAGCAAAAGCTAAGCCTAAAGCGAAAGCCAAGCCTAAAGCGAAAGCCAAGCCTAAAGCGAAAGCCAAGCCTAAAGCAAAAGCTAAGCCCAAAGCGAAAGCCAAGCCTAAAGCAAAAGCCAAGCCTAAAGCGAAAGGCAAGAAGAGATAGAGCTGTAGAGCTTATAAATAACCCGCTGAGAGCAATCTCTGCGGGTTTTTTCGTTAGAGTCTATAAAAATTAGTCGTGGATTTCGAAAGCCAGGTCAGCGCGTCCATCTATGCCAGCCGATTATAGTTCCTAAAGCTTGATTCGCAGTCTGAAAAATCCACCGTAACGGTATGTCGAGTTTTGTACCAGTCTCGCACCGCACGATGACCTTCGTTCAAATAGTGGGTAACGGACGTTAGGCAATCACGGCGCATTGCAGCACACAAATACTGTGCCCGCACTCCATCGTGCACATAGCTGATTTCCGGAGAGTCATTAGTACTACCTGAAAGTGGAGCGATGAGACGACTAACGAGATCTTTCGGCAGATGCGGCGTGTCACAACTGACTACCACGAGAAAATCGGTGAGGATGAAAGGGTATGCGCCTTCTAGGCCCGCGAGCGGGCCTTGAAAATCCTCGCGATTGTCGGTGACGGTTTGCGTAGAAAATTCCTCGTAACGCGAGAAGTTGCGATTGCAGCTAATCAGCAGTTCTGAAACTTGAGGCTTGAGGCAGTTGCTGACGTGAGCAACAAGTGGTTTTCCCTGCCAGGAAATTAGACCTTTGTCCCGTTTCCCGACACGGCGTCCGGCACCTCCTGCAAGAATAAGTCCTGTGACGTTAAGTTTTTGCTTCATAGGAGAGGGCTGGCTACAGTGTTTTGGTCTAAGGGGAGTTCTTACCCACACATGAGTATGTGATAATCACATCATGACACCGTAACAGCTTGGCTTTGTAATGAGTATAGGCCAGCACATTTGTATGGGGAGGAGTATGACGGGGATTTTGGCTATTGAAACCGCGACTGACACCTGTTCCGTCGCTGTTTCTATCGATGGGCAGATTAGGGAACGCTATGAGATTGCGCCACGGGAACACAATCAGTTAATTTTTTCGATGCTGGAAGAACTGTTGCCAGGTGGTACTTTGAAGGAGCAGGGCATAGAATTTATCGCGTATGGATGCGGCCCGGGCTCCTTTACGGGTTTGCGTATAGCAGCCAGTGCGGTTCAGGGGTTGGCCTACAGCTGTGGTTTGCCAGCTGTCGCCGTACCCACGTTAGCGGTTTTGGCGCAAAACGCCTGGAGACGCGGTGAAGTGAGCGCTAATGACAATGTACTGTGTACTCTTGATGCTCGGATTAATGAGGTTTACAGCGCAGTTTACCAGTACGAGGATGAGCTGGCTTTACTGCGTGAAGGACCGTGGGCTTGTGCGCCAGCAGATCTCGCACTTGATCAGTCCGGACCCTTAACCGTGGTGGGCGACGGTTGTCGCTTTTTGGAACAGTTTCCAGAGGCTCTGCGTGTGACAGTCGTTGCAACGCTCATCGATATCGTGCCTATGGCAAGGGATATCATTCCTCTTGCACTGGCCAAATTCCAAAATGGCGAGATTCAGGCCCCCTGGCAAGTACAGCCCGTCTATGTGCGTGACGAAATTTCTTGGAAAAAACTAGCACAGCAGGGAAAGCCAGCATGATTGACATCTACCAAGCGTTATTCCTTGCCCTCGTCCAGGGTTTGACCGAGTTTCTTCCAATTTCTAGCTCGGCCCATTTGGTGATTCCTTCTTTGGTGTTGGACTGGGCTGACCAAGGGTTGGCCTTTGACGTTGCAGTACATGTAGGCACTCTCATGGCGGTGTTGTTTTATTATCGCGAGGATCTGCTGCGCATGGCCGATCGTTGGTTGCGTTCGCTCGCGGGCGCCCCCGCGTGTGACGATAGTCGCTTGGTGTGGTATCTCGCGCTGGCAACGGTTCCAGCGGGCATGGTTGGGCTTCTTGCGGGTGATTTTATAGAAATAAACTTGCGGACGCTGCCCGTTATAGCCACGACTACGCTGCTTTTTGGTGTGCTATTGGGAATAGCCGATCGTCGGACCACGGCAACAGAATTTGGGCGCACTCTCGGATTGACTATGGCCATTCTCATAGGTTGCGCACAGGTTCTGGCCCTAGTGCCGGGTGTGTCACGTTCGGGCGTAACAATGACGGCTGCGTTGCTGCTGGGAATGGATCGACAGGCTTCGGCCCGTTTTTCTTTCCTGCTATCGATACCTATTATTGCCAGTGCGGGTCTGCTAAAGGTCTGGGAGCTTGTTGGTGGTGCTGCTGCAGTCGACTGGGTGTCCCTAGGGCTGGGCGCGCTTGTTTCCGGGCTTGCGGCCTATTTTTGCATCGCCATTTTTTTGCGTTTGCTTAACAGAGTAGGCTTCATGCCTTTTGTGTATTACAGGATAGTATTGGCCGCGATATTGTATGTATTTTGGTTGGTATAGGTTTTCTCACTTACACTCGCTAGACAGAATAGGGAGCGACAATGAATCAGCATGAGTTCAACAGGCAGCTATGCCATTTTTTAGCGGCAGCAACCACGCCATTTCACGCTGTGGCGGAAATGGCTCAGCGTCTAACAGCGGCAGGATTTGTCCGGCTGACAGACGATGTCGAATGGGAGGTCATGGCGGGTGGCAAATATTTCCTGACGCGAAACGACAGCTCGATTGTGGCGTTTGTCCCAGGACAGGAGGATTTGCCCAATGCAGGCATGCGCATGGTCGGTGCTCATACGGATAGTCCTTGCTTGATGGTCAAAACAACGCCTGAAATTCAGTCTCAGGGCCTGTTTCAGCTTGGCGTACAGGTTTATGGCGGGGCACTACTTAATCCATGGTTTGACCGTGATTTATCACTCGCTGGCAGAGTCAGTTTCCAGTGTCAGGATGGTCAACTGCGGGTGGCGCTGGTTGATTTTCGCGACGCCATAGCGACTATTCCTAGTCTCGCCATCCATCTTGATCGTGGGGCCAATACGAAGCGGGAAGTGAATTCACAGACGGATATAGTGCCTATATTGTCTCGTTTGAGTGAGGGAGAGGTATTGGATTTTCGGGCGCTTCTTTACGCACGATTGGTATTAGAGCATCCCCAGTGGGAGGCGTGTCAGGTGTTGGACTATGAATTGTCATTTTACGATACTCAAGCTCCGTCGCTGATCGGCCTACGACAGGAGTTCATTGCTTCGGCGCGCCTAGATAACCTGCTTAGTTGCTTTACCGGTTTGCAGGCCTTGCTTGAAAGCAACGGTGCACAGAGCGCACTATTAATTTGTAATGACCACGAGGAAGTCGGTAGTATTTCAGCATCCGGGGCAGGAGGACCGTTGCTTACATCTGTGCTCAATCGTCTTGCGCGAAACGCTACAAATTATGCTGCGCTCGCCGAGCGATCGATGATGATTTCTGTAGACAATGCGCATGCAATACATCCGAACTTTGCCGACCGCCATGACCAAAATCACGGGCCACTTTTAAATGGGGGACCGGTCATCAAGGTTAATGCCAGCCAGCGTTATGCCACGAACAGTGAAACTAGCGGTCTGTTTAGAATACTGGCGTCGCTTGAAGGGGTTCCGGTGCAGTCTTTCGTAGTGCGTAATGACATGGCGTGTGGCAGTACCATCGGCCCAATTAGTGCGGGTGCCACCGGTATTCGCACCCTCGATATTGGTGTGCCCACACTGGGCATGCACTCTATCCGCGAATTGGCCGGCGCAGAAGACGGCTGGAACCTTGCCCGTATTTTGCGGCGTTTCTATAGCCATCCTGGGCCTCTTTCTGCGATTTGAGCGCACGCAATGAACGTCCTCGTGTTGTCGGCATATGCGGCGCAGAGTCATGTGCACTGGCAACAAAGTTTGCAGGCAATGTTTGCGCAGTGGCAGTGGCGCGTGCTCAGTCTTCCTCCACGGCACTTTAGCTGGCGAGTGCGTGGCAATGCATTATTCTGGTCGATCGCCGAACGGGATACGCTGGAGCAGCCCTATGACCTTGTGGTAGCCACATCCATGGTTGATTTGGCGACGTTACGGGGCCTGGTCCCCGCACTTGCCCGCGTTCCAACGATTGTTTATTTTCACGAAAATCAGTTTGAGTATCCTCAGGACCAACAAAAGCACAGCCTACTGGAAGCCCAGATGACCAGTATTTATTCGGCGCTGGCAGCTGACCGTATCGTGTTTAACTCAGGCTATAACCGAGATTCGTTCTTGGCAGGTTGCTCTGCTCTTATGAGTAAATTACCTGACCGGGTGCCGCCAGGTGTTGCGCTAATGCTTCAGGGAAGGGCAACGATACTCCCAGTACCGTTCGACTCGCGCGATTATGAGTCGGTGGCACCACTATGGCCAGGTGCATCAGAGCGTCTTATTGAGCGGCCTTTTCGTCTGCTGTGGGTTGGACGTTTTGAACATGATAAAGGCGGGGAAGGTTTGCTGCGTATCTTGCGTCGACTGGAGGCGGAATCACTCGACTATGAGCTGGCAATGACGGGACAGCAATTCCGGGTGTCTCCGGCGGTATTTAGTGAAATAAAGTCACTATTTGGACATCGTCTGGTGCAGTTTGGTTATGTGGATTGCATTGCAGAGTATCGGGCACTATTACAGGCTGCCGATGTGGTGTTGTCGACGGCCATCCATGAATTTCAGGGGTTGGCTGTAATGGAAGCGGTTGCACATAGATGCCATCCCATTGTTCCGGACCGCCTCGCGTATCCAGAAATGTATCCAGCGCTGAACCGGTACGACTCCTGCCCGAATGATCCCGAGCGGGAAGCTGATGCCGCTGTGGCTCTGATACTGAAAATGGCAGCAGAGCCACTATCGAACGTCGCGCAGTATCCTGATGTGTCTTGCTTTGGGTTGGGCCCAATGGCGCCTAGGTATGAACGGCTCTTTCGCCAAGTCGCGGTGGTTCAGGATAGCCAATAGGGGTTAAACTCAGTATCATTCAGACCGTTTTCGACGGTATGAAAATCCATGGCCATGCAACGCGTACTGACAGGCATCACCACGACGGGCACGCCGCATCTAGGCAACTATGTCGGAGCGATTCGTCCTGCGATCCTCGCATCGCGTGACAAGTTGTCAGAGTCATTCTTCTTTCTCGCTGATTATCACGCATTGATCAAGTGTCGTGATCCCGCGCTGATTCGCCAGTCAAGTAAGGAAATTGCTGCGACCTGGCTTGCTCTGGGATTAGATGTTGAAAAAGCTGTATTTTATCGGCAGTCCGATATCCCTGAAATTAGTGAGCTGAACTGGATACTGTGTTGCAGTGCTGCTAAAGGACTGATGAATCGCGCGCATGCTTACAAAGCAGCTGTTCAAGCGAATGAAGAGGCGGGCGAAGATGCGGACTTCGCCGTTACCATGGGATTGTTTAGTTACCCTGCTTTGATGGCCGCTGACATTTTAATGTTTAATGCCGAGAAAATTCCAGTGGGGCGGGATCAGATTCAGCACGTTGAAATGGCACGAGATATTGCTCAGCGATTTAACCACAATTTTACCGATGTGTTCAGCCTGCCGGAGGCAGTAGTCGATGAGGATAGTGCTGTTTTGCAAGGGACTGACGGTCGTAAGATGAGTAAGAGTTATAACAATACTATTCCCTTATTTTTGGCGGAGAAGCCGTTGCGTAAAGCGATCAATAAAATTAGAACCAATCTTTTGGAGCCTGGGGTTCCCAAGGATCCCGATGATTCTACTGTTTTCCAGCTTTGGGCAGCGTTTGCATCTGTCGAAGAAACGGCGAGAATGCGAAACGAGTTTCAGGCTGGTATTGCTTGGGGCGAGGCCAAGAAGCAGCTATTTGAACTTATTAACGGTGAACTTGCCGGCGCCAGAGATAGCTATATGCGTCTGATGGATGATCCCGGACACATAGAGGCTGTTTTGCTCCAGGGTGCGGAGCGTGCAAGGCACTACAGTGGGAAAATGATCTGTAAGGTGCGTGAGGCCGTCGGTATTGGGGCGATCCGTTAGTGTAGAGTTGACCGTTACGTGTTTATTCGTTATCTGATGCAACATATCTATTTTTTACGTCTGTTTTGGGCCGGGCCTGCCTGAAGGCCTTCTAATTTAGCGGTTAGTATGCCATCGTTGAGTTCTAGATATATGGAGTCAAATTGTCATTGAATAGAACATCAGGTTTCAGTACTGCTCACACAAGAGGTGGGTCGATTTTTCGGTCGTCTTAACGTAATTTTTACAATATAATACAACAGAATAAAGCCCCACATAACAGGAGGCCTGTAAGCTATGAGTCGCTCGATTCGAGATCATGAAATTTTGTCGGCGGTATTTGCCAAGATGGACGTTGTGGCTATGAGCGTTGCCGTGGGGTCGCTGTGTTCGTTGTTGTTTTTTTTGGCGACGGCTGTTTTGTTAATGCAGACGGCCCCGGAAAATTATCCTGTAGGTGAGCACCTGTCAGATCTGTCTGATTATCTCCCAGGTTATAGCGTGAGTTGGGCGGGTACTCTTATTGGTGCATGTTATGGCTTCCTGTTTGGTGCACTAGCGGGTTTCTCCGCAGCGTTATACTGGAACTTGACGCATTACTTCGCCCTTGGTGTGATGTTAATTAGTTCCGCGCAGTTGGCAGATTGAGGCGGTAAACTCAAGAGGGGAACACCAAAACATGAAAGCCATGAATCACGATGTCGATCGAGTCAACCTCAAGTTACTGAAAACAGCGATTCGATTTAATGCGCGTATACTTGGACTCACCGCAGGGACTTTGGCTGCGGTAGGCATTTATATTGCTACACAAGCCTCCATTGTAAAGTGGGGTGGTGACTCCGGTGGTTATCTAGGGTTGCTAGCGATTTTTTTCCCGGGATATTCTGTGTCCAGTATTGGAGCGTGGGTTGGCGCATTCTGGGCTTTTATATATTTTGGCACCTGCAGTTGGTTGAGTTACAGAGTCTATGGAAAAGTATTGGGCACACGGATATCGGCCCTATTGCTGAGTCCTGTTCCGGCCGCGAATCCGGTCCTCAAGCCATCCACATTACGACTTCATGGCGTTAGCCTCGGGGTCGCGATAGGTTCTATCGCCGCCTTATGCCTCTTTGCTTCAACAGTTTGGTTAGTGGTGCGGGGCACAGCAGGGGAGAGTGTTCATGCAGCGCTTTTTTCAAATTATATACCAGGCTATAGCGTGAGCATTATGGGTGGATTGTGGGGCGCAATTGAATTATTTGGCCTGGTTTTTCTGGCATGCTTGTTACTTGCTGCGGTATACAACAAGGTAGTTAAAATTCGGCATAAGACGTCTTAATGGCATGGTAGATATGAATACGAATGAACACGTTGTTATCCTCGGTGCCGGTCCTGCAGGGCTTGCCACGGGGCACGAATTGAGCGTTAGTGGTGTCAAGGTGTCGGTGTTAGATCGAAATGATTTTGTCGGAGGACTGTGCAATACAAATGAATACAAAGGCTACAAATTCGATCTCGGAGGCCATCGCTGGTTTAGTAAAAACGAAGATTTGAACGATTGGTTTCGGAGGTTGATGGGTGATGAGGTCGTCTGGGTGCAGCGTATCAGCCGCATATACTACGATGGCGGCTATTACCTTTATCCCATTAGCATTCTCAATGTGATCAAGAATGCCGGTATTCCTACGATCATACATGCAGGTATTACCTATCTGTGGTCCGCATTACAGTATTCTATTCTTGACAAGCCGATTAACAATATGAAAGACGCCTACGTGGCGCAGTTTGGCGGAAAGTTATACGACATGTTCTTTCGCCGTTACAGTGAAAAGGTATGGGGACTCCCCTGTGAGAAGCTGTCCTCAGACTGGGTATCTCAGCGCAGCGCGGGTTTATCTATCTGGACGGTAATTCAGGAGTCGTTAATGAAGACTAAGTCGGACAATGAAAGTCTGATAGAGGAATTCATGTATCCGCGTGATGGTTATGTCCGTATCCCTCAGAGAATGGCAGAAGATATTGTCGCCAAGACCGGTCCTGATTCTGTTTTACTTGGATCAACTGTCACTAGAATAAAATATATTGGGCCAAATGATTTTGAGATAGTTTACCGTAAGCCCGAGGGTGAGGAGTATTCAATAAAGGCCACAACTGTCGTTTCAACAATACCCTTGGGTTTGCTGCCACGGATTATGGAACCGGCGTGTGATCAGAAGGTGATTGATGCTGCTAAAGGACTTAGTTTCCGCGCATTGATTACGGTCAATCTTATTCTCAGGAAGGAAAGAGTGTCTATCGATACCTGGCTCTACGTTCAGGATGAGGACATTCTTTTTGGGCGTCTGCATGAGCCTAAGAACTGGAGTCCTGCGATGATTCCTGATCAATCCACTACCTCGTTAGTGCTGGAGTGTTTCTGCACTAAGGATGATCATATCTGGAACATGACTGATGAGGAGGTCGGTCAACAGTGTATTGATGATCTGGAGAAAAAGCTTAAATTTATTGAGAGCTCAGAGGTGATTGATTTCTCCTGTGTCCGGACTCTACAGGCCTATCCTGTCTACGATCTTGAATATGCTGGTAAAATCGGTCTGATTAATGATTTCCTTGTGCAATTTGAAGGTTTGCATATCGTTGGGCGAGGGGGGACGCATCGCTACAATAACGCCGACCATTCAATTGAAATGGGGTTGCTGTTGGCTCGAAAAATTCTTGGTTATGATGTCGACCATATGGATGTCAACACTGAGCCTGAATATCAGGAGATCAAGCGGTCAAATGATTCTAAACGCGATTTTTATAAGTTAGAGGAAGAGAGTGACTAATAATGGATTTTCTCACCTGTGGTTAGCGGGTAATTTTGGTATAAATATAATAAAGGTGTGACGAGTGAATATCGGCATTGACGCAACCTGCTGGTGGAACAATCGCGGGTTTGGCCGTTTTACTCGAGGAATCCTAGTGGCATTATTTGAAATGGATTCTGACCACAAGTTTTTTCTTATAGTCGATCAGCCGCTTGATGAGCTGGCACGGTTTGACAACGTAACTGTTGTACAAGCCGCTTCATCACGACCAACAACGCAAGCCGCAGTAGCTGACAGTCGTAGGTCACTCTTGGACATGTATAGATTGCGCAGAGCAGTTGCACAGTGTCCGATTGACGTCATGTTTTTTCCTGCAGTGTATTCTTGGTTTCCCGTGCCGCTGGGACTGCCAGCCATGGTTACTGTGCACGATGCTATTGCAGAACATTACCCAAAATTGATTTTTCCTAGCTGGAAGGGTCGATTGTTCTGGAAAATCAAGATGAGGAGTGCTGTCTGGGCAAGTCGACGGATTTTGACTGTCTCCAATGCGGCTAAAGCGGAGATTGTAGAATATATTGGTGTCGATAGTGATGTCATCGACGTGACGAGTGAAGCGCCTGATCCGCAATTCCAGCAAACACATGACGAGGAGCGTAAGCGCGCTGCGCGCCAGCGGGCTCAGATTCCCGAAAATGCGTCTGTTATTCTCTTCGTTGGCGGCCTGGCTCCGCATAAGAATCTGAGCGGATTTCTGGACGGGTTCGAAAAATCGCTGGGTAATGCCTGTATGCGGCATGTTCATGTGGCCTTGATCGGTGATTTAAAGGGCGCTGGATTTTTTTCAAATTACAATAGTCTGTCTGTTAAGGTAAAAACCAATCCGCTGCTTGCCGAAAGGGTGCATTTTAGCGGGTATGTGTCGGACGAGGACCTGGTGGCCTTGTATAGCTCTGCTTTTGCAGTGACGATGCCCTCGTACTCAGAGGGTTTTGGCCTTCCGGCCATCGAGGCTATGGCCTGTGGTGCGCCGGTGCTGGCAAGTGACAGGGGATCCCTGCCGGAAGTTATCGGTGATGCTGGAATATACTTTGATCCTTTTGATATTGAATCTATTTCGAAGGCCATTATAGAAATGGCGGAGAACCGCAGCTTAAGACTCCAGCTTTCGTGTAACGCACTGACAAGGGCGAAGACTTTTACCTGGCAGCATGCGGCACAAGCAACGCTCACTCATCTTGAGGCTATGATTAAGAAATGAGGCAAAAAAATGTATCGACTAGAGCTAACCAAGCGAAAAAATATTGGCGTATCACGCATTGAGTAGCGACGAAACAACAGATCTTTCGGACGCTCAAGTCAATGACTTGGATAGGCGTATCAGCGTTATTATGCCAGTCTACAATGGCGCTGAGTTTATACCTTTGAGCTTGCCTCCGCTCATTGACATGATGCATCGAGGAGAAATCCTTGAAGTTATTGTGGTTGACGATGGTTCAACAGACGGTAGTAAGCAGATGGCGGAGACGATAGGAGCCAAGGTGCTGTCCTCTGGTGGCCGCCTCGGGCCGGGAGGGGCTAGAAATCAGGCCGCAAATACTGCGCTTGGCGATATACTCTGGTTTGTCGATGCAGATGTGGTGGTGCACTCAGATGCGGCGAGATCTCTGGGCATAGGGTTTGACGTAGACCAAGTTGTTGCGGTGTTCGGATCCTACGACAGTAAACCCCCTGCTAGAAACTTCTTTTCCCAGTACAAAAACCTTGTACATCACTATTATCATAATCGTGCGAGGGATGAAGCGCACACCTTTTGGTCTGGTTGCGGCGCCGTTAGGCGTGCCGCGTTCCTTGATTGCGGGGGCTTCGATGTCGAGCGCTATCAGCACCCATCTATTGAGGATATTGAGCTTGGGCACCGTATGATAAAAGCGGGCGGTCGGATACGCTTGTTGCGAGACGTGCAATGTACGCATCTGAAAGTGTGGCGCTTTTGGAATCTCATTCACACTGAGATATTTAGGCGCGCAATACCTTGGTCACGCCTGATTGTCACCTCGGGAGAGGGTATACCCAACGATCTCAATGTCGGTGTGGCGGAGCAGGCGCGGGCGGTGTTAGCAGGCATATTATTCCTCGCAATACTGGCTTATCTTGCGGGTTACATTAGTTCGAGTTTGGTGTTATTTTCAGGATTAGTGGTGCTTGTGGCGAACCGTGATATAGCCGTCTTTTTCAACAGAAGAGGAGGGTTTCTATTTGCGTTGTGCGCCGTTTTTTTTCATCAGATATACTATTTATATAGTGCTTCAGCGTTTGCGTGGGTGTTGTTCGAGCAAAATAGTTTAAATATTTTTCGTTCAAAATCGTCGTGAGCTAATTGCTTGATCGGTAGCTTGGACTGAGCTGAAAAGGAGCTTTAATCTTTGGCGATTCGGAGCGATTCCCGCTAATTATATAGACAGATTTTTACGATTTACTTCGGCGCAAAAAGACAGCCCAGAAAAACAGGTTTTCCCTCCCCATTGAAAATGCTTTCCTTAACTGCCTTGCGAGAACTGCTCAAATTGTCGTTGCCCATGATGGTGTCGCAGGGTGCATTTGCGGTCATGGTCTTCACCGACCGTTTTTTCATGTCTTATATCGATGCCACACATATTGCGGCGTCATTGGGTGGTGGTGTGGCAGCGTTCTTTTGTTTTTCGCTGTTTATGGGTCTGATAACCTACGGTAACGCCCTGGTCGCACAGTACTTCGGCGCTGGACAATTGGCCAAGTGCTCACTGGTAACGACTCAGGGTGTTCTGATCGTGTTGGGGAGTGCACCATTTTTACTGGTGATGACATACTTCGGCGGTCAGGCATTTGGCATGCTTGGGCACGCGCCCGCTCAAGTGCCGCTAGAACAGACATATTTTTATATTCTGATGGGCGGGAGTATTTTCACGCTACTTAAGGCGTGCTTGGCTTCCTATTTTGCTGGCATCGGGCGCACCCGCGTTGTCATGGTCGCGGATTTGTCAGGCGCTGCTCTCAATGTCCCACTGTCATGGGCGCTTATATTTGGTAACCTTGGGATGCCCGAGATGGGTATTGCGGGAGCGGCTCTGGGGACTATCGTTGCTACCGTATTTGCCATCAGTGTCTTCCTGTATTTTTATCTGTCAGCGGAACACCAGCGCCAGTTTTCCGTGGCGCAGTCCTGGCGTCTGGACCGAGGCATCATGCGACGCTACCTGCGTTTGGGTATGCCATCGGGATTGGAGTCGTTTATGAATACCTCCAGCTTCAACCTGTTTTTACTTTTGTTTCAATCCTATGGTGTAGTACAGGGTGCTGCCATGGCGATTGTCTTCAACTGGGACATGCTCTCGTTTATCCCAATGATTGGATTAAATATTGGTGTGATGAGCTTTATCGGTCGCTTAGTAGGCGGCGACGGTATGGGAAGAGCAAATCAGGTGATTTCTTCAGGATTTATCGTCGGATTGGGGTATTCGGGCGTGCTGGCTGTTCTCTTCCTTGTATTTCGCGAAAACCTGATTGATGTATTTGAGACATCGGGAGAAAGCTTTGCTGCGATACGCGAACTCGCTAGCGACATGATGATCGGTTTAGTCACCTACATGCTAGCAGATGCGACTATTTTGGTTGCGGGTGGCGCGCTTCGTGGCGCAGGGGATACGCGCTGGATTATGGTGACGTCGATTTCTATGCACTGGTTGATGCTAGTGGTTCAATATGGCGTGATTGTTGTCTATGGCTATGGGCCGCGGGTTTCCTGGTGGGTGTTCGTTGCTATGCTGATCATATTGGGCCTGCTTTACTTAGGCCGGCTGCTCGGCGGAACATGGCGTCATCCAGAGCGGCTTGCGCGGGTAATGCGTGAATAGACAGGCGATTTAAAGGGTGAGAAGACGCCGCAGTAAACTGTCTTTTCCTTTGTCCTGTTCCCGGGTTAACAATAACTCTGCGAGTTGAGTGTCTATCTGCTGCGCCACCTGTGTGCGAACAGACTGCAGGGTCTTCTTTGATAGCGCTTTACCTTTGTGCTGCGATAGGTTGATGGGCTTGCCAAAGCCGAGATAGCAACGCTGGGGTTTAGGGAGCGGCGTCCCAAGTGAGCCAATAGGAATGGGCGGTATGATATCGGAACGCGTATCATCATTCAATAGGCCGATATGAGTCAGCAATTTTCCCAGTGCGGAATCGGGTAGGTCCTGCCCCTCCGTGAGGTGCCCATAGAAATCATCCGGGCCTACCAGTCCAAACGGCATAATCGTGTAGCCGTGTGCGGCCGCCAGTTTTACAAAGCCGTAGCGTTCTTTCCACTGTAATTCATACAGTTTAGACTTGGGTTTGACTGATTCATAGGCGCCGCCGGGAAAAAGTAATAGGTCCTGTCGATCGTCCATTAAGGCACTGCATACTTCAGGGTGGCCCATGACAACGCCATGTTTCACTAGAATATCGGCTACACGTTGAATGCTGAACAGAAATTTATCCCCCATAGCGCGCGGAAAGCGCTGTAGTTCTTTTAGAAATATGGGTCTTATGATGGCGCCGTCCAGAGCAAATAGGGAGTGATTTCCCACAAAAAGACAAGGCTCCTTGGGAATGTTTTGGGCGCCGGCTACCCTCGGATTGAATACACGCTTGACTATCTGGTAAGCAATTTCGACATCCAGTCCGCTCGGGACTTTTGCGGCAAGCGCTTGCTTGATGTGACGTTCCAGCATGTACGGCTCGCTGAGGGGTGTATTGTTTTTTCCAAATAGGGACATGCTGAGGGCACCTTTCAAAGTGCAGAGATTATAGCGATGCAGGTTTGAATATCATAGTGTAGCAATGTCTTGTGAGCTTTCAGCGCAGGCTTTTTTCGGCTAAAGTGCGTTGTGATTGTGAGTTATGGAGGGGAGGCACTCGTGCAAGGCAAACATATCGCTATAACCGGACCAACCGCCGGAATCGGACGTTCTGCTAGTCTGGAGTTTGCCAGACGGGGGGCGCAACTCACTTTATTTTGTCGCAATCTCGAGAAAGCTGAGAATCTGCAGCGGGAGATTGTCGCTGAGGGAGGCTTAACGCCAGATGTTATCCTTATGGACATGGCGGACCTAGGCAGTGTGAGACGGGCCGGGGAGACATTCCTGGCGCGAGCAGAATCTTTGGATGTGCTGCTGAATAACGCCGGTGTTGTGAATACATCTCGCAAGGAGACTGTAGACGGGTATGAAGAGATGCTGGCGGTGAATCATTTTGCCCCTTTTCTCCTCACGGGTCTGTTATTGCCGCTGCTTCTCCAAACGCCGGGGGCTCGTATCGTCAACGTATCGTCCGGTGCTCACACGTTTGTAAGGGGCATGGGCTATGAGGACATGCAGGCCACTAAAAACTTCCGCACTTTTCGTGAGTACGGGCGTTCCAAGTTGGCTAATATACTGTTTACTAAATATCTTGCCGGACAACTGGAAGGGTGGGGCGTAACCGTAAATTGCCTACATCCCGGCGCTGTGGCTACCTCGTTGGGCACTCAGAACGGTGGCTTTTTTAGTCGTAATTTACCGCGCTTATTAAAGCCTTTTTTCCGTAGTCCGGATCAAGGAGCGGAGACTTCGATTTACCTCTGCTGTAGTGATGAGGTCGCAGAAATCAGTGGAGAATACTTTGTTAATTGTAAGCGCAGGAGCCCCAAACCATGGGCCCAAGATTCAGTAGAGGCCGATCGACTGTGGGCTTACACCGAGCGTTGTCTGGATTTCGAGTACCCTTTTTCAAAGCCCAGCTAATACATCATTTTTTGAGTCATGACATGATATGGTTACTCCAGTAATCTTTTTTACATTTTGAGCCAGAGAGTTTTTTCATTGCGACTAGGTTTAATTTGGATCCCTTTCCCTTTCCTTTTCCTGTTTCCGTTGATGGGCTTGGCGATAGGACCCGAGACCCGGGTGTTTCAATTCTCTTATGCGTTTGAAGAGGCAGATTTCCCCCCTGGCGAGGCTGTTGATATCTATATTCCTATGCCGGCACAGTATGCCGGACAACGCGTGCTTGAACAGTCTTTTCAGTCTTCTGTGCGCGGTGAAGTGGGTCACGAGGCGGTTTACGGGAATGCCTATTACCACCTGCACCGTCCCGCCGACAGCAGCGTGCCTTTGAGTGCCAGTTTGCACTGGACTGTGGCCCGAGAGGCAGCCATCGACGGTCGGGGCGCAGAGCTTTCCCCGTCACAACGGGTACAGTATCTTTCGCCCAATACTCTGGTGCCGGTAGGCCATGAGATACTTCAGCCTATATTGGCCGACATTCACATGACGCGTGCCGATGATTCGCCGGCAGCGACTGCCAGGGCCATATACGACTGGGTCGTCGATAATGTGGAATACAAAAAAGTCGGTACTGGGTGGGGAAACGGTGACACTTTTTGGGCCTGTAATGAGCGCTATGGGAACTGTACTGATTTTCACGCGCTCTTTATCGCGCTGGCGCGCTCCGAAGGTATTCCGGCACGCTTTGAAATAGGCTTTCCTATTCCACAGGACCGTTCAGCGGGCGAAATTGGAGGTTATCACTGCTGGGTGCAATTCTATTTAGACGAGCGTGGTTGGGTGCCGATCGATGCTTCTGAGGCGTCAAAGCACCCGGAGAAACGTGAATTGTTCTTTGGTGGCCAGCCTGCCGATCGTGTTCATTTCACGACAGGTAGAGATCTCATTTTTTCGGCGGGCAGCGCGGAGACACCACTGAACTATTTTATTTACCCGTATGTAGAAGTCGGGGGGAAACCATGGCGGGGCAAACTGCAAACGCGGTTTTCGTTCGAGGAAGTTGCACCTCTAGAGGCCGCTGGCTGAGGCTGTATTTTTGGCGCTTGATAGGCAGCAGTCTGTTACCACTAGACCGGGATCCCGCTTAACCACGGGTGAAGGTAAATGATAACTGCGACAGTGATTGCGGCAATAAGTAAGGTGACAAGCTCTGCGCTCCAGGAGGGAGGGTCACCATTGAGCAGTAGGTGACTGACTCCCCATAGCACTGCACCGGTCAGCAGTGGATGGCGGATCAATAATCTGAGTCGTGACTGACGTGTGCTTGCCGTCATCACCAGAAAAGCGCAGGCTAACGGCTCAATGCAACTTTATGCAAAGCAGGGAATGGAAGGTAGATAGGTTCCGGTACCACGCTGCGCCAGCCCACGATGATGACGCCAAAAGCGCTGAGCAGAAGCAGTGAGAAAATACCTTTGTAGGCGTCTTCTCCGATTTTTGTGAGCACGTTTGCCTTAAGAGAGGGTGCCAGGGAGGGGATAAAATGCACGCAAGCAAACAGCAAAACTCCCACTACACGTGATGTCATTGTGGTTATCCTGCCGTGGCTAGTTTACGATTGTTAAGCATAGCTGCCGCGTAGTTTAAAGCCACTCTGTACCAAGACCCCTACGGCACTCGTTTTTTCGATGTATTGATGTAGGTTCTTACCCCTGTCGGGTCATGCTATACCATAGCCTGCAAGAGGTAGCTCCGTTAAGATTAGCTGTATGTATTCTGACGCTATTAGCCAGCTCCCTATTGCCGAGGTTCTCGAGCAACTCAAACGTTGCATGAGTGAAGGCAATGAAGTCGTACTTCAGGCCCCACCCGGGGCTGGGAAGACCACGATCGTGCCGCTGGAATTACTGGATCAACCCTGGTTGCAGGGGCGCAAAATCCTAGTGTTGGAGCCACGTCGTATGGCCGCAAGGGCGGCTGCTTCGCGCATGGCGCAATTGCTAGGGGACGCGGTGGGTCAGACCGTTGGATACCGCATCCGGATGGACACGTGTGTCAGCGACAATACTCGAATTGAAGTGATTACCGAGGGTATTCTCACCCAGCAGCTACAGCGCGATCCAGGGCTGGAAGATGTCGGTTTGGTTATATTTGATGAGTTTCATGAGCGTAACCTCGATGCGGACTTGTGTCTGGCGCTTGCACTGCACGGCCGCGAAGTATTTCGAGAGGGCCCCGCGTTAAAGCTATTGGTCATGTCTGCGACCCTCGCGGGCGAGGAAGTCTCGAAGCTGCTGGGCAATGCTCCGATAGTCACCTCCAGTGGTCGTCAGTTTCCGGTTGAAACCTACTATTGCGAGGCGCATCAGTTACGTCATTCCATTGTTCAACCGACAATCAACGTGGTGCTGCGGGTACTCAAGGAGCAGGCGGGCAGCATCCTGGTTTTTCTTCCGGGCCAACGCGAGATCAGCCGTGTGGCAAGAGGTCTGGCTGACGCTCTAGAGCATTCCGCAGAGCCGCTGCAGATATCCCCGCTTTACGGTGGATTGTCACTAGAGCGCCAACTGCAGGCACTGTTGCCGGCACCCGATGGCAAGCGCAAAATCGTTTTGTCTACGAACCTGGCTGAGACTAGCCTGACCATCGAGGGCATCACTGTGGTGGTGGACTCAGGTCTGGTGCGTGAAGCTGCATTTGATCCTGCTACGGGCATGACACGGCTGGCCACCAGAAGAATCTCACGGGCGTCTGCAGAGCAGCGCAAGGGCCGTGCGGGTCGGCAGGGCCCCGGGCGTTGTTATCGATTGTGGAGTGAGCAACAGCATGAGAGATTGGTGGCTCATGCCTTGCCTGAAATACTTCAGGCAGACTTGGCTCCGATGGCGTTGCAGCTATTATCCTGGGGCGTCGATGATGGCAGTGAACTGCGCTGGCTGGATCCTCCGCCGGCAGCTCCTTTCGCTCAGGCTGTCTCGATTCTGGAACAGTGCGGAGCAACATTCAGGAATCAAGCGGGCTGCTTGCAGCTAACGCCTCACGGTGTGCGTCTCGCACAAATGCCTATGCACCCACGTCTGGCCCATATGCTATTGGTCGGTTGCGATATTCAAGCGAGAGAAACGGGGTGTTTACTGGCAGCAATACTTTCTGAGCGCAATCCCCTCGGCGAACAGGGTGTTGATATAGCAACCACCGTTGCAGTGCTGATGGGGGAGAGTCGCTGCCCAGATAAACTGCAGGGTTGGTTCAAGCGGGTATGGAAGCAGGCACGTCGCTTCGCAAGCATTGCGACTGAAATACACACGCCAGAAACGCTCACTCTTTCGGTCGATCAGGAAAATATTATTAGTGTGTTACTGGCGAGGGCTTATCCAGATCGCATAGCTCGGTTACGTGCGGATGGTGATGGTTATACGTATCAGTTGAGTAACGGGCGCAGTGCAGTGCTGCCTGTAGACGACAGTTTAGCCGGCACTGAATGGCTGGCGGTGGCGGAATTGGGAGGGAAGGTTGGAGAGCCTGTTGACCGCATCTATAGTGCGAGCGAGCTGGACCCCGTCAACTTTGGTCAAATACTGTCGACCCTTGTCTCTGAGCAAGAGAATGTTGAGTGGGATTATCGCAAAGAGCGCTTTATGGCCGAGCGACGTACACATATTGGCAGCATTTTGTTGTCATCAGACGTCTTAGAGCAGGTGTCAGACGAGGCCCGCTCAGCGGCATTGTTGGCGGTAGTACGCAAGAAAGGAATCGATATTTTGTCCTTTAATAAAAAGCTTCAGCAGTGGCGTGCCAGGGTGATGCTGTTGCACAGAGCACGGGCTGACGGCGAGGCTAATCCCTGGCCTGACCTGTCAGATGAGGCACTGTTAGACACGTTAGAGTCTTGGTTATTGCCTTATCTGGGCCCAGTGCGTCGCCTAGAGGACTTTCGGAGTCTGAATGTAAAAGATATGCTGCACGCACTGTTGCCCTGGCCATTACCATTGGAGTTAGAGCGCCTCGCTCCAGAACGTTGGGCAGCGCCTTCAGGGTCCAGCGTGGAGATCGACTACACTCAAACCCCACCGGTTCTGGCCGTCAAATTACAGGAAATGTTCGGTTGCGAGGACACGCCCACCGTCGCAGGCGGGTTAGTTGCCTTGCAGATACATCTGCTTTCTCCAGGGCAGCAACCCTTGCAGATAACACAAGATCTCGCCGGTTTTTGGCGCAGTAGCTATCATGATGTGAAACGCGAGATGAAGGGTCGCTATCCCAAGCACCCTTGGCCAGACGATCCACTGGTGGCGGTGGCGACCCGCTATACTAAAAAACGTATGGGCCCTAGTGAATAAACAGCGTTTTAGTGGCTTGCAGGGCAAATGCGCCTACTACCTACTTGAAGCTGGCGGCTAATGGTGCTTTAAAATACTCTGTAAATCATTGGCCAATGAGTCTCGAACTGCCGTTGGCAGCTCAAAAGTATCGACCGAGTAGGCGGAGTGATCTATGCCGGCGCTAATGCTGCCCCCGCTGTGAGCTGAAGAAATCATGGCCGGGGTCAGTTCAAAGCGGAGGAAGTGGACGGAGGAGGTCTTGACCTCGTTATCACGTGATAGGTCTTCATCAGCAATTGCGTAGATGCGGTCACACTCGTCCACCTGAAGCCATATTTTATTTTCAATACCTATCATTTTGGCAAGTTGACGGGCACGCTCATCGGGATCTTCATACTCGATCATAAACGTTGCCTTCCAGTTGTGTCCGTCTGGAATTAGCGGGCAATAGGCCTCTAACTCTTCGTTAATGCCTGCGGCTTCAAAGATTTTTTCAATCCGCAGCATTTCCTGAATTTGGTACCGAATGGTGAGTGCATCCTCAAAGTACAACCTAACGTGCTCTCCAAAAGAAACCTGACGCTTTTTCTTGTGCGCTATGACTTGTGCCCGAAAGGTGGGGCGCATTTCGGCATACTCTTCTAGTGACCAGAGATCGGCACGTGACAGGTTAGGCATAAACGTCTCCTGAATCTATAGACCGTAGGCCATGCGCAAAAGCGTCATGGGATGTTCGGTCTTATCAATTTTTTCTGATAGGTTGGTGATGTGTGCGGCAGCCATTGGGCAGTCGCTCATGAAGTGATCCGGGTCTTGCTGGTCCACCTTGCGCACAACGGGGCGCGCTATTTTTACAGATTTATCGTGGGTTTCTTTTTTAACCGCATAGGTTCCGTCATGGCCAGAACATCGCTCCAGTGCGGTAACGTTTGTTTCCTGCACTAGATTCAGTACATCACGTGTTTTCAAGCCAATATTTTGCACGCGTTGGTGGCAAGCGACCTGATAAGCGATGTCGCCTAGTGCGTTAGGAAATTCGGTTTTGAGCGCGTCCCCTCTGTGTCGCAGCCACAGGTATTCAAAAGGGTCAAAAAACGCAGCCTGTACTTTTATAACGTCAGGATCATCGGGGTAGAGCAGGGGTAGCTCCTGCTTATACATCAAAACGCAGGACGGGATCGGTGCAGTCAGGTCATAACCTTCGTCTACCAGTCTGGCCAGTATCGGTATGTTCACTTCTTTCAGTGCGTTGACTGATTCTAGATCACCCAATTCCAGTTTTGGCATGCCGCAGCATTTTTCCTTCGGGACCAGGTCGATGTGCATTCCATTATGCTGAAAAACTTTGATGAAATCGGTGCCGATGTGTGGGCTGTTATAGTTGCCGTAACAGCTGGCGTACAGCGCAAGCTTGCCTGTGGTTTTACCTATGACCGTTGGAGTAATGTCACGGATCAGGGGCCTAACTTGCTTGCGCAGTGTATTGCTGTGGAACTTTGGTATGGGTGCTTTGTGATGAATGCCCACAGTGGACTCCAATACCTTGCGAAACCCGACATTGCTGTTGAGTGCGTTGACGGTGATGTCGATAAGAGGAATTGAGGTCATAGCGAATACGGTATCGGTACTGGTCAGTACCCGATCCCGAAGTTTCGCGCCTTCTTCTTTAAACTTGATGGCTTTGGCTCGCAGCATCAGGTGCGGAAAATCCACGTTCCAGTCGTGAGGAGGGACGTAGGGACACTTGGTCATGTAGCACAGATCGCATAAATAGCACTGGTCGACCACCTGGCTGTAATCTGCTTTGTCGACGCCGTCAACTTCCAGGGTAGAGGATTCGTCTACTAGGTCGAATAGGGTGGGAAACGAGTCGCACAGGCTCACGCAGCGACGGCAGCCGTGGCAAATGTCGAAGACGCGTTCGAGCTCATTCTCCAGGCTTGTCTTGTCCCAATAGTCTTCAGACTTCCAGTCAATGGGATGGCGAGTCGGGGCCTCGAGGTTACCTTCTCTCACAATGCAGCGCCTCGGTATGTCATAAAGTTTGTCGGGGAAGTAGCGGGTTAGCATGTTCGCTAACCCGCATAGAAGAGTGTCAGTCGTTCAGACTGTCCAGCGCTTTCTGGAAACGGTTCGCATGACTGCGCTCAGCCTTGGCTAGGGTCTCCATCCAGTCTGAAATCTCGTCGAAGCCTTCGTCTCGTGCTGTCTTGGCCATGCCCGGGTACATATCCGTGTACTCGTGCGTTTCTCCGGCGATAGCAGCCTTCAAGTTGTCAGACGTTGGACCGATGGGGAGCCCTGTCGCTGGATCACCGGTTTCTTCCAGATATTCCAAATGGCCATGAGCATGTCCGGTCTCGCCTTCGGCGGTAGAGCGAAATACAGAGGCAACATCGTTATAGCCCTCGATATCCGCTTTGGCGGCAAAGTAAAGATAACGGCGGTTGGCTTGGGATTCGCCTGCGAAAGCATCCTTAAGGTTTTGTTCAGTTTTGCTGTTCTTCAATGACATTGCGTGTCTCCTAGAGGGTATTTTTTTATCACCTAAGAGGTGAGGAGTAAAAATAGCGTATTCGTGGGAACAGTACAAATCAATTGAAACGAATAATTGGGTAGTTTCTTCAGTTTATTTGCGTCTTGGACGCTTTAAACTTAGCCATTGCCGGGTTAGCGTCAGGCTGTATTTCGTATTCGTTTCAGGAAGCGCAAAGAATCCTCCAGCACGAGGAGCAGGCACGGGACTAGAAACAGGGTGATGAGCGTGCAGAACAGTATGCCAAATCCAAGAGAGACTGCCATGGGTTTGAACAGTGACGTAGAAATTGTCTTGTCAGCCATCATCGGTATGAGACCAACGAATGTTGTAATGCTGGTCAGTACAATAGGACGAAAGCGAACACTGCCTGCACGACTCACGACCTCTATAAATTCTGATCCGCTTTGACGTTTTTTGTTGATGTGATCGACCAGCACCAGACTGGAATTCACTACGACTCCTGCTAAGGCGACAATACCCAGAAGAGAGAAAAAGACCAAGTCCATACCTAGGAGGTAGTGGCCCATGATTGCTCCGACTGCGCCAAATGGAATGACACTCATGATGATCAGTGGCTGAAGATAGGATTGAAGTGGTATCGCAAGTAGCGCGTAGATGACCAATAAAGCCAGTAGAGCGCTACTTAGCAATGCTTCCATGGATGCACTGCGCTCTTCTGCCTCTCCGGCCAAACCGTAGGTGACGCCGGAATAGCGGCTTAGAATGTCTGGCAGCACGTTATTTTGGACGGTACTGATGATTGCCTCAGGCGTGGTGATTGTGCGATTGACGTCTGCGGTCACGGTAACAACACGTTGCCCGCCAACTCTGTGAATGGTGGTGTAGCCTCTTCCCAGTGTTGCTTTTGCGACGCTGTTGAATGGCACTTCCACGCCGTCTGCGGTACGGATACGCATGCCCTCCAGGTTGCCGAGAGAGCGACGTTCCGCCTCCGGGTACCTTACCATCACGCGGATGTCGTCTTTACCCCGTTGGATACGTTGCGCCTCGTAGCCGTAGAATGACTGTCTTACCTGCTGTCCGAGGTCGCTTAGGGTCAGCCCAAGGTGGCGTGCCTCGGGCAGCAGGGTGAGCTGGATCTCTTGCTTTCCGCCGCGAAAGGAATCGCTGACGTCCATGACGCCGTTGTATGTTTGCAGTGCCAGTCGCAATTGCGCTGCTGCATCGCGTAATTGGTCAAAATTTTTGCCATATAACTCAATAGAAATGGCTTTGCCGAAACCGAACGACTCCGATGTAAAGCCAAGCTCGATAGCATCCGGAATACTTCCGGTCAGTTCACGCCAACGATTGGCGTAGGTGCTGGTCGATACACCTGAATAGTTGCCCGGCAAGTTGAGCTCGATGCCAATTTCAGCAAGGTTGCTTGCTGCACGTCCTGGGCCGCCAATACTGCCTTTGGGTATTAGAGAGCCAATGCTAGTGATGACATGGGAAATTTTACTGGCTTCGCCTTCTTCTAAGTCCTGGTCCAGTTCCTTGCGTAACTGTTCTCCTGCAGCTTCGATGTGACGAGCGGCTAAAGCGGTGCTCTCTACAGGCGTTCCCTCGGGCATGGTCAGAGTCGCGTACAAATGGGTGCCTTCCACTGCCGGAAAGAATTGAAATTGCATGCGTCCGCTGATAAAGAGGGATAGTGTTAGCGCTAAAATCACAACACCAGACGCGAGCGTGAGGTAGCGCCATTGCAGGGCGAGGTTTACTGCCGGCTGGTAATACCGGGTGGCCATGATTTGCAGCGAACCTGAAATACGGTGCTGTAGAGCGAGCCATCGATTGACTACACGGTTTGTACCGGGTTCCATTTCTTCAGTGCGGCGAGCTAGGTGCGAGGGAAGTATCAACTGTGATTCGATGACGCTGAAAGCTAGAGCGGCAATAACAGTGTAGGCCAAGGGCTTATAAAACCCGCCCATTGGACCCGGAATATTGAGGATGGGGATAAAGGTGGCCATGGTCGTTAGAACACCGAATATGACGGGTAATGAAACATCCAATGTGCCGTTCGTTGCGGCCTCTTGTCGGGGAGCTCCGTCTTGTTCGAGTGCATAGACCCGTTCGCCCACAACAATAGCATCGTCCACTAAGATCCCGAGCACGAGTATAAAGCCCATCACCGATACGGTGCTGATTGACAGGCCGACTGCCGGGAATATCGCAATGGTGCCCAGTAGTGCCACGGGTACACCCGCGGCAACCCACAGTGCTAGGCGAAAGCGCAGGAACAGGGTTAAGACCAGCAGCACCAGTAGCAGGCCACTGCGGGCGTTGCGGGATAGGGCGTCTAGGCGATCGACAAGATCCTGGGATTCGTCCTGCCAGATCGTAATGGCGATGCCCTCGGGGACTGCATTACGTGCTTGCTCTAGATAAGCCTTAACACGGTCCGCGATTTCTATAATGTCTTCTTCACCCACCCGCGAGACTTTTAGCGATACAGCAGGAGACCCATCAAAGCGTGCCTGTAGATCGCTCTCCTCAAACCCGTCGACCACGGTCGCTATCTCACCAAGAGTGATAATGGTGCCGTCCGCGCGGCTCAATACTACGATATCCTCGAATTCCTTGCCCTGATATACCTGGCCTTTGGTCCTCAGTAAAATTTCACCGCCGTCTGTCTTGATTGATCCTCCGGGAATGTCGAGTGAGGAGCTTTTAATGGCCTCACCAATCGTGGCGAGAGTCAGTCCGTAACGCCGGAGTGTCTGCTCAGAGACCTCCACTGAAATCTCGTAGGGTCTGGAAAATTGCAATGCCACTTGTGAGACGCCGGGGAGGGCGGCGATGTCGTCACGCATGCGCTGGCCAATCAGTTTTAGGGTGCGTTCATCTGCAGGTCCCGAGATCACGATTTCAAATACGGTGGCAATGATGCTCACTTCAGACGTGATCGGCTGCTCAGTCTCTGCTGGGAAAGCATCGATAGCGTCGACTTTATTCTTGATATCGTTGGCAATTTTAGTTTTGTCCACGCCGGCAACCAGTTCTACCGTCACGGAGCATAATCCTTCCGACGCTTGTGAGGTTATCTTGTCAATACCCTCGTTGCCCTTGATCGCTTCCTCTATTCGAACACAGACAGCCGATTCTACTTCCTCCGGTGCGGCCCCGAGGTAAGGCGTAAGGATTTGTACCGCGTCTACGTTGAGAGTGGGAAATTCTTCCTGGTGAATCTGTGGCAGTGCCAAAATGCCAGCAATAACTAAAATTAGCATCAGCAGGTTGGCCGCAACTGCGTTATGGATAAACCAGGGGATGATTTTATGCACGCAAGAATCTACTTATTCAATAACGGGTTTAACTAACATGCCGTCAACCACGGTTTGCATTGGTGAAATGCTGACCAACTCGCCGCCTTTAAGTCCCTTGCTGACCAGAATGTCATCGTGCTCTTGACGTACCAGGCTCACTTGACGGAAGTGCAGTCGGTCGTCGGAATCGACCACCAATACCTGATTGTCATCGCGCATGGCAGAGCGGGGCAGTCGTATAACCTGATCCACTCGGCGCCCGTGAATCTCAGCTTGTACAAACAGACCTACGGGCAGAAGTGGACTCTCCCCGTCATCGTCTAGGTGCAAGCGGACCACGCCGAAGACCATGCGGGATCTTTCGTCGAACTCGGCCTCTAGCCTTACCATTTCACCCTCCCAAAGCGTGCGCGTGTCGCCAAAATCTGCGATCAGGGTGACAGGCGGACGCTGTTTTGGAGGTATTTGTCCTCGGGTGGATACAGGCAGTCCAAGGAAACCGAGTTGGTCGACAGATATGGGTAAGCGCACCTCGACATAGTCCGTTGCGTAGATCGTTCCAATGCTCTCTCCGCGGGTGACGAACTGCCCCACGTTGACGCGTTCATTGCGCACTAGTCCATCAAAAGGTGCATGGAGTTTTGTGCGAGAAAGATCGCGCTCTGCTTGCTCCAGACCGGCCCGTGCCTCGCTTAGCGAGGCCTCGTCGACTTGCGTCGCGCGTCGCGCGTCATCCACTTGCTGTTGGCTGGCCAGCTGACGTTTGTGCAGACTGAGTACCCGTTCAAGTTCATTCTTTGATAGTGCATATTCGACCTCCGAGCGCTTCATTACAGCCGCACTTCGCTGTAACAGCGTCAGATAATCTGCCTCATCAATGCGCACCAGAATCTCGTTTTTTTGGAAGGACCCACCGTTGACCATAGCGGCTGACATCCCGGTAACACGACCGGTCACCTCGGGAATCAATTCACTTTGGTTGCGCGGTTGAACGGTGCCCTGAGAATGAATAATCAGGTGTTCTGCTGCGGCTTGAACCCGGGTGACACGCACGGAGGGTACAAGGGGTTGGTAGGGCTCCGCTGTAATTTCTTGTTTATTGACGCTGATCAGCACTGCGATGGAAAAGCCCACTATCAGCACCATAATGGTGTAGAGGACCTTTTTATTCATAACCATTCCTTTGCGGATCTTAGTGATTTTCTTTTGAACATGACGTTAACGTGCCGGCAATGATTACCTTTTGATGTTTACGCGCATTAATTCGACAGTTGATGCCATCTCTGCTTCACTCAACGCCTGTCGCGAAAAGTACTTCACAATGCCTTTGTCGTCCAACACAATCAGGCCAGTACCCGCTTTACCTAAATCCCACGCAATGACGCCGCTTCCATTATCATCAACGACCATAACGGCCAGGGGGAGCATGCGTTTATTTTTTTTCAACTCAGACATTACGAATCCCGTGGTGCCCCACATGGCTGCATCCATGTTCAGGACGGTCGTGACATTAATGGCTCCGGGTTCGAAGCTGCTCTGAAGCAGGTCAGTGAAGGGCTTGAACGTATCCTTGTGTTCAATAGTGGCGCCAAAATACTGTATTACATGCACTTTCCCCAGGCCTGCCTCTGAGCTCCATGGGATGAAACTGAATTCATCATCGGTCAGGGTAAGTTCCCCGCGCTCGGTGATAGCCAATAGCGGTAACGGAGCGTCAATCGTGGGTACGCCGGCAAGTGCATTAGTACAAAACAGTATTAATAAAAAACTGGGCATCAATTGTGAAAAGCTCATCGCTATTTTCCTTGTGAATATTGGTGGATGTTTACTGTGATACAGGGTGAAGTTTACACTCGAGAGTTTCGTTTTGACTGGCGCGGGACCCGCACCACGCCATTGTGTTGCGTAGCGAAAGGCTTGGAGCCTGGGCTGACCACGGGGTGATGCTTGGCCGGTTGGCGTGAAGGTACTAGCTGATGTTTACCATTGCCGATTAGGTCGGCTCTGCCCATCTTTTTAAGTGCCTGGCGCAATGTTGGCCAGTTATCGGGATCATGGTAACGCAAAAATGCCTTGTGCAGCCGGCGCTGGGTCTGCCCTTTCACGGTAGGCATGCTATCGCTGTGATGAGTAACGCGCTTGAGCGGATTTTTGCCGCTATGGTACATGGCTGTTGCGGTCGCCATTGGTGAAGGGTAGAACGTCTGCACTTGGTCCGCCCGATACTTGTTCTCCTTGAGCCACAACGCGAGATTCATCATGTCTCTGTCAGAAGTGCCAGGGTGGGCTGCGATAAAATAGGGTATCAAATACTGCTTCTTCCCTGCAGCAATGGAGTATTTTTCGAACATCGCTCTAAATTTTTCATAAGAGCCAATGCCGGGCTTCATCATTTTTGACAGCGGTGCACCTTCGGTGTGTTCGGGCGCAATTTTAAGATAGCCGCCGACATGGTGTGTGACCAGTTCCTTCACATACTCTGGGCTTTGCACCGCAAGGTCATAGCGCAACCCAGAGGCAATCAGGACCTTCTTGACCCCTTTGACACCGCGGGCGCGCCGATAAAGTTTGACCAGTGGCATTTGGTCGGTGTTAAGATTTTTACAGATGCCGGGGAACACACAGCTCAGCTTGCGACATTTTGCCTCCACCTCTTTACTGTTACAGGCCAGTCGCCACATATTTGCCGTGGGCCCGCCCAGATCGGAAATCACGCCGGTGAACGCCGGGGATGTGTCGCGGATCTGTTCGATCTCACGAATGATAGAGTCCTCAGAGCGATTCTGAATGATGCGACCCTCGTGCTCTGTAATAGAGCAGAATGTGCAGCCTCCAAAGCAGCCGCGCATAATATTGACCGAGTGTCGGATCATTTCATAGGCTACGATGCGTGCATCACCATAGACACTGTGGGGTACGCGGGTATAAGGCAATTCGAATACCTGATCCAACTCATCCGTTTCCAGTGGTATGGGTGGCGCATTGAGCCAGAGTTCGCGGTCGCCATGGGATTGGACTAACGGCCTGGCATTGTGCGGGTTAGTTTCCTTATGCAGTACCCTAGATGCATGTGCATACAGGGCAGGATCGCTCCTGACCTGTTCGAAAGAGGGAATACGGATAACGGCGTTTGCCTCATGGTCTTTGATGTTGCCCATAAATCTCACCGGCTCCACCACCTCGGCAGCGTCTACCTGTGTAGCGCAGCTAGCCGTTGCGGTATCCACATAGGGGTCTATCGGCTTTGAGATTGGGCCTACAACATCAATACTGGTCGAGTCGATAACCTGCCAGCCATCGGGCACGCGCTTGCGCACAAAGGCCGTACCGCGTAAATCCCGAATCTTGTGGATGGGTTCACCCGCCGCAAGACGGTGTGCGAGGTCAACGATTGCACGCTCGGCATTGCCATACAACAACAGGTCAGCGCTGCTGTCCAGCAGGACTGAGCGGCGAATCTTATCGCTCCAATAGTCGTAGTGAGCAATGCGACGCAAACTCGCCTCAATGCTGCCAATCACCAGTGGCACATGGCGGTAGGCTTGGCGGAGGCGTTGGCTGTAGACAATCACCGCACGGTCGGGACGCTTGTCACCGGTATTGCCCGGGGTATAGGCATCGTCGTTGCGCCGTTTCTTGTCGGCCGTGTAGCGGTTGATCATCGAGTCCATGTTGCCTGACGCCACGCCAAAAAACAGGTTAGGCTCTCCCAGAGCCTCAAAGTCTGCGGTAGTCGTCCAATCCGGCTGCGCAATGATGCCCACACGAAACCCCTGAGCTTCCAGTAATCGTCCGATAACCGCCATACCAAAACTAGGGTGATCGACGTAAGCGTCACCGGTGACAATGATGATGTCACAGCTGTCCCAGCCGAGCGCATCCATCTCTGCTCGGGACATGGGCAGCTCAGGCGCTGGGCCGAAGCATTCTGCCCAAAACTTGCGGTAGGAAAATAGGGGTGTCGCCATGTGGGTCGCGTCTTAGAGAAAACGCGCGCATTGTAGCATTTCGCTCGCCCCGTTTCACTGATCAACATTGCCAACCAAGATTTATAAAAAGTCTATTTAAATCAATTGCTTGAATGCATGGCGTGCGCGGGGCTAGCCGGTGATGGGAAACTACCCCGGCGCAACTCATTGAGTATGTGCGCAGTGCATAGCTGCATCTGTTGGAGGCACTGTGTCGCCAAGCCGGCTAGAGCCTAGGCAGATTTTTTGGAAAAGACAAAGGCATCCAGTAGAGCCGTGACTGCCATCATCAATAGGCCAAGTATCCAGCGTAAGTCACCCAGATACAGCTGGGTTTCTATTGGGAAGGCTATGGTCTTGGTAAGCGCTGCGTGCTTGAAATGCCAGTCGCTTCTAAACTCCGGGTTGCCAATAATATCCATCAGCGTGCGTCGACTGCGGTAGCGAAGTACCGCGCCGCTGTCCCATTCCTCAGCGCCGTCTATGCCGACTAAATCCATCGCCCCACTGAAGGTATCACCCATAATCACGGGGTGCGAACCCCTGGCCAGCATTGCCGGCAACATATACTGCATATAAAGCGCCATTAACTCTTCAGCGCTTGAGCCGGATTCAGCGCCCTCGACATCATCAGGTGCCTCGTTGTAATCAATCGCATTAAACATCAGAAACTGGCGTCCCGTATCGCCTCGAAATAGATCTTCTGCTCGCGCGATCTGCGCTGGATCAGCACCGTCGGCAAGACGTACAGCGACAAATTCATCGATCTCTTGCTCTGTCAATGGCGCTCTAAAATCGGTGTACCAGCAAAAGAAGACGGCATACAGTGTGAAGCTAGTCAGCCATAGTGTACTGCGAGTGGTCATGGTGTGATCCTGTCGATAGGTGAGTGATTCCCATTACCACCTTATGGCATATAAGGTGACATTACAATTGATGATGCGACAGAGAGCGTACGCCATGGCGAGCAAAAGGCAGAGCGTTGGCTAGGGATGCACAGGCGCTATTCCAGGAACAACGAAGTACTTCAGGCTGAGCCGGAGTAACAGTAAGTCCTTTGACGGGCGTCGTTTATGGGGGACAGCGTGCTTAATGACGTTAGAAGAGGGAAGAGACAAAAAAAAGCTGATAAAGGCGGCTCCAGCAGAGCGGCCTCTGTGTTGACTAAAGCACCTCATGAGGACATGAGGTGCTGTTATTTACCCAGTGGCTAGAAATCCCAGCGTACTGTAGCTCCCCACGTTGCGGGCTCTTTGTAGTAAGCGATAAAACGACCCGTCTGTACAGGAGCGTCAGCAATAGTAGAGGTCGATTCCGAATCGAACACATTACGCCCCCAGACGGTGAGAGTTGTTTGGTACTCTTCAAACACCAGTCCCGCCCGCAGATTGACCACTTCATAGGAGCCATCCAGCTTTTCCGGATCATTGTTGACATCGGTCATACGTTCATCAGTCCAAACATATTCACCGTAGGCGAACCCTTCGAGATTGTCGGCAAGACGGAAGCGCTGGGTGGCCGTCATAGCCACAACATTTTCGGGATTGCCTGATACCAAGCCGCCGCTAATATCACAGACACCCGAACCAGGAGCGCTTTCATTGGGGGGTACCGGAACTCCAGCCGCGTTTCTAGGGCCATCCTGCCAAGGCGTGCCGGTCCAGCAGGCGCCGTTAGGAAAATCCGCGTACTCCGCGTGGTTGTAAGCGTATGCGAGGGTGAGAGTGGTGTTGTCTGCGGGCAGCCACAGTACATCGATTTCTCCGCCGTAGGTCTCGGCCGTGCCGGCATTATCCAAGACAAACCCTGCACCCTGAAACGAGATAGTTTGCAGATCTTCGGTGTCTGTCTTGTGCAGAGCAACATTTATCCGCAGGCCCTGATCTGGAAATTCGGTCTTCACACCCAGTTCATACGATTCTGCAGTTTCAGGGTCAAACACGGTATCGGCTGTCTCCGGTATACGGTCAGTGTTGATGCCGCCTGACTTATAACCCGTGCCGTAGGAGCCGTAAAACATGGTGACATCATTCATGAACCAGCTGAGTTTGACGGTTCCAGTGACCTTATTCTCATCAAAATCCTCATCGACATCCGGCCTTGGGGCTAGCTCAGTTAGGCCTACGAAACCTGGAGGGGTTGGTGTGGTCCCGGTAAACAGTTCGGTCATCTCCTTATTTTCCTTGGTCCAGCGCAAACCGGCCGTCACGACAAACTGCTCTGTGATGTTGTAGTCTGCCTGACCAAAAATGGCATAACTGTTGTGCTTCTGATCGGCGTTGTTGCGGGAGTAGCTACCCGGAGGTAAAAAGAACTGAGGTATGGCAGGAACAGGGGCCGTTGGAGCGATAAAAAAGCCGCCTAGAACATATGAGTCCTCTCCAAGGATGGTATTGGCCTCTGACTTGAGAGTCTGATTCCAGTAGTACAGGCCCCCGACATAGTTCACCTTGTCGTCGAAGGCATCGCCGCTTATTTGGAGTTCCTGCGAGTACTGCTCCTGCTCGAGGTCATTGGTTCTGATCAGTGCATCGACATCATAGAAATCAACGTCCCCTTTGTCATAGGCGTCGTGCTTGCGATAGGACGAGATGCTGGTGAGCAAAAAATAGTCTGTTTGCCAGTCAGCCTGCAGTGATATGCCCTCGTCAGTATTTTGCGATTCAGGTTTAAAGCTGGCGCTGACTTTGTAATCGTAAAAGTCGTCCCCACTTATCACCGTTCCGCCAAGATCATCACGGACTACCGTATCGCTGCCTATGAGCGCATTTGGCGGCGCTGGATTTTGAGTCTCGAAATTGGTCTGCCAGTTGCCGACGGCACAACACGCCTCGTCAACTTCTGAATGATCGCCAATAAAGCGTAAGGTGAGATCGTCGTTGGGCGTATAGAGCGCCTGAAAACGCAGGCCCCAACGATCTCTATCGTTCAGCGAGTCATTCTCTTGAATTTCCTTGCCTACGAGATCAACGTAGCCATCGCGGTCCATATTGAAGCCGGTCACCCGGACTGCTAGCACGTCATCGATCAAGGTAAATGATTTGGCACCGCTTATATCCAGTAAGCCGTAGGTACCGACACCCGCATCAATGAAGCCTGAACCCTCAAAATCAGGCGCCACTGTCTCCAGTAAGACGGCTCCAGCGGGCGTGTTTCGACCAAAAAGCGTACCTTGTGGCCCGCGCAATACTTCAACCGAAGCCACATCGACCATATTATTGATCATCGAGCCTTGCCGTGCCCTATAGATGCCGTCAACGTAGAGTCCTACAGACGACTCCAATCCGAAGTTCTGTGTGCTGGTGAAAATTCCCCGAATACCGAAGCTGGTGTTGGATGAGCTTTGGCTTTGCGTGACCCGAAGACTAGGTGCGATGGATGCCAGTTCGAACATGTCGCGAACACCGGCTTGACGCAGCTGCTCACCGGTAAACGCTGTCACCGCAACAGGCACATCCTGAAGGTTTTGTGAGCGCTTTTGCGCGGTCACCACGACTTCCTCTAGCATGCCATCAGCGATCGCAAGCGTTGGGAAGTAGGCGCACAGCGCGATGAAAACAGCAATGATTGACGTGCTTTTTCGGAGATAAATCATGTTTAGAACCCTGCAATGCTTATTACTGAAGTAGCTATTGCTAGCTACTGTTCTTTACTGGCGGTAAGCATATTCGACTTAGATGTCATTGTCACAATATTATTAGTCACTTTATTACCGATATTGTCGCCAAGCCCTCACGCGCTGGGCTGCCTCTCCGTTGGGTCAAGGCCCGGCTCAGGCAGAGCAGTGCCACAGGCGCGGCAGTAGTGAGCCTCTGGATCCCGTTCCACGGCCGCACAGTTGCTGCAATTACGCGCTTCTCGTGCCTGTTTTTCGCTTTGGGCTCTTTGGCTCACCGTCAGTTCGGCGGTGATGATGCCAGTGGGTACGGCGATTACTGCGTAACCGATCAGCATGCCAACAGCAGAAATCGCCCGCCCGATGCCTGAGTGCGGCACCACGTCACCATAACCCACCGTGGTAATCGTCACGATGGCCCAGTAAATGCTCACCGGAATGTTATCGAAGCCGTTTTGCCCGCCTTCAGCAACATACATCAGGCAGCCGAAAATAGTGGTTATCATCATCATGAGCGCGAAAAAGACAAAGACCTTACGTGCTGAGCGCCGCAGTGCCGCGGCCAGATAATTGGCCTCCTGTAATAAAGCGAACAGCCGGAGTACGCGAAAAATACGCAGGATACGTAACACTCGGATAATAAGGAGCGGTGCCGCCTGCGGAACCAGCAATGCAAGATATGTGGGCAACAGGGACAGTAAATCAACGACACCGTAAACACTAAAGATATAACCTTTGCGGTTTGGCGTGCACCAAATTCTGATCAGGTATTCCACAGTAAACAGTAACGTGAAAATCCATTCCAGCTTTAGATAGAGACTGCCATGCGCAGCGTCCGACGTCCCCACTGAATCCAGCATGATCACCACAACACTGGCGATGATGACGATGATCAGGACGATATCGAACCATTTTCCTGCAGGCGTTTCTGTCCCGAAAATGACGTCGAAAAATGTTGCCTGAAGTGCCGATTGCTCTCGCTTTGACATAATCTATCGCTTGCCGAGGGTGGGCCGAATTACAGTGCAGCCACTATATTAAACGCTGCGTACTTTGTACAACTCGGCAAAATAGCTGCCGGGGCAAAACGAATGATCTCACTCGTTTGGTACGGTCAGTCCTTGTCCGCTGAAAGCACGCTATCTACTGGGGTGTAAAATTCGGAACGCGCTCCCGTTCTGTTAGAGGAGACCTCGCAGGTAATAAAAGGGGGCCACATTTAAAAGTAGACCAATAGAGATGCATTAGACTAGAAGATTAAGCGTGGTCTGTCCCTGTTTTTCAATCTAAACGCGCGTGGTTTTCGCTTCATTAAAGGTGAAACCTTCGTAGTCCGCGGCAGCAATGCTGTCACAGACCTGACGGTAAACGCCCACACCGCCAACATAGGCCATGAACATCTGGGTTTTGCCCGGTACATTAGCGCCCATGTACCAGGAGTTGGCTTTGGGGTAGAGCGTCAGGTGGGCTTGTAATTCCGTATGTTTCGCCCATTCGTCCTCCGCTTCTGTTTCCGCCTCTATGGTTGCAAGGTTTCGCTCGCCCATCCATGCAATACAGTCGCTGACCCAATCCACGTGCTGCTCGATGGAGACCAGCATATTTGATAGCACTGACGGACTTGATGGTCCCGTGATGGTGAACAGATTGGGGAACCCGGCAACCGCCAGTCCCAGGTAGCTGTGAGGCCCCTGAGCCCATTTGTCTTTAAGTGAAACATTGCCTCTGCCGCGTATATCAACAGCGGTTAGCGCGCCGGTCATGCCGTCGAACCCGGTCGCAAAGACGATAGCGTCAAACCGTTCCGTGCCTCCGCTGGTTTTTATACCTTTTTCTGTGATCTCGAGAATCGGCGTTTGTTGCAGATCAACCAATTGCACAGAGTCTCGATTGAAGGTTTCGTAATAGTTCGTGTCCAGACAGGGGCGCTTGGTTGCGAAGGGGTAAGACTGCGGCAGTAATGCTTCAGCCGTCTCAGGGTCATTTACCAGTGCCCTGATACGGCCGTGAATATACCGGGATATGTGGTCGTTTGCCTCCTGATCCAACTAAATGTCATTGAATGTCGATTGCATGGCGATCAACAGACCCGCGTTCCAGGCTGCATCGTAGCGGTGTGCACGCTCCTCCTCATCCACCATGTGCCAGGATTCCAGAGAGCGGGGCGGATCCACAATAGCGGCTGCAGCAAGTTTTTGCTCGTCACGATAGCTTGGGTAGTTAGCTTTTATTTCAGCGATTTCGTCTTCGTCCAGAGGTCGATTTTTGGCGGGCATGGAGTAAGCCGGGGTGCGCTGGTAAATCGTCATCGCGGTTGCCTGCTCGGCGATCAGCGGTATCGACTGAATTGCAGATGATCCGGTGCCAATCACGGCGACTTTTTGCCCAGTAAAGTCCACGCCCTCATGCGGCCAAAGACCAGTAACATAGGAGGGGCCCTGCAATGTATCCGTTCCGGGTATATCGAGATCCTTGGATACCGAAAGACAGCCGGTAGCCATGATGAAATAGCGCGCTGCAACTACCTCGCCGGTATCCGTGTAAATCAGCCACTGCTGATTGTCCTCGTCATAAACCGCGCGCTTAACACGCGTGTCAAAGTTAATGTCCTTGTTGAGATCGAAGCGCTGCGCCACGTGTTCGACATAGTTGAGGATCTCAGGCTGGGTGGCATAGACTTCTGACCACCGCCATTCCTGCTCCAGCTCGGGCGAAAAAGAATAGGAGTACGCCATGCTCTCTAAATCGCAGCGCGCACCGGGATAGCGATTCCAATACCAGGTGCCGCCATGATAGTAGACGATCACGGATTTCGATGGGCCTGGCGGCGTTAGAACGTGGGCGCGAATGGTAGACTCATCGGCCGTCGTGATAGCGACCTCCTCAATGCGATCCATCTGGGGCCCCTCATGGCTTAGCGCTGCCATGGCGGTATACATGAGCCGTGCTTCTTCAACGCTGACTTGATGCAGTGCCGGTGCGCCACTGATAGCGGATTGAGCCAAGAAGGCGGTGCTGGCGATATCCAAGGTCACTGCGGGTACTCCCTAATAATACGTTTTGATCAGATGCTCTATTTTTCTTGGGACTGCATAACTAACGGTCTTACCAGGCTCAATTGACAGCAGTGCGCAACTACGTTTTACAAAAGTATAGCTGAGGGATGTTGCAGTGTCCTCGACAAGACAAAAACAACGCTGGCGCGCAGCAGATGTCCACCCACGAGCTATACTTGAAATGGTAGCTACGCAAATTTGACGGCTGACTAAACTGGAGCTTAAGCTGATGGCGAATTTTTTAACTTTTGTGCTGAGCAACTTTACGCTTACTTTCTTCGTCATTGGTTTGCTTTTTGCTTTTGGCGTTCTTGCACCCAAACTAAAGCCCCTGCAGAAAAAACAAATCATTGAAGCACTCTTTTCTTACTTTCTTCTTTTTAGCATTGGAATTAGCTATCTTTACAACTTCATAATGCACGTCTTTTTTGCGGAGATGGCGGCAACCTTCATCGGGTGGGAGAACAGCCCATTCCAGTATGAAGTGGGCTTTGCCAGCTTGGGGTTCGGCATTGTTGGGCTAATCGCATTTCGACAAACCCTAGCGTTTCGGGCCGCGGCAGTAATTGGTCCATCACTGTTTCTATGGGGAGCTGCTGGAGGGCATGTATACCAAATGATAAGCAATCACAATTTCTCATCGGGGAATGCTGGTGTTATTTTTTGGACAGACGTCATCTTACCAATAGTCGCGTTTTTTTTGCTTTATCAGCAATATACATTAGAGCCGCTGGGGGCGGCGCCTCACAAGCCTAATTCAGGCGACGCAAAAGCTCGCTCGGCTGATTAGTAGGGTTATATTGCGTTGCAACCATAGATAAACTTTTGACCAATGAGCACTATCGAAAAGGCAGTTGAGATGGGAGCGCGTGGACACGCTGGAGATGTCGATAAGGCTGGACATCTCTAGCGCCACGACGCGCTGACAACGAGCTGGCCGGTCGGCGCGATCGACGTACACGCCCTCCAGGAACAGGATGTGGAGAAAAATCGCGGGGAAAGTATAAGCAATATAAAAAGGGTATCGGCAAGAAATCGACTCGCACCTTCCCGTTCTCATGCCCTAAGAGGGCGCCCTGTGTCATTGCGGCGGGTTTGCGGATTTGGTTGCGGTATGAGGCAACGAACGCCGCGCCGTAATTAGCGGCTCTTATCCCTCTGTGTAGGTTCAATGCAAGGCAGAGTAAGTGCTGCGCGGCAAGGGGCTCCACAGAGCAGAACTGTCTAGAGAACGTTGTTGACAACCATCGCGGACGACCAAATTGAAAATAATTGAAAAAATAGGGTTTTCCCTACTTTCTAGAACGTTAAAAGCAAGTAAGATCTATCGTATTGGCCGTGTAACGTATTCGGTAATGCGTTGCGAGTATGGGCGGACTGTTGCGTCATTGTAGGGTCGAAAGGGGTGGTTGCAGAAGAATAAGGAATTAGAGCGGCATTGTGCTCAGCCGCACTCAAGGATGCAGAGGTGTTTTTATCAGAGATGCTTTAGGGTACTACATGGGCGTTTTTTCACGCACCGTGGGAAAAGAAAATACGGGTATTATCGTCAGAAATTACGAAGGCAAGGTGCTCTCGGTAAATAGTCGTTTCTTAGAGTTAGCTGGGGTATCTAAAAGTACATCCAGTCTGACAGTTGATGACTTTCCATGGGGGAATTTAAAGCAGCAAAGCGACGCGGCTGACGTCCTCGCAAAATCTGGCGACGTCAGAGAAATGGTTAGTCTGTACTTTCACCCGACCAGGCAACAATGGGTGCACGCCGTCTCGGTCAAATTTGCTCATCAATCATCCTCAGCGTCCGGGCGACCACTTGAATGGGAAGGCCAGCGAGTTATCTATATACTCATGATGGATGTTAGCCACATATCACGCGACCTCCCGACATTCAAGCCGTGGAGCGAAGGTACTGAGATTGACTTTGAAAAAGAAAGGATAGTTTTTCCCAATGGCAGCTATCTTTCCCGCAACGATCTTATTTGCTTAAGTTATTACCTGGAAAATTTTCCTCAAAGCGCCATAGCCGAGACCATGAGTCAAAGTATTAAGACCGTAGAGAAAAGAATAGCAGCTTTAAAATCCACTCTGCATAATTTTGACCCCCACTGCACAAATCTATATGAACTGTGCAGAAAGCATGGTCTCAGGCAGATGCTTGAGATGAAGCGTGACTGGTTTGATAAGAGAACTGTGGCTGCGCAAATTACGAACATGCAATGGCAGGGCAATCATGACATGGTCTCCTAAGTACGCTACACCCCCCCCTCTTTACTAGGCGTGCGGCTCACAAGAGAAGATGTTCGATGTTAATCTCGCAGTAAAACAGGGCGCGACAGGCTATGCGCTAGATTAGCGTGTGACGTCGCTGCAGACACTAGTTCGAATTTTCGGAAACAATCTTAAGCACGACGTTGGCGGCTTCCAGTCCAGAGTTCTGGTTCTGGCCGGTAACAAAACGCTGTTCATCATCAACCACCACACGCGTCGCGAAAAAGTCGCGAAAGGCCGTATTGGACTCAAAAACCACGCCGGCTTTTCTCAGCTCGGTTTCAGGGTGCTGTGGCGTGACCGCAATGCCAAGCTCTTTGATTTGCCTGTCAGTCACGCCGGTCATGCGGCGTCCGGAGATTAGGAGGTTGCCGGCATGATCTTTTGCATTAATGAATCCCAGCACACCGTGACAGACACCTCCAATCACGGGACTGCCTTCGGCATAGTAGGCTTCCGAGATCTTTTCGCCAAGCACAGGTGAATACCCGAGGTCATAGGCTGCTCCCCAACCTCCCGCCAGAAATATGACGTCGTACTGAGTGAAGTCGACATCATCAATACGCATGGAGTTTTCCATTTTGGCCTGAAGAGTCGGGTCCTCAAGATAGCGCAGGTCCTCTGGCGTTCTGATCATAAACGTCACCGTCTGAGGGTCTATTGGGATGTTGCCACCCTCAATGCTGGCGACATCAACCGTCATGCCCGCGTCCAAGAAGGTGTAGTAGGGGTGCGTCATCTCCGACAATGCGACGCCAGTTGGGTCTCCGCTAGTCTCTCCGGGAGCATTAAGGATGCCGTGGTTGGTGCCGATCATGAGCGCTCGCTTGCCCGCCGGGATCTGATAGGTAGGGCCAGTATATTCGGGGTGCAGGCCCGCCTTGTGCAATACCGTGGGCAGTGCGACTCGGATGACGATGATGCAAACTACCAGTACACCCAATGTCGTGATTATCGCCTTTTTCATGTGACATGCTTCCTGTGATTAAAGAACTTAGAGATTCCCAAAAAGGCCTTAACGGTGATCTTTCGCTGTGAAATTTAAGGTCCTGCCACATGTTTTGGCGACCATTACGTTAGGGTCAAAAATTGTATCGCACCGTCACACCCCAAGTGCGCGGAGCCTCGAGGAAGAAGGCGTCGGTGCCTGAGTATGCTATCGGTGCTGCTGCTAATGAGGCGTAGGCCTCATCCGTCGCATTTTTCACCCATAGTGCGGCATCCCAGTCGTCATTGCGCCACCCAAGACGGAGGTTCACCAGGTTTTTGTCCTGTTCCACTGTCTCGGGCTGGTAGGTTGGGTTACTAAAGTGATCGCTCATATAGCTATAATCACCACGCAGGTAGGATACGCCCTCAGCGACGGGCAGAAGAAAGGTTGCTGACACATTGCCGCTCCATGTCGGTGCATAGGGCACGTCAAAGTTTTGTTCGCTCAGTATGCCGTCGGTATACTCGGCGTCTAGGTACTGTAAGCCACCGCTGAGCATGAGAAATTCCCACGGCGCCGCAGAGACATTAAGGTCTACTCCGGCGCTAGTGCCCTCTGCAGCATTGCTGACGTAGGTCCCCACGCCGCTGGGCTGCTGCGCCAGAAACTGGAGATCTGAAAACTCGGTATAAAACGCTGTCGCGTTGATTCGAAGGCGATTGTTGAACAGTTCTGATTTGATGCCAAGTTCATAGTTGGTGGTATCTTCATCCTTGAATTCACGGGAAAAACCTTCCGCAGCGACACCGTTAAAACCGCCTGACTTGGTGCCGCTAGACGCTGAGGCAAACACCATCACCTCCTCATTGACAAAATAGGTGAGATTGGCCAGCCCGGTAAAGCCGTCGGATTCGCGGTTGAAGCTTTCATCAACCGGTGCAAAACCTAATTGTACTAGCGAGCTGCCGGCGGCAAACAATGCCGCAGTAGAAACCGGTTGGGTCAACAGATCTACATCTTTGTTTTCAGTGGTGTAACGTAGCCCTAATGTTGCGGTCCATTGTTCGGTAATGTTGTAGGTAGATTGCCCGAACAGCGCGAAGGTTTCTGTTTCCCATTTGTTGTTAAATAACACGGTATCGCCTGGCTGAACCACTAGGCCAAAACCCGGACCCAGTCCCGTCGCCGCGCCTCCGACCTGAATAACATCTTCACCGATCTCAACGGGGGCGCTGTTGGGGCCGCCCCGGGTTCGCTTTTCATAGGCGTAAAATCCGCCCAACATATACTGCAGCGGGCCTTCCAAGCCACTGGTTAGGCGCAGCTCTTGAGAATACTGTTCGCCGGAGTACTTGTCATCAACGAGGGCTATTAGGGCCAGCTCCGAGCGATCCGCGTCCACGGAAACGTTGTAATCGTAGTCGTTCCAGGCGCTGAGGGATGTTAGTACCGCGCTATCCAAGTCATAGTCCAGTTTTATGTTGACACCGTCCGATTCGAGATCAAACTTGGAATTGACATTGACGTTGTTTTTGTAATCAAAAGCATCGTTCTTGGGGACGGGCAAGCCCTGAACGATGAGTTGATCCGTTACTGCGGCAGTCTGTGTGGCATCGGCAGCACAGCAACTTGTATCACGGTCTACGTGAGTGGCGGTCAGTCGTATGCTCAGTGCATCGGTTGGCAACCACAGAACTTTTCCCCGAGCGTTCCAGTCCTTTGCGCCATTGAGGTCTTTGCCAGTATCGCTCTCCATCCAGCCATCGGTGTCATGCCAGCTGCCTGACACGCTGTAGGCCAGTGACTCGGTGATTGGTCCGGTCACTGAACCCACGTATCGTTGCATCGAATAGTCACCTAGACTCGCTTCTATATACCCTTCAGATTCTTCCAGGTTAGGATTTTTCGTGATCACACTGATGACGCCTGCATTACTATTTTTTCCATACAGAGTGCCTTGGGGACCTTGTAGCACTTCGATACGTTCGACATCGGTCAGGTCTGACATGCCCAGACCTGAGCTCCCCATGTAAACGCCATCCAATATGAAGGCCACGGAAGCTTCCAATGACGGGTCATTCTGTGAGGTGCCAAAGCCTCGAATTCGCAGAGCAGAGGCGAAGGGACTGAGGTTAGTGCTGACGGTGAGTGCAGGCACCAACGCTGCAACGTCACTGAGATCGGTGATGCCGGCCTCTTGAATCGTCATTTCAGAGAGTGTGTTGACTGTAACGGGGACGTCCTGCAGACTCTCGGCACGCTTAGTGGCAGTAACAATGACCTCCTCTAGTCCCTGCGCAAGGGCATGGGAACTACTGATTGAGGTCACAACGGCGACGATAATCGCGATCAGTTTATGCATGTTCAGCACCTTATTATAATATCTGATTGATAGTTTTAGCATAATATATGCCAAAAAAATTTAACCGTCAATATCGATCAATATTGCCGCAGCATTTCTTGTCTTACCGAGGGCTGATGCGCTCTACCGCTAAAGGCCGGGCGGGGCGTTCTTTAGGCTAAGCTAACGTTTGGCCATTTCTGCCAAGTCGTCGTTCATAGCCTGCAGGGTGTTGGCGCGAATAGATAGCTTGTTAGCGGCATATTGCGCCTGAGGCAGGTTGGCTAATTTCAGCGCGACTTCCATCGCGCGTGCATCCAAAAGGTCGGCCTCCACAGCCTCGTCGATAAACCCTGCCTCCACCGCTTGTTCTGGGTTGTAGACTTCCGACTGCAAAGCCACTCGGGTCATATGCTGTCGGGATATCCGTGCTGCAGTCAACGCCAGCAATAGGGGGGTCAGTTCCATGCCGATGGCCGTTTCGGGTAGGCTTATCTTGAAATTTCCCCGACTGGCAATACGACTGTCACACGCCATAATAATAAACGCACCCATGGCGACGCCGTGTCCGGTACAGGCGGCTACCAGAGGCAGTGGAAAGCTGTACAAACGGACCAGAAGGTCAAAGCCCCTTCCAACCATTGTCATGCCGAGCTTGACACCTTTTTTGAACTCCTCTAGGTCGAAGCCGCCGGAAAAAATACCTTCGCGACCCCTCAGGATAACGGCGCCGACTTGCTCCGCCTGCGCGCGGTCCAGTCCCGCGTTGATGTCATCCAAAAACTGAGGGCCCACTGCGTTCGCTTTACCATCGTCGAATGTGAGGATGGCGATATTGTTGATCACTGTATATTCCATTAGGTATTCCTCAAGTTTTCCTATGACATACATACTGCCACTCGCTGTTTAGTGGAGCAAGTGGATGTGCTAACCTGACCCTCTTGTCTAGCTGTGGTAATGACTGTGAGCAACCTTTTACAGAACAACAAAAACGTCGATTCTGCCCCCCGGCCTGATGGCCGACGCGAGCGTGCTGAGCGCACGCGGCAGGCAATTATCGATGCCGCAGGGGGCATGATAGTGGAGGGCATCCTGGCGCCCACAGCGCAGCAAATAGCGGACCGGGCCGGCGTCGGCATTCGGTCTTTCTTTCGCCACTTCCTCGACATGGAAAGCTTGTTTCTGGCGGTGGACGGCCAAAGCCGGGACAGCATGGAGGCGCTTTTCATGGGAGGAGACCGCACTGGCACGCTTGCAGATCGCATTCTGCACGCCGTTGAACGTCATGCGCAAGGGTATGAAATTCATGCGAATGCTATTCGCGCAGCCAAAGCGAATTTCTGGCGCTGGGAGCTGATGCATAAGAATTACCAGCGTTACCAGCGCGGTCTGCGTAAAGACCTTGAGGATTGGCTTCCTGAGGTGAAAGACTTGCCGAAAGCTGAGCGGGACACTGTCGATGCGATAGCGTCTGGCGAGATGTGGTTGCGGCTGCGGGATGAGCAGGAGCTGAGTAAACAGCGGTCCATCGAAATCGTGGTCAATTTATTGGCCGTATTGATACCGAATACTTAGGCCTAGGATATCTGTGCTTGGGTGTCATATTGTCATGAGGTGAGTTGATGAAACTGTTACTAGCGCTTTTTGCGGTAGGGCTGGGTTCAATGTATGCGGAGGCTCAATCACCTGTCTCCGCCGTTACCCCAGCGATGACCGCGACGGCAAATCAGCTGCTGGCGTCGGCGAGGCAGGATAATCAAGGGTATGAACTGGTTCGATCCCTGACCACAGAAGTCGGTCCTAGGCTGGCTGGAACAGAAGCCGAAGCTCGTGCCCGGCAGTGGGCAGTGGAAAAACTTCAGGTATTAGGGCTGCAGAATGTCCGGGTGGAGCCATTCCAAGTCCCTGTGTGGTTGCGTGGTGTTGAGCTCGGCGAGATTGTGTCACCGTTTCCGCAGTCCTTGACCATTACCGCGCTGGGCGGTAGTGCCAGTACTGGGAAGCAGGGCGTAGAGGCTGAGGTCATTGTGTTCGACTCACTATCAGCGCTGCAGCATGCGTCACGCATGCAAGTGGAAGGCAAAATTGTATTTATTGATGAAGTCATGGTGCGAAGTCGAGACGGAGCGGGCTATGGCCTTGCGGTGCAAAAGCGGTTGGCGACCGCTTATGTGTCTGAGCAACTGGGTGCTGTCGCGGCGCTGATTCGTTCAGTGGGCACCAGTAGCCATCGTTTTGCGCACACTGGCCAGATGCGTCAGGCAGGCGCTGACGCTGAGGCTGGCGTGCCAATGGCGGCGCTCGCGGCGCCGGATGCCGATCAACTCAAACGAGCGTTGGGGTATGGTAAACCGGTAACTGTAAAGCTGGTCATTACGCCACAGCGACTCCCGCCTGCCTCTTCCGGCAATGTGATTGGTGAAATTGTCGGGCGCGAGGCGCCACAGGAAATCGTGCTGGTGGGAGCGCATCTCGATTCATGGGACCTGGGCACCGGCGCCGTTGATGACGGCGCAGGCATTGGTGTTGTATTGGGCGCGGCTAAACTCATCATGCAGCAGTTGCCACAGGGTCCCCGGCGCACTATTCGCGTGGTTCTTTTTGGCGCTGAGGAGGTGGGGACTGTGGGTGCAAAGGCTTATGCCCGCGAGCATGCTGCAGAGCTGCCCGATCACATTGTCGCCACCGAGTCAGACTTTGGGTCAGGCGACATCTGGCGTTTTGATAGCCGTGTCGATGAAGAAAAGCTGCTGCAGATGGCCGCTATCGCAAAGGTGCTGGAACCGCTGGGAATAGCACCGGGGAACAATACTGCTAGGGGTGGCCCAGACCTGAAATACCTGCGCGAGATGGGCGTGCCTATTGTCAGCCTTTTGCAGGACGGTCAGGATTACTTTGATTTTCACCATACAGCCGATGACACCTTCGATAAGATCGCGCCTCGCGCCCTTGACCAGAATGTAGCCGCTTATGCCGCATTTATGTATCTGGTGGCGGAAACTACTGCAGATTTTCGCCAGCAACATTAATGATCAATTTATCAAATGGCAGTGATAGGTGTTGGGCGACCCTGATTAATGATGTGTTCATGGCGCCATTTTTGAGTGAGGAGCAGTGCGGCAGGCTGCTTTATGCGATAAAAAATCAGTCGGGAACGAGTGATAATGCGCTGGATAATCCAAACAATATGCATGAATACGGTGTGATCTTGCATGATCCGGATCTGAGGGCCTGGATTGATGAATTGGCTAACACCACGCTGAAGGAAACCATACAGGAAAAATTTCCGGGTATGCCAGGACACTATTTTTCTAGCCATCACAGCTTTATTACGATCTATAGCAAAGAGGCTAATCAAGACCTGTCACTGCATGTCGATGCTAGCCATATAACGCTGAATATCTGCTTGGAAAACCAGGCTCAGGGAGCCGATCTTGTCTTTACGGGTACCCGTTGCCGAGATCATGTTGATACGTTGCCCGATGATCCTATGACCCGATTGACATTTCGGGCCGGTGACGCGGTCCTACATGCTGGTAATCAACGCCACTTCGTCACCGATTTAGAGTCTGGTAGTCGTACAAATCTAGTGATCTGGATGCGCCTAGAAGGAGAGGCCTACGATCATGCTAATCCCTGGGTCGTGAAGCGCTGTCCTATATGCCTATGAGCTTCTTGATGTCGCGGCGTTACCTCCCGTGGAGATCAGATGCCAGATTAATGTGGAGCTTTGGCTTGTGATTAAGCGTGTTTTTGGAGAAATAGGCGGCCGCAAGATGGACGACTTCCACACAGGTTTCAGCCACACCAACTATACAAGCGCTATAGGGATCGCTAAAGGAATTCCGGCGGCTGATCAAACTGATGCAGTTCGAAACTGGGCTGCTCCCTTTATTCCTAAGCCTGCCATGCTGGAGCGTGGCATCTTAGTTCCAAGCGACTCTCCGCCAGATGAAAATATAGATACTCAGTAACGCCAGAATCATTGTGCTGAAAGAGGCAGTGCTATTCTCGGTGTGCTTCGAAATCTATAAGGCGTAAGATGACGGTTATATCGCCATACTTAAAAATAAGAGAATAATAAGTTATGTTATATATGAATATAGCGAGTCGAATTGTGTTGTTAAGTTTCCTTCTCGCAATCGGGTGCTCCGATAAAAATGCAGAAGAGACACAGGCTATCGCTGATGTCCCCCCGATGCTGAAAACCACATCAACGTTCCCCATTGGAAATGCAATATTCTCGCAAGACGATTCAAGGTTTATAGAATACGAATTAAGCTATTCGAGAGTGCTTGATATTATAAAAGAAGAATCCGACTATGTTGGACACGACGAGCTTTTTCGTATCCGTGAAACACATCCTACTCCTAACACCACTGACTATGCGAGGCTAGACGCCTTTGTCGATTTTGCAGAGAGCGAAGGCTATAGGATACACGGCCACAATCTTTTCTTTTACTCGGATATTGGAGCAGACAGTTGGATCTCTGAGTATAGAGAGAAGGGTACTTGGACACAGGAGCGATGGCTGATTTGGTTTGAGCAATACGTCAAAGACAAAGTGGGGCGTTATAAGGGTAGAGTGGCGTCATGGGATGTATTGAATGAGCCTTTATATCGAGTATTGTTGGATGATCCTGATGCGCGTAACATTTTTATAGACCTGGCAGGAAAGGACATTTACGCCAAAGCGTTTCAATGGGCTAGAGAGGCAGATCCGCAGGCAAAGCTGGTATTGAATGAGTTTTTCTTGGGACCTAATGGGGCTGTCAAAACTGACGATTTGATAGCACTTGCCGATGAGCTTGGCCGCGCGGGTGCAAAGGTCGACGTGATCGGGTTTGAAGGTATTTATTTCTTTTCGCCTATGATATTCACGAGTTACTCGTACAATTATGAGCGCTTTAAAAGGGCGGCCGACGCGGGCTACATGGTCACTGTTTCTGAATTAAACATAGGATTGAATACCTTTCCCGCTGCAGGTAAGTTTCAGAGCCAAACGAGGTTGCTGCACTCTATACAACGAAAAGCCTTTAACAATATAGTGCGCGCCTATCTTGATGCGGTGCCGGCAAAGCAGCGATGGGGCATGGTGACCTGGGGCGTTGCTGATTATAGTGGATTTTTACGATTTGGTGATATCTTTAAGGCAATTAGGTCGTCGGGCGGTGGCTCGGAATGGCCTTTGTTGTGGAATGACGATTTCAATAGAAAGCCTGCTTACTATGGTTATATTAGTGCATTGACGGGCGTTGACGAGCCTTTTAAGTACGCCTCTGTTTATGATGGAGGTGAGCTGTCTGACGATCTGCCTTTATCGCAAGACTTTAGAGCGGATCTTCTGGAACAATTGGACGTGGAAAAAAATGCCTTGATTGTCGTGCCTTCGTCAACGACTGCTGAAGATGGGTATTATCAGGAGGTCAAACAAGAGATAGAAGATAGTCCCACTCCATAACAACCACTAGGTATCAGTGGGATGTGCGGGTTCTAGGTGCCAGTTGTCCAACAAAAACTTTTTGGCATACCAAGTGTTCCAGTGTTCAGTTATATAAGTAATTTTATTATCGTTGTTGAACTTGATCACGAAACAATAGACATTACAGTAATCGCGTCCACTGAGCGTTTTACTGCGCTGAGTATGCTGCCTCACGACATAATCGCTGTCTGCTAGCAAAACCACGTCCTCAAATGACGTTTGCGCTAGGTCATAAGCATCTACACCACGGTCCAAATTGGCCGAATCTTGAGATCCTGCCATCAGTTTGGTAATCGCAGTAATACCCTTGTGTTCTGTGTTCCCGGGCGGATCTCCGATATGGGGTAGCCCGTTCCACCATATTGCCTTTTCATCAAAAATAGCTAAACGATCAAATTCCGCAGGCCCCTCGAACAGCTGAGTGACGGTATTCAGTCTGTATTTTTCTCGGTCGGTATAAACGGGCATGGTTTTGTCCTATTGTTGTCATTCCGCGCGTTTATGCGCTTTTTATCGTTATTTATGCCGGCGCTATTCTTTAAAGGTATTCCAGTTGAGAACGTCTTCGACCGGACTGCGCCAGGCTTTTTTGAATTCAGTGCCAAGGGTGTAAGCGATAGGAAATAATCCGACCTGCGTATAGTTTGCAGGAATGCCCAGTAGCGCGGCAATTTCCTGCTCACGAAATAGATGCGCAGTTGTCCATGCACTGCCCATGCCTTTGGTTCGCAGCGCCAAGAAGAAGCTCCATACCGACTGCAAAATAGATCCCCACAGGCTGGCCTGATAAAACACGGAGGCACCTTCTAGTCTCCCTGCTAATAGCGGAAAGGCTATTGCAGGTACTTCGGCTAAATGCTTGCGCAGATAATCTACCGACTCCGAAATATTTTCTGCGCCAGGAATATGGCTGCCCATATAGTTGTCACCGGTTGCGTCGCCCAGGATAGTAACGTAATCATCCATTGCCTGATCGTATATTTTTGCAATTTTGCGAATCTTGTCGCGGTCATCTACAATTATCCATTTCCATGTATTCATGTTCGAGCCGTTGGGTGCCTGTAGGGCTATTTCAAGGCACTGTTCTATAAGCTCTCGTTCAACAGGCTTACTGAAATCTAGGCGTTTGCGCACCGCACGCGTGGTGGTCAAAATATATTCAGCGGACTGTAATTTATCCATTGTTCCTCTCTAACCTCGCACTGAGCTACCACCATTAACAACAAACTCTTGGCCCGTTATCCAGCTGCCACTATCCGATGCCAGGAGCAGGCACATTGAAGCTGCATCGTCAGGCGTTCCTAGTCGACCTAGTGGAATGCTCGATAGCACGGCATCGGTAAATTCTGCTGGAACATTGTTCATCAACCCCAGAGAAACCGTATTGCAGGTCACATTACTTGCCGCAACCTCAAGCGCCACATGTCTAACCAGATTTGCTATCGCCGCCTTCGCGGCGCCATAGGGGCTAACACCAATACTCAGGCCCTGTCGTCCAGCCTCAGACCCAATGCAGATGACGCGACCAAAACCGCGATCGCACATGCCTGGCAATACTGCTTGCGTACAGTGAATGACGCCGTACAGATTGGAGTTAATAACTTGTCTAATGGTGTCTAACGACAAGTCGATAAATCGTGTTTGTTCCATGGGCATAGAGCCGGCATTGCCAACATTATTGACCAGAATGTCGACTTTGGTGCCATTCAACGCATGCTTTACCTGATCTGCGTCTGCGACGTCAAAGGCTAAGGCGGTCGCACTTTTACCTTCAGCGCAGAGTGCGTTGGCGACGGATTGAGCCCGCTCGCTCACAATGTCGTTGATCAATACATGGGCTCCTGATCTCGAAAACTGCTGGGCGATACCGAGGCCAACGCTTTGTCCCGCCCCGGTTATCAAGGCAGTCTTGTTGCTTAAATCGTACATATCATGGCTCCATTTTTTATAGACCGTCTTCCTGCGGACGCTGCAGCATTAAATTTCCTAGTTGTTATTAACCACTAAAGCACGTACGTATACCGTTGGAAAAACGAATGTGAACGATGCCAAGAGGAGGAGATTGATAGATGCATCACCTTCAGCGTGGCAACGATGCCAGAAGATTCTGGGCGTAACCATTCTGCCTGTGCAATCTGATGTATGACATGCGAGTTATTTTTATTCTATGAATGAGGGCAAGCTTGATGAGGGGCCAAGTCTGCAAACTATTCTCACCTGTTAGCTTCAAGCTATCACTCCGGTTGGTCGCCAAATACGTCTGACTGGGCCGCATAGGCTTTAATGAGTACGGCGTCTTTCTCAAGGAGAAAGCCCAGTGCGACAGCCTCGTCAGTAGCCACATTTACTTTGCTAACATAGGTGCTGTTATCTCCATAAAGTGCCGCCAATGTTTGTGCGTCAAAGAGCTTTGTGGTGCCAAAGAGCCTGTTACAAAAACCGAAACTCTCTGATGAGTTTCCTTCTCCAGACAAAGTGGCCATAGGAGCATTGACATATGAAGTGCGTATCCCGCCCAAAGCGATCCCATACGCGTCGCGAGCCAACCGGACAGGGGATCCTTCAATCGTTAGGCGCTCTGCCTTCGCTGGTAGTTCTCCGCTTACTGCCCATCGATTCAGCGCTGCGAAAGCCGCGTTAGTGAGCCAGTGCTGTGGCCCCATATTAATGGGCTTGTCACAAAAAAGTTTGCTTTCAAACACCGCGGCCACTTGAGGGTCTGTGCCTACATCACTATTAGTTGTTATCGTAATATAGTAGTCAGCATGTGCTGTGCCAGCCGTCTCCCACAGTCGGAAATAGTCTGAATCAGGCTGCCGGCTGAGATACGACTCCAAGGCAACAACATCGGACTCGGTCTGAAACATCATGACAGGTACTTCGAAGTCAGGGCGAACCCGCACAATGTCCGGTGCAATGATTTCAGCTTGTGGGGTTTGTGACAGCGGCGCACTGCTGTAATAGCGAGAATGTATAAGATAGCCCCCAAACATTCTATCAATAGGCGCTAAAGTATTCACATAGGTTAGGATGCGTGTAGCCGACTGAGACTCACCGGCAGCCAAGAATGTTTCGGCGTCTAGCGACCCTAGTGGACCGGTATCATCTTTGCTTCTTAGTAGCTGGGCGACCTGCGAGAATATTGAGTATGAAAAGCTATCTCCGGGATGATCCAGCGACGCATAACGTGTCTCGTTTGCGGTCTTTAGGGCAGATACACCTCTCGACTGCGCCGATACCCCGACCCACGTGTAACCGCTGCGCATCAGTTCGGTATGCGCCAGCATCCAGTCATTACCAAGATCTGCTCCGGCAGAAACATTTAACCACTCCACGACCACGGTTTTGTTGAAATCGATTTTTTCAGTAGGACGGAATACGACAATGCGGGTGGTATAGTCTGCTGAATCTGCCTCCTGTACCTGCCACTCTCCCGATGAGGTCAGTTCGTTGACATTCGTATAGGAGTAAGCCGTGCCTGATATAAAGTACTCTGCCTTTTCATAACCTTGGTCTGGAAAGAACGGACCAGGCAATGATGCGTCGCCCGTTATAGGACCTTCCATCATAGGCATGGGTACAATACTCGCGGGCTGCTCATTGTCGTTATCGTTGCTATCACTGCAGCCTGCTAGCAGCAGCACACTGAAGCCAGTCGCAATGAGGTAATTACAGAGTGCTGAAATAGAAATGTGTTGATAAGCCATGCTTAAGGTGTCCGATTTTTATAGGACCATTGTTGTCGGCCTGTCTGCAAAACCTAGGCTAACTACGCGGCTATGTAAATCTTTTTTTACTATTATGCCGGTGCCTGTTCAACAGAGCATACCTCTTATGCAAAACATACAAGCTCATGTCGCGCGGTAGATGGCGAAATTTAGAGACTTTTAGCGGGTGCTCAGATGGCCGGCCCCCAAGCGCTCAGCGGACTCGTGCAGGGAATCTCGGAATTGTGGGTGGGCTACATTGGCCAGCGCATGAGCGCGTTCTTTCGTCGTCAAACCGGCCACTTCAGCGGCGCCAAATTCTGTGACGACAATATCCAGTTGGTGCCGTGGTGTCGTGATAATAGTGCCTGCGATGAATTGGGCAGTGATGCGCGATGTGAGCTGCCCGTTTAGCGTGACCGTGGCGGGGAGACAGATAATTGAGCGGTCATCTTCTTCCAAGCTGGCGCCGGAGGTAAAGTCTTCATGGCCGCCGATACCAGAGTACTGGCGCCCGTCAATGGTGTCAGCCACCATTTGACCCGCAAGATCAAGCATCAGTGCGCCATTGATCGACCGCATGTTGACATTGTCGGCTATGACCGAGGGTGAATTAATGCATTTAGCGGGTATAAATTGCACCTGGTCATTCTCGTGTAACCACTCGTAGAGTTCTGCACTGCCGAATCCAAATGCACAGACGGATATTCCTGTAAAGATACCTTTATGTTCATTGCTGACCTTTCCGGCCTTGTGCAGATGCATGAGTCCGTTGGTGAACATCTCACTATGAACGCCGTAATCCCCGTTGGGACTTTGCGCTAGTGCTTTTACGACTGCGCCTGGGATGCTGCCGAAGCCTGTCTGAAGAGTCGCTCTGTTAGGAATAAACGGTTGTATGTGTTGCGCCAGCATTTTTTCTAGCGGACTCAGAGGAGCATCGTCCACCATGGGTGGGCTAAAATCACTTTCGATTAAAAAGTCGACATCATCGATGTGGATGCGATGTGGATAATCCGGAAAGTTGCCTATCGTACGCGGTAATTTTGGCGTGGTAATGAAAATGAGTAAACGGTTTGGATCTTGACTGCAATCGACAATGTTATCATATTGCGTGGCATTGAGAGACAGGCTGATATAGCCATCGCTGTTGGGTGGTGTGGCGGCGCCTATAAATACCCGGGTTGGATTTTTTTTGGCAAACAACGCCTGCCGACGAAGATCAGCAGGTATATACTGCACATCTGCACCTGCAGCTTGCATGCTGCGCTCGACAGGTCCAAAAAAAGACGAACGTAGTTTAAGATTGGGGTGTGATAACACATCGTAATTCATCAATAGCATCCCCGAATAAATCGTCAGGTCCTGCCAGTCGCCGCGATCGTTCAGCGCTTCCATAAAGGGCGCAGGCAAAGCCGGACCGAAGCCCAGAGTGATGGTGTCGATGGAGCGCAGTAGCTGGACAGATTCCGCAGCGGTGATAACTTGCATTTCATCCCCAGATCAGTAAAAAATGAAGTATACCTTTCGGTGGATATTGCGGTCTACCTGCGGCAGCGTCTTCGTTGTGTTCGGCATTGTGTCGGGGATGTACACGGTGTGTTTCAGGGGTGTAATCGCAAGTGTAGTGTGCATGTGGCGTCCAGAAGCCTCATTGCGCTGTGTCTGCATCGTGTCTGTGCGCTGCCACCCGTTCGAAAGTTCGTCCATACGGTTTTATTTATTGACCTGATTAGATTAAACTGAGGTGGTAACTTACACTGATAGGCTTATAGTCTGGGTCGTGGACCCTGTCGAGTCAGTCATGCAGCTCACTATAATAATACGCGAGGACAGACCATGAATGCTCTTGAACGCACTGACACGGACACTGACGCGATTACTACAAGCCTGATGAAGGTGCTTAACACTCAGCGTGAGGACTATCTCAACGAAGGCCACGTCAGCGCTGAGGTCCGTATCGACCGATTGCGCCGTGGTATGACGTCTGTACACCGGTTTCAGGACAAGTTGGTCGATGCGCTCAACACGGATTTCAGCTGTCGTCCGCGTGAATTGTCTATGATGACGGACGTCGCCGGTAGCATTGGACCTTTCAAAAGCGCCATAAAGCAAGTTCGCGGCTGGATGCGGCCGGAGAAACGCAAAAGTATGTTTCCGCTAGGCCTGTTTGGCGGTCGTTCCCGCATCGAGTACCAGCCCCTGGGTGTAGTGGGTGTTATCAGCCCGTGGAATTTCCCTGTCAACTTAACCTTTGGCCCGTTGGCGGACATTCTCGGCGCCGGTAATCGCTGCATGATTAAACCTTCTGAATTCACGCCTTCAGTCTCTGACGTCATGGCCGAGTTGGTGAGTGACGCCTGGGAAGAGCAAGAAGTCGCCATATTCACCGGTGGCCCAGAAGTCGGAGCAGCCTTTAGTGGTCTGCCCTTTGATCACCTGCTATTCACTGGAGCGACGTCTATCGCCCGCCATATTATGGCTGCAGCGGCTAAGAACCTGGTACCGGTTACGCTCGAATTGGGCGGCAAGTCACCAGTGCTCATTAGCCGCAGTGCTGATATCAAAACTTCTATCAGTCGCATCATGTTGGGCAAGACCATGAATGCTGGCCAGATCTGTCTGGCACCAGATTACATGATGGTCCCCGAAGAAAAACTCGATGAAGTCATTAGCGAAATTAAGTTAGCGGTGGCCGGCATGTACCCAACGATGCTGAAAAATCCGGAATACACGTCTGTTATCAATGACCGTCATTTTCAACGACTGCAGGAAAACCTAGCCGATGCCGCTGAAAAAGGCGGGGAAGTGATTTCACTGGCGCCTGCTGGTGAAGACTTCAGCAAGCAGGACGGAACCCGCAAAATAGCGCCCACCGTGGTGAAAAATGCCACCGACGATATGCGTATATTGCAAGAAGAAATTTTTGGCCCGCTATTAGCCATTAAAACCTATAAGGATTTCGGCGAGACTATTCGCTACGTTAACAGCCAGCCCCGGCCACTGGCGCTGTATTACTTTGGCAGCGATGCCAGCGAAGAGCGCAATGTGCTGGATCGCACAACGTCAGGCGGGGTTTGCCTGAATGACGTCATCATGCACATCATGCAAGAGGACCTGCCTTTTGGTGGTGTCGGCCCGGCCGGTATGGGGTCCTATCACGGTCATGATGGGTTCAAAACCTTTAGTCACGCCAAGGCGATCTATAAGCAGGCAAAAATAGATGTCGCGGGTATGGCGGGTATGCGGCCACCGTATGGCCCTAAAACGCAAAGCACTATTAAGTCACAAATCAAGCTCTGATAGAAACATCGCAGCTGCTCTGGCCGTCCTATGGGCGGCCGGTTTCGGTTTAAGCGCCAACACATTTTTAAAAAACATCGGAGGTCGCATGGGCGATTTGAAACTGGGTCTCGCCCAGGGTTACTGGGGGGCAGCACCCAACCCCAATTTTGTAGAAATGGCGCAGGAGGCTGAGCGTCTAGGTTATGACTCAGTGTGGTCAGCAGAGGCCTGGGGTAACGATGCCTTTACTCCTTTGTGCTGGATTGGCGCACAAACTAAGAAGATTAAACTGGGCACCGCAGTGGTTCAGCTATCGGGACGTACGCCGACGTCCTGTGCGATGCATGCCCTGAGCCTAGATTTGTTGTCGGAAGGGCGTTTTTCATTGGGCCTTGGTGTTTCTGGCCCGCAGGTAGTAGAAGGCTGGTACGGTCGGCCATTCCCCAAGCCATTGGCGCGGACCCGCGAGTATATCGACATTATTCGCCAGGTATTCGCGCGGCAAGGGCCTGTCACTAATGCGGGCCCTCACTACCCGCTGCCCTACCTTGGAGCAGATGGTACCGGTTTGGGTAAAGCTCTAAAACCGATCACACACCCGCTGCGGAGTAAGATTCCAATTTTTATGGGTGCCGAGGGTCCCAAGAATGTTGCGCTGGCGGTCGAAATTGCCGACGGTTGGATTCCCTTGTTCTACAACCCCTACGATGAGAGCGTTTATGAAGGATCGCTGAAGAACATGCGTCCTGATTTTGAGATTAATCAAATCGTCACAGTGAATATCACCGATGATATTGCTACCGGCTTGCTGGCGGTCAAGTACTACCTTAGTTTTTACGTCGGTGGCATGGGCGCTAAGACTGCCAATTTCCATAAAGACTTGTTTTGTCGTATGGGCTATGAGGAAGAAGCTAATAGAATCCAGCAACTATTCTTAGAAGACAGACGTGACGAGGCGGCCCTGGTCATTCCCGATGAGCTGGCCGACGCTTTGGCGCTGATCGGCCCCAAGGATCGCATCAAGGAGCGCCTGCAAATCTGGCGTGATTCAAAAGTAACGACTCTGTTGGTGGCCACAACTGACAAGCAGCAGTTGCGAGATATGGCTGAACTTATCCTGTGAGTGTGTCTGGGGGGGTTCTGTCGGATTCCACCCCCATTTTGGTTGGGGCCGGCCAGGTTGTTGAGAGAGAAGCGAACGATATATCGCCTATGACGCTGGCATCGCAGGCCGCCGCGAATGCAATTAAGGATTGTGAAGCTACCGGTGGTGCGGCCGTGATCGCAAAGGCGATCGACACCATCTGCGTGACTAAGCTGTTCTCTGATATGGGGCGCCTGTGGGCCGGCAAATGCGGCCGCAGTGACAATCCACCCGAGTCTATCGCAAAGTGTATCGGCGCTAGCCCGGAGCATCGCATCTATACGGAGACCGGAGGTAATCAGCCGCAGTCGCGGTTGATTGAGTTTGCCCACGCCATCGCCCGCGGTGAACGTTCGGTAGTACTGATTGCCGGCGCAGAAGCGATCAAGAATCAGCGTCATGCAGAACGTAATAAACGCGAACTCGACTGGAGCGAGCATTTTGAAGACGGATTAGAAGATCGAGGTTTTGGCGAGTCGTCCGCAACCTCGCAGGAAATTAAAAATGGGCTTAACAATGTCGTCTACTATTACTCTTTGATCGAGCAGGCCCAGCGTCACACCGCGGGGCGCAGCATAGAAGAACATCGATATGCAATGGCGCGGTTGCTGGAATCTCTCAGCGCTGTAGCCGCGGGCAATCCCTACGCCCAGTTTGCGGGTAGTCAAAGTGCCGAAGAAATACTCGCTGCACCGACCATGACCCATCTCTACAGTAAACGAATGATCGCTCAGGATGGCGTGAATCAGGGCGCAGCATTGTTGATGTGTAGCATTGGCAAAGCAAAGCAGCTAGGTATTCCCGAAGCACGCTGGATTTACTTGCACGGGCTTGCTGAGGGCTGTGAGTTAGAGGTCACACGCCGTCCCGATCCGGGGGTCTCGCCAATGGCTGGTCTGGTCGCCGACAAAGCTCTGGCAATCGCGGGTATCACCATCGCCGACATTGATCTGATCGATATTTACAGCTGTTTTCCCTGCGCGGTGACATCAGTAGCGACACATCTAGGGTTGCCAATTGACGGTAGCCGTCAACTCACTCTAACAGGTGGGCTGCCTTACTTTGGCGGTCCCGGCAATAACTACAGCATGCATGCTCTTGCGGAAGCTGTTTGGCAGGCACGGAAAAGACCCGATAGTTTCGCCATGGTGACGGCGAACGGTGGCATGTTGTCCAAGCATGCCAGCGGAATTTATTCACGCAGGCCCAGCAGTATTGATTGGGGCAACACTGAAACGGTCATTAGTAGTAATGAATTGCCGGCCTGTAAGGTGTGCGCCGACCCACAAAGCGGGTCAATCATCTCCTATACAGTGCACCACGAACGAGACGGTGGTGCGCATGCAGTGATTATTGGAGAGACAATTAGTGGTGAACGCTTTGTTTCTCGTACTGCCAAAGACGATAACGCAACAGCCTTCGCGATGTTGGCACAAGACCCGACCGGGAAGAAGGTTAAGGTCACTGCGCCGGACGACGAGCGCCTACATTTCCAACTTGGATAAATGAAAATATAGAGGGCATAGAATATTAGCAAAGCGATCTGCCAGATCGGTACCGGCGAGATAGGAGACTGCGGTACGGTTCGTCAAGACGGTACGCTTATTCTGCTGGCGGATTACAAGATGCCACGAAACATTTTTGTGATTAAATCGCTGCAGCATGGACCGAATGGTAAACTCGACGATCCTTGTATCAATGCGGAGGCAGCAGCCCACGTCGAAAAAGCGGTTTTAGACGGTATATCGGCTCTGTGAGCTGTCAGGTAATGTTGGATTACTTGGGCAAATAAAGCCATATCGGAGTCATGGCAGCGAGTTCCGGATCTGTGAAAAGGATTTATGTCTTATGTGCTGGCTCGTATTCGATTGTATTTTTTCCTGTAACGGTCATACTGCGCGCTGCTTTTACTGATGCAACCCCAGACATAAAAGAGCATTAAAAAAGCCGCATCGGGCCTTGCACGGTCGGTAATCGCCGCGGACGAGACTGAGTAAACTCTGCCCTCAGAGCCTGTCTATCCTTCATATAGCTAAAACATACGCATTGTCCGCAGGATATATATAAACCAAAATGTCTAAACTACCCACCGAGCATCGATTTTTGGATCTGTCTGATTACGGCAGACCGATTGCCCGCCAGATCGCTAATGCGCTTAAAGACACCAATATGACGCCAATACACGTCACTTTGCTGTTTATTGTTGCGGGTATTATTGCAATAGTGTGCATCATCAACCATCAATATTGGGCGGCGTTTTTTTTCCTCATCGTAAAATCGATTTTAGATGCCGCTGATGGTGAGTTAGCCAGAGTTAAAAAAACGCCGTCTTATACCGGTCGTTATTTGGATTCGGTCGCCGACATTATCCTCAACTTCTTCTTCCTACTCAGTATTTGGTATGTAGCAGAAGGGTCGATACTATTCATGTTGATGGCTTTTTTAGGCCTGCAGCTACAAGGCACGCTGTATAATTATTACTATGTCATTCTCCGAAACAAGGTTAACGGCGATAAAACCAGTCGTGTGTTCGAGCATACGACGCCTATTGCCATGCCTGGAGAGCAGCAGCGTCATGTTGATACTTTGTTCGGCGCCTATTATCTTTTGTACGGCGGGTTCGATAAGATTATTTTTGGGTTAGACAAGAAAGCCCCGGTTGGCGAGCATATGCCGAAATTACTGATGACGGCTGTGTCTTCATTTGGGCTGGGGTTTCAGTTGCTGGTTATGGGTGCGATGCTATGCCTAGGTTGGGCAAACTACATAATTCCTTTCTTCATTAGTTACACAGCTTTTATACTCGTGTTTATAGCGATACGCCGGCTAGCCAATAGGTGAGCGGGCGCAAATGCGCATTGATAACCCACAAATATTTCCTGCCCTATGGATACAGGCCAAGGATACTGACAAATCAGCAGGCATCAGGCATCAGGCATGTGCTCAACGCCTCCGTAGTCTTGGGATGAGTGTAATTGCTGAGCGGAGCGGGGTGGCTGCCTGAGTAAATTGCAGGTAATAAAAAGCCCCGACATGCGGGGCTATGTGCAAAGGTTACGTCTACGCTCTTTTCCGTCTAGCTATACCAAACAATCCAAGTATCGCTGAACCAAATAGCCAGGCTGCTGCAGGGATGGGCACAGCAGACACAGAGCCTCCCGAGAAGCCCCTGAAGGCACTGACAGCGCCAGCTCCTGTAGGATCACAAGCAGCGGTAGCGCAAATTCCTTCGCCATCAGTGCCACCGGTAGTGAACAAATCTACTGTTCCGCCAGCATTGGTCAGGCCAACGCCTGCAAACTGCATGGAAATGCCATAATACCCGATTGCGTTAGCGGGGTCAGACGCCGTCGGCGTCGCCTGCAACGATGTGGCACTGAGCGTAGAATATAAATCAGTCGCCCTTATATAAGTGCCGCACAATGCCGAATTACCACAATTGTCGGTGCCCCAATATCCACTTCCGGTCGTCGTAATATTGACGTTGGAGTATACGTTGGTGTCTGCGTCATAGGTGAATGATCCGGTAGCGGTTCCATCAAAAGGGCCTGCCCCCGCAACCTCACCAGAAGCAAAGGTTACACCAGTAAGCTGCCAGGTAATCGGGGCTGCGTGAGATGCTAATGAAAGCACCGTAAGCGCCGCGCCTATGATGGTACTTGTTAATAATTTGTGTTCCATATTCAGTAACTCCTCATTCGTTGAGTTGTGATCAGTAATACCGTCGCAATGAATAAATGGTCTACTTTCTCGTTGTGCAAGAGCCCCCGCAGAGGGGGGAAATGCCCCTTTACATAGCAAGATTCATGCCAGCCCAATACAATCAATGACTTAGCTGAGGTAGCCTCTTAAATCGTTACTAGAGCGTAAAGAAACCTTTACACTTTTGCTTGAATTGTCGCTCGAGTGTAAAATATCCTGACACTATCTTATGTTCCAAATCTGTGTCGTAGCCGTGGCCGACTGAAGAGAGATTGCAGATCTTCTTGTCGGGCGAAGTATCACTGTCAGTCGCAAATCAGTTTGTCTCCGGCATCTAAAGTGCTTGTTGTACTCAAGCGACAGGCACGTCATTAAATTGGGTAATTTATGTGCAGGACCCATTCAATATGAATATCAATACCATTAGCGATACTATTTTGGATGAAACCAGTTCGCCCGAAGCGTTGCGCGAAGCGCTGGACGCCTTTGTTGCGTCGTGTAGTGAGATCACCAATATCCGGCCTGATCCTAGCTTTGACGCCTGGGCCGAGGATTCACTGTTGGATAACGGCGTGGCCATAAACCCGCAGGCAGCGGCTCACTGCGCGATAGATTATCAACGTAGCGTGGTTTTTATCCGCGGTGTCTATGCTGCGATAAACGTACTCAAAGCGCGCTTTCCCGATACGCCACTTGAAATTCTGTACGCGGGCTGTGGTCCGTTTGGCACGCTGCTATTGCCACTGCTTGGCCGATTTTCCCCTGGGGAGCTCAAGGTCTACCTATTGGATTTTCACCAACGCTCACTCGATAGCGTGAACCTTCTGCTGGCCGATTTCGGGTTTTGTGCCCATGCCGCCCAAACTGTCAAAGCGGACGCCTGCGACTATAAGCACACAGGGAAGCTGCATCTGGTAATCGCTGAAGCGATGCAAAAGTCACTTGAACAAGAGCCGCAGTTTGCGGTCACAGCCAATCTGGCACCGCAGCTATGCCCCACCGGTGTATTCATCCCACAGCGTATTGAGGTGTCCATGTGTCTGGCTGACCTAGAACAGGAAAAAGAACCGTTCGGTCAATCACAGAAAATAGACAGCAATGCGTTGCAAAAGAGCACTCCGCGTTATCTGCTGGAGACCGTCTGTACGTTAATTCCTGAGCATGCCTTCGACCAGCTGCAGCTGGCCCAGACCAATTCAGACGGACTACGTTTTGAGCTAGAGCCGACAATCGTAGTCATTCCTAGGATGGCTGACATCGCCGGATTCGACGCCGCGCTGTTTACACGTATCTGCGTATTCGGACAGTATTGGCTCAAGGACTATGAGTCGCAAATCACACTGCCACTCAAATGCCATGAGCTCTCACCTTTGGCCGGCGGGGAGCGCTACCGGGTGAGCTATCAGCTGGGTAGTTATCCCAAGTTTCACTTTGAGCGACTGAACAGCAAATAGACGCGTGTTGCAGCCGACAGGCTAAAGGGCCCTAGCGAGGCGAGTCAGCCCATTAATACAGATAAACGCGATCGATTCTTTGCGCTGCGCGCTTCCTAGATAACATTAGCTACGGTGTTTGGAACAACGTACCGTGGGTCAGTATGGGCAACACTACCGGTGGCAACGAGGCGTCGCGGGCGGATGAATGCATAGCGGTATTGATGAGAGAGAACGCTAGCGGTTAGTGAATAAGCATCTAGCGCTAATTCGCCTCGGCATCGACTGCTGCCTGCACAGATTTGTAGAAGGCCTCTCGCTGCGCACCTACCGTGTCGTAATCCGTAGCCTTGGGCCAATTACTGTTTGAAGCGATAACCAGCTTGCGTTTTGGGTCAATAAAAATACCCTGCCCGAAGATACCCTGAGCCGCAAAACTTCCGTCGTCGTCGGTCCACCATTGATACCCATAGCCCTTACCCGGATGTCCGATGTCGGCTTGCCTAGTCGTGGCTGCCGCAATCCATTTCTCGGGTAGCACTGGCTTGCCGTCAATCTGCGCCCCTTCAAGCATGAACTGACCGAAACGCGCAAAATCCCGGGTTGACGCCTGAATGCAGCAGCCACTGATTTCATGTCCCGTAGAGCCCAACAGCCAACTCCCATTGTGTTCCATGCCAAAGGGAGCCCAAATCTTTTCCGAAAGATAAGCCGATAGCGTCTTACCCGTCGCCGAACTGACTAAGACGCCAATCAGATTAGTTTCACCGGTCTTGTAAGCCCACTTGTCGCCTGCGGGCGCCTCGCGTGAAAGCGTGCGCATATAGCTGACGGTTGCATCGACTCCGGGCTCCGCTTTATGTTCATTAAAAAGTGCTACGTCACTATTTTTGTCTTCATAATCTTCGTTCCACCGAACACCCGATGTCATGGTTAGCAGCTGTTTGATCGAAACATCATCATAGGCAGACCCTTTTAAGTTCGGAATATAGTCGGAAACCTTATCCTCTATACTCTTGATAAATCCGTCTTTGATTGCCGCACCCACCAAGGTCGACGTAAAGGATTTAGCGACTGAGAAGCTGGTCCATTGACCGTTGGCATCAAAACCAAGCCCGTATCGTTCCAGCCGGAGCTTGCCGTCCTGAATAATGACCAGCCCCGCCGTCCGTTGCTCGCGCATATAGATCTCGACATTCATAGGAATGCTGATCGGTGCGCCCCTGGGCATTGGAAAAGCTGTGCCCCCCGCCTCAATGACATTCGCTTCGGCCAAAACCGCTACGGCGTCTAGAGAGCGAAACGCAGCATCACGTTGCGGTACGGTCCAAAATAGGACGTTACGATCTGTCGGTAAGTTGGCGAGAAGATTGCGCATGCCCTTGTCCGCAGTAAAATAGGCAACCCCCAATCCTGCCACGACCACGACCAATATTCCGACTATCCATTTCCACATACACCCTCCTAAATGTTGACTGTATTGCCTACATTATCTGCATGGCGCCTCAACGCCATTCTACGGCCAGTATCATCACTGCTATCGATGCATGTGGGCTTGCTACGGCAGTTGCAGTGATTTCCCCCCATTGGCCATTGAACCTTTGATAGCGAATATCATAGCTTTACGTTAGCAAGTTTGTATAGAGACTTTGGATTCTCTCGTCTGCGTCGTTTGTGCCTTGCGGGATGATGCTTTTGGTAGCATTGGAATTAGCACTGGCTGGCGCCATCACACAGAGTATTTTTGTATAAGAAGCAGAACTTGTTTATTGTAACGCTATGAAAGTACGCTATACCGTCTATAAATCCGACATTTCCTATTTCAGTGGCAAGCTGGAAGCGTATTTACGCTATAAGGGCATTGCTTATAAAGCGGTAGAGTGTGGCCAGCGCGAAATGAAAAAAATAGCCCAGACTACCGGTGTGAAAAAAATGCCCGCCGTAGAAATGGACAATGGCCAGTGGTTGTTCGATACCACCCCGATGCTGGAATGGTTTGAGCAACAGCACCCCGAACCATGTACTACGCCAGATGATCCCGCCTTGGCCTTCCTGGCCCTGTTGATAGAGGACTATGGCGATGAGTGGTTGTGGCGGCCGGCGATGTGGTGGCGTTGGGTGCCTCGTGCGTCCCGTTGGGCGGTGGGTTACGCCATTGGGAAAGCCTTTGCACCAACGTTATTAGCTCGGCCCTTGGGTTGGTTTTTTGGCCACCGCCAACAGCGCGAATGGTTGTGGGGAGACGGCGTTAACCGGGCTAACGAAGCTACCGTGCGCGATATGCTATTTAGGGAGTTTGAATTCTTAGAGCGCTTACTGGCTAGGCAGCCCTTTCTATTGGGTAGCCACCCCAGCGCGGCAGACTTTGGTTATTTCGCTTCGATGTTTCGTCATTTCGGCAATGACCCAGACTCAGCGGAGGTGATGCGGCGACAAGCTCCCAATACCTATGAGTGGCTGGCACGGTTATGGAATGCTTCAGCGGATAAACTGCCCAAAGCGATCGAATGGCAGTGGCCAGAGACACCTGAGTGGCAACCATTCCTTAAACGCATTGCCGCCGATTATCTACCCTATCTGCACCAGAATGCGCTCGCCTTCCAACGGGGTCAAAAACGCTTCGACTTTACCGGCCACAGCCTGGTATTTGAGGGTACCAAAACCACTAATTACCGCGTGTATTGCCGTGAGCGTTTACAGCAGCAGTATCAGCAGTTGACGACAGCGGATCGAGACAAGCTGGAACAGCTGTTCAAACCCGTTGGTGGTTTGGGGAGTTTACAGGCAGATGGCGTGATTGTTTCAGGGCTCGCAGAGAGCTTCATATTGCCCCGCGAAGCTAAGAGTGGAAGGTCATCCTTCAAGTGGATACGAAGTCAGCCACGAAATTAATAGGCTGGACCGAACTTGATTGAGGGCTAGCAGGTAGTGGGGTGGCAACGGGTGGGGGATAGCCAGACACCCATAGCATTGTGTTAATGCAGTGCTAGGGATCTCGTGCAAAAACTCTAGGATTTAGTTTGTTCTGCTATGTCGGATCATCCAATCAACGACTGAATTCATGCCCTCAACGTCATAGGGAATGGGTATGTGCGGGCTGCCAACCATGGTCCACAGTTCTGCATCAACGCCGGGCGCGCAGCCTGAATAGCGGAGTATTTCTGTTTCAGCGCCATCGATACTGGCATCTACATCTATATTCTCTGGCATAGAGGGGTTGCTGATGTCGCAACCGGCAAGCCCAGCAAAACGAGCGATGGTTTCCGTAGCGCTAGGGAAACCACGCATTACGCTACCTGCATAAGGAATGGTCGTATCTTTATCGCCGTGCATTGCGAGAACACTCACCGGGTACTCCGCCGGCATGCAGCTGGCAGCGTCTTCCCAGGTAGAGCCAGCGAGGCTGACTACTGAGGTTACCAGGTCCGAGGCTTCGCATGCCATTCGCAGACTCATAAAGCCGCCATTGGAATGACCGATCAGCCCAACACGGGAGGTGTCGATGCTGTAGGTCGCTGCTGCTTTTTCAATCAGTCCTCGAATATAGGCAACGTCGTCGATTTGGTCTTCTTCATCTGGCCCAGCGCAACAGGAGGGGGTCGCGTTCCAGTAACGGCGGCCAAATTCATTCATGGTGCCATCGGGTGTGACCAGTACAAACTGTTGAGTATCAACGCGTGTATTTAAGCCAAAATACAACGACTGAACGGCACCGTTGGCGCCAAAACCATGCAGCAGGATAACCAGTGGATAGAGGGTCTCAGTGTTATAGTCTGAGGGAATGCTCACCTCGGCTGGCCGCGCATCATCAATCGCCAGCGTGGGGTTGGAGGCGCATGACTGTGTGTCAGCGCAGCCGCTTAGATAAGGAGCTACAGTGGTAGTATCTGTGCCAGATACGGCAAAAGTGTCTGTGTTCGATCCATCTGAGCAGGCTGATGCAATCAGGACTACGAGCAGACTCAGTAGAGAAAGTGAGGGCTTGATGCGTGCTGATGCGCGATAAAGGTTTATAACGTCACTACGAATGGTTGCCACAGGCTCAATTATGGTCAATGTTAGATCCGTCATCAGGGCTTTTTTCTCATTTACAAAATAGGCGACCGATGCGCAATCAGAGGCAGCATCTGATCTATTCTTGTGGCAAATTATTCGATATTTTAATGCGGTTAACAACATCATGTTGGCTGCAAATTTGCTTGTTGTCAACCAACGAAACCCAATGCTCACTCGATTGAAAATCGCCTGGCGTTGGTCTAGCGCAGTTGCGCTAAAGACCAGCTTTTCAATAGCATTGCTATGTTTTAGGTATCGTAGAAACTCGGCGTCACTCATGATTAGAAGCCTGTTATAGCATGGGTCAATTTTGTACGTTGTAGCACCATCTTAAAGTGGATAGCACGGTATAGGTGAGATGAGGCTGCCGCAGACGGCGTCAGGAGGCGAGCGCGGTGCTTTCGGTAGCCCCGATCCGATGAATCCATAGGCGTGGGGGTAGGGGTAGGGCAGATAGCCCGCTGGGGGTATACCCGCTCGCCTGCAATCTCTATAATGCGGAAAAATAGGCTGTGCCTTTTGGTTCACGGGCACATTTTGCTGCGACTGCCACTATCGAATGAATCGTACTGTTTCCACATCATGGCCTGCAGCGAGTTGTCGGGTTAAGTCAGATCAGGAATAAATAGGGCAAAGATCTATAATTGTCACAGGTTTAAAGCGCGCCCTTAGCTCAGCTGGATAGAGCAACGCCCTTCTAAGGCGTGGGTCGATGGTTCGAATCCATCAGGGCGCACCATTAAAC